>Ga0247739_10000438_pt1 | contig 14933 bp, 11 predicted proteins | sample UWRJL058202B2_FD_180943 | JGI IMG/M metagenome (GOLD analysis project Ga0247739, IMG submission 180943) | Plant litter microbial communities from Arlington Agricultural Research Station in Wisconsin, United States - UWRJ-L058-202B-2 | ecosystem: Environmental > Terrestrial > Plant litter >...
AAGTGGAATTACATGATTTATCAGCTGATTTCTAAAAGTACTTACCGTCATAACAGGTTAAAAATCAATTATCTGATGAATTACTTTCACGGACTTTATATTGGAGCTTGCTCTGCAAAAATAGCCCGTTTCCTGCTGTTTATCAATTTTATCCGGTCGTTTATCAATCCTGCTGCGTGGTTTTTCCAATATCCTTTTTCTTTACTAATACATATACGGATTGAAATTTATTAGTTAAAAACTTTCATTTGAATAGCTATCTGGCTGTGCCGCAATCTCCAAAAAACCTTAGTGAAATGAAAAACGAAACAACTCTAAGTCGCCGGAATTTTGTAAAAACCGCAGCAGCAGGAATGGGCGGTCTTCTTATTGGTTTTTCTTTTCCTGAAAAAGGCGGGGTATCCGGAGCGAAAACAGTTGTGCCCGTTCAGGCTCAACTGAATGCCTATCTTCTTATCAGCGAGGACAATAGCGTCACGATTATGTTGCCAAAAGTAGAAATGGGACAAGGTATATCAACAACCATACCCATGCTGATTGCAGAAGAACTCGATTGTGAATGGAACCAGATCAAGGTTGAATCAAGTCCCCCAAGCAATGAAGCAGATTTTAAAATTCCTGCCATCCAACGAATGACAGGAGGTTCAGAATCTACTGTTTCTGAGTTTGACCCTTGCCGGAAAGCGGGTGCAACGGCCCGTATCATGCTGATTTTTACAGCTGCAAAGCGTTGGGGAATACCACCCGAAAAGTGCACAACCCAGTCAGGATATGTCATTGCAGGTAATCAGCGAATCAGTTACGGTACTCTTGCCGTGGAAGCGTCTGTCCTGCCTATCCCGAATGACGTGACCTTGCGTGATCCTAAGGATTGGAAATACATTGGAAAATCACAGAAAAGGATTGACACTCCTGAGAAGATAAATGGGAAAGCATGTTATGGCATTGATATTCAGTTTCCGGGACTATTAACCGCTGTTGTGGCTCATGCACCTGTTTTTGGTGGAAAAGTTAAATCTTTCAATGCCAGTAAAACATTGAAGATCCAGGGGGTAAAGCAGGTTGTGGAAATAACTACCGGGATTGCAGTTATTGCGGATAATTACTGGACTGCCAAAGTAGGCAGGGATGCACTGGAAATCCAGTGGGATCCGGGAATAAATGTGGATTTGGACAGCAAAAAACAGTTGGAAAATTACAGGCAGCTTTCCAAAACAAAAGGTTTACCTATCCAGCAAAAAGGAGATGTAACCAAAGCCCTGGAAGAAGCCCGTGTACAAATTGACGCAGAGTTCAGTTTTCCTTATCTGGCACATGCGCCGATGGAGCCTTTAAATTGCACTGTTAAACTGGGTATTGAAACTTGTGAAGTTTGGACCGGTACGCAATCTCCCATGTTACACCAAATGGAAATTGCAGCATTTCTGGGATTAAAACCGGAGCAGGTGCTGCTTCATACACCGTTTCTGGGTGGAAGTTTTGGTAGGCGCGGCTCATTTAATTCCGACTGGATCATGGAAGCAGTTCATATAGCCAAAGCAAGTGGCAAATTCATCAAACTGATCTGGTCACGTGAAGATGATATTCAGGGAGGTTATTACCGGCCGGTTTATTTGCATCGTGTGCAAATTGGGATTGATAACCATGGCTTTCCCACAGCATGGCAGCACCGAATTGTAGGGCAATCCCTGTTTACTGATTCTCCACTGGAATCTATGATCGTTCAGGATGGCATCGATTACAGTTCAGTCACCAGAGCAGCGCCCTACTCTGCCGCCTTCACTGATTTTTCATTCGAATTGCATACAACGAAAGTCGGCGTTCCGGTACTGCCATGGCGGTCTGTAGGAGCTACGCATACTACTTTTGTGATCGAATCGCTGATTGATGAGTTAGCCACCGCTGCGTCAGCTGACCCGGTTGCATACAGACGAATTTTACTTGAAAATTCTCCACGTCACCTGGCGGCACTAAATCTTGCAGCTGAAAAGGCACAGTGGGATATTCCGTTGCCCAAAGGCAGATTCCGGGGTGTAGCAGTTTGCGAGGCAATGGGAAGTTATGTTGCACAGATTGTTGAAATCTCAGTCGAAAACGAACAAATCCATGTGCACTGCGTGATTTGCGCCATCGACTGTGGACTGGCTGTAAATCCGGATGGTGTTCGGGCACAAATGGAAGGCGGTATTATATTTGGTCTGACTGCGGCGCTTTATGGTGAAATTACTTTGAAAAACGGACAGGTACAGCAAAGTAATTTTCATGATTACCGTATCCTTCGAATGAATGAAGCACCTGAAATAGAAGTATATATCGTACCGGGAAATGAACGTATGGGTGGAGCTGGTGAACCGGGTGTAGCCCCTGTTGCGCCGGCATTGGCCAATGCGCTATTCACCGCGACCGGCAAACGATTCCGAAATTTACCCATCCGGCTAAGTGATTTTTAATAGCACAGTCGATCTTTTAAGATATAAAAAGTTGCTTCCTGTTCAACCTGATTTCTTGTCCAATAACCTGTTATTAACTACTTTTTCCAGTATCAAATCCCGGTAGCTTCGGCTTAATGGTACGCGTAAAGATTGAATAAATATCTCGTTTCCTTCAATTTTGTCTATTTTACGAATAGCAACCATGTATGACTTATGAACACGCATAAAGGCGTCTTTGTCAAATTTCAGTTCAATATTTTTAAGGTTGATCAGTGTGGTAAATTTTCCTTTAGCAGTAAAAATATTAACATAATTCTGCATACTCTCAACATAGAGTACGTCCTCAAAAAAGATTCTTTCATATTTACTGCCACAGCGTATAAAAAAATATTCCTCAAAAGAATCCTGCTTTTCACTCCCTCCGGCTAAGGAAGATTTAAGTAAACGGTTATAATCATTAGCCTTATTTACAGCCTGGAAGAATCTTTCAAAAGTGATCGGCTTGAGCAAATAGTCCAGGACATTCAACTGAAAACTTTCGAGCGCAAAGTTTGGAAATGCTGTTGTCAGGATTACCATAGGTGGATTTCTTGTAATCTTCAAAAAATCCAGGCCGCTCATCCCGGGCATTTGAATATCAAGAAAGATCAGGTCCACTGCGTTATTTTCCAGAAAGCGGGTAAGCTGTACCGGATTTTCACAGGTTCCTGAAAGATTTAAAAAATCTACATCCAGCACAAAATCAGTCAGACCTTCTCTGGCCAGGGGTTCATCATCCACAATTACACAATTCATCGTCATACTTCTCAATAGGTTATTTCAGGCACGGGTGAGATGGCCATTTCTTTCAGGTTCAATTGTAGCCGGACCGTATATAACAGCTCTGTTTTATTGATCAAAAGCAAATGCTGATTGGGATAAATCAGATCCAATCGTCGCTTTACATTTTCTAATCCAATTCCGCCAACAAGGCTGCCGGTTTCGTCCCCAAACGTATTCATCACTGTCATATCCAGTAAGTTTCCGTCCAGCAACAAATTGATCTGAATATTACTTTCAACATTCTGCTCTCTGGAAACATGTTTAAATGCATTTTCTACAAAAGTCATCAAAACAAACGGAGCAATACCCAAATGGTCTGCGTAAAAGTCTTCAACCATAAATTCCACTTTTAAAGCTGCACTTTGACGGAGTTTTTCCAGCTCAATAAAATTTTTCAGGTAATCTATCTCTTTACTTAAAGGGATCTGCGGATCATTGCAGTCGTATAACTGATGACGCAGCAAATCGGAGAATTTAGCCAGCGCAGACGAAGCCATTGTGGGATTCTTGCGGATCAGGACAAAAATCGAATTGATACTATTGAACAGGAAATGAGGGTTAAACTGATTCCTGAGAAACTTCAATTCGTTTTCCAGCTTTTCTTTTTCCATCTGTTGCTGCAAGCGCTCTTGCTGAGCCTGAGTTCTGAGTAATTTAATGGTCATAGCCAGGGTCATACTGGCGAATGCAGATGGCAAGGCATATCCAAGAAAATATGAAAAACAATTGGAACCGTTTCCATAAAGCTCCTGAAGTGTTTTACCTGTCAGACCCGAACTGAGATAATAACCGCAAACGATCAGTAAGGCTGTGGTGATAATTGTGGCTGCCAAAAAAGTAAAGTAAATGGCGTGACGCTGTGTTTGCAGGAATCTGGGTATTAAAAAATAAAGATTAAAATACACAGCAGCCGCCTCCAGAATCACATAAAAAAGGTACTTGATAAAGTAAGGCAGGAAAACAATATTGACCGCCGCTTTAAATGGATTGCCAAAAGCAACAGTCAGCCAGAGGTAGTGATACAGACACCAAAACGGAATATGATAGAGTTTGTATCGAAAAAACCAATGCTGGTCTGGTGCTTCACTCCATAAGTTTTTCATCACCATCATTTTTTCATTCTAAGGTCTGCTTTTTTCAATTGAAATGGATATCTTATTGATAAAAGTTCTGGAATTATTGATGATCGTCACTGCTCCTTACACGTATATTATTTTATCTTAGCCAAATGGAATCTATTATCCTTACCAAACCACAAGCACGAAAAATTATTCTCAATGCTGCCGGACTCGCCCGGAAAGCACAATTCGGTTCAGGAATTGAAGCTGTTTACCGGGTGATCGACCATTTGGGTTTCGTACAGCTGGATACAAATTATGTTGTCGAGCGGGCTCATCACCACGTTATGGCAGCGCGCGTACCTGATTATCAAATTGGATGGCTTGCAGAACTTTGCGAAGACGGAAGCGTTTTTGAGTATTTCACCTCGGACTCGGGCTATCTTCCCATGCATGATTTCCGCTTTACACTACCTGTAAAAGAGGCTTTTAAAACGCAACGCAAACCACTCACCCAACCGGAAATTGTTTTAATGAAACAAATTCTTGACCGGGCAGAACGGGAGGAAGCACTGATGGTCGGAGATTTTGAGAACGACCGCGTAGAAGCCAGTTCGGGCTGGTGGGATTGGCGGCCTGCCAAGGTAGCGCTTGAACGGCTTTATCTTGACGGAAACCTGATGATCCACCGTACCAAATCCTTTCAAAAAGTTTATCATCTGCCGCTCGACCTAGTGCCCCAGGAAACAGACCTGACCATGCCCTCCGAGGAGGAATACGCTCGTTTCGTTATCCGGCGTACATTAGGCGGACTTGGAATTGCTTATGTCAAAGAAATTTCATGGCGCGCCCGTTATGTAAAAGGTAATTTGGTTAAAAAAGAACTTGAAAAAATGGCCCGGTCCGGAGAAGTAAAAGTGATAACCGTTGATGGCCTGAAAGGTCCGCTTTACATGCTTCCCGACCAGGAAATTAACGTTGAAATCTCCAATGACGTTTTCATCCTTTCGCCTTTTGATATCCTTAACGTATTTCGACACCGTTTAAAAGACTTTTTCAATTTCGATTATCAGATCGAATGCTTCGTGCCTGCACCCAAACGGCAATACGGTTATTTTTCACTACCTGTGCTCGCCGGGGATGTTTTTATTGCAAGAATGGATGCCAAAGCCGACCGCAAGCAAAAAGTGCTGATCATCCATAACATTCATTTTGAACCTGTTGAAATTAATGAAATCATTATTAAAAAGTTTATCGAAGCCTTAAAAGTATTTGTCCGGTTTAATCAATGCCTGGATATTGTTTTCAGGAAATCTAATAATGAGGCTTATTTGGAAGTGATCAGCAACAGTTTTTCTTAATATTAATATTCTTCATTTTGTCTGCCCAGGGGCAATGATAATTCTTGCCGTATAATCAAAATGGTGAACCGTTCACTCAAATTAAGTATGAGATTCAAAGGTGAAAACTTACCTTTAATTTTACTTTTTTGAACGATGAAAATAGCATTTATCACACTCTGTATAAATTTGTTATGCTGGCAATTCGCTCAGGAGCAAACTATTAAAAATGCCGGGTTTCAATCCGGCAATCTTACTGGCTGGACCTTCACTAATCCGGCATATTATCATCAAGCCAAAGAGCCTGGCTATACTGTTTCGGTGGTAAAAGATGCATTTAGAAAAGGAAGTTATGTAGCCAGGGTAAGCAGCACCGGTCATAGCCAGTGGGGACAGCTAAAACAAAATATCGTCTACAAGCCAACAGATACGCTTGAAAAAATGCGGCTCAGTGCCTATGTAAAATTAAAAGATATAAAAACCGGATCAGCCGGTATGATGGTACGGGCTTTGGGAGGTGATTCAGACTTTGGTATTTCTGAAAAAAGTCTGAGAGGAACCACTGGCTGGACTTACATCTCAACTGAATTTATTGTCCCAAAACAAACCGATTCACTGCTTGTATTTTGTTCCATAAGTGGTGCAGGTGAAGTGTTGTTCGATGATATTCGTCTTGAAAAAATTAAATCATTAAACTTTGAGCAATCCCCGCAGGCGAGAGCTTATCTGGATACTGCATTAAGTATCATAGACCGTTACGCTCTGTACAAAGATTCGGTCGATTTCAAATCGTTAATTAAAACAGCGCATGATCTGGCAATTGATGCAAAAAAACCTGCGGATACTTACTCGGCTATTCAATACGTGCTAAAAGGACTTCATGACCGACATAGTTTTTTTATAACACCTGAGCGGCTGGCTACCGATGAAGACACCACTGATATTCCAATGCCAACCGGCAAGCTGATCAATGGGAATATTGGCTACGTGACGGTCCCTTCTTTCGGTTTTTCCGATAAAATTCTCCGCAACCGGTTTGCTGATAGTTTACAACGTATCATCAAATCTCTTGACAGTGAATCAATCGCTGGCTGGATTGTCGATGATCGCAATAACAATGGTGGCCAGCCATGGCCAATGCTACTTGGAGTAGGCCCGCTTTTAGGCAATGGTGTGTTCGACAAACATGTAAAAAAAGGTGTAGTGATCGACAGTATCAGTTATCATGACGGTGCTGTTTCAAATAAAGACTCTGTGATTATGAAAATCTGTTCCCCTTACTCACTTTATAAACCCTATCCAAAAGTGGCAGTACTCATCAACAGAAATTCGGCCAGTGCAAGCGAGATGGTTGCGCTCAGCTTTAAAAACCGGCCCAAAGCAAAGCTGTTCGGTGAGCCAACTTATGGAATCAGTACTGTTCCACATTTTGAAGATTTAAGTGATGGTGCCCTGCTGACTGTATTTAAAGGCAGGCAAACCGACAGATTGGGTAATGAATATGGTGGCAAAATATTTCCTGATGTAGCCGTTTCAGACCAGGAAAACACTGCAAATGATGAAGTAATCGATGCCGCTGTGAAGTGGCTGACGGGAAATAAATAATAGGTCTTTTTAGAAAAACCTCTATTAAAAATGCTCCGGACACAAGAAAGTCCGGAGCATCAACAACCTCCGCCGCAGCAAAGATTAATTTCTTTTTTAAATAGCGGAAAACGATTGGAAGCAAATGAAGATAAATTCCTTCAACCAACTATTTAAGGTTCATTTCCACTTCTCACCTAAAACTTTCATCCAGTAACCCCCAACAACGGATCTGGCACGAAATCCAACTGATTTTCCATCCACAGTTTCATACCAGTCAGAAAGCGGGATACGATCCGGCGTTTCCGTTACAAATTTGTGTATTGGTTTCATGAGCGCTTCAAAATCCTTAGGATCGGTCGCCAATGTCGCTGTCCAGATAATCCAGTCAGATTTACTGTAAGTTTTACGGCTGTCAAGTGGTAGGCCGAATGGTTTTTGTTTGGTCAGATAATATTTTACTTCCTTCTCAGCGACGGTTTTAGGAAAAACATTTAGTTTCAAAAGCTCGTCCCAAACCAGGTTATATTTTTGGCTCCACGAATCTTTGTTGTCAAAAGTCAGCGCATAATGATCGCCGCTGTCGGCCAGTTCCATCCACTTTTTAGCGAAGTCCTTTACCAAAGCATTTACTTTCGTAGCCTCTTTGGTTTCTCCAAGTTGCTCAGCCATTTTTGCATAAGACGCCAAACCCATAATTGCCTTGATCGACAAGTTGGCATTACGGGCAAGGTGGCCGGCAAAGTCATCGGTACAAAGCTGGTTAGCAGGATCGAAGCCTTCTTTTTTGAGATAATTAGCCCATACTGTCAGTACTTTCCAGTGCTTTTTAGCAAACTCAACATTGTTCTCTGTTTTGCAAACTGCGTAGGTCAATGTCAGCATGTTACCCGATTCTTCAACGGGCATATCCTCCCCGTAAGTCTGCCCGTTTGCGAGCGGATACGTGCCTACGTCATGCGCGGCGAATGGTTTCGTCCATTTTCCGCTTTCAGAATAATAGAAAATCGGTTCCATCATTCCTTTCAATAATGTCGGATTGTAAAGCAAAAATAACGGTGCCGAAGGATAAGTGATGTCGACAGTTCCAATAGATCCATTGCTAAAATTTTCTTTCGACAAAAACAATGGCGTGCCCGTCGGATCAGCCACCAGCTTATGAGCAGAAATGGCCTGGCGATAAGCCAAAACACAAAGCGCAGCATATTGTTTTCCACCAGCTTTGAGCGCATCCTGATAAATCATTTCATCTGTCTCTACGCATTCTTTCATGATTTTGGCAAAATCCGTTTCTGCATTTTTCAGCTCTCCCTGGATGGTTTTATTTCCATCCTTGTTCCACCAGGGCCGCAGATTTTGACCAAAATACTGAACGGAATATGCATCGTCATAACCGAGCATGACATGAAGCGACTGCACTTCTGCACCCACATTTTGGGAAGCTAGAACGAAGGCCATTGATTTTGTATTGGCATTGGATGCGTCAGTCTGGTTTGCCATTACAGATCCGTTTTTAGAAAAGGACTTAATGAGTTCAGCAGGCGAACCTAATGCAGAACTTTTCACCGCTGATGCCGGAGCTGAGAGGTAAGCATTTCCCCAGTCAATACGAACATCGTCACCTTTCCGGCCAAGCAGTTTTTGGTCATTATTACCCAGAGAAACCAATAAAAGTCCATCCCGGTTTTCCCTTTTTCCAATCACTTTTTGACTCGCATCATTCACCGCCCAAAGTCCCGAAACCGAATTCAGTATCTCAACCTGATGCGTTTTCCCATCCGTTGATTTCAATTCATAAACCACATAATTCACCGGACGTGAAATCATGTTCAAATCTTTCAGGATCAACGGCGCCACAAAACGGGCTTTGAGCAATACAGGGCCAGCTTTTAGTTCGTAAACAGTTTGCGTAGCGGTCATTTCAAAACCAATCTGGTCCGCTGCCTGGATCACATCATCCCCCTTCGGAGCGATTTCGTCTGCCAGGCCAATATCAATATACCCTGGGCCAGCCCCATTTTTAGAATAAGCTGCCAGGATGTTTTTGCCTTTTTTAAGTGCTTTGCGAGCGGGTGCACTGATGGGCTTAGATTCATAATCGCCAGTAAAACAAGGAGCACAGTCAAATGCCGGAACACCATTGATGTAAACCTGTACATCGTCGTCATGAAAAATGTTCAGGGTAGGTTTTTCAAATTCAGCAGCCGTTAATGTGAATTCACGTCGATACCATACTTCCTGCTGAAACTCAGTACCGCCTTTCAGCATGGCATCATTCCGGTCCTTTGTCCCGAACGGTGCCGGGCCTTGCTTCCAGTTGGTAACATTATATCCTTCTTTAAACCACTCAGCATCAGGCTTGGTCGTCGTGAACCTGGCTGTGTATCCCGTCTGTTTGGCAGTAGGCAAAATCGTTTTCATCACCGGTGTCGGCGCACCCATGAAGCGGTATGTTTTCCCGTCCACACGGATCAGCCCGTCCATAGGTTGCGGCTTACCGGTCCAGTGTTTGGTAACTGAACCATTCAGCTGATCGCCGAAAGACCATACGCTGGTATACGGATCAATGGTCACCAGAGGAACCGCCGGCGCAAATGTTTGGGCAAATGATGTTAGTGTGGCAAAAATGAGAATAATAAGAAGACTGAATTTCGATATTGGCATATTGATGTTGTTAGGAAAAGAAAAAGAATCTGATTTAATCCATAAAAATAAGCCAGTGATTTATATAATCCGTAATTATCTAATTTTTCTATACCACTTTAAAGATAAATTATATGATCAAATTACGCTTTCCTCAATAATTAGCGGTTAGTTTAGCATAACAAAATCCGACCATATATCTGAACAAAAATTTTTTTTGTAACGCAAATGCAAAGCCATAAATACTCGGATATAGGTCTCTGATGTCAGCAGTAAGCGACAATTTTGTGGCTGGCCTTTGAAAATCAAAATGTAAATACGTTACTTTCATTCAATCCATAATTTTACCCATATTTAATGAACTTTGAAGAGATCATAACAGGTGTGAAGTTGATTCCACTTTCCTCATTAGCAAAACTTAAAGAAATTACCTCCGAGAAAAACTATCACAAAGGCGATTTTCTATTTAAAGAAGGAAAGATCAACAACAACATTTACTTTATCGGCCAGGGAATTGCAAGAGCTTTTGTACATCATGAGCATCGTGAAGTAACTTTTTGGTTTGCCCGGGAAGGAGATCCGCTGCTTTCGATTCAAAGTTATGTGAACAATCTTCCGGGCTATGAAAACATTGAACTTCTGGAAGACTGCATTTTATTTCAGCTAAAAAAAGATGACCTGGAAAAACTATACAATGAAGATATTCATCTGGCAAACTGGGGCAGAAAATTGGCAGATAAATCTTTTGTAGATACTGAAAAAAGACTGATTTCCCGCCAGTTTAAGAGTTCAGTAGAACGCTATCACGAGCTTTTAAAAAGTCAGCCGGCTCTGTTTAAACGTGTTCAGTTAAAGCTGATCGCCTCTTATTTGGGAATGACACAAGTTACACTAAGCAGAATCCGGGCAATGCGCTGAACATGTATAAGAACACAATCATTTTCGCTATAATCTACTTTCTCGTTTAGACTACAAAAACCCTCAATTAGACTACAAATACCAAATGGCGTCTGCCGACATTTGTGTTATTAAATTAAGATATAAAATAATGGTACAGCAAGATAAAAATTCAGAAGTTAATTCTATTGACACACAAGACAAACCTGTTGCATTGGTCACCGGTGCCAACCAGGGAATCGGTTTGCAGGTAGCGAAGGAGCTCGCAGTACACGGTTTCATCGTGTTGGTTGGTTCCCGAAATCATGAAAATGGCGAAACAGCCGCTAAAAGTATCGGACCAAATGCCCATGCTATTCAACTCGACATAACAGACCAATCTTCCATAATTGCCGCAGCAGAGCGGGTTCAAAACGAATTTGGACGACTGGACTTGCTGGTAAATAATGCAGCCATCTCGCATGCAGGAGCACCAGGCAGGTCGCTCGAAGAAATGATTGAGTCGGGCCGTGCAACCGTTGCGTCACTTGATGAAGTAAGAGCCGTATTTGAGACTAACGTGTTCGCTGTCATTGCCGTTACGCAGGTAATGCTTCCCATCCTGCGTGAAGCACCAACTGCCAAAATTGTCAATGTATCCAGCGGTGTGGGTTCTCTCACATTAAATGCAGACCCGGCATTTCCGTATCGTTCTGGATTTGGAGTGGGTTATGCTGCTTCTAAAACCGCCCTTAACGCGATCACGCTTTCCTTTGCAATCGAACTGGAATCAACCAATATCAAGGTCTACGCCGCGAGCCCGGGATTCACTGCAACAGCACTTAATAATTTTGCAGGAACGGAAACGATTGAGGAAGGTTCCCGTAATATCGTGCGTGTTGCATTAGAAGAAAATGGCCCGACTGGCACATTTTCTGGCCCGGGTGGTCCGTTTCCCTGGTAATCTGCTAAAAAATGATGCTATGAAAATTTATGCTATCTTTAAAATTTCCATAGCGTCATTTTTATTGTAAATAGCTGATAATAAATATACAATGAAGTCTAATAGCATTCTTATTTTAATCGTAGCTTGTTTTCTTTGCTGTAAACCGCCTCAGGATTCTAAAAAATTATCCAGAACAGAGAAACGGGATGAAATTTTAAAAAATATTACTCCTCCAAAGATTTCAGCCAATATCATATTATTAACAGATTTTGGTGCCAAAGGCGATTCAATAAGTGATAGCAAACCGGCTTTTGATAAAGCGCTGAAAGCCTGTAAAGAAAAAAATGGTGGCCGGATTGTCGTTCCTGCCGGTGTATACATTCTCAACGGCCCTATTCACTTAACAGACAATACTTGTATTGAATTAAAAAAAGGAGCCAAACTTGTTTTTGGTACCAATCCGGCCGACTATCTTCCTATGGTTGCAACCAGTTGGGAAGGAACATTTGTGTACAATTACAGTCCGTTAATTTACGCTAATCATGCTAAAAATGTAGCCATTACAGGTGAAGGAACCATTGATGGAAACGGAAAAGAAGGTTTTAGTAAGTGGTACGATCTTCAGGGGCCTGATCAGGAACTAAGCAGGAAAATGAATCATGACGAGGTACCTATCAGAGACCGTTTGTTTGGCGAAGGGCATTATTTACGTCCACAGTTTATTCAGTTTTTTGAATGCCAGAACATACTGATTGAGAATGTAAGCATTACTAACTCACCGTTTTGGGCTGTACACTTTTTAAAATCGGAAAACATCACAGCAAGAAATGTTAAGTTTAACGCTTTCAATAAAAATAATGACGGTTTTGATCCTGAATATTCTAAAAATATACTAATAGAAAATATCGATTTCAATAATGCCGACGACAATGTTGCGATTAAAGCCGGACGAGATCATGAAGGCAGGAAAACTGCCATAACATCCGAAAACATTATTATAAGAAACTGCCGGTTTAAGGGTTTGCATGGCCTTGTGATCGGCAGTGAAATGTCGGCTGGAGTACAAAATGTTTTTGTGGAAAATTGCACTTATGGTGGTTATTGCAAACGAGGTATTTATTTAAAATCAAACCCGGATCGCGGAGGTTTTATCCGGGATATTTATATCAATGATGTAGAGTTTGGAGATGTGGAAGATGGTGTTTTTATAACCTCTTATTATAAAGCAGAAGGCAAAGGCTTTGAAACAGATATACACGATGTTTTTGTAGAAAATCTCAAATTCAAAACAGTCAGTCATGCCGGACTTGTTATACAGGGATATCCTACTAAAAAAGTCACCAATATCCATTTCTCAAACGTACGGATTGATTCGTGCAGCAACGGAATAAGTTTTACCAATGCAGAACAAATTGTATTTAATAATGTAATAATTGGAAAAGAAGCAACTATTCCTACTGCTGTGAAATAGTCATAGCCGGCCAATTAGTTCATAGTAAGCCTTTCTTTGATTATGTTATTAGACTACGGAATTTTGGCTACTCCCGCAGCTGATCCGGAACTTGTTTTCCCGGGTGCCGGTATCTCCATCAGCCTTGGATTCTGCAAAACCGTTTTTTATAAGCCAGCCTATTGACTGATAAACAGTGGCAGGAGATATTTTCACACCACTGTTTCGAAGGGCAACATAAACTTTGGAAACACAGGTATAGTCGTTTAAATTTTGAAGATAATCTGCTACCAGTAGCTTTTTACCCGGATAACGAAGTCCATGTATTTTACAAAATGTGATGATATTTACAGAAATGGTTCTCATAGCTAACGCTTTACACCTTTTTCGAAATTTTAACTGCAAGACCGCCCTATCCTATCTAATCAGATTTTCTTTCTCAACCCTTAATCAAATACTAATATTGAAGTACTGTAAAGAAAATATTACAGTTTAAGTAGTTTGAACTATTTACTTTTTAGGAGAAAACGAGGGTTGTCGGACAGAAGGGCCCCAATGATTATTACCCTACGGCTTTTTTACCCTGGACTTTTTCCTGCGTTTTCCCCACCAGATATAGAAGCCTGTAACCGGTAATGTACCGCAGATCAGGCTTGCGAAAAAATACAGCCATTTTGTAAACAAGCCTCCAAAAGCGCCGACATGCAGCGAAAAGTTTGATCTTCTCAGCCAGTTCGAGGGATTATCTTCCGCGATTCTGGTATGTGAAGAAGACAGTATGGCAAGTGTATTTATGTCAAAATTAATTTCCCGCCAGGTCCCGTTATACATATCTGTACATGCGTAGATAGACCGGGCATCTTCTTTTGGAAAGTGGATACTGATCTGATCTTTTTCAAATTCACCCAGTTCAGTAGTTACCAATTTCCATATGAGGTCAACTTTTCCTTCGATGGTTGCCGGGACTTCCTTCGGGCCAGCCTGAACAATGGTCACTTCCTCACTTCGTTCTTTACTGCCCAGCATTTTCAAAACCGACTTATTAAAGAATGGGAAACTCATCATCAGTCCTGTCAATGTCATGATAAGCGCCAGAGATAATGCATAAAAACCCAGCACATTGTGCAGGTCATAATTTACACGCTTAAACTTTGCTCTCCATTTGATCGTAAATGCCTGTTTTACCTCACGCAGCTTCCAGTTTTTAGGCCACCATAGCACAACTCCGGTGATGGTTAATAACAGAAATATGGCAGTACTCCAGCCCACGACCTGCTTGCCGATATTGGGAGGAAACCACAAATTACGGTGACCTTCGTCAATGAATTCAAATATATTTTCATGATCCTCCAAAGCCAGTACCTGGCCATTATAAGGGTTAACAAAGATCAGTGAATCCGAATTATCAGGGGAAATTTTAACCGGTTTTCCTTCACCATAATACCATAACCGACGAATTTTCATTTCCGGCAATTGTTCCAATACTTTCAAACGTATGGCGGATGGGGGAAGTTGTTGGCTTTCCGCTGGTACTTCGACCTGCCACCAGGAGCGGGACATTTCTACAATTTCATGTTCAAAAACCAGCAAACAACCAGTAAGACTGATAATTATAACCGGAATACCCACTGCAATACCAATCCATAAATGAAACCAGTCATTGAACCGACGCAACCAGGACGGCTTTAGCTTGGTGGTCGCCGACGATTTTTCTTTAAGAGTTATGGGTTTTTCCATGATTCCTGAATTTGCAATTGTAGTAAAAAAAAGGCGTAATTGTGC
>Ga0247739_10000439_pt1 | contig 14932 bp, 13 predicted proteins | sample UWRJL058202B2_FD_180943 | JGI IMG/M metagenome (GOLD analysis project Ga0247739, IMG submission 180943) | Plant litter microbial communities from Arlington Agricultural Research Station in Wisconsin, United States - UWRJ-L058-202B-2 | ecosystem: Environmental > Terrestrial > Plant litter >...
ATAAAGAATTTTACAAGCATGTAAGCCATGACTATGCCGAACCTTTAACCTGGAGTCACAATAAAGTAGAGGGTAATCTGGATTACACCAGCCTATTGTACTTGCCTGCGCGCGCGCCGTTTGATTTGTATAATCGCGACGCATCACGTGGTGTGAAATTATATGTGCAACGCACATTTATTATGGACGACGCAGAGCAGTTTTTGCCTTTGTATTTGCGCTTTATTAAAGGTGTCGTTGACTCCAACAATTTGTCATTGAACGTATCGCGCGAAATTCTACAGAAAGATCCTAACATCGACAGCATGCGCAGCGCTTTAACAAAACGTGTGTTGGATATGCTTTCTAAACTTGCAAGCAACGAGCCAGAAAACTACAACAAATTCTGGAAAGAATTCGGTCAGGTTTTGAAAGAAGGGCCTGCAGAAGATTTTGCAAACCGTGAAAAAATTGCCAAGTTATTGCGCTTCGCAAGCACCCACACTGACAGCACCGAGCAAAATCAGTCGCTGGAAGAATATGTGGCGCGCATAAAAGAAGGTCAGGAAAAAATTTACTATATTGCTGCAGAAAATTACAACACGGCTAAAAATAGTCCGCATCTCGAAGTCTTCCGCAAAAAAGGCATTGAAGTATTGTTACTAACTGATCGTGTTGATGAGTGGTTGATGAGTCATTTGTCTGAGTTTGATGGCAAGTCTTTGCAAGATGTAGGTAAAGGCGAACTGGACTTAGGCAAGCTTGATACTGAAGAAGAAAAGCAAGCAAAAGAAAAAGTGGCGGAGCAATTAAAGCCGTTAATTGAGCGCGTTAAAGCTGTATTGACTGAGCAAGTTGCTGAAGTGCGCATTACTGATCGCCTAACTGATTCACCAGCCTGTGTCGTCGTTGCTGAACATGACATGGGCGCGCAAATGCGCCGCATTCTTGAGCAAGCTGGCCAGAAGGTTCCAGACTCTAAACCAATTCTGGAATTGAACCCGGATCATCCATTGGTGAAAAAATTGGAACTGGAACCGAGTGAATCTCGTTTTGGCGATCTAACACATATTTTATTTGACCAAGCGAATTTGGCGGAAGGTGCGCAATTGCAAGACCCTGCTGCTTACGTGCAACGTCTGAATAAGTTGTTGCTTGAGTTAAGCAATTAACTCTAACAAAGGTTGAATAATTAACTGCAACAGCTAAGCAATTAAATTTCGTCTGCATTTAATATCATCTGGCATCTATTAATAGATGTCTTTGAATTGCAAAAAGCCTTGGTTATACTCTAGCCAAGGCTTTTTCTTTTTAGAGGGGTTTTTTATGGAATTTAAACAAGTTATTTTAGGTGCAACGAAAAGTATTGCGCTCATTGCCCATGATAATAAAAAGCAGGATTTGGTTGGGTGGTGTGAAGAGCACAAAGCAGAGTTATTAAAACACAAACTTTATGGAACGGGCACTACTGGACTAATTATTGAAAAGACCACGGGTTTGCCGGTGAATAAATTAATCAGTGGTCCCTTAGGTGGAGATCAACAAGTAGGTTCATTAATTACCGAAGGTGTGGTGGATGTGCTAATTTTCTTTTGGGATCCTTTTGAACCCATGCCACATGATCCAGATGTAAAAGCTTTGTTACGTATTGCTGCGGTATGGAACATTCCTATTGCATGTAATCACATTTCAGCAGATTTTTTAATTGCGTCGCCACTGTTTCATTCATCATCTGTGCGCTCAATACCTGATTATGATGCTTATCTGGCACAGCGCGCTGTAGATCTTGAGAAGTCACAAACTAATTAAATTATTCTTCATCTTGTGGTGGCAGCGCGGGAATTTCTACGATAACTTTTAAGCCACCATTACGATTATTTTCCGCCCAGATTTTTCCATAATGCAAAGTAACACTGCGGTGTGCGATAGCTAAACCCAAACCGTGGCCACCGCTCTCACGGTCGCGGGCTGAATCGGTTCGAAAGAACGGCTGAAATATATCGTTCAAATCTGCTTCAGGCACTCCAGTGCCAGAATCTGACACCGCAATGACAAAAACATTTTCATCAGATTTGCGCGATAACGTTATTTCAATTCTGCCTGACTGTGGAGTGTAATGAATTGCGTTGCGAATAATATTTTCAAATACACCGACCAACATATTGCCGTAAGTTGCCACCAGCGCTTCACTGAAATAACGCGTGAACGTAATTGAAATAGTTTTTTCGCTAGCCATTTGTTCATAATTTTCTTTAATACTACTTAGAAGGCCAACAAGATCAAGAGTGTCATCCAATTGCCAACCTTGTTGATCGTGAACGGGCAATGAAAGAATTTCGGTAATGATATTGCCGAGGTAATCTGCCGCTTGTTTTATGCTATTTAGTTCACCATCTACTGTACCGCCACTGCGTTGCTGTGCGAGCGCAAGCGCAAATTGTAGCCGAGCAAGTGGTGTTCTTAATTCGTGAGATACATCTTTAATCAAGCGCTTTTGTTCCAGCATGGCTTTTTCGAGCCTCGCAGTCATTTGATCGAAGTCATGACCGAGTGATGCAATTTCGTCTTTTCTTCCACTAAAATGTTTACTAACGCGCGCGCTTAAATCTCCGCGAGATACTTTATGAATGGTTTCTTGTAAACGCTTTATACTTGACGTGAAATGTCTTGCCAATAAAAAGCAGGCACTGCCGCTCACTAAAATTGAAACTAATAGCAGCGGCCAAATGTTATTAATAAATAATTCCCAAATGATGTCACGATCCGGGCCCTCATCGAGTCCGTCCGAAATGGTAATTAATTTAATAACCTCGCCATCATTTAATGTTATATAGCGGCCGAATAATTTACGATTTCTGTCTTGCAGTTTTTCGTAGGGATGTTTGGCATTAAGCTGTTCCCCCATCATCAACACGCCGGGCGGAAGCAATCGATTTAAAACATCCTGATTATCGTCATCAAGTGCGAAAATAAAAGGTGAAGACCAGGCGGGAAGGGCACGTATATCTTTGCGTATATCAGCTGCGTTGCGATTAATTACGCTGCCAGCCATTTGAAACAATAAGCGCTTTGCGGGTTCATCATCGTGATTGATATGGGCATTTTGTAAATTGCCATCGGGCGTCATATCGAACCAGTGTACAACCACATTAGTCCCTACAATGATAGTGGCGGTTATCAACCAAAATGTTAAAAATATCTTGAGATATAACCGCGACATATGAAATTATTTTTCTTCGTGCAAAGTGAGCATGTAACCTGCGCCACGTACATTAATGATGAGTTCTTTGTTTGCGCCGGCGGCGGTAAGTTTTTTGCGGATATTACTGACATGCACATCAATACTACGGTCATAAGGTGTTAATTTACGATTGAGCGCTTGCTCGGTCATATCGTCTTTACTAATTACTTGACCAGCTTGTCGTACAAGTATTTCCAATACACTGAATTCGGTACCGGTTAAAATTATTTCACTCTCTGCCCAGGTAACGTGACGACTGCCTAAATGTAAAACCAGGGCACCAGAAGAAATTTTTTCAAGTTTTGCCTGCGAGGATTCGTTGGTACTTGAACGGCGTAAAATGGCGCGAATTCGCGCAACTAATTCGCGTGGGTCGCAAGGTTTAGGTAAATAATCGTCGGCGCCGATTTCAAGACCGATCACACGATCAATGGTGTCGCCTTTTGCAGTTAACATCAGCACGGGCGTTTGATGCGTTTTGCGTAAAATTTTTAATACTTCAAAACCATTATAGATAGGAAGCATCACATCCAAAATGATGGCGGAAAATTGCTCGCGCGTTGCAAGCTGAATTCCAGCGTCGCCATCGTAAGCAACCGAAACATCGAAGCCTTCTGTGGTTAAATATTCGCTGAGAAGTTGACTTAGCTCTTTATCGTCGTCAATGAGTAAAAGTTTATTCATACGCGTTCATCACTATAAAAAGGATTTATGTGTCAGTGTGCAATAGCAGCTGTTGGGGTGTCATTGAAATTGTAGCTGTTTAACCCTTCTTAACAAATGCGTGGGTAAACTTTATTCAATAAATCTGAAATTATTATTTTTTCGTTTGTTCAGTTTAACGCTATTAGCGAGGTTACTTGCGAATACATCTTATTGTTGTAAAAATTGCCGCTCTTTTTTTAAAACCAAATTGAGGTGTGTGTGGCCATTATAGGTCTTTTTTTTGGAAGTGATGAAGGTAATAGTGAACGTATTGCCTACCGAATTCAGAAACGTCTCGGTGAGGATTTGGTAGACGTGTTTGATATCGCTGACGTAACCCAATTGGATTTTGATGATTACGATAAAATTATTTTCGGGATTCCTACGTGGGATTTCGGACAAATCCAGTCTGATTGGGAAGAATTCTGGAACGATGTTAGCGCTATCAATTTTTCTGGTAAAACGGTTGCTTTTTTTGGGCTTGGTGACCAGCTTGGATACGGTGATTATTTTCTAGATGCCATGGGAATGCTGCATGGAGTTGTTTCACGAAGCTGCAATAACATCGTTGGTTACTGGTCAACGGAAGGTTACGAATTTACTGCGTCTAAAGCGAAATTTCCCGAATCAAATTTTTTTGTGGGATTAGCATTGGATGAAGATCAGCAGGAGCATTTAACCGCCGTGCGTTTGAATCAATGGTGCGAGCAAATCCATAAAGAGTTCGACCTTACCAGCACACTTAATGATATTGATGACTAGTCAATAATATTTTGATGATTGGCGCGCGCGCCTTTCATACCATCACTCATCGTGATAGGTTCGCTATTGAGGTTCTCTGCTTACAACTCAATTCAGTTAACTTAATTTACGTTTGATGCTCTCGCTGGCTTCATTGTGTCCGCATCGAAATTTAAAACAATTTTCGCTTTGTTCTGGATGCTGCCAGCGAGGTCATTTCTATGAGTAATCAAACCTTACACCGTCATATTGGGTTATTCGCGTTAGTCGTCTATGGTGTAGGCGACATCCTTGGTGCAGGCATCTATGCACTTATTGGTAAAGCCGCGGGAGAAATGGGAAATGCTATTTGGATGGCATTTCTCGCGAGTATGATCGCGGCTGGGCTGACCGGGCTCTCCTATGCTTCACTCGGATCACGTTATCCGCGAGCAGGCGGAGCATCTTTCTTTACACATCATGCGTTTAAAAATAATTTTTTAGCCTATGTGATAGGTCTTGCTGCATTGTCGTCGGGCGTTACCTCCATGGCTGCTGGTAGCCGAGCGTTCGCGGGATATTTCACAACGTTGGTTTCGGCGGTTCCGGTGGATTTAGTTGTGGTGGCCTTTTGTTTTGTTGTGGCGGGTGTTGTGATTCGCGGCATTCGAGAATCCATGTGGATGAACATGCTGTGTACCGGTATTGAACTCGGTGGTCTGCTGCTAGTAATCGCAGTTGGAGCAAAATTTTTAGGCACAATCAATTACACCAGCGCCGTGACCGTTTCTAATCCCGCAGGTGATTTAAGTATTTCATTAATACTGTCTGGCGCCGTGTTGACGTTTTATTCGTTCGTTGGATTTGAAGACATTATTAACGTCAGCGAGGAAGTGAAAAATCCTGAATCAAATATGCCGAAAGGTATTTTGCTAGCGGTGCTTATAGCATCGATCATTTACATTACGATTTCGCTAGTTGCGGTGTCAGTGATTCCGGCCGCTGAACTAGCCGCGTCCTCTGCGCCACTTGTGGATGTCGTTAAGCGTGCTGCACCCTGGTTTCCGTCAATTGCTTTTGCTTTTATCGCCATGTTCGCGGTGGCTAATACGGCGCTGCTGAATTTTATTATGGGGTCACGCCTTATTTACGGAATGGCAAACCAGGGTTTGATGCCTAAAGTTCTTGCCAAAGTGAGTCGCACGCGCACGCCATATATTGCGTCTCTTGCGGTACTGGGGTTTATGTTGGTTCTCGCATTAACGGGCAATATAGCTTCACTCGCACGTGCAACTAGCGTGTTGTTGCTGATTTGTTTTATGACGGTAAATGCAGCACTTCTTGTGCTCAAGCATCGTACAGGTGAACCTAAAGGACGCTTTGAAATTCCCTCCATAGTCCCGTTACTCGGCGCGCTCGTATGCGCCGTGATGCTTTCATACGCCAAGCTTGATGAGCTTAAAGTTGCGGGAGCTATTTTGGCAGTGATCGTTGTTCTCTATTTTGTGATCAAGCCAAATTCTGACGCGATCAAACGCTTTGGTGATTGATCGTAAATTTCCCCATAAAATTGCCGCTAAAAAAAACTTGTTGCACGATAAAAAATACTGTATATAATCCCAATTACTGTATAAACAAACAGATAAATGGGGATAACCAATGTACAATCTTACGTCGCGCCAGGAACAGGTTCTGCAATTAATCAGAACCTACGCTGAGGAAACAGGTTATCCACCCACACGTGCAGAAATTGCACGTATCCTGGGTTATAAATCACCTAATGCGGCAGAAGAACACATTAAAGCGCTTGCACGTAAAGGTGCGATTGAAATTATCCCTGGTGCATCACGCGGAATTAAACTTCCCGATCTTGTCGATCAAGGCTTGCCGATTATAGGGCGTGTAGCGGCTGGTAACCCGATATTGGCGCAAGAGCATATTGATGATTATTGCGATATCCCACCGAACTTTTTCTCTCCCTCTGCCGATTACCTGCTACGCGTTAGCGGTATGAGTATGAAAGACGCCGGCATTTTGGATGGCGATTTACTTGCTGTGCATCGTACCGACCAGGTTCGCAGCGGTCAGATTGTGGTCGCGCGAATTGGTGAAGAAGTTACCGTGAAACGTTACAAAAGAATTGGCAATCGTTCACAGGTTGAGTTGTGGCCGGAAAACCCTGACTTTGATGTTATTCGGGTTGATCTAACTGATCAGGAATTTACTGTAGAAGGCTTAAGCGTAGGGGTAATTCGTCGTGAATAGAATTCGTCAAAATCAAAGCAGTCAACCGGAATCACTAGCATCGGGAATTACCGAATTAATTATTGCTAGTGCATCACCAGAACAAGTCTCGCTTATTATGCCGATGATCGCATTTCTCACTAAAAGTTGTGCGAATCGCTGGGTGACCTGGATTGCTCCGCAACATGTATCGCGTGAGTTTTTGGAATCCTTTGGTGTGGATACTCAATATCTACGTTTGATCCACTGCAGCGATGAACAAAGTCGTTTGTGGATTACCTGGGAAGCGTTAACAGCAGGTAATAGCCACACGGTGATTGCAAGTCCAGGTAAATTAACTGAAAAAGAATTCAAGCAGCTCGAAGGCGCTGCGCGCCAGGGACAGTGTCAAGGTTTATTATTGCGAGTTAGATAAATATTGGCATAGCTGAATGCTGTTAGGCTTCAGCTACAAATACCGCACGAATGGGGGCAGGGTGGCCTTCGGCCGTTAGTTCTGGATTATCAGGGTGAAGAAATTCAGGGAGCGAATGAAATTTCATCCAATATGTAGAGCGCTGTTCTTCTGTTGTAGTTTTGCAAACATCTACGACTCGAGGATTACTAAATCCCATCTTACGTAGCCAGCTCAACATGGTTTCACAGCTTGGTAAAAACCATACGTTATTCATTTTGGCATAGCGATCTTCCGGTACCAAAACATCGCCCAACACGCCATCAATCACCAATGTCTCAAGCACTAATTGACCACCCGGGCGCAAAGCTTCTTTGAGCTCTCGCAGGTGATCCATCGGGGATTTTCGGTGGTAAAAAACACCCATGGAAAACACGGTATCAAAAGTCTGCAATTTGGGTGGCAACTCTTCAATTCCAACTGGTAATACATCAATTGGGTAATTGCTGCCCGCAAGCTGTTTAATCATATGAAACTGCACGACAAATCGTGGCGACGGATCTATGCCGATTACGCGCTGTGCGCCTTGTCCAAGCATGCGCCAACAATGGTAGCCATTGCCGCAGCCTACGTCCAAAATCAATCGATTCTTTAACGGAGCTAGATGAGGAATAACGCGATCCCATTTCCAGTCTGATCGCCATTCAGTGTCTAGATGAATTCCGTGTATCCAGTAAGGCCCTTTACGCCATGGAATCAAATCTTCCAATACTGTGCGAAGTTGCATGCGAGACCCTTCGTCGCAGTCGTCACTTGCCCCGATTTCAACTTTTTCTAAAAAATCAGTATGAGTGCTTTTAATTTTTGGGAGTTGGGCGAGGGCTGTCTTCCACGTGGACAAATCGCCATAGCGTTTTTCGCACAAGCCATCAGCAATTTGTTGAGGTAGATTTTCTGCCCAAGCTTGTAACGGGCTTTGCGGGAGATAGGCAAGTAAATCGGAGTAATCAATCATTTGATAGCAATTATCGAGGCAAAATTAAAACATTGAAACCAGACATCTACGCTCGCGAAACCAGCTTCTTTCAAACGTTGGCGATGGATGGCGAGCGTCTCGGGAATGAGGACATTTTCAATGGCGCTGCGCTTTTGTGCGATTTCTAGCTCGCTGTAGCCATTCGCCCGTTTAAAATTGTGGTGCAACTCAATCATTAGCGCTTCGTGCTGTTGATCATCAAAGGCAAGTTTTTCAGAAAGAATTAGCACACCATTTGGTTTCAATCCTTCATATATTTTGCCAAGAATAGCGGCACGTTTTTCCAATGCAATAAATTGCAGAGTGAAGTTTAGTACGGCCATTGAAGCATTCTTAATTGGAAATTCACACAAATCTGCACAGTGAAGAGCCACTTCAATTTCTGCACTATCAGCGGCGATAACTTGCTCGCAACGCGTAATCATAGCTGCCGAGTTATCAACACCTATAATGCTGCAGTTTGCTGCTTGAATGCGATGACGCATCGCTAAGGTCGCTGCGCCCAATGAGCAACCCAGGTCATAACAATAACTATCGGGTTGTGCATAGCGCTCGGCTAAATTGCCAATCATATTAATAATCGTGGCGTAACCCGGCACCGAGCGCTTAATCATGTCGGGGAATACATTGACCACTATCTCATCAAATGCAAACGCACTAACTTGTGGTAACGGGTCGGCATAAAGCTTGTCGGTACTAGGATTGGCCATGGCGATATTCGGGGCTCATTAAAATGCGGGCATTGTACCTGTCGCATTTTGCCGCGACAAATATCCGCGTTCACTAGTGCGCTTATTTACATTCAGGCGACAACGTACTGCGCTTGGCTCTAAATGTTAAATGTGAGCGTGACGATGGTCTTATTAACAGGAGTCTACAAAAATATACCTTGGAAAATATGAGCTATTCTTGATTCAGTTCGCCAGGTGTTATTTGTTAACCATGGCTTAGATGGGATTGGGTAGTTATCTATGCTTGATGACACATATGCAAAGCTACAGGCGCTGGTCGTGGATGATTTTGAGAGCTTCCGCGTGACCCTGTCGAAAATGTTGCTGGATTTCGGTGTAGGAACAGTTGATTCCGCCGCTTCAAGCAATGAGGCATTGCGTTATTGTGAATCCAAGGCTTACGACATCATTTTGTGTGATCAAAACCTGGGTAAAGGAAAAACCGGTCAGCAAATATTGGAGGTTTTACGCCATCAACCCAATATAAATAGCGATTCTCTATTTGTGTTGGTGTCGGCCGAATCTAATAAAAGCATCATCATGGCTGCTTACGACTACGAGCCAGACGCGTATCTTACAAAACCAATAACAGCACAAGCCCTGCAACAGCGGCTGGATCGATTGTTTAAACAACGCTTGGCTCTTACACCTATTTATAAGGCTCTTAAAGAAAATGATTTAGAGGCTGTGATTACTTTGTGCGAAACCGAAATCGCTGCAAGTAATCGTTACACGAGTTGGTGTCAAAAAATTTTAGGGCGTGCTTTGCTGCAAATAAATGCGCTTGAAAAAGCCGAAAATTTATATCGGAATATATTAGATGTGCGACAACTTGATTGGGCCATGCTAGGAATGGCTCAAGTTAAGAAGTTGCAGGGCGATTCCCTGAGTGCACAGCAGTGGCTGGAGGAAATTATTCAATTTAATCCGCTGTGTTTAAAAGCGTACGACTTACTGTCGCAAGTTATGGCCGAGCGTAATGATCTTCAAGGCCAACAAAAAATATTACAACAAGCGGTGGATATTTCACCGCTGTCCATATTACGTCAACAGCAGCTTGGTGATGTTGCCGCCAGAAATAACGATGTTGCAACGGCAGCTAATTCCTATCGCAAAGCTGTGAAGCTTGGAGAGAATTCGTGTCACGATGATCTCAAGTTTCATGAAAATTTTGTGCGCATTGGCATTGAATTTACCAAGCTCGACAAAAATGCAGCTTCTGCAGTTTTGCGCGATGCGTTCAAAGTTGCAGCAGAAATTCCGCTTCGATTTGGCAAAACGAATAAAGCAAAAATAAATAGTTATCTGCTGGAATCGCAATTGTTTTCAGTGGCTGGCGAGGAGCGACGCAGTACAGATGCGTTGCTTAACGCTCAAAAAATTATTGATTCTGATAATGATGCTGCGGACGTAGATGTTAAAGTTGAATTGGTTAAAGCGCTGCGTGAGCTTGGGCATGTAGAAAAAAGCGATAAAATTGTTGCTGAACTCTTGATAAGTTGTGCTGGTCAAGAAGATCTGCTGCAGAAGGTAGATTGTCTGTTAAATGAGCCATCCAGTGCTAAAAATAAAGCCATGGTAGCGAAAATAAATCGCGAGGGAATAGCATTTTACGAAGCAAAAGAGTTTGCAAGGGCAGGGGATTGCTTTACTCGTGCGTTGCAAGACTTACCTCAAAATATCGGTCTGCGTTTAAATTTATTGCAAGCGCTTATTAATCAATTTAAGCAAGAGCCAGATCAACTCCAGCTAATTTCGTCAATGCAGAGAGAAGCAGATTATATTCGAAAAATTATTCCGGATAATCATGAGCAGTTGCGACGCTTCAGACAATTGGAAGATAGTTTTCGCTCATTAGCATCCACTCATGTACGCAGTAAGGCCGCTTTATCATGACCCAAGAGAATCAGGAAATAAATTTTTCATTTGTGCTAGCGTCCAGCGTCCATGACATGAAAAATTCGGTGGGCATGTTGTTGAATACCTTGGCTGATGTCATGGTGCAATATCCGCCACAAAATGCTAATCACGCTAAATCTTACACGGTGCTTGAATATGAAGCGTCGCGGATTAACAGTGAGCTTATTCAGCTGTTATCGCTTTATCGTTTGGATCACGATCAAATTAGAGTACATATTGAAGAACATTTTGTCATAGATCTGCTTAACGAACAGCTTGCGCGCAATTATGAATTATTGCAGATGAAGAAAATTAATTTGATGGTTGATTGTGATGAATCTTTAATCGGTTATTTTGACAGCGATCTAGTGGGTGGCGTCATCAATAATATCCTCGTAAATTGTGCGCGTTATTGCCGGGAAAAATTAAAAATTACCGCCCATCAAACATCCCAAGGGCTTTGCTTTAACATTGAAGATGATGGGCCCGGTTACCCGGAAGATATGCTTAATGCATCAACTTTTGCAGAATCCAGAACAAGTTTTGCGAATGGCAGGCCACATTTAGGCCTTATATTTGCCAATAAAGTTGCGTTCATGCATACGAATAAATCGCGGCAAGGTTCTATAAATTTGAGCAATAACAGCTCACTCGGTGGAGGTTGCTTTAAGCTGTTTCTCCCGTAAGAATTGGCAAATGGTCGTAAAAAATGCGAATCAGTTATAAGGCACACTGAAAAATCTCCTTTGGCAGACTGAGGCAATAAAAGCATCAGGTAAATGCTTGAAAAGGGGGTGAGGCTATAGCATTATCCGGCCTACAAATTTTGCTCCAGGTTAGGGTCGCTATGCTGAAAATTCGTTACAAAAATAATAAGTATAATTCGGTCTGGTTGGTGGAGCCCATGATTAGTGTGGGACGTTCGGCAACCAATGATTTAGTCATTGATGACGCTTATGTAGCAGACAAGCATTTCGAAGTTCATGTAACACACGAAACTCTCACGTTAAAAAATCTTCAGCCTCTCAAACCACTTCGTGTAAATGGCGCTGATGTTGTAGGCGCGTGTACCCTTGTGGTCGACGATGAGATAAGCATTGGGGCGATCGAATTAGTGGTAATCGACCCCAAGCGAGAATCCAAAATTGGCGCATCCGAAACCGTGAATGCCACCCAAATGCGGGCAATTCCAACGACTGGATGGGCGCTTAAGGCGAATCATACTGCCTTGGCTAATCGCGTTTTCCCCCTAAAAGATACTACTGTAATAGGCCGTTCTACCGAATGTGACATTAGCTTGGCTGCGGCCCACCTTTCACGTCGCCATGCGCAACTGCAAGTTATTGATGGAGCCTTATTTGTTAAGGATCTAGGTTCAGCCAACGGTACGTTTCTTAACGGTAAGCAAGTTATGGAAGCTCGCGTTAAACGTGGCGATGAGTTGCGTTTTGATGCCTTGACCTTTGGTGTTATGGGGCCTGCAGATGAAATGGCTAAAACCACCGTTCGCAGTATTCCCATTCCTGCTACTCCAGTGACGACTAAACCGGCGGCCCCAAAAGTTAATTTGACTCATGAGAAATTTGATATTCAACATAGTTATCCAAAAAAGGAAAAGCCGGTTGAATCCTCCTCTGGCGGTAAAAGCGGTCTGATATTTTTGGCCATTCTAGCTGCAGTTGTTATTGCTGCTTTTATTTTTAAACGTTAATTTCGCTGTGCAAATTTATTTGTATTCAACTCTTGGCTGCCATTTGTGCGATCAGGCCAGGAGTGTTTTATGGCCGTTACTCTTGCAATATCGCTATGAATTGGTTGAGGTTGATATTGCAACAAATGACGAGCTTATTGAACGATACGGTGTCCGCATTCCAGTATTGAGCACAGTTGATAGTTCGGACGAGTTGAATTGGCCATTCGATGCGGTGGCAGTTGAGACGCTTTTCGCAAAATTAGATGAGGTGTGAATTTTTAATTAATGTTTATCGCCAATGCCTAAATCGTTAATCGTTTTATCAACCCATTCCAGAGTTTCGACATACACGTGTGCGAGTTTTTCTGCGTTAACATTATTTGCTTTCAGATAATCCCAATCAATATTATCCCATAGCCCCTTTTCATAATACGTGGTGATCTCCAGTACTTTGCCTTCGGCACCGTGTTTAAGAAGGATAGCGTCGTTAATATGTTTACTCAAAGAAATTGAGTCCAGCAAACTTGTCAGTGGTGCATCCATAAATGCATCCAATGTTGAAAACAAACCCACTGTAAAAAAGCCGTCCAATTTAGATTTACTGTCTATTTCCTTTGCAATTAGTTCACACATACGTGCACGCGTTAGTGCGGAAACACTGAGTTCATGAGGTTTGTCGCCAAGATTGGACATGGCGAGAATATTCACCCAATTTTTAATTTTGTTGAGGCCGAGCAACATAATCGCTTGCTTGAGTGAATCAACTTTGCGTGCGAGACCAAAAGCGGCGGAATTAACTAAACGCAGTAATTTAAAACTTAGCATCGTATCGCGTGCAATCATTTTTTCTATTTTTTCAACAGGTACATCCGGGTCTTGTAGTGCTGCCATTAATTGCAATACAGATTGTTTATTGTCCGACATTTTTCGCCCGGTGATGATTTGTGGGCGGGCTAAAAAATACCCTTGAAACAAATCGAATCCGGCGGATTTACAAAATTCAAGCATCTCGTAGGTTTCTACTTTTTCGGCGAGTAATTTAATGCCGAATGGTTGAATTTGTTTTATATGTTCAAGAATTTGCGGGGGAGATAATTGCAGAACATCCAATTTAATAATGTCTGCATAGGGAATCAGGCTTCGAGTTTCGGGTGTGAGCACAAAGTCATCTAGGGCAATGGTGTATTGTTGCTCGCGCAAAACTTTTAAAGCGTGCAACATTGCGCTGTCGACTTTTTGTCCCTCCAGAACTTCGACGACTAGCTGTTTTCGGTCGAAGGGTGGCGGTGTCTGCAATAAATTTCGTGTGAAATTTATAAACGCGAGATGTTTACCAACAACATTATTAATTGAAAGTTCTGTAAAAGCATTGAGTAAAACTTGCGAACTCGCAGCATCGCCATCATTGAAATCGGCACGATTAACGTGGCTTGAACGACACAGCAATTCATAGGCAACAACCTTCATCCGTGTATTGAAAATAGGCTGACGCGCTAAAAGTGGAAGAGATTCAGACATAGGAAAGCGTGTAGCCCTAACGAAGTATAATAGAAGTGTAGCTGGATATACTTGTGATACAAATTCCCTAGCCGATATCGCCACATTTTATCAGAGATATTTTTCAGCCTCGCTTTTTGGGTGTTTTCAATAGGTTATCAAGGCACTTTTGGAGTGCCTTAACGAGGTTGGCTTTTCTACCTATAGTCACAAAATGATGTAATTTCTCTCATGACCTCTCAAACAGTAGAAATTTCGGCGCTACAATTCACGCGCAGCTTCTTGCGGAGTTATAAAAGGCTGCCTGCCGCCGGTTCGATATGCGTATATTACGGCGAAAGATAAAACATTCTGAACGTAAAAACGCGTTTCTTTGTAGGGAATTGTTTCTATCCAAACGTCATACTGTAATTTTTCGCCATCACTGTTTAACCATTGTCTAACTCGTCCTGGCCCCGCGTTATATGCAGCAGCAGCGAGAATTCGGTTGCCGGAAAATGCACCGAGTAATTCATCGAGATAGCGACTACCCAAGTGAATATTTTTATCGGCCTGTAGTAAGTCTTGTTGTCTAAATAATAAGCCTGCTTTTTTTGCCGTTTGCTTTGCGGTGCTCGGCATTAATTGCATCAAGCCCAAGGCGCCGACCGGAGAGGCGGCGTCAGCGCTAAAGGCACTTTCCTGTTTTGCAATTGCAAAAATAAAATGGGGATCAATTGATGTTTCGCGAACAGCTGCTTTAACCTGTTCGTGAAAGGGAATTGGAAAACGCACAGACAAATCATCCCAATAA
>Ga0247739_10000442_pt1 | contig 14917 bp, 13 predicted proteins | sample UWRJL058202B2_FD_180943 | JGI IMG/M metagenome (GOLD analysis project Ga0247739, IMG submission 180943) | Plant litter microbial communities from Arlington Agricultural Research Station in Wisconsin, United States - UWRJ-L058-202B-2 | ecosystem: Environmental > Terrestrial > Plant litter >...
GTTTAAATAATATTTTCTATCTACCCTTAAAAAAGTATTTTTGAAATAGCATTCATCAAAAACACGGGGCAGCATTTCGCTCAAAAAAAGATAGAATTATGTCTCTTAGCTATGTTTCTGACCATACTGGCAATGCCATTGCCGTACAAATACCCATTGAAGACTGGAACCTTTTAAAAAAGCAATATCCGGGCGTAGAAGCCATACAGGAAAGGTTACCGCAATGGCAGAAAGCGCTGGTTGATAAACGTCTTCAGGCCATTGCAGACAACCCCACAAGGCTCCGGCCCATTGAGGAACTTTATGAAGAATTAGAGGCTTGAGATTATCATAACAAAATATAAAAAATATGCCATTACAATATATTTCCGACAACGCTGGCAACCATACTGCCGTTTTAATCCCCATCACCGAATGGGAACTGCTGACCCGCAAGCACGAGGACCTGAAACAGATGGAACTACCACCAAAAACCAAGACCGCAAAAAAGGCTTCCGATTATGCAGGAACCATGCCGCCCGATATCGCCAAGGCATTCAATAAACACATTGAGGACGAACGTAACCAGTGGGATCGATAATTAATGGTATACCTATTTGACACCAACGCCATCATCGACTACCTGAGCTCCAGCATGCCGCCAAGGGCTATGCTGGCCATGGACCAGATAGTGAACGACGGCTTCTTCATTTCTGTGATTACCAAAATTGAAAGCATCGGTTTCGATTCTGGCAACCAAGCCGTGGATGACAATACCAAAGCGTTTGTCGGCCTTGCTACCGTGTTCGAGCTTACCGCTGATATCGTGCAAGAAACTATCAATATGAAGCGAAGAAAAAAAATCAAGACACCGGACGGCGTTATAGCGGCTACCGCTATCTTGCACGGTCTAGTGTTGCTCACACGCAACATCAAAGATTTCGGCCACCTGCAAGGTCTTGTTATCATAGATCCGCACACGCTTTGATGTTATCGTGCCGTCCCATAGACTCATTCCAGCGCCAGACGCCGAATCAAATAAATCAGCGCTAGTTGATGTGGAAGCCATACAGGAAAATTTACTGCAATGGCAGAAAGACCTGCTTGACGACTAACTACAGGCGATTGCAAAAAACTCCGAACGACTCCGGCCCATTGAGGGACTTCATATAAATTAGATTTAATTAGTTTTGCTAATACTAACCAAGGAAAAAAACTTTATATAATATGATTATTCCCCTCTTCCTTCTTTACATACTTTTTGCGGGCCAAAAAAACGAGGTCGTCTCAAGCAATCCTATACATAAAAATCTACGGTATTTAATAGATGATAGCCTAATAGCGCTCGATGGGCAATTCAATATAACTGAAAGTAGGTCGTTGGCTACTAGAGAAAGTGTTGCTAATAGTATGTCGTTTTCGGCGGCGTATATGGATGTATCTACTAGGCATACCGAAGATTTACCGGTCATCATACAGGTTAATTCCACTACGATTCCTAACAGTAGCGGTTTTTATCACACAGCATTTGATTCCGCAGCAAGCCAATCTATAAGTGGGAATACGATTTTGATAACCAGCGCAAGCACTGATACGAACTCGTATGCGCACTTTCATAAGCGATTCTACGTTCCCAAAGCTATTCACATGTCGTTTCCAGATTATACGGCTATCGGCTTTGATCTCTCTGGCAATGCGGAAAATGCCACCAATATAAACAGTGATGACGCCATTACTTGGAACAGTGATGTTTCTAACGCCTTTGGAGTAATTATAACAGTGGAATATATTCCTAATTATTTAGGTAATGATTCTTTACAACTTATTGGAAATAGCATTTCACAGAGAAATTTGATTACCGTTCCAGATAATGGAAGTGCAACGCTTAATTGTGAATTAACCAAGGATATTCCTGATCATAGTATAATAAAATTGACAATATCTCGGGGGAATGCAGTGGTTTTTCCTGCACCTAAAAATAGCAGTAAAAAATTAAAGATCACGGCATCTACGACTGAAGATGGATTGTTTAGATTTAATAAACATAAAAAGAATTAATCTTTTCGAGGGCTTGTTATTCTGAATCCTCAGGCTCTTTGATGTAATCTTGCTGGCAGAGTTTACAAAATCAGCCCTTTGTCTAACTTCCTAATCAAGTAACACCCTGACACTGGAAGCCCACGCACAAAATCTTCGCTTCATTCCAGCGCCAGACTCCCGCACCGAATAGACCACCGCCAGTCGGTGTATACGCACATTGTTAGTATGATTCCGCACATGCTTTCATGTCATCGTGCTGGTACGTTCTATATGATCTACCCCTTGGTTTAACTTCCCAATCAAGTAACGCCTCGGCACTGGACGCCCCCGCACAAGGCCATCGCCTAATTCCGGCATAAATTGGGGCTAATTGCAAATGCTTTTTGACCATTTAGATTTTTTAATAGAAAATTTTTCACCAACCAACTTGCTCAAAACAGAATAGTATGGTCCGCTTCGTAAATTTAAAAAACTATAATCATTGTAATAGTATTCAATAGTGCAAATCGGGATTAATTCTGTCTTTTCTAGACATATAATTTTTTTAATTGAACCATGTGCATGAATACCCCCTTGCACCCATTTTTCCATAAACATCCAGCACTTGAGTTTAACTCCAGCTAAAAGTATTGTAGTATCCCTGTCCATACGAAATGAAAATCCTTCTCCACCAATTCTTGTTGGGTCACCACAAAGATTATCCAAATTGAACTTAAGTGGGAGGGAGTCATTAGTATTCAAACAATAGATTGGGGAATGGATTACCTTTCCGTTCATTTTGAAATTTACTTCAATGTGATTTCCCCTTTGAGAAAAATTGTACGGTTTAGCAGAAATAGGTTTTAAATCAAGATGAAGCATTTTATGAGTTTTATATGTAGTATCAATCTCAGGAGGAACCTCATCCATAATTTCTGTAGAAAAAGATTCAAAACTTCCAAAAGGTTCGTCAATTTTATATATGCTATCTTCGTAATTAGCTATAAAAAAGGACTTTTTATTTTCGGTATCTTTGTACGCATTACGTTCAATAAAAATTAGAATTTTATTTTTGAACATCTTCTTACTTTTTTGGCCAAAACCCATTGTAATGCCTAAGCACAAACAGCATAATGTCAAAATTTTTATAGGTGTTTTCATTTTGTATTATTCGCAAAATTTTATAATGGCAATAAGCTGTGGTAGCGCTTGGTAATGTGCTAGTACTATTCTTATTCGATAGTCTTATCACCGTTCATCGCTGCACTGTTCAATATCGATTTACAAGTTAACTCTATTAAGTAATGCTCCAGCACCGACAGGCCCGCATCAACTTGCTCTAACGAGAGGCATTGATAAAGAATAAATTCTCTTTATCACAATATGCCACCTGATATAACCCATGGTTGTTTTTTACTTGAAAATCTATGCAGAAAAAACCGTCGGTAAACAAGAAATTATCACAATCCCAAAGCGACAACTCTTTTCTTTTCAAATTGTACAACATCATGATTTTGGATTGTTCCCCATTTGAATAAACTTTCTTTTTCAGGATAGTAAAATTCGCTTCGCCATATTCCTTGAGATTTACCTTACCAGTTTTAATAATTTTTAATTGATAGAACTGGAAATTGGTCTCAGAATATCCATTTTCTAGTAAGAACGATTTTATAAAATCCAAGTTTTGCAATTGCGATGTTAAACTATCCTTGGTTTTAAAAAAATGAGCAAAATTATTTAATAAATTTATTTTTGAAGACCATTGCAATGTATCATATTCTATAAAATGAAGCGGAATTGGAACTCTGTTGCACTTGTTTTCAATTCCTTTTAAAGTGGCCGTATTTGATTGCCTAATAAATTGCATGTTGTCAATCTCAAATAAATCAAGTGCATTCAGTTTCTTGTTTGCCACTGTATCCTTTTCATTTGTTATTCCCTTGTTTTGAACATCTCCGCCACAAGATAAATTGACAAGGGCTAAGCTAGTTACAAAGAAATATGTAAATACATTTTTACGAGTCATATAGGCATTTTTGAAATTGGATGTTAGGTTATCTATTTTTATGCGTCCACTTTCATAAAAAAGGTTAGGAAGTGATATATTAATCAATCCCTAACCCTCTAAAAACTATTAAAAAACTTCCTACTTCCCCGGCCTCAACACCGCCGTAACCACATTCTTACCATCCAATAATTTAACTGCCGCATCTTGAATCATTTTGGGGGTTAATGCTTTTACATATTTTTCGTAGTGTAAAAAGCGGTCTACGTCGGTACCAGGAAATTGTTTGGTGGATATTTCGCCCAGCCAAGTGCCGTTCTCCTTCATGGAGGTTTTATTGGCTTCTAGCCATTGCTGTTTTACCTTGTCGAGGTTGGCTTTGGAAGGGCCAAATTTTTTCAGGTGCTCTATTTCGGTGTTCATCGCAATCAGCAGGGTGTCTATTTTCTCAGGACTGCAAGGCAGCTCTATAAAAAACGAATAGTGCGAATAGGGCAGTTTTTCCAATCCGCCGCTCATGCCGCCGCTGTAGATGCCTTGTATCTTTTCACGCAGTTCTTCAATGATTTTTATATTCAATATTTCACTAATGGCGTTCGCTTTTAAATCTAGGTCTTCGCTATAAGGCACTTCGCCGCTGTGCATGCTTAGGATCAAACCCTTATCTGCCTGCCCTTTGAATACCTCTAGGTTTACTTTGCCTTTCACGGTACGAAGGCCATTATCCTTATATGTAAATTTTTTGCCAGAAACTGGCAAGCCACCAATATAACGCTCCACCAAGGGTTTCAATTTTTTCTCATCGATGCTGCCTACAAACACGAAGTTCATGCCGGTAGCATCGGCAAATCGTTCCTTGTAAATAGCCACGGCACGGTTCATATCAATCTTGTCAAACGTTTCCTGCGCCGGCACTGCGGTATTGGCCAGTGGGTTATTGGCATATAAAACTTTCAGCAATGTATCTAAGAACGCTGTTTGCGGATCGGCCAGCATATTGGCACTTTGCGCCTTGTTTTTTTGAATGAACGATTGGAACAAGCCGGTATCTATGCGGGGCGAAGTGGCTTTTAAATACAGGAGCTGCAACATGGTTTCCAAATCTTTTACACTACTAGAGCCGCTGAAGCCATCGGTAATGGAGCCCAAACCTGCGCCTGCACCCACTACCTTGCCAGCCAATACTTTTTGTAAATCGGTAGGGGAGAAGTTCCCAAAGCCCATAGAACCCACAACGGCCGTAGCATATTGCGCATTGTACTTATCTTTTATGTCGTAATTGTTAAGTCCGCCGGGGCGTTTGGCACCCATAATAATCTGGTCGTTCTTAAAGTTGGTTTTTTTCCAAGTTACGGTGGTGCCATTGCTCAGTGTCCAGGTGGTGGTGCCCAAAAGGCTGTCCTTCGTTTCCTTGGTTACTTTGCCTGCCTTGGGCAACTTATCGAGCAATACGGCGCTAATGGCTTTTTCTTCGTAGGCGGTCAATCCTGTGGCGCCAGATACGGCCGTGGCAGTGGCCAATAATTCGTCGGGTGTGGGAAGAACCTTGCCTGCAGTGGGTTCTGGGCCGGTTAGGGCCAATAAAAAGTTTGGATGTTCCTGTAATTTTTTGGCAATGCCGTTTACTTCATCCAAGGTAATCTGTGGCACCAATGTTTGATAGTAGCCATATTCGACAGCAATGCCCGGAATGGGTTCGTTGGTCGTAAAGTTGCGGATGTATTCGTCTGCATACACATCGCTTTCGGTCTTATCTTTTTCCTTGAAACCCCTTTCAATGGAAGCCATCATGTTCTTTTTGGCCCTGTCCACTTCCGTTTGGGTAAAACCAAAACGCTTGGCCCGCTCTATTTCTTCCATCAACACTTTCAAGCCGGTTTGTGCATCGCCATTGCCGGTAACTGCGTAGGCGCTGAACTGGTCGTAGCCACGTGCAAAACTGCCAAAGTCGCCACCAGCGCCCAAAAACGGCGGATTGGGTTTCTGTGTCAATTCACGCAGGCGCTGGTTGAGCAAGGACGAAAATATGCCTTTTACGAGGTCGTTCTTGTAGCCGCCAACGGTGGTAGATTGTTCTGATTTGAAAGCGCTATAGTTGATTTGCACCACGGTGTTGGTCGCTTCCTTATCGGTAAGTACCATGGCTTCGTTGGTGGTATAGGCAGGCACGTCCGAGTAGGTGCGGGACCGTTCCGTTGTAGGGTTTTTGATATTGGCAAAATGCTTTTTGATCAACTCTTCTGCTTTAGTTGGGTCAATGTCGCCCACCACGATCACTGCCATCAAATCGGGACGGTACCAATCTTGATAGAATCTGCGAATGGCATCCGGATTGAAATTTTTGATAATACTATCCATTCCAATCGGTAGGCGGTCGGCGTACTTGCTGCCAGCTAGCAATTTGGGGTACATTTTGCGGAACATACGATCCTCAGCACCTTTTCCCGTTCTGCTTTCTTCTAAAATGATGTTGCGCTCACCGTTTACATCTTCGGTGAGGTTGCTTATTTGGTGCGCCCAATCTTCCAATATCTGAAAACCTTTGTTCAGGTTGTCTGGCTTATCTGTAGGGATAGGTAGGATAAAGATGGTTTCATCGAAACTCGTATTGGCGTTCAGATCTGCGCCAAATTGTACGCCGATGGTTTGCAAAAAAGAAACAATATCGTTCTTTTTGAAATTCTTGGTACCGTTGAAGGCCATGTGTTCCATCATGTGCGCCAATCCTTGTTGGTCATCATCTTCTAAAATAGAACCAGCATTTACCACCAACCGCAATTCCACCTTTTGCTCAGGCTTTTTGTTTTGGCGGATATAATAAGTAAGTCCGTTCGACAGTTTGCCTTTTTTTACTTGTGGGTCGCTAGGTATGGTTTGGCTAAGGTTGGGTTGAGCTTGCGATACCAATATCAGCAATAAAAAGAAAGGGATGCCGATAATACGTTGTAAAACAGTCATGCTTTTGAAATTTTCTCAAATGTAGGCTGTGGGAGGCTGAGGATGGAGGAGGTTTCGTTAAAAATTAAAAAGTAAAAATTAAAAAGTAAAAATGCGCTGTCGTTTGGCTAGGGCTGTTAGCCTAGGCCCAATAAAAGCGCTTTCAAATTTCTTGGGATGACAATAAGATTTATCGCATCGATAGGGACTAGTTCCGGAGAGGTGTCAGCCTGAGCTTGTCGAAGGCTCTGGCGTTCATCAATCATTGTAGTCAGCAATTTGAAAAAATGTCATTGCCAGCTTGTTCGATGTTCTGGCGTTCAACTTCGTTGGTAAATTCTTTATTGGGCTTCGGTTCTAATCATCGGCCAAAGGCCAGAAAAAATAATTGCAGTGGGTTATGATTAGAATTGGTTATGTTTTTTGCTGATAAGGTAATAAGGTTTACGCCGAGAGATGGGCAGCGTTTTCTACTAAGGTTTAAAACCGTGCTGGGCTGAAAGTTTTCGGTTGGGCAAGGGGATTTTCGATTGTGGGAATTTGATTGAAAGACGTGTTAAATTGTGCAAATATGATTTTCCTCTGCTATCCTTGGATGAACCCTATCATCGGCCAAAGGCCAAAAAAAACAATTGCAGTGGGTTATGATTAAAATTGGTTATGTTTTTTGCTGATAAGGTATTAAGGTTTACACCGAGAGATGGGCAGCGTTTTCTACTAAGGTTTAAAACCGTTCTGGAATAGAAGTTTTCGGTTGGGCAAGGCATTTCGATGGTGGGGATTTGATTGAAAGGCATGCTGAATCATGCAAATATGATATTTCTCTGCTCTTCTTGGATGAACCTTATGATCGGCCAAAGGCCAATTAAAAAAATAATGCAGTAGGTTATAGGTAAAATTGGTTATGGTTTTTATTAATAAGGTAATAAGGTTTTGCCAAGAAAGCGGCAGCGTTCTGTACTAAGGTTTAAAACCGTTCTAGGGTGAAAGTTTTCGGTTGGGCAAGGCATTTCGATTGTGGGGATTTGAACGAAAGGCATGCTGATTTATGCAATCATGATATTTCTCTGCTCTCCTTGGATGGATTTATCATCGGCCAAGTGCCAAAATAAAAATACGATTGCAGTAAGTTATGATTGACATTGGTTATAATTTTTATTGAAAAGGTATTAAGGTTTAACCCGAGAGCCGGCAGCGTTTTCTACTAAAGTTTAAAACCGTTCAAAACAGCAACCTTGCGCTACTCGCCCTAAACCCTAAACCCTAAACCCTTTCTATGGATAATTGCTCTGGAAGTAAGCGAATGTGCGAGGACGAAGTTGTGAGAAAAGCGTTCTATCGGTCATATAAAAGCCAAAAGCCTCAGCATAATTTTCTTCCCAATTGGTGGTGGAATAAGGGGTAATGCCTTGTGGCAAAGTAACGCCCCGTTGTGTGCGGTCTTGCGTTACGGCTGTTCTAAAGGCCGTGGTGGCAGCGCCTTCTTGCAGTTCATGTTGATTTTCTGCGGCATTAAAAACGTAGGATGAGCCGGATCGTGATCGCGTACTTTCCAGAGTGCGTTTGCCTGCGGCGGTTTGTCCACCGGCATTGTAGGTACTCCAAGCTTGGCGCACGGGCATGCGGTCGATGGCGTGTGCTATTTCGTGCAGGATAATCCGCACCGCATCCGAGCCGCCTTCGTAAGAATTCAGCCGATTGTTGAACGCGGAGGTACGAATAGTAATAGTATGCGTGTCTTCGCTGTAATGTCCTTCTTCCGTACTCGAAACGGAACCGAGATTAAAAGTGACGCCTGCCAGTTGCGTAATTCCATTGGCTGGCACCAACGCAAGCGCTTGGTTCAAAATGGCTTGTTGTTGCAAGGTCCAGCCGCCGCCCAAAGTAAAGGTTTGTCCACGGTGGGTAAAGCTGCCAGGCGCTGCAGCATTGGTTGGATTGGCGACCGTTGGACTTGCGGTTGTGGCGCCCAGTTGCTCTATCAAGGTTACTTCCGACAGGGTTGCCGCCGCTCCGGTACCTGTGGCATGCTCAAAATACGAAAAGCGATAATTGCCATTGATGCCGCTGTAAGGAACAAGGTTGAGCGAAATGGTGATGGTAGAATTGAGCGGCAATAGGTTGGAACCGCTCTCTAAAAAATTGGCGATGTTGTTGAGGCCATGGCGCAAATCAAAGCCGGTGGCGGTAGAAGGTGTGGCCGGTACACTAGCGCCAAAAACAGTAGTTCCTCTTCCGGTGCTTGTGGTAACGGCTGAACCTCCAGCAGTAGCCGCTGTGGTGCCAAAAGAATCGTTGAGGGCGGCAAATGGACCTACAGTTGGACTAACGGCTACCCAACTGATTTGCATGCGTCGCCTGTCTATTGGAGGATACGAAGCAAGGTCTGTCGGCAATGCCTGTCGCTGTATTTTTTTGGCTATATGCCCGCCTTGCTGCATCGTATGTGTAAGCTCATGCGCCAGCAAATGCTTACCACTGGCTGATTCTGGTCGATATTGTCCTTCGTTGAAATAGATGTCGCTGCCTATGGTAAATGCTTTGGCACCCAGTTCCCGGTTCATTTGTATGGCGGTACTATCGGTGTGGATTTCTACCCTGCCAAAATCGCTACCGAAGCGGCTTTCCATAAAACTTTTGGTTCCCTGATCCATTTTCGACCCATCACCTTTTGTGGCCGAAATGGTAGCACTAACCGCATCGCTGGCCATCGTTCCACCATCGTTTCCTTTTTTTTGTAGGAAGGAAGCCAAGGGTTTCCGCTGCAGTTTTTGCTCTTCCTCACAGTGTGCGCACTTGCGTTGGATGAAGCTGGTTTCGGGCATCCGCATCACCTTATCGGCAGTGGTTTCGGCTTCGTGTTCAAGTGGGTCGTTGATGGCGCCGATGGCTAGTTTACACTGGATAGATGTATGCTGCGCTGCCGCCACGGTAGCTTTAGAATGGGACAATGTGTGCGCTTCTTGCTGTTTCATAAAAATTTTATACGGCGGTGTTGGCCATTTGATCGCACCAGCTATCGTCGGGGGTGCTGCCCGTGCGTACGGATCCAGGCGACATAATATTGGTTGGATCCGAGTTGTGTGCGTTGCTTTCGATATCGCCTACGTAACCCGCAGCATGGCCCGATTCGTGGGCAATGGTGTCGTCGGCAGCTAATGTCGGGTTCCATAAAACGCCAGCAGTGCCTGTATTGGCCCTCGGAAAAATGCGGACACCCTGCCAGGTTTGGCTCAGTTTGGACAGCGTTACCAATATTTTGATGCCGCCATTTGGGGCGGTTATCTTGCCTAGGTTCTTGTCGTTGAGTGCCCGGTCTTTTGCATCGTCGTTATCGTAGTCAAGATCTGTTGGGGCTGGTTTATTGTACCGCACCCAATCGTAATGCACTTTTACATCCACGTCGCAAGCCTTGGTTTTGGCAGTGCAGCAACTGCTGATGGCCGCTTTTTCCACCGCAATGGATGCCCGCAGTTTTTTCATGGTTTTATCATCGGCCACAGCGCTGGAATCGAAACCCACATTTACCCAAATGGTTTTGCGGGGTACGGGTGCCGCACCGGCCTTCTGTATTTTTGGTTGCGCCTTTGGCGAAATGGCACCCTGCTGTACGGTATGCGTCAGTTCATGCGCCAGCAAATGTTTGCCGCTATTAGATTCCGGTTGGTATTGTCCTTGGTTAAAATAGATATCGCTTCCTACGGTGAAAGCTTTGGCGCCCAGCTCCCGGTTCATTTGGATGGCTTCATTTCCCGTATGGATTTTTACGCTGCTGAAATCGGTACCGAAGCGGCTTTCCATAAAACTTTTGGTGCTATTGTCCATGCTGTCGCCGCTGCCTTTTGTAGTAGAAATTTTGCTGCTTACCGCCTCGCTGGCCATGGTGCCGCCTGCTGTTCCTTTTTGTTGGATGAACGGCGCCAAAGGTTTCCGCTGGGCTTTTTCTTGCTCCTCGCAATGGGCACATTTTCGTTGGATAACACTTTGTTGGGATGAAGGCATCCGCATGACTTTATCTGCCGTCGCATCTGCTTCCTGTTCAGATGGGTCGTTGGTTTTGCCAACGGCTAAATTGGTTTGTACCCTAATGTTTGCACTGGATGAAGCATGCTCGGGCAGGTTGCTGGTATGCTGTTGGTGTACTTGCTTTAAAGTAGCCATATGGCTGAATTTTAATTGTTTACATTCTAAATAAGCTTTTTACAATGTCTTCCCTTCCTTTCGGTATTCCTTTTTGATGCCTTGTACCAAATCGTCGACGGTAATGATTTTTTCGTTGCGGTTGATGCACATGAGCGAGGCGTACTGTACCACGTTCATGATGGATCCGCCGGAGAGTTCGTACTGCTGCGCAATTTTGGCCAGCTCGCCGGCAGATGGTGGCTGGCATTGGCTGCTGAACGAATTGCTCCACAGTTTTACCCGCTCTTTCAACTGCGGTTTTTGAAAATGGATGATGCTCTGCAGCCGGCGGGTAAAGGCTTCGTCCACATTGTTCCGCATGTTGCTCGCTAGTATCACCATACCCGGATAATCTTCCAAGCGCTGCAACAGATAAGCTATTTCTTGATTGGCGTATTTATCATGCGAGTCGGAAATATTGCTTCGTTTGCCGAACAAAGCATCGGCTTCATCAAAAAACAAAATCCAATTCTTGTTCTCCGCTTTTTTGAAAACTTTTTCTAGGTTCTGCTCTGTTTCGCCAATGTATTTTGAGATGACCATCGACAGATCGATGCGGTACACATCCAGATTGAATTGCTTGCCGAGTAAAGCTGCCGTCAACGATTTTCCCGTACCCGGCGGGCCGTAAAACAGTGCTTTGTAGCCAGGTTTCAGCTTTTTTTCCATGCTCCAATCTTCATAAAGTTTTTTCCCATGCTCCAACCAAATGCGGAGTTCGTCCAGCTGGGTGGCGGTAAATTCGTCCACCACCAAATCTGTCCATTCCATTTTGGTGGTGAGCAGCTTGGCAGGAAATTCCATGTTGAACTGTGGTTTGCGAATCTTTCCGATGGTAAAAAAGTCGACGTACTCGTCCGAGATATTGATGGCGCTGCTGTAAAAAGTTTCACCACCCTGTCCTTTTTCCAGCACGATAATATTGTGTGCGATGAAGACATGGTCGGGTTCAAAAAGCTTGTGAAGGCTAAAACGCTTGGAAAGGTCGTTGCCTGCCAAAATAAACAGGGCCGTTTCGATGGTGGATAAAAAGCCGCTGTGCCGATTGGCTTTGATGCCACCGAACTCAGTGTAACCACGGCCCAGCGATTTGTTCGAGGAGAAAAAAACATCCAGCAAATGCGGCTGTACATGCGGAACCAAGGCCAGCATGAGCAGGATACGTTCATCATCCGAAAGCTGGTAGTAACGAACAAAATCAGCATATACGGAGGGGTATTGCGATTGGTCGGGGGCGGCAATTGTTTCCACGGCTGGCTGCTCGGTTGAAGGAACGTGCTGAATACTTTCATCCGTCTTTTCTCCCGAGGGAAGCACAATGGCAGCAGTTTTTTCTTTGGGAAAATATTGTTCAAGCCGGTTGTTCACCACCTGTGCAAACCAATCTATTTCCATGGCCAAGCTGGCCGCATTGTTATCGATGCGGCTGTTGGCGGATATTTCCATTGCGTTCTGTGGGTCGTTTGCCATTGTTCTTCTTTTACCATTCAATAAATAAAATATCCTCGCTCCAAGCACTGCTTACGGTGGAATAACCCCATGGGATGCTATCCAGCAGTACGTCGGGTGTCTTTCGTTCCACTTGCAATAACCAGCCGCCTTCTTTTCTGCTGATGATGCCGTTCCGCTTCAAAAATGTTTCCCGCAGTCCATTTTTCGAGGTGTTCTTGAGCGCTTTCCAGTTGTCGATAACAGATTGCAACAAGTCGTCTGCTTCGGTGAGTTCGGCGGCGGTTAATTCCACGTCCACCGGAATGGTGGCTTCCATCCCCATACCGCAGAGCAGTTTTTCGAGGGCCAAACCATGCTCGGGCAATCGGGTTTCGCCAGTGCCCAAGTATCCCAACAAATAGATGGCCTTGTAGTGCGACCATCGGTCCGTCCATTCATTGCCGTTCCAAAGATTCAGATTGGTGAAAAAGGGCTTGAAGTAAGGTGCCAACAATACAATGCCAGCATGTGTCACCAGCCATTTTTCAGGTTGGTCGGGGTTGTTGGTTTCCGGCTCGATAAAAACCTGCCCTGCCTGTGAACCTGCCTGTGACTTATCTGCAAAAGCCTTACCAGCATCGATTTCCTGTGCGAATATTTGTGCCATCGTTCCAGCGATTTCCATGATGTTGGAGCCAGTGGCGAAAGCCTCTTCCCCCGCTTTTTGTAACGCCGTTTGTAGGGGCTCGTTCACAAGATTTTCTTCGAGTGTATGGTTAAAAAAGAAAGGAACATTTTGTAAGATGATTTGCTGGGCGAACGCCTCTGCTTCTTGTGCTGGCAGCGGTTGTATGTAGGCTTTTTCTTCTTTTGGGTTTGATGAGAGCCAACGGATGATGTTTTGTTTGACCAAACTGAGTTCCGGGAAAAAATCGATGATTTGTTGTTGGATGATCGGTTTCAATTGAAAACCGATCCGCTTCCAAACGATGGGATGCTCTTTGTGGGCTATCAAAAATGCAATGCATTCCTGTTGCTGGGTTTGAAGGATTTCTTCGATCACCGCATGGATCTCGAACTTTTCGGTTGGCATCCACCAAGGTAGGCTGCCATGTTGCAAAAAATAGATGAAGCTTTCGAAAAAGATTTCTTGCTTTGAGATTTCCTTTTTTTCTGCCGGCACGGCATGAACTTTTTGCGCCACCATGCGGTCGAATTTTTCCAGAAATAGCTTGGTAAATATTTGTTCGAATTTGCCAATGTCGAATTTGCCAATGTCGAATTTGCCAAGATCCACTTCAATCCGATCGAGTTTGATCCATTCATCGTCGCCCACATATTTGGAACACACTCTTTTTATCACCTCGGCTACTTCGTTTTGCTTGGTTTGCGAGAAATCTCGGCGTAGCTCCAAGGCTTGGGCCTCGGTGGTGCAAGCGATATCGAATAAGAGTTTATTGATGACGTGTGGCATTTGTTAAGTGTTTGTTTTAAGCAATTACGAATTAAAAATTACGAATTACGAATCCTTGCTTAGAGGTGTCAGCCTTCTACAATCTCTGGCTGACAGCCTACGTAACGGCATTGAATTCGTAATTTTTAATTCGTAATTCGTAATTGAACAAGTCATCCGCAATCGTCCTCGCAGCAACCGCAGGCTTTTAAGTTGTTCAGTTTATCTACCAGCGGGTTCACGAATTCGAAGCCGGGCATTTCGGTTTGCGCCATTTCTTTGAGCCAATCATAATATACTTGCTCGAACTTTTTCATTTCCTCGATGCCCAGCCACACGACTCTTGTGTGTATGTGCGCTGGCGTTTCGGCCACGATGGTTTTTTCTACCAGGTTTTGGAAAGTGGCTTCCCGCAAGCGTTTGGGCCAGCAGGGCAGTACGATGGTGGTGCGGAATGAGAAAGGGTCCTCGTTGTTGTCGCAAGGGTTTGCTTCGCAATACAAGTCAAGCTCAAACTCGAAATAGCGGATAAGGTCGTTGATTTCCACTTCGATATCTTCCGGTATCACAATGCCATCCCGCTGTTGGATCTTTGTTTTTTTATTGAAAACGTACGGACTTTGGGCCAGCACCTTTTTCTTATCGCCATAAATAATAAAACTGTATTTGATCTTTTCCGGCTGCTCTTCCTCGTTCGAAACAATCACATAATTGATGCGCTCGGAGCCATACTCGTACAGGTCTTTTACCCTTTGGGCCAAGGTTTCGTACAGGCGGAATTTGAGCGGTTTTGGCTCCAAGCTCGTATCCGGAAAGGTTTCTTGGAACAGGATCGACTGGTCGTATTTTTTGGTGGCTGGGTTGAGCCGAAAATATTCGAGCACCCAAGGCATTTTGTCGTAACATTTTTC
>Ga0247739_10000443_pt1 | contig 14879 bp, 14 predicted proteins | sample UWRJL058202B2_FD_180943 | JGI IMG/M metagenome (GOLD analysis project Ga0247739, IMG submission 180943) | Plant litter microbial communities from Arlington Agricultural Research Station in Wisconsin, United States - UWRJ-L058-202B-2 | ecosystem: Environmental > Terrestrial > Plant litter >...
CCGCGACGCGCTGCGCGGCGAGGCGGCGGTGTACTTCGGACTGGATGCCGCGCGCCCGACTCTGCTCGTGTTCGGCGGCTCGCTCGGCGCGCAGCGGCTCAACGAAGCGTTCGGCGGTGCGTGGCGGGACGTCCTGGAGGCCGGGTGGCAGCTCGTGCACGTGACCGGCGAGCGCTCGACGCTGCCCGATCCGGGCGTGCCGGGCTACGCGATGCGCCGGTACGTCGATCGGATGGACCTGGCATTCGCGCTGTGCGACCTGATCGTCTCGCGCGCGGGAGCAGCGACGGTCAGCGAGATCAGCGCGCTCGGCATCCCCGCCGTGTACGTGCCGTACGCGGTCGGCAACGGAGAGCAGGCGCTCAACGCCGCGTCCGCCGTGCGCGCCGGCGCGGCGATCCTGATTCCGGATGCCGAGTTCACCGCCGACCGGGTGCGGTCGGAGATCGTGCCGCTGCTCGCGGACGAGCACCGACGGGCGGCGATGGCGGATGCAGCGGCATCGGTCGGCACGCGCAACGGAACCGAGAACGTCGTCGAGATGATCGACGAAGCGCTGCGGCGACGGCCGTGAGGGGAATGCGACTCGGTGCCGCCGCGCTGATCCTCTGCGGGCTCAGCGCGATGGCCGCCGGGTGCGCAGCGGGCCCGGTGGAACCGGGGTCGGTGCCGACGCCGCAGCAATTCGTCGATCGCGAGACGCTGCCCTCGTGCGGCGAGGTCACGCTCGCGCAGGGCGACGAGATCCCCGCCGAGAACCTCGCGTGTCTCGATGAGGCCACCGAAGACGGCGCGGAGCTGGCCGTCACGCGTCCGACGACCGAGGGAGACCCGGTGACGGAGTACTACCGGGTGCTGCCGGGCGGCGGGTGGGAGGCCTACCTCGACGGCAGCATGGACCGCTACGGGGGGCAGTGGTGGTACACGGACTGCCCCGATGCCAAGGTCATCGAAGACCTGGCGACCTGCCAGGGCGCTGCGCTCTGAAGGCGCCGCGGGGGTGCAGCCCGTCGCCCTCAGCGCGCCGGGACCCGCTCCCAGGTGGCCCAACTTAGGATTGACGGGTCATGATCAGACCCGACCTCAGCCTCCCCATCCCCGAGCAGATCGACGCTGCGCACTTCATCGGCATCGGCGGCTCCGGCATGTCGGGCCTGGCGCGCATGTTCCTGGATCGCGGCATCCGGGTGTCGGGCTCGGACCGGGCCGACAGCCAGGCGCTGCGGGATCTCGCCGCGCGCGGCGCCACCGTGTTCGTCGGGCACGACGCGGCGAACCTCGGCGATGCCGACACGGTCATCCACACCGGCGCCATCTGGCCGGAGAACCCCGAATTCGTCCTGGCGAAGGAGCGAGGGATGCCGGTCATCCACCGCTCGCAGGCCCTCTACTGGCTCATCGGCGGTCGCCGCCTCGTCTCGGTCGCCGGTGCACACGGCAAGACCACCTCGACCGGCATGATCGTCACCGCTCTCCGGGCGCTCGACGAGGACCCGACCTTCGTGAACGGCGGCGTGATCGCGCAGCTGGGGGCGTCGAGCGCAACGGGCTCCGACGATCTGTTCGTGATCGAGGCCGACGAATCGGACGGCACCTTCCTGCTGTACGACACGTCGATCGCGCTCATCACGAACGTGGACCCCGACCACCTCGACCACTACGGCACCGACGACGCGTTCGTCGAGGCGTTCGCCACGTTCGCGAATCGGGCTCGCGAGGCCGTGGTCATCTCGTCCGATGATGCGGGGGCGCGCACGGTCGCCGCACGGCTGACGCATCCGAACATCCTCACGTTCGGCGAGTCGGATGCCGCCGACGTGCGGGTGACCGGCATCCGCACCGCCGGCCCCGTCTCGTTCACGATCAGTCATCGCGGTGTCGCGGTCGACGCGCGGCTGGCGGTTCCCGGCGCGCACAACGCGATCAACGCGGCCGGAGCGGTCGCCGTGCTGATCACGCTGGGGCACGGTCTCGAGGACGCGGTGCGGGCGGTCGAGGGCTTCGAGGGCACGGTGCGCCGCTTCGAGCTGCACGGTGTCGAGCGCGGCGTCAGCGTCTTCGACGACTACGCGCACCACCCGACCGAGGTGGAGGCCGCGCTGGTGGCGGCGCGCACCGTCGTCGGCGACGGACGGATCATCGCGATCCAGCAGCCGCACACGTACTCCCGCACGCAGCAGATGTACCGCGAGTTCGCCGAGGTCCTCGAGCGCTGCGCCGACCACACGGTCATGCTCGACGTGTACGGTGCTCGCGAAGATCCGGTGCCGGGCGTGACCGGCGAGCTCGTCTCGGGCGCGTTCGCGGACCCCGGGCATGTGCACTACGTCGCCGACTGGCAGCAGGCCGCCGACTACACCGCGACCGTCGCACGCGAGGGCGACTACGTCATCACGCTCGGTTGCGGCAACGTCTACCAGATCATCCCTCAGGTGCTCGACGCGCTCTCGCGCACCCCGGACGCGGCTTCGGCAGCGGCGGACGAAGCGGCGGAGTAGCGCCGGATGCGCCGGCCGACTCCGCTTCCGCCGCCTGCGGACTCTGCCGCGGATGCCGTCGAGTCTCTTTCGACGCGCACCTCGGTGGACACCGCCGCCGATGCCGAGCGCATGGCCACCGGCGAGACGGCTCACGACGCGACGGATGCCGCACCCGATCCGACCGTCGCGCCGGTCATCCCGCTGACCCCGGCCACCCCCATGCAGCGGCCGGCGGAGCTTCCCGGCGTCGCGGCGGCAGTCGACGCCGAGCCCGATGTCGAGGAGCCGGTGCGACTTCGCGAGGTGTGGGCGGCCGCACGCGCCCGCCGCAAGGCGCTGCGCGCCGAGGTGCGGCGCTTCACCGGGCGCCAGCGGCGCCGTCGCCTGCTGTGGCTCGGGGGTGCGGCATCCGTCGTCCTGCTCGTGCTCGCCACCCTGGGGGCGGCCTACAGCCCGCTGTTCGCCGTGGAGCAGATCCGCATCGTCGGCTCGCAGCAGCTCGACACGCTCGCGGTGGAGGCGGCGCTGAAGGATCAGCTCGGCACGCCGTTGCCGCTGATCGACGAGAGCGCGGTCAAAGCCGTGCTCGTGACGTTCCCGATCGTGGAGTCGTATTCGCTCGAGGCGCGACCGCCGCACGAACTGGTCGTGCGCATCGTCGAGCGCACCCCCATCGGCCTGATCCAGACCCGCGCCGGGTACACGCTGGTCGACGCGGCCGGTGTCGCCCTGTCGACGACCGAGACACCCGCCGCGGGCCGCCCGCTCGTCTCGGTCGCGGGAGGCACCGGATCGCCGGCCTTCGAGGCGATCGGGCAGGTCATGCGGTCGCTGCCGGACTCGATCGCGACGCAGGTCACGGCGGTGTCGGCCTCGACGCCGGACGATGTGACCCTGACACTGGGCGGCGCGAACGCGCAGGTCGTGTGGGGGAGCGCCGAGGACTCCGCGATGAAGGCGCTCGTCCTCGAGAAGGCGATGGTGGCCCGTCCGCCCGCCTCGGTCAGCGTCTACGACGTCTCCTCGCCGAGCGCGATCGTCGTTCGCTGACCCGGCTCGCGCGGGCATTCCGAGCAGTTCCGGGCAGGATGTCGCGACACGCCGCGACGCTCCCGGTCGCGCGGTGGCATCCGCTTACTTTCGTGACCAAGGGAATTGCATACCGGGCAATTCTTTACACCTCTACTAGAGGTTGAAGGTTTTTACCGGTGTTTCAGACCAGGGTGCAGGACAGACGGAGGCCGGCATGAGCCAGAACCAGAACTACCTCGCGGTGATCAAGGTCGTCGGCGTCGGCGGTGGCGGCGTGAACGCCGTGAACCGCATGATCGACCTCGGCCTGCGAGGCGTCGAGTTCATCGCGATCAACACCGACGCGCAGGCGCTGCTGATGAGCGACGCCGACGTCAAGCTCGACGTCGGTCGCGAGCTGACGCGCGGACTCGGCGCGGGCGCCGACCCCGAGGTGGGTCGACGCGCGGCGGAGGATCACGCCGAAGAGATCGAAGAGGCGCTGCGTGGCGCCGACATGGTCTTCGTCACCGCCGGCGAGGGTGGCGGCACGGGCACGGGTGGCGCGCCGGTCGTCGCGAAGATCGCGAAGTCGATCGGCGCACTGACCATCGGTGTCGTCACGAAGCCGTTCTCGTTCGAGGGCCGCCGGCGTCAGAGCCAGGCCGAGACGGGCGTCGCGAAGCTCAAAGAAGAAGTCGACACGCTCATCGTCGTGCCGAACGACCGCCTTCTCGAGATCAGTGACCGCGGCATCAGCATGATCGAGGCGTTCGCCACGGCCGACCAGGTGCTCCTGGCCGGTGTGCAGGGCATCACCGACCTCATCACGACGCCGGGTCTGATCAACCTCGACTTCGCAGACGTGAAGTCCGTCATGCAGGGCGCAGGTTCGGCCCTCATGGGCATCGGCTCGGCACGCGGGGCCGACCGGGCGATCAAGGCGGCGGAGCTCGCGGTGGAATCCCCGCTGCTCGAGGCGAGCATCGAGGGCGCGCACGGCGTGCTGCTGTCGATCCAGGGCGGGTCCAACCTCGGCATCTTCGAGATCAACGACGCCGCGCAGCTCGTCAAGGAGGCGGCGCACCCCGAGGCGAACATCATCTTCGGCACGGTCATCGACGACACGCTCGGCGACGAGGTCCGGGTCACGGTGATCGCCGCCGGCTTCGACAGCGGTGAGCCGACCCTGCGCCTGGACCCCGTCACGACGTCGCGGGTCGTCCCTGCGCCCGTCGTGCCGGCGACCCCCGCCGAGGATGCCGCGAAGGAGCCGGTGCGCGAGAGCGAGACCGTCTCGGTCGGCGCCGTGGTCCCGGACTCGAGCTACGACTCGGCCTTCGGCGATGACGACCTCGACATCCCCGACTTCCTGAAGTAGCCGCATCGACGGGAACAGCGTGGACCTCGCCGCCCGACTCGCACAGGTCGACGCCGGGATCGTGGACGCCGCACGCGTGGCGGGCCGCGATCCCGGCGCGATCACGCGCATCGTGGTGACGAAGTTCCACCCGGCCGAGGTCGTCCGCGAACTCTACGAGCACGGTGTGCGCGATGTGGGCGAGAACCGTCAGCAGGAGCTCAGCGAGAAGTCGGCGTCCGTCGGCGATCTCGACGGACTGCGCTGGCACTTCATCGGGCAGGCGCAGACCAACAAGGCCAAGGCCATCAGGGCGGCGGCATCCGTCGTGCACTCCGTCGACCGCATCAAGATCGCAGATGCGCTGGACGCCGCGGCCGCCGACCACGCCCCGAGCCTCGATGTGCTGCTCCAGGTCAACCTGACGGACGACCCGAAGCGCGGGGGAGTCGCACCGGCCGAGCTCGAGCGTCTCGCCGAGCACGCGAGCGGATGCCGCACCCTCCGCCTTCGCGGGGTGATGGCCGTCGCACCGCTCGGCGAAGAGCCCGGACCGGCGTTCGCGCGCCTGGCGGAGTATTCCGACCGCGTTCGCGCGATCGCCCCCGAAGCCACCTGGATCTCGGCCGGAATGACGGCCGACTACCCCGAAGCGATCGCCGCAGGCGCGACACACCTGCGCATCGGGTCGGCAATCACGGGCCCAAGGCCCCCGCACGGTTAACCTCGAAACACGAGCACGCAGGGCAGTGAGAAATGCAGGAGGATGCGATGTCGAACCCGCTCAAGAAGACGATGGTGTACCTCGGTCTCGCCGATGAGGAAGAGGTCTATGAAGAACCCGCTCCGCAGCCGGCCGGCCGCAAGACGACCACGATCGAGAAGGCTGCCCCGGTGACCCCGCTGCATCGTCCGACGGTCGTGCGGCAGGTGGCGCCCGCGGCGATCAGCGAGATCCTCACCGTGCACCCCAAGCAGTACCGTGACGCGCAGGTCATCGCCGAGAACTTCCGCGAGGGCATCCCGGTCATCATCAATCTTTCGCAGATGAGCGACGCCGATGCGCGCCGCCTGATCGATTTCGCGAGCGGGCTCTCGCTCGGTCTGTACGGACGTATCGAGCGCGTGACCAGCAAGGTCTTCCTGCTCTCGCCCGAGAACGTCGCCGTCTCGGGCGACGGCGCGGTCGCGCAGGCCGACCCGGAGTCGGTCCCATTCGCGCAGGGGTAGCGCGTCACGCTGATACGATCGAGTTGTGAATATCGTCGGCGCGATTGCCACGATCCTCAATAGCCTCCTCCTGCTTTTCGTGATCGTGCTGCTGGTGCGGCTCGTGCTCGACTGGGTCCCCTTCTTCAACCGCGAGTGGCGGCCCAAGGGCGCCGGCCTGGTGGCTGCGGAGATCGTCTACACGGTCACCGACCCGCCGATCAAGCTGTTCCGGCGATTCATACCGCCGTTGCGCGTCGGCGGAATCGGCATCGACTTCGGCTTCACGCTGACGATGCTGCTGTGCTTCGTGCTCCTGGCCGTCACGCGCGCATTCATGCGCTGACGGCACGACCATTGCGGGCTTCGACACGCTCGTGAGCCGCGACTATGCTTGCCTGGTACGACCGCCGGACATCGGCGGAGCGGCCCCCGACATCGGCCAGCGACCAGAGCGCTCGAAAGAGGTACCACCATGGCATTGACCCCCGATGACGTCGTCACCAAGCAGTTCCAGCACGTTCGGTTCAAGGAAGGCTTCGACCCGGACGAGGTCGACGACTTCCTCGACGAGATCGTCGTGGAGTGGCGCAAGACCATCGCCGAGAACGACGAACTGAAGGCGAAGCTCGCCGCGTACGAGTCCGGCTCCGAGGCGCCCGCTGCCGCAGCGCCCGCCGAGGTCGTCGAAGAGGCTCCGGCTCCTGTGCCGGCCGCGCAGGTCTCCGACGCGGGCCAAGGCGCCGCGGCGCCCGCTGCCGCGAGCGCCGGCATCATCGAGCTGGCCCAGCGCCTGCACGACGAGCACGTCGCAGAGGGCATCGCCCAGCGCGACAAGCTCATCGCAGACGCGCAGTCCCAGGCCGCATCCATCGTCTCCGAAGCTGAGACGAAGGGCCGCGAAGAGATCGCCCGCCTCGACAAGGAGCGCGCGAGCCTCGAGAGCCGCATCACCGAGCTGCGCAACTTCGAGCGCGACTACCGCGCACAGCTGCGCGGGTACATCGAGGGCAAGCTGCGCGACCTCGAGACCACGGGCACGACGTCGGGTTCGACCCCGGTGTCTGCCATCGGCCTCTAGGCCGGCCTTTGACAGGCCGAGCCCCCCTGCATAAGGCGGCGGCCGGCACCATCGTCGCGATTCTCGCGGCGCTGGTGCTGGCCGCCGATCAGTTTTCGAAGTACCTCGCGCTGCAGAATCTGCCGCTCGAGGTGAACGTCACCGTCCTCGGCGACTTCCTGAGCTTCTATCTCGTGAAGAATCCGGGCGCGGCGTTCTCGTTGGGCTCGGGCGCGACATGGGTCTTCTCGATCGCCCTGGCCGCCGTCGCGGTGGCGATCATCTGGCTCACCGTCACCAAGGTGCGCTCGCGGATCTGGGCCGTCGTCCTCGGGCTGCTGCTGGGCGGTGTTCTGGGCAACCTGACCGACCGGCTGCTGCGCGAACCCGGATTCGGCGTGGGACACGTGATCGACTTCATCAACACGCCGTGGATGTGGTTCTGGACGAATCCCGCCATCTTCAACGTCGCCGATATCTTCATCGTGTGCGACATGATCGCCATCGCCGTGCTGGTTCTGATTGGAGTGCACATGGACGGAACACGCGAACCGCGCCGAGGTGACCACGAAGACGAGACCCTGCTCGGCGCGGGCGACGAGGTGCCGCCGGGCGGACCGGTCGCAGGGTTCGGCGACGAGTTCCCGGTCGCGGATCCCGGCGCCGGAATCCCCGCCGACGAGCGGGCTCTGCCGCCGCTGAACGAGGACGAACAGCTCGCCGTCGAACGCGAGGCCGACCGGGAGGCGGACGAGCACCGCCGCGACGCCTGACATGCCCTCGCGGCTTCTGCCGGTACCCGAAGGGCTCGAGGGCGCTCGGATCGACCAGGCTCTCGCGAAGATGCTCGGGTTTTCGCGCACCTTCGCCGCGCAAGTGGCCGAGAGCGGCGGCGTCGAGCTGGACGGTCACCCGGCGGGCAAATCCGATCGGGTTTCGGCCGGGTCGGTTCTGGACGTGACGTGGACCGACAAGCAGGAGCCGACGATCGTCCCGATCGAGGTTCCCGGCCTCGGAATCGTCTACGACGACGACGACATCGTGGTGGTGGATAAACCGTCCGGCGTGGCTGCGCATCCGTCCCTCGGCTGGGAAGGTCCGACGGTGCTGGGCGCCCTCGCGGCCGGAGGTTTCCGCGTCGCGACCACGGGCGCGGCCGAGCGCCAGGGGATCGTGCACCGCCTGGACGTCGGTACCAGCGGACTCATGGTCGTCGCAAAGAGCGATCGGGCGTACACGGCTCTCAAACGCGCGTTCAAGGAGCGCGAGGTCGAGAAGATCTATCACGCGGTGGTACAGGGGCATCCCGATCCGCTCAGTGGAACGATCGATGCCCCGATCGGGCGGCATCCGTCCCATTCGTGGAAGTTCGCCGTTGTGCCCGATGGCAAGGACTCGGTCACCCACTACGAGACCCTCGAGGCCTTTCCCCGGGCGGCACTCCTGGAGATCCACCTCGAGACCGGACGGACGCACCAGATCCGGGTGCACATGGCCGCCCACCGGCATCCGTGCGTCGGCGATCCGCTCTACGGCAGCGATCCGACGCTGTCAGCGCACCTCGGCCTGACCCGGCAATGGCTGCACGCGCGGCAGCTGTCCTTCGCGCATCCCGCGACCGGCGATCAGGTGACGTTCACCTCCGAGTATCCTGCGGACCTCGCCCACGCACTCGAGGTGCTGCGAGCGGACTGAGCACGCACGGCGGTGTATCTGCGGTCGCGCCGACGCCTCTTCTCTCACAACACACCCGTGAGGAGGGGCATCATGAACGACATCACCTTCGCAGCGAGCCGCCTCGCGGCGTACCGCGCGAACGACCTGGAGCGCGACGCACGGCAGCGCCGCGCGATCGCCGCACATACCGCGGACTGCGTCCGACCGCCGGTGCGCGAGCACCCGCGCGTGCGCTTCCCGCGCCTGCGAATCCCGCAGCTGGGCGGGACGCCGACCGTGCGCCCGGCCGTCTGATCGATCCGCACGCCCTCTCGATCCGATCGGGAGGGCGTGCGGGCGTCCGTCGTCGGTGGCACCATGTCGGCATGAGCATCGAGGTGCGCCCGGCGATGGATTTCGCCGATGTCAAGACCATGGTCGGGCCGAAGCGACCGGACGCGAACGTCTGCTGGTGCTTGAGCTACCGCATCCCGTCGAAGGACAACCAGGCGCTCACCGGCGCGGCGAGGGGGCGCAAGGTCGCTGCGCTCATGAAACAGGGACCGCCTGGGGTGCTCGCCTATCAGGACGACGAGGTGGTCGGCTGGGCCGCGATTCATCCGCGCGCCGACACATCGTTCGCGACCAACCGGAGGATTCCGCACGTCGACGACCTCGACGTGTGGTCGCTGTGGTGCGTGCGCGTTCGCCCGGGACACCGCGGCGAGGGGATCTCGCACGCGCTCGTGGCCGGCGCGGTCGAGTTCGCCCGCGGTTCGGGGGCGCCGGCCGTCGAGGCCTACCCCGTCGATAACGACGGCGCGAAGGTCGACCTCACGATGGCGTATGTCGGGACGCGCCGGCTGTTCCAGAAGGCCGGGTTCACCAAGGCCGCCGACACGGAGTCGGTGCTCAACGGCTTTCCGCGGGTCCTCATGCGGCTCGACCTGCGGTGACGCCGTGAACGACGAAGGGCTGCCGGTGGATGTTCCCACCGGCAGCCCTTCGACCTGTGCTCTTACTCCGACCAGTAGCCGAGGTTGAAGATGAGCTGCTGGATGATCGGAACCATCGCGGCAGACTGCTCCGCCGTCAGCTTGCCATTGCTCGTGAATGCGTTCACCTGGTCGAGCAGGCCGGTCAGGACCTCCACGGCGCCGGCGTTGTCGTCCTTCTCGACGAGCTTGTACGCCTGGTCGAGCTTCACGGTGAGGGCGTTGAGGTTGCCCTTGTTCAGGCTCGTGGCGGCCACAGCGCTCTTCAGCGTGGTGATCTCATCGGCGATGAACGCCTCCGGCTGCCACAGGTAGTCGCGAGCGAAGATCGTGAACAGCTGGTTCCACGCGTTGAAGTCGTGTGCACCCGCCACCACGGTGTTCTCGACGAACGCGACCTGGTCGAGCGCGGCCACGGTGTTGGGGTTCGGAAGACCGAAGTCCCACGCGCCACCGCCGTACTGGATGTACGGGGCGGCGATGTTCGGAGTCGAAGCGGGGACGCTGATGCCGCCGCTCCAGGGACCCCAGTAGCCGAACAGCGTAGCGTCATCTCGGATCAGGTTGTTCGCGACGATGCTTCCCGCCGACAGGCCGGCGAACGCACGATCGATCGCATCAGTCGAGACGTTGTAGTTCGCCTCGACGAACGGGATCACGACGTTGCGCAGGTTGGGATACGCGTCGCCCTGGACCGCCTGGTTGCCGACGGGTCCGAGGTAGTTCGTGTTGGCCGTGATGACGACCGCGGGCTCGGTGGTGCCATCCTGGAGCAGGTTGTCCATGATGACCGGCACGTTTCCCATGTTCATCCAGTCGGACTGGTCCTGGCCACCGCCGTGCTGCATGTAGATCGTCTTGTACGGCTCGGCGCGGTTCGGGTCGTAGTCCGGCGGAAGGTAGACGCCGAGCGTGCGCCCGGTCTGGTTGGGGATGTCGATCGGGACGTAGCTCCACGTGCCCTTGACCGAGTCCTCGCGCGGGAGCTCGATCTGGCGTGCTTCGAGAGGCGCGAAGTTCTGCTTCGCAGCGTCGTACGGCACGAACACCTTGTTGAAGGCGCGGCGCGACGGGAAGCTGATGCCGTCGGGTGCGAAGATCGGCGAGTTCGCCGGGTCGGCCAGCCACGCGCTCGTGTTGTTGTTGACGTAGAACCAGTACTGGTTGGCACCCGCGGCCAGCGGCACGCTCGTGTACCAGCAGTCGTCGCCGACGTCGGTCATCTCAACGTCGTAGCCGCCGCCGCCGCGCATCAGGCCCGGTTTGTACTCATACGGCGAGTAGATCTTCGTGTCGGACGTGTCCGCCCAATTGCGCAGCATGATGTCGGCCACGAATCGCACGCTCGTCGCGTCTGGGTTGCAGTACACGAAGTGCCCGGTGTAGCCGGTCGGCGAGTTCGGATCGGCCACGACGGTCGGGCCGGGAGGGAAGTCGACATCGATCGCGTTCGCCGCCACGGCGGACGATCCGAGGACCATCGCCGATGCCAGTGTCAGCGCGGCGATCGGCCTCCCGACTCGGTTCCGCCGGCGTGCGCGGCGTGTTGCCGAGACCGATTCGGCCTCTCCGGACGGTTGCAACGCTCTCATCACTATTCCTCCTTGAATTGGATACCGAGCTCCGGGGGGTGCTCCGCGCGGCCAGGCTAGCCTGGGTTTACGACGTTGTAAAGGAATTCTTTACGACGTTGTAGAGATTTTCTACGACGTTGTACATGCCGTCAGGGCTCGACGGATGCGGGCGGCGCATCCTTCAGCGGCCGCCTTCGAAGTCGGCGGGGCCGTCGGCCAGCGCGCGGCGGATCCGCTCGCGCATGTCGGCGTCGAGGTCGATGAGGTCGTCGATGGCATCCACCGGGAACCAGTGCAGATCGGTCATCTCCCCGTCCACCGGACGAGGGTCTCCCGACACCCAGCTGCACCGGAAGGTGAGATCGAGGTAGTCCGTCTGATCGCCGTTGTCGTACGTGACGCGCGGGATGACGTGGATCCACGCCAATCGGTCGACCGTGATGACGACGCCCGCCTCCTCGAAGGCTTCGCGGGCAGCGGCATCAGCCGGCTCTTCGCGGGGATCGATGATCCCGGTGATCGGGGTCAGGGCACCATTGTCGGTGCGTCGGCCGAGGAGCACCCGCTCCTGGTGCACCACCACGGCGGTCGTGCCCATGAGCCACAGGGGTGCATGGCCCATCCGACGACGCAGGGCGAGGACGAAATCGGGGGTCGGCATCCGCCCACGCTACCTTCGCCACCGAGATCGGCGTTCCCCGCCGGAGGCGTCGGGGCTCGCGGGTAGTCTCGATCCGTGACAGCCGACTCCTTCGTTCACCTTCATGTTCACAGTGAATATTCGATGCTGGACGGCGCGGCGCGCATCAAGCCGCTGATCGAAGAGGCGGGCCATCAGGGGATGCCGGCGATCGCGGTCACCGACCACGGCAACACGTTCGGCGCCTTCGAGTTCTACAAGACGGCGACCGAGATCGGCGTGAAGCCGATCATCGGCATGGAGGCGTACGTCACGCCCGGCACGCACCGCGCCGACAAGGCCAGGGTGCGCTGGGGGAGTCCCGACCAGAACGACGACGACGTCGCGGGTTCGGGCGCGTACACGCACATGACGCTCCTCGCCGAGAGCGACGAGGGCCTGCACAACCTCTTCCGCATGTCCTCCTACGCCTCGCTCGAGGGCTACTACTTCAAGCCGCGCCTCGACCGCGAGCTGCTGCAGACCTACTCGAAAGGCGTGATCGCGACGACCGGATGCGTCGGCGGCGAAGTGCAGACCCGGCTGCGCCTCGGCCAGTACGACGCGGCGAAGGCGGCCGCCGCCGAATTCCGCGACATCTTCGGCAAGGAGAACTTCTACGCCGAGATCATGGATCACGGCATCGACATCGAGCGCCGCACGATGAACGACCTCCTGCGCCTCGCGAAGGAGCTCGACCTTCCCCTGGTCGCGACGAACGACCTGCACTACACGCACCAGCACGACGCCCAGAGCCATGCCGCGCTGCTGTGCGTTCAGTCGGGCTCGACTCTCGATGACCCGAAGCGATTCAGGTTCGAGGGCGAGGAGTTCTACCTCAAGTCGCCTGCGCAGATGCGGCACATCTTCCGCGACCATCCCGATGCGTGCGACAACACGCTCGCGATCGCCGAGCGGGCCGACATCCACTTCGACACGAGCGCCAACTACATGCCGCGCTACCCCGTCCCGGCCGGTGAGACCGAGCAGAGCTGGTTCGTCAAGGAGGTCGAGCGGGGGCTGCACGCGCGGTATCCGGCCGGCATCCCGGCAGAGGTGCGTACGCGTGCCGACTTCGAGGCCGGCGTGATCGTGCAGATGGGCTTCCCCGGCTACTTCCTCGTCGTGGCGGACTTCATCAACTGGGCCAAGGAGAACGGCATCCGGGTCGGTCCTGGCCGCGGTTCGGGTGCCGGATCCATGGCCGCGTACGCGATGCGGATCACCGACCTCGATCCGCTCCAGCACGGCCTGCTGTTCGAGCGGTTCCTCAACCCCGACCGCGTCTCGATGCCCGACTTCGACATCGACTTCGACGACCGGCGCCGCGGCGAGGTCATCCAGTACGTCACGCAGAAGTACGGCGACGAGCGCGTGGCCCAGATCGTCACGTACGGCACGATCAAGGCCAAGCAGGCGCTGAAGGACGCGGGCCGCGTGCTCGGCTTCCCGTTCAGCATGGGCGAGAAGCTCACCAAGGCGATGCCCCCGGCCGTGATGGGCAAGGACATGCCACTGGAGGGCATGTTCGACAAGGATCACCCGCGGTTCAAGGAGGCGTCCGAATTCCGCGCGCTGATCGAGACGGATGCCGAGGCCAAGACGGTCTTCGACACCGCGGTCGGCCTGGAGAACCTCAAGCGCCAGTGGGGTGTGCACGCCGCCGGCGTGATCATGTCGAGCGAGCCGCTGATCGACATCATCCCGATCATGAAGCGCGAACAGGACGGCCAGATCGTCACGCAGTTCGACTACCCGGCCTGCGAGTCGCTCGGCCTGATCAAGATGGACTTCCTGGGGCTGCGCAACCTCACGATCATCGATGACGCTCTCGACAACATCGCCGCGAACCGCGGTGAGAAGCTCGTGCTCGAAGACCTCGCACTCGACGACGCCGCCTCCTACGAGCTGCTCGCCCGCGGAGACACCCTCGGCGTCTTCCAGCTGGACGGCGGTCCGATGCGGAGCCTGTTGCGGCTCATGAAGCCCGACAATTTCGAAGACATCTCCGCCGTCCTGGCGCTGTACCGGCCTGGCCCGATGGGCGTGAACTCGCACACCAACTACGCGCTGCGCAAGAACGGGCTGCAGCAGATCGAGCCGATCCATCCCGAGCTCGAGGCGCCGCTGGCCGATGTGCTCGGCACGACCTACGGCCTGATCGTCTACCAGGAGCAGGTGATGGCGGCGGCGCAGAAGCTCGCCGGCTTCAGCCTGGGCCAGGCCGACATCCTGCGCCGTGCGATGGGCAAGAAGAAGAAGTCCGAGCTCGACAAGCAGCAGGAGGACTTCTTCGGCGGCATGACCGTGAACGGCTACAGCCCCGCAGCGCAGAACGCCCTCTGGAAGGTGCTCGAGTCCTTCGCGGACTACGCCTTCAACAAGGCGCACACCGCCGCGTACGGTCTGATCGCCTACTGGACCGCATACCTGAAGGCGCATTTCCCCGCCGAGTACATGGCGGCGCTCCTCACGAGCGTCGGCGACGCGAAGGACAAGCTCGCGGTGTACCTCAACGAGTGCCGGCGCATGGGCATCAAGGTGCTTCCGCCCGACGTGGGGGAGTCGATCCGCTACTTCGCCGCCGTCGGCGAAGACATCCGCTTCGGGCTCGGTGCGGTGCGAAACGTGGGCACGAACGTCGTCGACTCGATCGTCGTGTCGCGGCAGGACGCCGATTTCGAGTCGTTCCACGACTTCCTCTCGAAGGTCCCCGTCCATGTCGCGAACAAGCGCACGGTCGAATCTCTCATCAAGGCGGGAGCCTTCGACTCGCTCGGCTCGACGCGCCGCGCACTCATGGAGATCCACGAGGACGCGACCGAGGCGGCCGTCGAGGTCAAGCGCAAGGCGGC
>Ga0247739_10000444_pt1 | contig 14869 bp, 9 predicted proteins | sample UWRJL058202B2_FD_180943 | JGI IMG/M metagenome (GOLD analysis project Ga0247739, IMG submission 180943) | Plant litter microbial communities from Arlington Agricultural Research Station in Wisconsin, United States - UWRJ-L058-202B-2 | ecosystem: Environmental > Terrestrial > Plant litter >...
AACGGTGCCATAATTATTAGGGGTAACCAAACTATTGAAACAACCTCGCGAAATGATTTTCCAAATGGTTTCGCATGGCATTTCGCAGCTTTTCGGGATCTCCGTTTTCAATAATTTCTACGAGTCCCTGATGGGAAACAAAATTTGCATTGGCCGCATGTTTGCGCAACAATCCGCTTTTATGCACATAATCAAAAACCGGCAGCAACAACCGCTGGAACTTTTTCATGGTTTCATTACGGGTAATTTCATAGAGCTTACCATGAAATGCAATTTCATGCTCGATCTGAAACAGCATTTGATCGGACGATGAAGGTTCGTTTTGCACCAATACTTTTAATGCCGCGATATCTTCCTTCGTAACCCGCTGCATGATAAAGTCGGCCATTCCAATTTCAAGTGAAAGCCGCATTTCAAAAATTTCCTTCAACGTATTGTCATCAAGAATCTTCGGATTCATACTTTTTTCAAGAATCGAAACCAGATCCGGACTTGTGATCACAGCGCCTCTGTGTTTTTTAGATTCCACCAATCCCATCAAACGCAAACGAAGCATTGCCTCTCTTACCACAGTTCGACTGACGCCAAGCGATTGTGCCAGATCAAGTTCCTTCGGAATAGAATCGCCCACTTTGAAGTTTTGCTGAATAAATAATTCAATCAGATTCGTTTCCACCTTGTCCACCAATGAGCTGGTATCAATACTTTTTATGCCTTGAAAAATACTTTCCATAGAAGTGTTAAATGTATTATGTCTGACAAAAATCGTGGTTTTTGCTTAATTCTCAAGCTCTTTAATCATTAACAAATTTGTCCACCTAAAAATAAATTTCACAAGAAGCTTGGAATCAAGCATCTAATCCATTTACCTTTATTATGTCATACATAATACAAATCTAAAACTTAACCTTTTATGAAATTGAATATTACACGATTAAAAGTATTGCTGAGCCTCTTCGGGATTCTCTTAGCAGTGCTTTTACATGCACAGTCAGTCAGGACGCTCACTGGAAAAGTAATTTCTGATGATGATAAACAGCCGCTTCCGAACGTTACAGTTTTGCTCAAAGGAAAAAGTATTGCCGTAGAAACTTCTATGGAAGGTATTTATTCGATTCAGGTCAGCGGAGGTGATGTAATCCAGTTCAGAATGATGGGTTATGTGACGTACGAAGTTCCCGTGGGCGTTTCGGAAAAGCTTGATATATCTTTGAAACCGGATGTTTCTTCACTTAATGAAGTAGTGGTTACCGGTTACGGATCAAGCAGTCGTACCAAAATCACCTCCTCCATTGCCAAGCTGGATTCAAGAGTATTGGAAACGGGAATGCGTTCCAATCCGGCGCAGGCACTGGCTGGTACGATTGCTGGTTTACGCGTTTCAACGGCAACGGGCCGCCCAGGTTCTTTGCCAACCATTACATTGCGCGGAGGTACGAATTTCGACGGTAGCGGAAGTCCGCTGATCGTGGTCGACGGACAGGTGCGGGCGTCGCTAAGTGACATCAATCCGGATGATATTGAAAGTATGGAAGTATTAAAAGATGCTTCTGCAACAGCTATTTATGGTGCACGGGCAAGCAATGGCGTAATTTTAATCACTTCAAAAAGAGGTAAATCCGGTTCATCATCAATTACTTTCAAATCCAAAACAGGGATCAATTTTCTCAATATTCCTTATAATTATCTGAATGCCGAAGACTACATAAAATGGACCAGGCTTGGTGTCGTTGAAGCGATTAAAAACGGTACTACAACTTCTTCATTGCTGAGCGGGGTTGGGCCGCGGGGAACCGGAAATCTTTATAAAGATGCAAATGGAGTAATTCTTGACGGGAATTATGATTCACGTGCGATATGGAGCACGATGCGCCTGACCGACCAAAACCGGGAATTGCTCAGTGCCAATGATGGTTGGAAAACAATGAAAGATCCGGTGAAAACCAACGCCGCAGGAGCCTACGATCCGAGTGGAACCAACGCCGATCTGATTTATAAAGATTTTAATTATGGCGATTATGCATTTAAATCACCGGCTATTTCTCAGGATTATAATATTGGAATGAATGGCGGGAACGAAAAAGGCGGTTATTATGCGAATCTGGGATATTATAATGAAGAAGGACTGTCAATCGGTACTTATTACAGACGCTTAACTTTCACGTTAAATGGAGATTACAAGATCATAAGCTGGTTGAAATCGGAAAGCAGTCTGTCCTTTGCCCATGCTAACTGGCGTGACCAAACGCTTCAAAATGGAGAAGCAAATTATTGGGGAAGAATGCTTTCAGCACCGCCAACTATGCGGGGAACGAGTGCAAGTGGGGAACTGATTTTGGGTCGTGATGCAAGCGATGGCAATCCGATTTTGAATATTGATAAATATAAAAGAAATAACCAGTCGGATAAGTTTACGCTGGGACAGGCTTTCAAAGTTGATTTTAGTCAGGATCTGTTTTTCAGGATTGGCGGAATTATCATGTACGATGAATCGGTTGCAGAATCTTTCAACAAAGATTTCCGGATCGGAATCATGAGCACTACCAATGCTAATACAGGCTGGAACCGCGACAGGGCAACGTCAGCCGGTTTTGACCGCACAATTCGTCAGACTTACAATGCAATCCTGAATTACAAAAAAGCATTTCTGGGTAAAAATTTCATTGACGCTATGGTCGGTGCGGAATATTATGACGAAGCCAACAAAGGATTCAGCGCTGCTGGCAGACTTGCTCCAACCGATGATTTTCAGGATTTAGCCTTAACTGTCAGCGACGCAAACACCCGCACAGTAGACTCATACCACAGCCAGGAGCGCATAATTTCCGCTTTTGGAAGACTGAATTACGATTATGATGGCAAATATCTGGCATCGTTTACAGTACGACGTGACGGATATTCAAGATTAATCGGTGATAATCAATTTGGTACATTCCCTGCATTTTCCGCCGGCTGGCTTTTGCATAAAGAAGACTTTATGGCTTCAATGCAAAAATGGCTTTCGTTTATGAAAGTGCGCGCCAGTTATGGTAAAAACGGCAACATCGGGATTGGTACAAACAACGGTATCGGTGTTTATGAATTACAAGGTGCTTACAGTTCACAAACCGCATACAACGGAACAATTGGTTTCCTGCAAACGGGAATTGCCAATCCAAATTTGAAATGGGAAAAAAGCAATACCCTTGAAGGTGGTCTGGAAATGGGCTTTTTCAACAACCGGATTACCACAAATATTGCAGTATACAACAGGCTTACTACCGATAAAATCGCAAGCGTAATCCTGCCAACATCATCCGGAATTTCAAGTATTCGTACCAACAACGGCAGCATGCGAAATCGCGGAGTTGAACTGGAAGGTGTTTTTAAAGCCGTTCAGAAAAAGGACTTTGCCGTACAAATTGGTGCTAATGCAGCCTGGAACAAGAACACTGTTGTAAAACTTCCATTCAACGGAAACGAAAATAACCGTCAGGGCGGACAGCGGATTTATGATCCTGAATCAGGAAAAGTAATTTGGGCAGGCGGCTTGCAGGAAGGGCAGGAATATGGAGCGATTTATGGTTATGTAAGCGACGGAATTATCCGTACGGGCGAAGATCTTGCTAAATACAATAAGGTTGATATTGCAGCCGGTGAAGTTCAATATGGTGGTTCAGCAGGAAAACGGGTTGCGAGCGCGGCGCTGATAACTTCCAAAAATTTGAACAAAACCACTTACATTTCTACGCAACTAGGCGATATGATGTGGAAGGACATCGACCAAAATGATACCATTGACACCCGCGACATGGTTTCATTGGGACGGACAATTCCACGTTGGACAGGAGGTTTTAACACGACCGTCCGCTGGAAAAATCTTTCGCTTTTCGCCCGTATGGACTTTGCTTTGGGACATAAACAAATGGATTTCCAGCAAATGTGGTCGTTAGGCAGTTTTCAGGGAGAATTTAATGCAACTCAGCTGGTTAAAGATACCTGGACTCCTGAAAATCCAAATGCAAAATATCCACGCTACACCTGGGCCGATCAACTCAACGCCAAGAATTTTGACCGGCCAAGCAGCATGTTCTGGGTAAATTCGTCTTATCTGGCTTTCCGTGAAGTTTCATTGAGTTATACTGTGCCTGCGTCACTTTTACAAAGAGCCAAAATCGCCGGTTTGACTTTCACGGCTACCGGCCAAAATCTTGGTTATGTTACCAATAAATTGCTGAGCCTGCCAGAGCGTACCGGTTCACAAAACAGTGCTTATACTATTCCTACAACCCTTATTCTTGGAGCCAACTTCACTTTTTAAAATGATGAAAAAGATCAGATTTTACGTATGCTGGGCACTCATTTCAGTGCTGGCAACTTCCTGCCAGGATGCGCTTGAACTGGCTCCGCAGGACTATTTCGGAGATGGAAATTTCTGGCAAAACGAATCACAGGTCAGCAATTTTATGGTGGGCCTTCACAAACAATTCCGCGACAATCAGTTTCAATTTCTTCGTTTAGGCGAAATGCGCAGCGGTATTTATAGCACGGTCGACAGGCAGGCAACCTCATTAAACGAACTTCCTGTAATTGAACAGCGTTTGGAAGAAACTTCTTCGGGTGTGAGCAACTGGGCAGGGTTTTATGGTCCGATTTTGCAGATCAATCTCTTCATCCAAAAAGTAGAAGCAATCGGTTTTCTTTCCGAAACCAGAAAAAGTTATCTGCTTGGTCAGGCTTATGCGATGCGGGCCTATTACTACTTCCATTTACTTCGCACCTACGGCGGCGTTCCGCTCATTCTGGAAGCCGAAGTATTGAATGGAACCACGGATGCAGTGCTTTTGCGCAAAGCACGTGCAGCCGAAGCGGATGTTCTTGCGGCGATTAAAGCAGATGTAAATAAATCGATCACCCTGTTTGGAACGCAGGCAATTACTACTGACAAAAGTCAATGGTCGCCCAATGCTTCCCGCATGCTGAAAGGAGAAGTTTTCCTATGGTCTGCAAAAGTTTACAATGCAACAGCTGATCTTACCGAAGCTAAAACTGCGCTAAATGCAATTACCGGAACTTCTTTGTTGCCAGGTTTTGCCAACGTGTTTGCGTACAGTCAGAAGAACAACAACGAGATTATTTTCGCAACACGTTACAGGGTGGGAGAGGCTGAAATGACGGGTTTGGCTGCTTACACATATTCAACTTTTAACTTCAACGGGTTACATTACAAAGATTCAACGGCAAGTGCCGGAGTCGGTAATTTTTTGGTTGATCCGTTGGTGCTGGCTGCTCCGAATTCCCAGCAGGTCATTCAGCGTTATGCCTATACTTTCGAGCTTTTCCAGTCTTACGATGTTACTGACAGCAGAAGAAACGCAACCTTCTATGATTATTACAAAGTAAATACAGATGTAAAACCTTACGTGGCTACAATTAGAAATACCGCTCTGGTTAAATTTCTGGGAACAATTGATGCCAATAAACGCTATTTCTCAGACGATTGGCCGGTATACCGCGAAGCAGACAGACTTTTGATGTTAGCTGAAATTGTGAATGCGGAAGGCGGAAATCCTGCCTCTTTTGTTCAACCCGTTCGCGACCGCGCTTTTGCGCCTGGAAAAGATCCCAAGCCATTTGTAAATGCAGGAAAAGATGCTAATGAACTGGCGATTTTTAATGAACGTACGAAGGAATTTGTGCATGAAGGAAAACGCTGGTACGATCTTCGGAGAATGAAATATGGTACTGAACCTCTGGTATTTAAGAGTGTAAATCATCGCTTTGGAGTTTTGGATAAGTCTACACAAGCCTATCGTATTTTGTGGCCGATCGAAGCTGCAATCTGGACCAATGATCCGCTGGTTGCGCAAACACCCGGATATAACACAGCAAGACCAAATTGATTTGTCGGGAAATTTCTGAACGAAATCTGACATATAAATAATAAGACTTTTCATTTCAATACACAAGATATCATGAACTTACATTTAAAAGGCCTCATTGCCGCTCCGTTTACACCGATGAACCAGGACGGCAGCCTTAACCTGGATTTGATACCGGATTATTACCAGTTTTTAAAACAAAATGAAATCACCGGCGCTTTCATTTGCGGCTCCACAGGCGAAGGTGTTTCGCTGACAGTTTCCGAAAAAAAGCAAGTTGCTGAAGCCTGGGCAAAATGTGCAAAAGACGACAACGAATTTACGGTAATGCCATTGCTTGGCGGAACCTGCATTGCAGATTGCATCGAACTGGCCAAACATGCACAACAGATTGGATTGGACGCCGTGTCATTCACCAGTCCGTTTTATTTCAAACCTGCCAATGTAGAAATGCTGGCTGAATGCATTATTGCCATTGCCGAAACTGTGCCTGAAATGCCGTTTTATTATTACCATATTCCAGTGCTTACGGGCGTTGGTTTCGCCATGTTCGATCTCTTAAAAGCCATCGACGGCTGTGTTCCGAATTTTGCAGGAATTAAATATACGCACGAGGATTTTATGGATTTTCAAACTTGTCTGAATTACAAAAATGGGAAATACGATATGCTTTGGGGACGTGATGAAAACATGCTTTCGGCGCTTGCAGTTGGCGCAAAAGGTGCAGTAGGCAGTACATTTAATTATGCAGCGCCGCTTTATTATGAACTGATCGCAGCCTTTCATGAAAATGATACGGAAAGAGCTGGTAAGTTGCAGCAAAAATCCATTGATATGATACGGCTTTTGGGAAAATATGGAGGAATTTCGGTTGGAAAAGCTTATATGAAGCTCGTTGGCGTAGATTGTGGTAAATTCCGGTTGCCGGTAAAAAATATGAGTAATACGCAGTCAGAAGCATTCCAGTCGGATGTTGCTGCGCTGGATTTTGATTCATTTAAATCAGGCCAAATCACGGCAAAAACTACATTTTAATGCAGCTCAAAATCCTTATTTTCTGTTTTCTATCTTGCTTACATTTTATGTGGTTATCAACTGTGCACGCCCAGGATCAAAAGGCAAATGAAATTGTCTGGACCGATCTGACCAACCTGCCATCACCAGCATCCGGACAAAAAAATCCCGGTGTGGCTGGTGCTTTTTCAGGCGTTCACAATGGCGTGATGATTATTGCCGGCGGTGCGAATTTTCCTAACGGAATGCCGTGGGAAGGAGGAAAGAAAACATATCAGAATGCGATTTATGTATTAAAAAAGAATGAAAATTCTTATGAATGGATTGCATCTAAAACACCGAATTTAAAAGAAAAAACAGCATATGGTGCCAGCGTTTCTGTATTGGACGGCATTGTTTGTTTGGGTGGAGAACAGGAAAACAGAATAAGCAAAAGTGCTTTTTTGATGCAATGGGACGCTGCTAAAAACGATGTTATTTTTAAGACCCTACCCGATATGCCGGTTGCTCTTGCCAATGCAGGAGCGACCAGCATTGGCAATGTGATTTATGTTGCAGGCGGGGAAGGTAACGGAAAAGCATCGAACAGTTTTTTTACATTAAACCTATCTGAAACAAATCCAAAGTGGCAGATTTTACCTGTACTACCGGTTGCCATGTCGCATTCTGTTGTTGTTGCTCAAAATAATGGAAAGCATTCCAATGTTTATGTATTAGGAGGAAGAAGCGCAACTACGACCGGTATCAGCGATTTGCACAGCAGCAATTTTGGATATGATCCGGCGAAGCGGAAATGGCGGAAATTAAGCGATATTGGTGACGGGCAAACGGTTACAACCTGGTCGGCCGGGACTGGTGTGGCTAATGGCGCATCTTATATTGTGTTAATGGGCGGGGACAAGGGAAATATTTTTCATCAGATTGAGACTTACAATGCGCAAATTGCAAAGGCTGAAACAGCAGAATTAAAACAAAAACTGCAAGCCGAAAAAGTCACTTTGCTGACTTCGCACAAAGGTTTTAGTAAAGATGTTTATTTGTACAATACCATTACGGACGCCTGGACAAGAATTGGTGAAATGTCCGGTCCCGCTCAGGTAACGACCACTGCGGTCAGATGGGGTAATGATATTATTATTCCAAGTGGAGAAATTCGTCCGGGTACTCGCACGCCGGTGATCACAAAAGGCACCATTCAGCATAATCCATTTTTCTCCTGGATTGATACGGTTGTATTAGGAATTTGTTTTTTGCTCATGACAGCCGGACGATTTATTTTCACGGGTAAAACCAGCAACACGGACGACTATTTTAAAGGCGGAGAAAAGATCCCGCAATGGGCTGCCGGCATCAGTATTTTTGGTGCCAAGCTCAGCGCGATTACTTTCATGGGGATCCCTGCAAAAACCTACGGAACGGATTGGACGTATTTTTTTCTGCTGATGACCATCATTATGGTGATGCCGCTGGTCGCTAAATATTTCATTCCGTTTTACAGAAGATTACATGTAACATCCGCCTACGAATATCTGGGTAAACGATTCAATTATGGCTCGCGCGTGATGGCTTCTGCTCTTTATGTGCTGCTTCAAATCGGCCGGATGGGCATTGTGGTGCTGCTTCCAAGTATTGCGCTGACATTAGTGACCGGGATCGACATTAATATTTGCATTATTATGATCGGTGCGATCAGTATTTTCTTTACGGTAAAAGGCGGAATCGAGGCCGTGATCTGGGTGGAAGTAATTCAGGTTTTAATACTTGCATCCGGTGCATTGTTTTGTTTGTTTTATTTGCCTTTTCATATCAATGACTGGGACGCAGGAATTACTGCACTCAATAATGCGGAAAAGCTGAAAGTATTCGATTTCCGTTTTGATTTTACCGAACCTACTTTCTGGGTGGTAGTCATTGGCGGACTGGCAATTAACCTGCTCACTTACGGAACTGATCAAACAACCGTGCAACGTTATCTGACCACAAAATCAGAAAAAGAATCTATCAAAAGTCTGAAACTTGGCGCCTGGCTCACGCTCCCTTCAACGCTCGTGTTTTTCTCTATTGGAACATTGCTTTTTTTGTTTTTCCGGGAACATCCACAACAGGTCAATATGGCTTTGAATGATCAGGACAATATTTTCCCCTGGTACATTGTAAGTCAGCTTCCCGCCGGATTGTCGGGATTGCTTATTGCTGGAATTTTCGCCGCAGCCATGAGCAGTACAGAGGCCAGTATGAATTCGACAGCCACACTTTTAACAACGGATTTTTACCAAAAATTAAGACCGGAAGTGACGACGAAGCAAACACTGTTTTTCGCAAGAACTGCTACATTATTGTTGGGGATTTTCGTAACCTGCATTGCACTGTACATGGCGCACAAGGGCGTTTCGTCGCTTTGGGATAAGTTTAATACGATCCTCGGTTTATTTACAGGTTGTATTGGCGGAGCATTTATTTTAGGGATTTTCACCAAAAAAGCAAGTGGAAACGGTGTCATGGCGGGTATGGCGATTAGTTGTGTAACACAAATATTGATTCAGCATTACACTGATATTCATTTGCTGATGTACGCATTTACCGGACTGGTGAGCTGTGTGATCTTTGGCTATATTTTCAGTTTATTCATGCCGGCGGAACGCAATCTTGCAGGATTAACCATGTATGAATAATGGAGAAAATCTTGCTTTTTCTTGCTGTTTTTCTTGCTTCTACTGGTTTTGTAAAAGATAAAAATGCGGAGAATAATTCCTTGAAACTGGCTGCCGTTTTCTCTGATCATATGGTTTTGCAACGCAACAAACCGATTGTAATCTATGGAAAAGCGAAAGCAGAGGTGCTGGTTAAAGTAAGGTTTTTAAACAAAACGCTGGTTGCAAATTCGGACAAATCCGGACAATGGAAAGTTGTTTTTCTAGCTTTGAAACATGGCGGACCTTTTGAAATAATTGTTTCGGAAAAAGATCAGAGAATTGTTTTAAACGATATTATCATTGGTGATGTCTGGCTTTGTTCGGGACAATCCAACATGGATTTTCAGCTGAAAGATTCAAAAACCGGACCGGAAGAATTGAAGCAAACTGATTTCAATACTAATATTCGTTTGCTAAAAATGGGTGGCCTGGTTTCTACCGGTGACTTTTCCTGGGATTCTGTTGCACTTGCAAAGGTCAATCTGTTTGAATTTTTCTCTGGCAAGTGGAAAACGTTGAATGCAACTTCTGCCGCTTCTTTTTCTGCTGTTGCTTATTATTTTGGTAAAAAAATCAGGATAGAAGAAAATGTGCCAATCGGTCTTATTCAGATTGCATTGGGCGGTTCACCAACAGAATCCTGGGTTGAGCGAAGTCTGTTGGAAAGTGATGAGCAGTTTGATGAAATGCTGAATAATTGGCAGAATTCAGAAGAAGTGATGCAATGGTGCCGCGAGCGTGCTGCTGTAAATATCGCTAATGCAAATTCAGTTAAGCAAAGGCATCCTTATCAGCCGAGTTACAATTTTCAGGCTGGCATTGCGCCGTTGACCAACTTTTCAATTGCAGGAGTAATTTGGTATCAGGGTGAAAGTAATGTATTTAATGTTCCGTTGCACGTTAAGCTTTTTGAAATGCTGGTTAAAAACTGGCGGCAAAAGTGGGGCTATGAATTTCCTTTTTATTATGTGCAGCTGTCAGGTATCAATAGACTTTCCTGGCCGGAATTCAGGGATTCACAACAGCAAATGTTAACGAAAATTCCAAATTCCGGCATGGCGGTAAGTTATGATCTTGGTGATTCTTTGAACGTGCATCCCACCCGCAAGAAGGAAATAGGAGAGCGGCTCGCCGTTATTGCAATGCGTAACTTTTACCATAAAAATGTCGTCGCTAATGGGCCTGTTCCTGAAAAAGCTTATGAAAAAAATGGTGAAATCGTGCTTAATTTTTCATCAGTTAAAAAGCTTTCAACTCCTGAAAATGTGACTTTAATTGGTTTTGAAATTATCAATCATGATGGAAAAAGATTGCCGGCAAATGCGGTGATTGAGAATAATAAAGTGCGTATTGCAATTCCTGCCGGCGAAAAGATTAAAACCGTTTTATATGCTTACCAGCCTTTTACGCAGGCGAATCTTTACAATGAAGCAGGATTACCGGCTTCAACTTTTTCAATATCTGTACAATGAAAATCTGAATTCAAATGAGTTATACAAAAACGGATCTGCAAAATCTGGGTACTTTTTATAGTCAGCAGCTGCTTCACGATACGGTTCCATTCTGGTTTCCAAGATCAATGGATGAAGAAAATGGCGGGTATTTGTTGATGCGTGATCACGACGGTTCTCTGCTTGATGATGACAAAGCAGTATGGATTCAGGGGCGAACCGCATGGCTTCTGGCAACCTTGTACAATACGGTTGAGCCAAAAGAAGAATGGCTGCAAGGTGCCAAATCCGGCATTGATTTTTTGAATAAATATTGTTTTGATACCGATGGACGCATGTTTTTTCATGTGACCAAGACTGGTGAACCGATTCGTAAAAGACGATATTTTTTCTCTGAAACCTTTGCTGTGATTGCTAATGCGGCTTATGCAAAAGCAAGTGGTGATGAAGCCGCAGCCGAAAAAGCACGGTATCTGTTTGGAAAATGTATCGATTATGCAACCATTCCGGGTCTATTGGAGCCAAAATTTACATCAACCCGCCCATCCAAAGGAATCGGTGTTCCTATGATCCTGATGAATACTGCCCAGCAGTTGCGGGAAACCATTGGCGATCCGCGTTGCGACGAATTGATCGACCAGTTTACTCAGGAAATTGAAACCGATTTTGTCAAAGATGATATCCAATGTGTAATGGAGCAGGTTGCGCCCGACGGAAGTATTATTGATCATATTGATGGTCGGACGCTAAATCCGGGTCATGCAATTGAAGGTGCCTGGTTTATTTTACACGAAGCCAAATACCGAAATAATAATCCGCATTTAATTGAATTGGGTTGCAAAATGCTGGATTATATGTGGGATCGTGGCTGGGATAAAGAGTTTGGTGGAATCTTCTATTTCAGAGATGTTTATGACCGGCCCGTGCAGGAATATTGGCAGGATATGAAATTCTGGTGGCCGCAAAATGAAGTAATTATTGCCACCCTTTTGGCTTATACTTTGACCGGAGATGAAAAATATGCAAAATGGCATAAAATGGTGCATGATTATGCTTACAGCCATTTTCATGACAAAGAAAACGGTGAATGGTTTGGCTATCTGCATCGGGATGGAAGTGTGGCACAAACCGCAAAAGGTAATTTATTTAAAGGTCCTTTCCATTTGCCAAGACAGGAATGGTACTGCTCACAGTTGATGAAAGAAGTTGCAGAAGCTGGTTTTACCAAAGATATTTTTGAAATTGAAAATAAAAGAATTTGATATGAAAATCATAAAGTTAATCCTGATATCCCTTTTAATATGCGAGTTTTCAGCGCATGCTCAAATGCCCGTTTTTGTGTCTGGAACAGAAGGTTACAAGTCATTTCGTATACCTGCAATCGTTCAGGCACCAAATGGAGATTTGCTGGCATTTGCTGAGGGAAGAGTAGAGGGAAGCGGTGACTTTGGAGACATTGATATTGTCATGAAAAGGAGCAAAGACAAAGGGAAATCCTGGTCTGCTTCGACGGTCGTTGCGGGTTATGACAAATTACAGGCGGGAAATGTAGCGCCGGTAATGGATCTGACGGATCCGGCTTTTCCAAAAGGCAGACTTTTTCTGTTTTACAACACCGGAAATAATCACGAGGGCGAAGTAAGAAAGGGAAAAGGATTAAGAGAAGTTTGGTATAAAACCTCGACGGATGCCGGAGTAACCTGGACCGAATCTGTAAACATTACAACCCAGGTTCACAAACCCAAACAACCAGAAACCAACGCTGCTTATAATTTCAGTGAAGACTGGCGAAGTTATGCAAACACGCCAGGCCACGGAATGCAACTAACCGAAGGCGCATACAAAGGCCGGATTTACATTGCAGCCAACCATTCTCAGGGCGATCCGAAACCGAGAGGAGCAGATTATCAGGCGCACGGATTTTACAGTGATGATCATGGAAAAACATTCAAAATCAGTGAGACAATTTTGATTGAAGGCTCTAATGAATCAACAGCTGCGGAAATTTCGGGAGGAAGAATTATGTTTAATGCGCGCAATCAGAAAGGTGATGTTCGTGCCAGAATTGTAGCTGTGAGCAGTGACGGAGGAGTAAAATGGGACACTACTTACTTTGACCATAATTTACCGGATCCGGTTTGTGAAGGAAGTATCCTGACAATTGGAAAAAATAAAAAACAAAACATTCTCGCTTTTTCAAACGCTGCCGACACAAAAAATCGTGACAATCTCACATTACGTATCAGTTTCGATGATGGTAAAACCTGGACTAAACAATATTTGGTTGGCAAGAGTATAAACGGAGAAAAGGATTATACTGCCTATTCTGATATTGTCAAAACCGGTAAGAATAGCATAGGGGTTTTATATGAATTGAATGGTTACCAATCGATTGTTTTTAAGGAAATAGTTTGGGATAATAAATGAGCGATTCCTCGTTTGAACTTTAACCACCATACGTAACTATGTTTTCGTTAAAATGAGTCACAGTCAGCACTTTCAATTTTTTTAAAAGCAGTATTTAAAAATGGGAAAAACAGCCTGGTCCAAATTTTGGACAAGGCTGTTTTTGGTTTACGGAATTTGGAAAATTCTTTATGTTGTTAAGCTTGATACTTTATTTATTCGTATGCAAAAACAGGTATTTCTACGTTAAAGGAATTTTTTTTTATTTAAGTATTTTTGCTAACGAACTGACAAATAACTGTTAAGGCACTGATCTTTTTCTTATGAATTTAACACCAACGATCATATTATCGCTTTTTTGCTTTTGTGCATTCGGTCAGCAAACCCAGACGGCCGAGCTACCAAAAAACTGGCACCTGCTCGATAGACAGCAAGATGGCTTTGAGGGTGTTAGCGTGGAAAAGGCTTACAAGCTTTTGCTCAATGGAAAAAAACCAGCTCGCCAGGTGATTGTCGCGGTCATAGACTCCGGTGTGGATTATGAACATCCTGAACTTAAAAATGTGGTTTGGGTAAATAAAAAAGAGATTCCCGGGAATGGCATGGATGATGACAAAAATGGCTACACGGACGATATACACGGCTGGAATTTTGTAGGAAACACCGAAGCCGGGACATTTGAAGGGATCAGGGAATATATCAGGCTGAGAAAAAAATTTGAAAGTGAAACGGACAGCGCTGTTCTGGTCAAAAAAAAGGGCTATGAATATTGGAAGAAAATCCTGAAAGAGAAAGATAGATTTTATAGAGAAAACCGTTCCGACAAACAGTTTGTGGAAAACACGCTTACCGAATACAAACTTCTTTTCGACTACTACAAGAAAGAAACCGGGAAGGATTCAATCTATCATGAAACGATGCTTGCTTATCCGGTGCCTGCCGGTGCAGACTCGCTTTTGCTTGCAAGTTACCGGAAAAGACTGGAAGCATTTTCACAACCAAGCCTTGCCGGGAAAAGCTTAAATGAAAGGCGGACCTTGTTTGAGGGGCTTGTGGCTATGGTAAGTAAGATTATATCGAACGCCGACCTGATGATCGCACACAACGACCTGGCATATTTTTCGGCAAAGGAAAAAATCACAGCCCCGGATGTAGATAGTGGCAAGCAATATGGGAACAACGTAATATTACCTGTGGACGACCACGGTACAGCATGCGCCGGCATTATCGCCGCCCAGCGAAATAATGCAGTGGGTATGAACGGTGTGGCAGATAACGTGCAGATCATGCCCATACGGATTTTCATCACAGCCCAGACAGACGAGATCGACAAAGATGTTGCACATGCGATCGAATATGCAGTAGACAATGGCGCCCGAATTATTAACATGAGTTTTGGTAAATACCTTTCCCCGCAAAAAAATCGGGTGGATAAGGCTATTGC
>Ga0247739_10000445_pt1 | contig 14866 bp, 13 predicted proteins | sample UWRJL058202B2_FD_180943 | JGI IMG/M metagenome (GOLD analysis project Ga0247739, IMG submission 180943) | Plant litter microbial communities from Arlington Agricultural Research Station in Wisconsin, United States - UWRJ-L058-202B-2 | ecosystem: Environmental > Terrestrial > Plant litter >...
TTTTTGCAGGGAGATACAAATATCAAATATTTAAAAGACCACGGTGTATCAATCTGGAATGAATGGGCAGATGAAAATGGTGATCTGGGGCCGGTTTATGGCAAGCAATGGAGAAGCTGGGAAGGGCCAAATGGTAAATCGGTTGATCAGTTGCAGGAAGTTTTAAACCAATTAAAATCTTCGCCGGATTCACGCCGAATCATGGTTTCTGCCTGGAATCCTTCTGAATTATCGTTGATGAAATTGCAGCCTTGTCACGCATTATTCCAGTTTTATGTGGCTCCTGCCGACGAAGCTGCCGGAGAAACCAGAGGCAAATTATCCTGCCAGCTTTATCAGCGCAGTGCCGATGTATTTTTAGGAGTACCTTTTAATATTGCCAGTTATGCCTTGCTGACCATGATGATTGCACAGGAATGTAACCTGGATCTGGGAGATTTTGTATGGACTGGCGGTGATACGCATATTTACAGTAATCATTTGGAACAGGTAGAATTGCAGCTAAGCCGTGAATTGCGTCCGCTTCCAACCATGGCAATTAATCCGGATGTAAAAAGTGTATTTGATTTTAAGTTTGAAGACTTTGAATTATTGAACTACAACCCATGGCCAGGAATTAAAGCCCCGGTAGCGGTATAATCAAAATAGATGAAAATTAACCCAAGGCTTTAGCCTTGGGGAATAATCCGCACAGGATCAATGACTTAGGCCATAAGTCAACATCTGACTCCTCCGACTAAAATTGCTATATCTACTATAACTTTGGCTAAAGCCTGATAACTATTTTACTTTTGACCCACGGCTAAAGCCATGGGTTATTAGAGCACGACCAGATCTTCATTCTTATCATGAGTATTCAATATATTTTAGAAATAGTAGGGACCTTTTCTTTTGCTATTTCTGGAGCACTCGCCGTAAAGGATAAAACATACCAGGATTGGTTTGCAGCAAGTTTTACTGCTTTTATTTCTTCTATCGGAGGAGGGACTCTCCGAGATATTTTACTTGACAGTTACCCACTGGTCTGGATTAATGATATTACTATTATTTACGCCATTATTGCAGGGATTGTTATCACCTTCATTTTTTACAAATATTTGATCCGGTTAAGAAAAACGCTGTTCTTTTTCGATACCTGCGGAATTGCTCTTTTCACCATTGTAGGTACTGAAAAAGCTTTGCAACTAGGAGTAAGACCTGAGATTGCAGCAATTATGGGAATTTTTACTGCTGTGATGGGTGGAGTAATCCGGGACGTAATGACGAATGAAATCCCAATTATTTACCGTAAAGAAGTTTATGCTACTGCTTGTCTGGCCGGTGCCTGCTTTTATCTCATTTTGAACAAATTAGCCGTTGAGCGTAATGTTGCATTCATCAGTGCGTCGCTTTTGATTATTGTAATCAGGATTCTGGCCGTGAAATATGAATGGAGTGTTCCGCGGTTTTTTAGGTGAACATGACATAAAAGAAGACCACTCTTTACAGGATGGTCTTCTTTGTAAATTACCAAAAATGCAATTTTAGGATTTTTTCTTCTTCCCCTTTACAACCGAAGCCGCCTCCTTAGCTACCGGCGCTTTAGCTTTCATATCTGCAATTCCTTTTTCGATTTGTCCTTTGTAAAAACTGGCAAAAGCGTTGTCGCCGGATGTTGCGCCAATAGTTAATGCTTTTTGAGCGATGGGTAATGCTTCGGAAGTTTTACCTAGTTTTCCAAGAATTTGTGCTTTTAGCCAAAGATTTGAGTAGGTTTCTTTCAGTCCAATAGATTTGTCAGCAAGTGACAATGCTTGTGACAGATCTTTTCCTTTTGATAAAAGATAACCGGCTGCGCTTTGAAGTACAGCAGGATCTTCCGGTTTTTCAGCTACTGCTTTATTCAAGGATGTCATTGTTAATGTTTGTGTTTCAACAACGATTCGGATTGGAACTTTAACAGATGACCAGCTTAAGTTTAAGTTTGTCGTGCTGTCTGTCACATTTGAAAAATCAATAGTGAATGTTTCAGTGAAAGCAGAGGAAGTTGGCGTTACCATTACTTTGGCTACATCTTCAGCTTCTTTGTAGGTGTCTGTTGATCCGGTTGTGTTTTTATTTAATATCACAGTCCAGGCTGCTCCGGAAGGAATAGATAACAACGCATATTTTCCTGCCGGTACTATTTTGCCGCCAAAAGAAAAATCAGTGCTTGATTCAAATGTGGTTGCCTGATTTGCTCCTGTGCGCCAAAGCTGATTATATGGAGCAAGTGTTGAGCTATCGGCAAATACTTTGCGTCCTTTAAGGTTTGGTCTTGAATATTTTACAGTAAAATCGGTGACTCCTACTGATTGCATTACACTCGCGCCAGGACTTGCCTGAGGTGTGCGCTGAGCTAGGGACGCAGTCGCAACAGCAATGGCAAAGGAAATTGATAATAGATACTTTTTCATTTTATAAGGTAGATATTGTCATTGATATATTAAACTTGCGACGAAATTAGAATGAAAAAGTTACATAGCCTACAATGAAGCGAAACAGTTTAAAAGCATTACTCGATTCCTATTCAACCTCTGACCAGGCAGAATCTGAAATGTTACAGGAGATTAAAAATTTTGTCAGTGCAAATTCTGAATGTTTTGAACGTACACTTGCAGCCGGACATGTGACTGCTTCGGGATGGATTATTTCAAATGATAAAGATGAAGTTTTATTGATGCACCACCGGAAATTAGACCGCTGGTTTCAACCGGGCGGTCATTGTGATGGTGATCCTGATGTAATTGGAGTTGCGAAAAAAGAAGTGGAGGAAGAAACTGGTCTTGTAAATTTTTCCTTATTGCAGGACGGGATTTTTGATGTAGATATTCACCTCATTCCCGCTAACAGCAGAGATACAGCACATTATCATTACGACATCCGCTTTTTATTTGAAGCAGATCCTGCCGAAGAATTGATCATTAATATAGAATCCAATGATGTTAAGTGGGTTCCTGTTTCAGAGGTTGAAAATTTAAATAATTCAGAATCTATGATGCGGATGGTTCGCAAAATCAGCGCTTTATAAACTTTAAGGTGCGTTCAAGATTGCCTACTTTAATTTTTGCCATGTATAATCCTGTTGTCAATGCACTGGTACTGACTGTTGTTTTATTAGCAAGATTAATTTCAGAACTGGAAATAGTTGCGCCATTGGAAAGGAAAAGACCTAACAATGCTTTTTTACCAACCAGTGACTGAGGAATAATCAATGTCAAATCATTTTCAGCAGGATTTGGAGAAAGAATAATGGATTGCAGTAAATTGATTTCCGTACCTAATGGAACATATTCTTGACTGATTATTCTTTCAGCTGCACCGACACTAGGCACGCCATAGCCTAATAAATTATCCGGATTAGCCGCCTGGTTTCCTGATTTTTTTAACACAGAAATAATTTGCTGCGAAGTAAGATTGGAATAAGACTGCCAGAGAATGGCACATAACCCTGCAATTTGCGGAGACGAAAATGAAGTGCCGCTTCCGGTAGAAACTGTGCCGGAGGAATTGCCAACTACGGTTCCGTTTCCCACAGCAGCAAGATCAGGTTTTTGCTGACCAGCGGCATTAGGGCCAATTGAGCTTAACGAAGCATAACTTTTATCATAATTTGATGCTCCCACACTTAATACAGAATCTACGTCAGCTGGTGCGACAATGTACTTCCATGGATCGTTACCTTCGTTTCCGGCGGAGTTTACAACTAAAATACCTGTTCGTGTAGCAAAACGTGCTGCACGACTTATAATGGTCGTTTTGCCGTCCATATTCTGATAACTATAATTATATGCCGGGGTATTAAATTCTCCGTCAAAAGTACTGTAACCCAAAGAAGAATTGATCACGTCAGCACCAAGGCTATCAGCTCTTTCCGCTGCCAGCAGCCAGGTAATTTCTTCATAAGGCGATTCTCCTGCGGAATTTTCAGTACGATACAATGCATAAGATGCCTTAAATGCTATGCCGATCATAGTGCCGGGCTGATATGCTGCCATGGTAGACAATACATTTAATCCGTGCGTTCCATCGTTATATACATTGCCATCACGGGCTACAAAATCGTGGGTATCTACCACACGTTTTTCATCAAACATTGTTTTTAAATATCCAATCTGATTTGCCTGATAAAACCCTTCATCCATAACAGCAATGATCATGTTTTCTCCATGAAATCCTTTTTTGTGTAACTGATCAGCTTCCAGGAGAACAAGCTGGTCACGCATTCTGCCATAATCCAGATCTTCGGTCGTTTCCAACTTATCATTAACAGCAGCAATTCTTTCAATACCAGCAGATTTAGACGTAATATTAGCAACAGGAAGGTTGAGCTCAACGCCTTTATAAAAACTTAGTTTCTTTATTTGTTCAAATTGTGCGGCAGATGCTTCAACCAAGGAACCATTAAACCATCGGGAGGAATAAATAACCGATGCTCCCGTTTGTTTTATAGCAGATACGTAAGCCGGATTTACAGGAAAATCACGTGTAGTTACCGGAATATTCTGCCGGGTTCTTCTTGAAATTGATCGTTGGGATAAATATTCTGTTGGTTTTTCGACCGAATAAGGTGAATTTAATTTATCCTTATACAAAACCAGATAACGTGGATTGCTTTGGGCTGAACCGCTGATGTTATTAAAGGAAATAAAAAGTAATACGAATAATAAAAATTTAGTCATCATTTTCCATAGTTTTTTATCACACTAAGCTCGGCCCAGCCTGAATTAATAATTCCTTTTCCCAAGCAATCCGGTGTATTACAATACTTCAAAAATATCTTTTCTTTCCTGATCAAACCAACGTTCAGTGCATATATTTCTATATACTTCATTCTTGACAAAAGTGTGGAATCGTCATGCCTGATAATTGTTACTGTTTTAGGGAAAAGCCTTGTTTCAGTATGAAACGGTTTTCCTATATCAGTTGCCCGAAACATTTCTTCGCTATCTGTATTGTATAAATTACCGTTCCAAAGTAACCCATTTGAAAGCGGATAGATTTGATTAACAATCGTTCTGCCATTTTCCTGGCTCATTGCTTTATCCGGTAAATGCCAGACAGTAGCAGAAGAATCAGATTTCCATTCTGATTTATTATTTTGAACAAAGTAATTCATTTTAAAAACCAGATTGTCATTTAAATCTCTGAAAGAATCGGAGATCGTTTGTCTGGTTGTAAAATGCTGTTTTTCAGGCAACGATAAAATTGGGTAATTGGTACGTTTTACATCAAAGTCAGAGAACTGACCTTTGCTAAGTGGAAAATAGGCAGCGTCCGGATCTGATTCTAACAGTTTATCTTTTGAGCATGAAATAATGGTCAAAAGCAAGAAGCAAAGTAGAATCCTGAAAGAGCTTTTGACCATTTTATGTTATTTGTTTAAACCAAAACCTCCTGACTAATTTTTCCACCTCCTAAATGCTGGCATTCTAATAACGGTTCAATGCCTGAATACGGAACAATAGTTTTTAAATAACCATAATTGTCAGCCAATGCAATTGTGCGGTTATTATCGCCCATGGAAATATCTACATCATTCATGCCAAACTGACAAGGATGTTCGTAACCGGCGGCATGCGTAATTTCTATAATTTCCTTTGCCAGCGTTTTCATGTAATTGTGAAAACGCTCACTTTTTAATGTAGGATCAATACCTGCTTCAAGCCATTTATTGTTGGTTGTAATGCCGGTAGGGCAATGGTTAGTATGACAGATTTGTGCCTGAATGCATCCAATGGACATCATTGCTTCCCTGGCAACGTTGATCACATCGGCACCCATCGAAAATGCCATGACAGCCTGAGCTGGCAATCCCAGTTTACCCGAAGCAATAAAAGTAATTTTATCAGTCAGGTTTCTCTTTTGAAATATTTTATAAATAGTACTGAAAGCGAATACAAGCGGCAGCGCAACATGGTCAGCAAAAGAGGGTGGAGCTGCTCCGGTTCCTCCTTCTCCTCCATCAATAGTAATGAAGTCAGGGCCTTTTCCGGTTGCGACCATCAAATCTGCCAGTTCTTCCCACATATCAGTTTTACCAATGGCAGATTTAATTCCAATAGGCAAACCCGTTGTTTCAGCCATTTGTTCAATGAAATCAACCATGCCTTTTACGTCCGAGAAAGCACTGTGATAGGGTGGGGAGACGATATCAATACCCATTGGCACCTGGCGAATCTCGGCAATTTCAGCAGTGATTTTACTGGCTGGCAGTACACCTCCTTTACCAGGTTTGGCTCCCTGCGAAAGTTTTAATTCGATCAGTCTGACAAACGGATTACTTCTGGTCATTTTTACCAGTTTGTCCATGGTAAAGTTGCCTTCATGATCACGTACGCCGAAATAAGAAGTGCCCATATTGAAAACTACATCAGCGCCAAATTTATGGTAAGGAGACAAACCTCCTTCTCCTGTATTATGGTAATTTCCAAATTGTAAAGAACCTTTATTCAATGATTCAATCGCGCGTGCAGACAATGAACCAAAACTCATTGCACTAATATTTATCACAGAATGAGGCCGGTAAGGTCGTCGCCGTTTATGATATTCTCCTATTACTTTTGCTGACGGAATGGTATAATGGTCAGGATCTTTACCATTTTTGACATGATGCGGGTGCGACTCAGCAAGTTTGTGGGGAAGCATGGCGGGTTTGATCAGAACATAACCAGCTTCCTGCATATTCTGATCCGTTCCAAAACCCTGGTAATTATTCTCGTTTTTTGAAGAAGCATAAATCCATGATCTCTGACGCCGGTTAAAGGGCAGTTCTTCGCGGTTACTGGCTACAATATACTGACGTAATTCAGGACCAATCTTTTCGATCATATAACGGAAGTGACCGACCAAAGGAAAGTTATGCTGGATTGTATGTTTTCTTTGTAAAATATCCCTGAGAGCAATGGCAAGCAGAATAATCAGGATATAAACCCATATAGAAATGGACGAAAGAAAAGAAAGAACGGATTCCATAATTTAATCTTGTTGATGAAATAAGTATAAACCGTTAAAATAATTTTAAGTGAAATATTTTAACGGTTTATAGTAAAGGAAAGCTATATTTCTTCCCAGGTTGTAACCACGGCAAGATCTTTCCAGTAACCCGGGTAAGATTTTACAACTACATCCGGGTCTTCAATAATAATAGGATGGATCATACCAACCGGAGCAAACGCCATGGCCATACGATGGTCATCATAAGTGTGAATTGACGGCGTTGTATCTTCCTGCCAATCGGATATACGTGAAACTTTATATAAATGATTTGTTTCTAATTCTTTCAGTTCAGCTCCCAATTTTTTAAGTTCCTGCTGCAAAGCCAATACTCTGTCTGTCTCTTTTATTTTAAGACTTTCAATTCCTGTCAGCATAAGTGGTATATTTTTCATTGCGCAGCAAACGGCAACGGTTTGTACCAGATCCGGGCAATCAGCAAAATCCCATCCAATAGAAGCTGCTGCCGGAATTTTTCGCAGTAATACGCCCTGTTCAGTGAAAATACTTTCAACTCCCAAATGGCTCATAATTTCGGCAATGGCGCTATCACCTTGTAAGGAAGCTTTTTTAAGTCCAAGAAGCTCCACTTCGGCGTCTTCAGCAAGAGCCACAATGCTATACCAGTAACTTGCACCCGACCAATCCGATTCAATTGCATAAGGACCTGGCTGATATTTTAAAGGCGGCGCATATAAAGTATTCGTTTCCCAGTTCGCTTTATAATCAATACCAAACGCTGCCATCTGGTTAAGAGTCATTTCTATATATGGACGTGATCCGACTTCTCCTTCAAGTTTAATAATAAGCCCGCCTGGCAACGCAGGAGCAATGAGCAGCAATGCAGAAATGTACTGACTGCTTATATCTCCGCGCATGGTCAGTTCATTAATGCCTGAATATTTAAATCCGTTAATTTGAAGTGGAGGATAACCTTCTGTTTTTTCGTATTGAATATCTGCTCCTAAAATACGCAATGCATCCACCAGAATCCCAATCGGACGTTCACACATACGCGGAGTGCCGGTCATGCGTTTTTTCTGATTTGTTACTGAAAAATAAGCAGTCAAAAAGCGCATGGTGGTTCCTGCATCAATTACATCGGCAACTGGTTCAGCTGATTTCAGCAATCTCAGCATCGTTTGCGAATCACGGGCTTCGGAAATGTTGGAAAGTTCACAACGGAAGTCAGTCAGGGCGTTGATAATTAAAGCTCTGTTGCATTCACTTTTGGAAGCTGCCAATTTAATCTCAGCTTTTATAGATTTTTTAGGTGGTTTTACAAGAATTGATTTCACTATAAATTTAGGTTTTTGAGCGTATTTTAAGAGCAGGATTTAATAAATGTCTGATAGAGTCCTGCGTTGATAGTTTGGCAGCGTTGAATTGTATATCAACTTAAGAAATTGATTTAAAAAAGAAATAAGCAAAGCTTGAGTTAATAAGATTTAATGACAAAAACGGCTTCCATACATCAACTTCTTTATTAGAATCAGCCAGTAACTTGTGTTATTTAGTGGAACTTAGCTTTTAAATGGAAACAACATGGCCTCAATAAGTTTCCAGTACTTTCAGCTTGTTTTTATGATTTATTTTCAGGGAAGAAAAAGTCATTTTGTAACATACAAAACCAGTTGCCATTAATGTACCTCCAACAATGAATGCAGAAGGATCGGTGGTGTAACGTTTATTGTCAACACCTTTATTGAAAAAATCTGCTGCAATATAAATTAAGCCGGCCAAAGGAAGTAAGACTGCCGCCTGAGACAAAAACGGAATGCGGCGTGAGACCTTCATCAAACGAATATCTTTAAGAGCGATTTCCTGGTAATCAACTCTGCCAACTGCTTCATTAACAATACCAATGGCAAAGGAAGAATCTTTAATACTTGCAATAGTTTCGTTGAACCGGATCGTTTCATTATTCATCCGGAATTTGATATTATCACCCGGGAAAAAGCGGTAACGATGAAAACCTCCGATAAGCGGAGAAGCATCTAAAACCAAATATTTTTGTCCGGGAGCGCCAATAACCCTGTCATTGCTGTTTTGTCTTAAAAATAGTTCTTCGCTTGAAATCGCTTTTGCGGGGTCATAATGATCTTGTGACCAAACAAGTGTATTTCCTAAAACTAAAAAAAATATGAGGATAAGTAATTGTTTCATATACAATAAATGGAAAGTTCAAATATAGGAAATCATTATTTAAACGGGCAAAAGTAATGTAATGTTGCTTGCTCGGAATGCTATAAATTATCGTCTTCGTGCGTCTCTTCTTTGGATACTTTAAGGGAAACTCCGCCGGAAACCAGCATTTTCATAATATCCGTTGTAGTTGCTTCCAGGGTTATAATATTTTCAACCGGCACAATAAACAGCTCCCCGGACAATGAATACGATAACGGCATATATACTGCCACGTGGTCGGTTATATTTAAATGACTAAGATCCGTTTGCGTTATAAAACCAATTTTTTTGATACCTGTTTCCTTATACATTGTTACAAGCACCGGCTGATTAAATTTCTTTTTATCTCCTACGAACGCCAGAATGAGATCTTTTATAGAATAATATATCAGGCTAACCAAAGGGATCCGGCGCATAATTCTTTCCGTAAATTTTAGAAAAGATTGCGGGACAACAGTGGAAAAGAAAAATCCAAGCAAAATAATTCCACTCAAAATAATAAGTACTCCAAGACCAGGCAGGTATACCGACTGATCTTTGGAAATGGGTATATTGATTGGAATAATATTGTCCAAAAATTCTATGCCTGACCAGATGATTAGTGCAGTTACATATAGGGGTGCAATCAAAACTAAACCACGAATGAAATAGCTCAGTATACGTTTTAAGAAATAATTTTTAATCTCCATTAATATTTATGCTGTCGATATAAAGCGATATACCGGAATTAAAACGCGAAGGTACGGTTTTTAAACCCTTTTGATTCAATTTATACCTGCATTTGCTCTACATTGACTAATACAAATAGTTCGTTATAAAAATGAAATATTGGACGTTGAGAATGTAATCCGGATATTTGCACCCGCTAACAGGGAAAGTTCTGTTTTCTGTGTTGGTAAAATTGATAATACTCTTCATTATTTAATATATGTATCAGGCGGATTATTTAAAGCATTTTACCGAGGAAGTATTTCTTGCACTGGGATGTTCTCCAATAGAGGCGAGACTTGCTTCGACTGTATTAATCAGTGCAGATTTACGTGGCGTTGATTCTCATGGAATTGCCCGTCTCGCAGGTTATGTTCGCCTGTATGACAATGGCCGGTTAAATCCAACGCCTGACATTAAAGTAATTTATGAAACGCCAAGTACAGCGGTTGTTGACGGAGATCGTGGATTGGGTTTGGTTGTGGCACCGCGTGCTATGGAAATTGCCATGGAAAAAGCTGAAAAAGTGGGTTCGGGCTGGGTATCTGTGCGTAACTCTAACCATTTTGGAATTGCCGGTTATCATGCCATGCTGGCACTGGAAAAAGAAATGATCGGTATGACCATGACAAACGCAGCACCCTTGGTAACTCCGACTTTTTCGCTGGATAAACTTTTGGGTACCAATCCAATAGCTGTTGCAGTTCCGGCAAATGAAGAACCTCCGTTTGTAGCTGATTTTGCATCTACCGCTGTTGCTTACGGGAAATTTGAAATTTTGCAGCGTAAAGGATTACCGGCACCTTTAGGCTGGGCACAGGATGTAGAAGGAAACGATACAACAGATTCTAATGCAGTGAAAAGCGGTGGAGGATTGCTTCCACTGGGTTCCGACCGTGAGCATGGTAGTCATAAAGGATATGGACTTGGTGCTATTGTAGACATATTTTCGGGGGTTCTTTCAGGAGCTAATTTTGGTCCCTGGGTTCCGCCGTTTGCTACTGCCGGGTTCATGTCTGCGCAAGCGGGTGTTGGGTTGGGTACAGGTCATTTTTTAGGTGCCATGCGGATTGATGGTTTTCGTCCCGCTATCGAATTTAAAGAAGATATGGACAAATGGATTCGTGCATTTCGTGGTGCCAGAGCCGTAGAAGGAAAGAAGGTTTTGATTCCTGGTGATCCTGAAAGAGAAACAGAAGCTATACGAAGTGTGGCAGGAATTGAACTTTTAGAACCTGTAATTTTGTCCTTGTCTGAACTGGCAAAACGTTTTGGTATACCGTTTGAAGCAGATTTATAATTAAAATTCAGTGATCTTGTAAAAATTTATTACTGACTTCCTGACGTTTAAGGTTTGAACTATATTATTGAACCCATTTTTTAACATAAAGTTATTAAACTTGCTCAAATACAATTTCCATGTCGCGTAATTTCAAAGTAGGATTATTTGTCACGTTAGCCATGCTGACAACAACGTTTACATTTTATTTCTGGCAAATTTTCAGAACTCCCAATATCCAGTTAGATAAACAAACCAGTTTTGCTTTATTAATTCCTGAAAACGCAACTTATCAGACTGTTCTTGATACATTAAATAAACATGATGTAATTAATGATCATATTTCATTTCAGTTTTTAGCCAAATTGTTGAATTATCCGGATAATATAAAACCCGGACGATATGTTTTTAAGCCAAATACGAACAATTATAATGCGGTAAAAAAATTACTTTCCGGAGTTCAGGATCCTTTAAAACTTACTTTTAATAATATCAGGTTAAAAGAAGATCTGATAGAACGGATTGGGGGTAAATTCGAATTCGGTGAAGAAAATTTCAGAAAAGCACTTAATAGTCCGGAGGTATGTAATAAATATGGTCTGGATACACTCACAATTGTTTCTATGTTTTTGCCTAATACGTATGAGATTTTCTGGACTACAAGCACTGAAAAGTTTTTAGACAGAATGCATTCGGAGTACAAAAAATACTGGACAGCTGAAAAAGTGGCCAAGGCGAAAGAGATTGGATTAACACCCGTTCAGGTGTCAATTCTGGCATCAATTGTAGAAGAAGAACAGGCAAGAAAAGTGGACGAAAGACCTCGTGTCGCTGGTTTATATATCAATAGGTTAAATGCATTGATGCCATTGCAAGCTGATCCTACCATCAAATTTGCATTACAGGATTTCGCAATTAAACGTATTCTTAATGAGCAGCTTAGAGTGAAATCGGCTTATAATACTTATGTCAATACAGGACTTCCTCCAGGCCCGATACGCGTTGCCGATTTTAACTCATTAAATGCAGTTCTGAATTATGACAAGCATGATTATCTGTATATGTGTGCTAAGGCAGATTTGTCAGGTTATCATGCATTTGCCAAAACATACCCTGAACATTTAAATAATGCGCGTATGTACCAGGCGGAGTTGAACCGTTTAAAAATAATGAAATAGTTTGTTCTAAAAGGGATAATTATTTCAGGATATGAGACCTGAATGAGATAATGAGTCTTATTCAAAAGGTCTCATTTTCATACAACCCACCAATCTCCTGTTTTAAAATAATGTTTACTTACGAAGTAAAAGGAATACGGGTTCGATATGCTGATACGGATCAAATGGGTTATGTATATTATGGCAACTATGCGCGTTATTACGAAATTGGCAGAGTTGAGGCTTTACGCAGTATAGATTTTCACTACAAAGTAATGGAGGATGAGGGTGTGATGATGCCGGTGTATGAAAACCGGTCCAAATACCTAAAACCTGCCCGTTATGATGATTTATTGACTGTAAAAGTTACTTTAAAAGAGCTTCCTGGTGTCCGTGTCGTTTTTCATTATGAAATAAGAAATCAGGATAATATATTGTTAAATACTGGTGAAACCATTTTGGTTTTTCAAAGAAAAGATAATGGGAAACTTTGTATTGCTCCGCAAAAGCTTCTGGAAAAGTTAAAACCGTATTTTGATTCTGAATAATTCATCAGGAACGTTATGCTGGAAAAACTGTTGAAATTGCGCCAAGTTAAACGGCTGATCTTATGGTTACAGCGGACAACGCTGTTTCGGGGAACGGTTTCGTTTTATGATATTTTACTGAATCTGGTTCAAAGTAACCGAAAATATGATATTGATCAACGCGCTTCTGCGGTCGCATACAGTTTAACACTGGCGTCGTTTCCAGCAGTTATTTTCCTCTTTACACTTATTCCATATATACCCATCGCTGATCTGGACAAACAGATTATGGTAATGCTGAAAGATGTAATGCCAAGAGGTATTTACGAAGATGCAGATCAAACGATCATGGACATTCTGAGCAGGCCCAGAAAAGGAGTTTTGTCTTTTGGATTTATTTTTGCCATGATCGCTTCAACCAATGGAATGATGTCATTAATGCATTCTTTTGATATGGTTCTGGAAGACGAGGAAACCCGGGGATTTTTAAAAACAAGAGCGATTGCAATTGTCCTTACTCTGATTTTGATTTTGGTATTATGTATTTCAGTTGTGTTGCTTATTGTAGGTGATACAGCCATGAATATGTTAAGTGACTGGCATATTATTCGTGAAAACCGAATTATTATTTTATTAAATATTACCCGTTATCTTATCAGTTTTGGATCTTTGATGCTGGTAATTTCAGTTATATATAGGTTTGCTCCTACACATATTACACGTTATGCATTTATTAATGCAGGCTCAGTAGTAGCTTCTGTTCTGATTTTAGCTGCTACCTCCGGTTTTTCCTATTACCTCTCCAGATTTAGTTCTTACAACAAATTATATGGCTCAATAGGAACCATGATTGCGTTAATGATCTGGTATTATCTGCTGGCACTATTAATTATTCTGGGCTTTGAAATTAACGCAAGTATTGAGAGGGCTAAAAAAGATGCTCATCGTTAAAATCAGAAATTTACCGTTTAATAAGTATACGTTCGTTACTGCATTTTTAATGCATCAAACTTGTTACTTCCTCTCCTGTTTTACGTTTTATAGTACCGCCGCTGAAAAAAAAAACAGTGTGCAGAACATCAATGAAAAATTCCGAGCAACCATTGGTAACAGTAGTTCTGACTACTTATAATCAGGGTAAATACATAAGGGAAACATTAAATTCCGTCTTTGTACAAAGTTATGCGCATGTCCAGTTAATTGTGATTGATAATGCAAGCACAGACAATACACTTGCCGTAATAGAAAGTATAAGCGAGACTTCCCCGGATTTTTTGTTGATTAAAAATCTTCTCAATAAGGGATTATGTGCAGCTTTTAATCAGGGTTTAGCATTGGCAAAAGGCAAATATATTATTGACCTTTCCGGGGACGATATTTTATTATCTGAAAGAATTGCAAAACAAGTAGAAGCTTTTGAGCTTTTATCCGAGGATTACGTTGTGGTTTTTTCCAATGCCCGTTATGTAGATGCTAACGGTAAACTACTGAATTATCATTATCCTGTGAATAGTGAGGAAAAGGCGGTAGAAAAAATTCCAATGGGCGATGTGTATAAAAATGTATTGGAAAAATATTTTATCTGTACGCCTACCATGATGATGCGCACCAGCATTGTTGACCAAATGGGTGGCTACGATGAGTCTCTGCAATTTGAAGACTTTGACTTTTGGGTACGTTCATCTGTAAAATTTAAATACTTCTACCTGGATCAGGTCCTGACTTTAAAAAGAAATTCTCCCCATTCACTTGGCACAAAAGTTTACAAAAAAGGAAGCAGGATGATGGAATCGTATTATGCTGTTTGTAATAAGGCCTATGATCTTAACCGTGACCAGGAGGAGTTTGATCTTTTAGCGGCTCGCATACGTACATTTATCAGAAAATGTTTCTATGCTGAGGAATTCGAATTGGCAGTAAAATTCAGAACATTGCTGAATTATATTGAAAATCCGGGATGGAAAACAGAATTAATCGTTTTAATGTGCCGGCTG
>Ga0247739_10000446_pt1 | contig 14861 bp, 11 predicted proteins | sample UWRJL058202B2_FD_180943 | JGI IMG/M metagenome (GOLD analysis project Ga0247739, IMG submission 180943) | Plant litter microbial communities from Arlington Agricultural Research Station in Wisconsin, United States - UWRJ-L058-202B-2 | ecosystem: Environmental > Terrestrial > Plant litter >...
TATGGTTAAATATCCACCCTGATTTTATTCGCAATTATTCCTTGTCTAAAAACATCAAAGACTATGGATATTTTTCTTATGCAGTAAGTGAAGCACTACATCTTTCAGAAAAAGAAGAAGCATTGGTAACTTCTATTATGCAAAATATTAAACAGGAATATCATTCAACAATTGATAATTATAGTCAGGATGTAATAATATCCCAGATCGAATTACTGCTTAATTATTCCAACCGATTTTATAACAGACAATTTATAACCCGTAAGAATGCAAATAATGACTTGCTTATAAATCTGGAAACCATATTAACTGATTATTTTAATAGTGAAAAAGTGCGTGAATTAGGTCTTCCTACCGTTCAGTATATTTCAGAAAGACTAAATATATCGCCCAATTATTTAAGTGATATGTTGCGAACTTTAACAGGACAGAGTACCCAACAGCATATACATGACAAATTGATTGAAAAAGCCAAAGAAAGGTTGACGACAACTTCTTTATCTGTTAGTGAAATTGCTTATCAGCTCGGATTCGAATATCCTCAATCTTTTAATAAATTATTCAAGAGTAAAACTGACGTTTCACCATTAGAATTCAGGCATTCTTTTAATTAAATGTTTCGATCATATTATATATTTCGATTAATCATTTGTTGTTAAAATTTATGCCTCTTTGTGTCCGGTTTTTGTGATGCCACTTGTCCTTTATTTAAAAAATAAATTTCAACTAAGTAATTAACAATCTGAACATGGGAAAGCTAAGCGTATTCAACTTTATAAGCTTAAATGGTTTTTACAAAGGGTTGAATGAAGACATTAGTTGGCACAGGCATGGTGCCGAAGAAAGTGATTTTGCTTCTGACGGCGCCAAATCACAAGGTATCCTGTTGTTCGGGCGCGTCACATATGAAATGATGGTCAGTTTCTGGCCCACTCAGGATGCAATAAAGAATATTCCTGAGGTTGCCGAAGGAATGAACAAGGCTAAAAAAATCGTGTTTTCAACCAAATTGGAGAAGCCAGAGTGGAATAATACACAACTGATTAAGGGAAATTTAATTGAGGAAATAAAGAAGTTAAAACTAATACAAGATGAAAATATGACAATATTGGGTAGTGGAAGTATTGTCCGCCAATGTGCAGATCAAGGGTTAATTGATGATTATCAGATCATGATCGATCCGGTTGCAATAGGAGAAGGAACGCCGCTATTCAAAGGAATAAGTAATAAATTAGACCTGAAACTTATCAGTACCAAAACGTTTAAAAGCGGAGTCGTCCTGCTTAATTACAAGCCAATTTAAATTAAGATTTTGAGCCCTCCTTTTTATTCTTTTACTTCTGCAAAATTCTCTTTTTAATATATAATTGATCAATACTTTTCTATTTATCAATTATTTAATTATCCTACTCTCTAACAATTTCTAATATATACTTTTAAATATTCTGGAATGATTTTTATAAGCCTTCTATTCTCTCATTAATAGAAAAATATAAATATTTAATAAATTCGTTGATGCCAAAAAGATCAATTATTAAATAACTTTTTTAACACTTCTTATTAGCTTTTAAGTCTATATTTGCACTATTCTAAATAAAAATAATTGCATTTTTTCAATTGAAAAAAATCCAAAATAAGAGAAAAAGAAATGTGACTGAAAAATATTTTTCAATTAAAAAGTGGGTAAAAATACCACAATCCACGTTTTTAATTTTTTTTTAAAATTATTTTCACAAGTCCTTTTTTTATAAAATTAATTCTACATAGATTTGTGCTGTCAGTTTATCTATATAGATAAAGAACAAAAGACCAATCTACCCAATCCATAATATTTTTAGTGTTTTAAGCATTTTGTTTTAATGTCGATTCAAATTCGACTGGGTTATTATTATATGAAAATTTTTAATAAGTTATAAAAATCATATTTATATGATTGATTGTTAGCGCATTATATTTTTATATTATACATTTTGCAAAAATCAATTATTTACAAAAAGGCCTATACAAGGAAGAGTAATTCATAAACAAAGTCAACGAACAGCATTATGAAAATTTAATTGTATTTATCAGGAAATATTTTTTTATACAATTTATTCTACATAAGTTTGCAATGTAAATTATTTAAAAGTTCATATTGACCAGGTTATTATCCCTTTCACTTATAAAAAGGTATTTAATACGAATTCCAATTGTTGACACACTTTCAACATTGTTCTTTTCTTAACCAGTTAATACAGTTTATTTAATATTAAAAAAATAGAAATTATAGAAACTGATAATTTATCCGGACAAAAATATTTCCGGATAATCAGGCAAAATATTGATTTAAAATAATATCGATTTAAAATATAAGTAAAGAATACCTCTTTGGTATTAAAGAAAAATATTGCCCATTATTTTATTTTAGGAAAACTGATTATATAATATTTATATAATCGGCTGACAGTATTGACTATATTATTCAACGTTATCATCATTTTTCATGAAGCTTATTATTTCGATCCTCGCGATTGTTTTAATGTCGGTTGTATTTCCCTTTGTGCCCGTTTTTTCACAACCGGCCAATGCGATATATGCAACAGCACAAGGCAGTGGCGGAGGGCCAAATGGACTCGCAGCCGGAAGTTATGATGTAGAAAATTTGAGTAATGCCAATTATAGCGGCACATCTGATAACAGTTATGCATTACTTACTGCTTCCAGCACTGTTCTAACTTATTCCGCGTGGGTACATTTAACCTTTCCTAATCTGATAACGAGCAGTAACGGTTCACCGGTCACTATTTATATAAGAACTACCGAAACTGCATCTGCATTACTTGGCGGATCCCTTGTATTACAGGGATATAATAATACTTCCGGCACAGGCAATTCTGCTACTACATCAGCTTTACCGTATAAAACATACTTTTTAGCCGATGGAACAATCTTTCTTGCGGTTACTATTTCATCAGATTTTCAATCAGTTCGTGCAACCCTAACTTCCCCTATTGCACTGGGAACCAATACGATGAGAATTTATTATGCATTCTACGGACCTAGTGCAACCAATACATCCAATCCTTATCCGTTTAATTTAACAGATTGTGGAATTCCCAATGTAACCACAAAAGAAAGTTCAGGACTTACACTTGGAAATTTCAGCATAAAAGATCCAGGAAACGCCATTGACACAGATCCGACCTTCGCTACAAAATCTTCCTTTATCACAAATGGGGTATCATTATTAACAGGACATGTTAAACAAATATTCTTCTTCAACGGTCTTTCCAATTCAGCAGATGCTATTCGTCTGGTCATATCCAAGAGCGGAGGATTACTTGCAGTAAATTTACTAAACGGTATTTCCATGCAGGCGTATAATGGTTCTGCGTTAGTAGGCAATGCTCAAATTGCATTTAATATTTTGGATGTAAGCCTTCTTGTCCCAATGGGCACCAGTGGCACACCGGTAGCAATATATTTCGCTCCCAAGGACGCATCCAACAATTCTGTCCTTTTTGACCGGGTAGAAGTGGATCTTAATATAGGCGTACTGGGTGTGGCGGCGGATAATAATGCATTGAATATTCACGATATCAGACGGCTTCCCAGTGCTCCGGCTGCTGGCAACGTAACAGTTTGCAACAATATTGGCAGTATAACCTTGTCTGCTCTGAGCTCACAGGAAGGACTGCTTAGTTCCTCAGGACTGGCGTATAGATGGTACAGTTCATTAATCGGCGGAAACTCGCTCTTTACCGGAAATAATTACAATGCAACCGGATTAACTACTCCCGGTTCAGTGAGCTATTACGTTAATGTGGCAAAAACAGGCTGTGCATTAGAATCTGAAAGAAAACTCGTCAATGTAACGGTTGTTCAGGCACCGATTACCCCGGCAACTGCGCTCAATCCTTAAATGTGTAATTACTCAATTTTTTTATATCTCAATTTTTTTATCAACTATTTTTTATTAACAATCAAACAATTCAAACAACTCAATTTTTATGAAAATTATCATTACTTCTGTGTGCCTGAGCTTCATGTTACTATGCTCTGCAATTTCATCAAAAGCGGCAACCTATTACGTAATTGACGGAGTAGAATTTAAACTTACGCCTGCAACTTTAAATCTTGCCCAATACAACTGGGTACTTGGTACTGTTGCTGCGACAGCTGGTCAGGTAAGCGCATCTGGTATTTATACCAACACCATTAATTTAAGTTCACCTCTTGTAGCCGAAACCAAAACTCTTTCGTTGTCGGTACTTGAAACATTATCGGGCTGTTTGTCATTGCCTGTTGAGAATACAATTATAGTTTTGCCAAAAACGCTGACAGCTCTTGTAACTTCTGCAAATAATTTCTGTTCCGGTCAGCCGATCAGTGCTTTGCTTACTATGACCACTGATGCTGTTACAGGCCTTCCGGGAGGAATTTCTATTATCACTTCATGGACAAAAGACGGAGCACCATTTACACTTCCGGCAGACAAAATTGTTACAGCAGCAGGTGTATATGTTGCCAAGACGTCTTATGTATTACCTGGCGGTGCTCTTGTAAATCCTACACAATTACTTGCCTCAGCTTCCCAAGCAACAGTAACTATTGTTGGTGGAATTGCACTTCCGGGAGTACCAGCTCTTAGTATCCTATAAACACATTTGTATACATACTATAATAATCCAAATAAAGATATCGGTAAGCATTCTATTAATCATTTCATGAAAAACATTACGCTTATCTGCTATCTTCTGTTCTTATCCCGTCTTGCTTTTGGGCAAGGCGGGACCACAGAAGTTGTTATATGCAATGGAACCACAGTTCGGCTGCGTGCAGAGTCCACTGGCGCAGTAAACTATGAATGGCATAAGGACGGTCAGATCATTCCTGGTTTTTCCGGTAAAGAACTGGTTGTCTCAGAAGAGGGAAATTATGCGGCATTTGCATTAAACTTACAAGGATGTATTTCAGATCAATCCGTTGTAGTTATTATTGGATTCAGGCGACCTATTGCTGTTGACGATTACATCAGCGGGAAAATCAATCAAAAATTATTAATAACCGTTTTACAGAATGATCAACAGGTTTGTACACCACTTAACCCGTCGACGTTAACAGTAAAAACAAATCCTGCGCATGGAACTTTGGTGAAGGATAGGGAATTTTTTCACTACACTCCTGCACCGGGTTATGATAAAACTGATATTTTCACTTATTCAGTAAAAGATAAGGACAATAAAGAATCGAATATTGCAAAAGTAATTATTGATCTCAGCATTGGTGCTTTACCGGTTACATTGGCGGCTTTTGAAGCGGAAAGAAAAGAATCGGTCACGCTGGTAACCTGGTCAACAACCTCAGAAATTAATAGTAAAGAGTTTGAAATACAAAGAAGTACAGATGGTAAAAACTGGACTGCTATCGGGACAGTACCAACTACCGGAACCGGTACTGCAAAGGAAAACTATCAGTTTACAGATTTGCTTCCTGAATCAGGACTGAATTATTACCGTTTAAAGATGATAGATCAGGATAATAGCTTTTCTTTTAGTCAGATCCGGTCTGTTCATTTTCCAGAATTCTCCTGGGCAAAACTTTATCCGAATCCTGTAAATCAAATGCTTTATATCAGCATACGGAACAGCAAGGTTAAAAAAATGCGTTTGATTGATTTATCAGGAAGAGTGATGCATAACTCCGAAGTACTCAACAAAGAAATGGAACTGGACATGAGATCCTTCGCCAGAGGTATGTATTTTGTCCATCTTGAACAGGAAAACGGCTTAATAGCTATTTTTAAAATTATGCATGATTAGGGGATTTTACCCCTATCACATCTCCCGGTGTCGCTGATCGTTGTACACCTCTGCTCGTTTCCGTACAAAAACTGTTCGAATACGAACATTCTTTAAATTGCAAACCTTCGTAATTAGCTACAAAGCTCGATTATGCAAGCTGGCATGTATATTGTATACAAAGAACTATGTTATACAATGTACCGTAAATTGTTTACTATTGTACAATAATTTATTAGCCAAAATAAAACAGCAGCCGGAAGGGTAATCCAGGTTTTACCGACATTACCCCTCCCTCCCTGCCTAATCGCAATTTATCATGTTCAAAAACTATTTTAAAGTCGCCTGGCGGAATCTTCTACGTAACCGCGCTTTTTCTGCCATTAATATCATTGGTTTATCCATTGGTTTGGCTTCATGCATGCTTATCAGCTTATATGTGCTCGATGAACTGAGTTTTGACCGTTATAATGAAAAAGCGGACCAGATTGTACGAGTGATTTTTAAAGGAACGATGCAAGGCGGAAAAATAAATGAGGCACACGTTATGCCGCCCACAGCTCAGGCACTGAAAGCAGATTATCCGGAGGTGCTGGATGCAACACGCATTCGTCAGGCAGGTACTCAAAAAGTGATGATTGGAGATACGCTCTTCACTGGTGACAATATGGCTTTTGCCGATGCAAATCTATTTGAGATTTTTACAATTCCTTTTATTAAGGGAAATCCAAAAAATGCATTATCAGAACCCAATACACTGGTTATAACAAACGAATTGGCCAAAAAATATTTTGGAAACCAAGAACCACTTGGAAAAACAATCAAATTCAAAGGGTCTGATTTGAACTATACAGTCACAGGCGTGATTGAAAAAATTCCGGCTAATTCTCATTTCCATTTTGATATTTTCAATTCTATGTCCGGTTTGGAAGAAGCGAAATCTACCTCATGGATGCAATCAGAATTCTTCACTTACCTGCTGCTACAAAAAGGGTATGATTACAAAAAACTGGAAGCCAAGTTGCCAAGGACAGTTGAAAAATATATGGGTCCGCAATTGCAAAAGGCCATGGGCGTAACCATCTCGGAATTTCGTAAAAGTGGTAATGACATTGGTTTATATCTACAGCCGTTGACTGATATACATTTGTATTCCAGTGCATCTTATGATATGGGGAATGGTGGTGATATTAAGTATGTCTACATTTTCGGGGCTGTTGCAATTATTATGCTGCTGATCGCGTGTATCAATTTCATGAACCTATCCACAGCTGGCGCTTCAAAAAGAGCAAGGGAAGTAGGTGTAAGAAAGGTGATGGGTTCGGAGAAAATCGAGTTGGTATGGCAATTTTTAATGGAATCTGTACTACTGACTTCCATTGCTCTGGTATTGGCAATCATATTTGGATTTGTAGCCCTGCCTCTTTTCAATAATTTATCGGGAAAGGACTTATCCCTGCAGCTCGACTCCGTTACTACTTTATTACCGGGCCTTTTACTGTTTGGGTTAATTGTAGGAATATTGGCAGGAAGTTACCCTGCATTTTTTCTCTCGTCATTTAAACCGATTGCAGTTCTGAAAGGAAAATATACATCCGGCAAAGGAAGTATTAGCCTGAGAAGCGGATTGGTTGTTGTCCAGTTTTTCATTTCAATTACATTAATGGTTGGTACAACCGTTGTTTATCAACAACTTAAATTTATCCAGAACAAAAAACTGGGATATAATAAAGAGCAGGTTTTGATTGTAGATACATGGGAACTTGGTAAAAACCAGGACGTATTTCGTGATGAAATTCTTCGTGATCCGCATGTACTTAATGTCAGTTCGTCAGGCTATTTGCCTGCCGGCCCGTCTTACAACAATAACTTCATGGTTTATCCTGATGATAAAAATATGGAGCTGGTAAAAACTCTCAGGTATGATGTTGACATCAATTACATTCCTACACTGGGTATGGAAATGGCAGCTGGCCGCAATTTCTCCAAGGAATTTGGTACAGATTCATCCGGCGTAATCCTTAACGAAACAGCTGCAAAAATGCTGGGATTGAAAAATGATGCACTCAACCATATCGTTTCTAACACAAACAATGATGGTTCAAAGCATACTTACCATGTAATTGGAATTGTAAAAGATTTCCATTTCCGGTCTTTGCATGAACGTATAGCTCCACTGGCGATGACTTTGAGCGGAGGCGCTGGAACAATGATTATTAAGGTTAAAACTGAGGATATGAAAGGTTTGTTATCCAAAATGAAAACCACATGGGACGAATTCAAACCGGAAGCGGCGTTTTCTTATTCTTTTATGGATGAAAGAATTAACAACACATATCTTGCCGAACAAAAAACCGGTCAGATTTTGGGCGTATTCGCTGGGTTAACCATTTTTGTAGCATGTCTGGGACTGTTTGGATTAGCAACATTTACTGCCGAACAACGCACTAAAGAAATCGGTGTACGTAAAGTTCTTGGTGCATCCGTTGGTAGCGTAGTAACTTTGCTTTCCAAAGATTTTTTAAAATTGGTTGGCATTGCCATTATAATCGCCACACCTGCTGCATGGTTCGCCATGAATAAATGGTTACAGGATTTTGAATACAGAATTGAAATTTCCTGGTGGATGTTCGCAGTTGCAGGGTCATTGTCGATTGGTATTGCATTACTAACAGTTTCCTTTCAATCCGTAAAAGCGGCGTTGATGGATCCGGTTAATTCTCTTCGTTCAGAATAAATAAAAATTTCCAGCCGTATTTTAACCCAAATCAATTGTCACGGACTAATCTGTGGCAATTGATTTTTTTTATGCTGTAAGATTTTGACCAGAAAAAACAACCTATATTAAAACAGAATAAGGTTCTCAAAATCAAAAACAGTTCATGCAAAAAACTTTTCTAAAAACCATTCAGCTCCACCAGAACATTATTCATAAAGTCAGCCGGATGTACCGGGATACGCGGGAAGACCAGCAGGATTTATTTCAGGAAATAGTTTACCAATTATGGAAATCATTTCCTGGCTTCCGTGGGGATTCAAAAATAAGCACATGGATTTATCGGATTGCGCTGAACACTTCAATGGCCACATTTCGAAAGCAAAAAACACTACTTGAATTTCCTGAAAACATTCCTGACAACTACCAATACACTGATCAACAGGATATGTCAGAAAATGAAGAGCGAATGTATGAGGCATTGAGGCAACTGAATGATTCTGAAAAAGCAATCATTTCGCTTTTTCTTGAAGACTACTCTTATCATGAGATTGCTTCAATTATTGGAATTAAAGAAAATTATGTTGGCGTTAAAATCAACAGAATCAAAGAAAAACTGAAACTCATTTTAAATAGATAAAACGATGGATATCGACGATTTAAAATCAAATTGGAAAAATCTGGGAAACGAATCTTTCTCTGAAAAACAACTGCAAATGATGACGAAAGTGAACAATCACCCGACATTAAAAAAACTCAGGCTCAAATTGATCATTGAAGCCGGTTTTCTAACAACTTTATTATTTGTGTATTATGATGGATTTGACGGTCACACAAAACCCTTTTGGTCAAATTCTTTGCTGATTATCTGCGTCCTTTTTTATATTACAAATAATGTATTTGGCTATTTTCAAATAAAAAATCCAATTCAGGGGAACAACATTTTAAATTCTATTCAAAATCAGATTAAAACCATTAAATGCCTGACACTTTTTTCAGCGGTATGCGCCATATTATACGCCATCACTTTGCTGGTTTTCTTTTCCGTCTCAATTGAATTTACTCCATCAAAATATATGATACTTGTAGGGTTGATTATTACTTTTGCAGTCATGTTTTACTTTTCTTTTAAAAGCTGGAAAAAAAGAGCAGTACATTTTAACAAGTTACTTAATGAATTTGAAGATATTTAATAACATGAAATTTACTGCTTTTGAAAAATCTGATCTCCAAAATTTGTCCGAATTACAGCCACCTGACTGGGGCGATCTGGTTCCAAGATTCGAGTATTTTCTAAAATCGGCTTATTGTCATCCTATTAAGCTAACAGAAGATAACGAAACAATTGCAATTGGAACCAGTATGTTGCATCAAGACAGTGCATGGCTGGCCTGTATTATTGTCCATCCAAATCACCGAAAAAAAGGATTGGGCAATATTATTACACAAAAGCTGATAGATGGGATAGACAGGCAAAAATTTAAGGCTATTTATCTGGATGCAACAGATATGGGTTATCCGGTTTATAAAAAACTAGGCTTTGAAATTGAAGCAGAATATGTTCATTTAAAGCGGGAAGCACCGTTTCCCTCCTATCCAACTTCTCCAAATATCATACCCTTCCGTGAAGAATTAAAAGAGCAGATTTTAAAACTGGATAAACAGATTTCCGGTGAAAATAGACGTGGTATTTTGTGTGATTTTTTAAAGCAATCACAAATTTATCTGGATGGACATAATGTTCAGGGGTTTTATATTCCTGGCTGGGGCGACGGACCGGTTATTGCTGACAATGCAGTTGCCGGCATAGAATTACTAAAACTTCGTAGTCAAAATATGGATTCCGCAGTGCTTCCACTAGATAATACGATAGCTTTGGACTTCCTGGAAAAACATGGTTTTGTAATCTTCAAAAAATCGAAACGAATGATATTAGGTCAGAAAAAACCTTGGAATGCTAACGGAATTTTCAACTGGATTAGCGGGCAATTGGGTTAAATTGAACTTCTTCTGACTTTTTATAAAGAGAAAATAATCCCGCACGATCCCTCCAAATCACTTTATGGTTGGTCAATAATTTTATCTGATCGGAACATGTGGTGTCTGCAAGAATATACTCCATTTTTTCCCAATCAGTAGTTGGCGACAATTCGTGATACCTTTGAAAATAAGCCGGAACATAGGAATCATGATAAAAAGCTTTGCTTACCCCCAGTTCTTTACCCCGCGGAACATATTTTCCAATTTCATCAAGTGAAAACTTAAGATAATGCTGTTCGGAATGATTAAACGTATAAACCGTTACGAACCAGCACATAACGGTGATTGAAACTAAAACCAATTTAGTAAAAAACTGATATTTATTACTTAATACCATCACAATTTCTACATAAGCAGCGGCAAAAAATATTCCGATAAACGGAAGTGCAGGCATCATATAACTCGCTCCCTGCTTTTTACTGATTAAAATTGGTAGTATTCCTGAAAGCGCTACAATCAAAGAAATTAAACAAACTTTCCGGGAAGATATTGATGGCCGGGGAATATTTCCAACAAGATAACTTAAACCATATAATCCAATCAATCCTGCAAGATGTGGCAGAAGGTCTTTTTTTAACATTTTGATCAGAAAAAAATGAGATTCCCAGCTATTGCCCAGATTTTCTCTTTTCTGTAAAAGCGACTGCACTACCTGCCCGTCGAAGTATTGTGTAATAAAAGTAAAAGCTGGTTCGTAGCTCATTAAGAGCAACATTTCAACCGCAAAAACGGCAACCATCATCAAGCTTCCTTTTAACGAAATAAAATATTTGGAACGACCATGAATTAAAGCAAAAATAGCTACAAAAGCGAAGGGATAAAGTCCAATCGGGCCTTTTGTAAGAAATGCAAGAAGCAAAGAACTTCCTGATAAAAACCAGTAACCAATACTTTTTTTTACATCAGATTCCGAAAGCGCGTACAATTGAAACAAACAGGAAAGCAAACAAAAAACAGCCATGCTTGTATCCAGTAAATTATTAGGTACACTCCACCAAACTGTCCTGATAGCATACCAACAAAGAACCGGTAACCAGCTATACGCAATAATATCAGCACGATTTTCAAAAAATTTCCTCCATAATAATTCAATAAGACCTACTAAAACTATTAGAATTAATAGGTTATATACATTTTCAACAATGGTTTGATCTGGAAAAAACCTAAACAAAACAGACTCCATCATAAACATAATGGGAGGATGATCACAGAAAAAAGAGCAGTTATTATAACTTGGCCAAACAGTTTTCATGAATTGTGGCTGCCAGAATGTTCCATTTCCCATTGCCATATTTCGGGAAATTGCGGCATAGATCATGCCATCTACAAACATAATATTATCAAGGAAGCGGGGAATAAAAGTAACAGCTATAAAGCTGATGGACGTAATCCATCCAAGCATGTTCATTTTAAAATTTTTCATATTTAGGGCGGATGATAAACTGACTTTGTAACTAAATAATTAGACGTCAAATTTATTCAAATTGTATTCTTTAGGTGAATTAGCAATTTTTTTATAAAAAATCTAAAAAATCAGGAATATTAAATAATATTTTTCGTTAACGGCTATAATCATTGTTTTATCCAAATATTAAAATTAATTATTTCAATATTCAGGCATAATTCTTCTAATGGAAATACCACAATAATGGATGGCATTTCACTATAAAATCTACATAAAAATAACCGTCAACTTGCTATTAATTTGCTAGCAGATTGACGGTCACTAAAAACAAAGTGAGAAAAATTCAGAAAGAAAAGGGAAAAAGGGATTTATCTCAAATAATATTTTAAGTTAGCGTGGTTAGAGTAATCCAAACCTACGATAAATTTTACTGAATTTATCGCAATTCAAGTTCGCTGATTTTTGCAACAAATTCTGTGTGAGGAGACATGGCTTTTACCACTCCGTTTTTATCAAGCAGAATAAAAAACGGTGTTTCTCCAATTTTGTAGCGATGATTAAATCCATAAGATTCGGGAACAGGAACAAAGCCACAATTTCGTTTGGGAATAGCTTCCCGGCATTCTTCTTCGGTATCCAGTGTAGTTCCCAACGAAATAATATCTATTCCTTTCTTTTTATTTTCTTCAATAAAAGCAGAAATAATTTTGGTACTGTTAAATGTATAAAGTGGTTTTTCAAACCTTACCCAAAACCCAAGAAGTACATATTTCCCCTTTAATCTTTCGGAATTATACTCTTTTCCATCCAATCCATGCATAATAAATGGAGGCAATGGCTCTCCTATTTCCGGCATTAAATCGGAATTCATGATGACAGAACCATCACTGGCAATATCCTGTGATTTTTTTCTGATCAATGCGTAAGAAGAAGCTTGTCCATATTTATCAAAAACAGGCTGGGTTCTGTACTTGCCGGGATTTTTCTTTAAAATATCATCATAAACTTTGTAACTAATCCGCTTTCCGGTCGACTGATCAATGATGACAGACTCATTGTTCATCACAAATTGCTGGCTTACTTTCCCCTTATAATTGCTTACCTGGGCGAAATTTATACTTGTAAAAAAAGTAAAAAAAGGAACAAGAACAATCCCGATTTTCTTAAAATTCATCTGGAACAATTTTAGTAAATATATTGATTAAAATGGGTCGAAAAACAAAGATTAACAGCACTAAATAAGCTCGTACTTTGTTATTATAACTGATAATCCTCCCTAATATTTTAAGCAAATCAACTTATTGAAAATCTTATATGTTCGATCGGATTCGTGAGAAGCTGGAAATTTTGGCTGATGCCGCAAAGTATGATGTATCTTGTTCATCCAGTGGTAGTAACAGAAAAAATGAAAATAAAGGTTTAGGCGATGCTGAGGGAATGGGTATTTGCCATACATATACAGAAGATGGCAGGTGTGTATCTCTTCTTAAAATCTTACTCACAAATCATTGTATTTATGACTGTGCTTTTTGTGTTTCACGTCGTAGTAATGACGTAAAAAGAGCTGCCTTTACAGTGGATGAAGTGGTAGAATTAACCATGAATTTTTACCGTAGAAATTACATTGAAGGTTTATTTCTTAGTTCAGGTATTTTCAAAGATGGCGATTATACGATGGAGCGCCTGCTCCGGATAGTCAAAAAATTAAGAGTTGAAGAAAAATTCAATGGTTATATTCATTTGAAAACGATTCCTGGCGCCAGTCCCGAATTGTTGAAAGAAGCCGGTTTATATGCCGACCGGATGAGTATTAATCTTGAAATGCCTACCGAATTAGGATTAAAATTATTAGCTCCGGAAAAGTCTCATGAGGATGTTAAAAGACCTTTAGATCTGATCCAGAAAAACATTGTGCAGTACAAAGATGAAAAAGCACTGATAAAAAGTACGCCTAAATTTGTCCCTGCCGGTCAGAGTACGCAAATGGTGATTGGCGCTACGCCGGAATCTGATAAAGAAATTATGCATACGGCTAATAAATTCTATAAAGATTATTCATTAAAGAGAGTCTATTACTCTGGCTATATTCCAATCAGTAATGATAACCGTTTGCCCATTATAGGAAGTCAGCCGCCATTGATCCGGGAAAACAGATTGTATCAAACAGACTGGCTGATGCGGTTTTATGGTTTTAATGTTGAGGAAATCCTGAATGATGCAAACCCAAATCTGGATGTAGATATTGATCCGAAGTTGAGCTGGGCCTTGCGTAATCTTGATCAGTTTCCAGTAGATATTAACACAGCAGATTACAATATGATTTTGCGTGTACCGGGCATTGGGGTAGGTTCTGCAAAAAAAATTGTACAGGCAAGAAATTTTGGAAAATTGCGTCAGGATCAGTTGAGAAAGATTGGTATTTCATGGAATCGTGCCAAACATTTTATCCGGTATGCCGACAGTCCAATTCAATTGAATGATTATGAAGCCGGACATATTAAAGGTGTTATTCTTTCAGAAAGTAAGAGCAAAAATCTCAAAACACCTGCCAATCAGTTGTCGCTTTTCTAATGGAAATATATGTTTTTGACGGAACGCTGGAAGGTTTGCTTACTGCCGTTTTTGAGAGTTATGATCGAAAAGCCACGCTTATAAAACTTGTAAGTAAGGATCATTATTTGCCTGATGTTTTCCAGGAAAGTTTTCAAGTGATTAGTGATGAAACAAAGGCAAACAGAGTTTGGAAAGGACTTCGTAAAAAGCTGGATGCTGATTGGATGAAACGGTTTTTCAATTCATTTTTATCTGAGCAGCCGGAAACTTTTCAGGATCTGTTTAACTTTGCTCATTACATTTTTGATAATCCAGCTGGGGCTGAAACAAATTTTGGTAATTCCTGCGTTTTGGCCGTGGCACAAAT
>Ga0247739_10000447_pt1 | contig 14860 bp, 15 predicted proteins | sample UWRJL058202B2_FD_180943 | JGI IMG/M metagenome (GOLD analysis project Ga0247739, IMG submission 180943) | Plant litter microbial communities from Arlington Agricultural Research Station in Wisconsin, United States - UWRJ-L058-202B-2 | ecosystem: Environmental > Terrestrial > Plant litter >...
ACTTGAAAAACCTGTAGCCTCTGCCACTTGTACATTCAATAAAAGATCGGTATTTAATTTATTGTAATAATCGAATGAGCCGGTGATGCGATTTCTAAAGAACCCGAAATCAACGCCAAAATCATAGGTTTGAGATTTTTCCCATTTAAGATCCGGATTGGCTAGCACGTTTGGAGCTTGGCCAACGGCACCAGTTTGGGTGGTACCAAAAACATATCCAGCAGAACCAATGGTTGCAAGGCTGGCGTAATCGTTTGGCAAATTATTGTTTCCATTTACACCATACGATGCTCTTAATTTAAGATCGCTCAAGAACGAGATGGACTGCATAAATTTCTCTTCTGAAGCAATCCATTTTACGGAGGCGGATGGAAAAATACCGTATTGATTATTGATGCCAAATCTTGATGAACCATCCCTACGTAAACTTGCACTTAAAAAATATTTATCTTTATAACCATATTGCAAACGGCTAAAGTAAGAAAGCAATACACTTTGGGTAGAGGTTGTATTTCCTGTAACAGCAATGGCTGCGTTCAGCGTTTGTATAGCTGCGCTGTTAAACCCGCCATTGGAACTCAAGGTAACCCTATCCAAACGATCGTAATTGTAGGCATAACCAACCAAAAGGTTTAAAGTATGGTCTGTATGAAAGACCGTATTATAGGTCAGTGTATTTTCATTTACAAAAGTTTGTCTCCTATAACTGTTGTAACCTCCAGAAGAAGCCGTAGTGGGTGTATTGGAACCAGTAAAGGTTCTTGCACTCTGTGTTCCGGCCGTTAAGTAAGAAGAATATGAATTTGTATTATTATCGGTATTATCCAAGTTTACCGAAGTTCTAAAACTCAAACCTTTTACGATTTGATACTCGCCGTATAAGCTACCCCAGTGTACGATACCTTTTGGTGGTACCCTTATTATAGGTAAGCTTACCGAGTGGCGAGTTTGTAGTACTGCTGTAGGTATATTGGCCGTTGCGACCTGTATTGGGGAAGAAACCCATGGTATCTTCTTGCACAGGCGCCAAACTGAGTGCCTGATGAAAAATGGCATCTTTTCCGTCCACACCGGGATCATCTGTAATGGAGAAGGTAGGCGCAACGTTAAGCCCAAATTTCAGCTTTTTGGAAGCATTGATTTCCAAGTTTCCTCTTAATGAATACGCTTTGTAGCCAACGCCTATCACAAAACCCTCTTGGTTCGCATAGTTGCCAGAGATAAAGTATTTGATGGCATCTGTACCACCACTCGCAGAAATTTGATAGTTCTGAATCTGGCCTTTTCTTTCTATCACATCCTGCCAATCAATATAGGCAAGCCCTGGATGGCCCGGCATGCTCCAGCGTGGGTCGGGAATATAGTTTGCATTAAAAACACCGTTGTTTTTGGCCAACCTTGTAGCTTGGTTATCGCTAGCCGAGGCGCCTGCAAAAGTTGCCACGTAAGTTGCGTTGATGATTTCTGTAGCGTGCTCTATCCATTGATCGCCATTCATCATCTCCAATTTTTTACTGGCTTCACTATATCCTCCATAAGCATTGAAATTGATTTTAGGCTTGCCGGTTCTACCACGTTTTGTGGTAATCAAAACCACGCCATTAGATGCCCTAGATCCGTAAATAGCAGCGGCTGCGGCATCTTTCAACACTTCGATACTTTCGATATCGTTTGGGTTGATATTGTCTAGTGGGTTGCCAGTAGAGAAACTACCATTCGAGGTATTGCTAGCATTTACAGACAATGGAAATCCATCGATTACGTATAAAGGTTCGTTACCGCCACTGATAGATCCAGAGCCACGCACTTGGATGCTGAAAGCTTTTCCGGGCACGCCGGTGGTTTGTTTTACTGTAACACCAGCCAATTGGCCTACCAATGCTTGATCGATACGTTGTACAGGTCTTTCCTCTAATTTACGTGCATCAAATGATGATACGGCTCCCGTTACACTTTTCCTTTTTTGTGTGCCGTAACCTACTACTACCACATCATTTAAGGCAGCTGATGAAACAGTCATGGTAACATCGATAACCGTCTTGCCATTGATAGATTCTTGATGAGATTCATACCCAGCAGATGTGAAAGTCAATTTTTCATTAGGTGCTACGGCGGCAATCCTGAATAGGCCGTTCGCATCTGTAATTCCGAGAATGGTACCTGCAGCGCTTTGTACCGTTATCCCTTCAATGGCTTTGCCGGCGGCATCGGTAACTTTTCCGGTTACGGAAATGGTTGTTTTTGTGGAGGTTGCATTGTTTGGAACTTGCGCTTTTCCTTGGGTCATCGGAAACGCCGACAATAGAAAAGAGGCCGAAACAATGCATGATAAAAAACCGGTGGTCTTTTTCATACAGTAGCTTTAATCGTTAATTTTTATAATGTAAACTTAAAAATGTTAAACACGCAAACCATCATGTGCTGTCATGAAACAATTTGATTTGGCATGTAATTATGTAGGAACGAAAATGAGTGAAATGCAGTGTGGTCCTAATTTGTAGTATGCGTTCAAACATACTGCGGTGTCTATTATATTTTGTTAAATCGTTGAAATTGGATAAAAGCATTTTCCATACTACGACGAAGGATAGTTAATCTACCACATATAAATAAAAACAGTTTTTTAGATAATTAGGTTGTTGTAGCAATAAGATATGAAACGCCCAAAGCCGGAAATTGTTTTAAAAACATCAAACAAATTGTTTCCCTTGGGTTACCGATGCTCCGATGATCTTCAAAGTTTCGACGCTCTTCAAAGTCCGACGCTCTTCAAAGTCGACGCTCTTCAAAGTCTCCAGACTTTGAAGCCATATGTTCTCCCGGTCTCCGACCGCCTTTACAACCTTGTTTATTAAAAAACATTATGTTTGGCCTATGCTTCCAACAAACACTTTCCGTGAAGGCTATGCCATTCGTGACCAATCGGCCCCTCATTTCTTAACATTCACCATTTGCGGCTGGATCGATTTGTTCACCAGAAAAATTTATCGGGATCAATTTTTAGAAAGTATCCGCTTCTGTCAGCGGGAAAAAGGTTTGGCTATGCATGCATATGTAATTATGAGCAATCATATACACATGGTAGCATCCGCAAGGGAACGACTTCGCTAAGCGACATTCTACGGGACTGTAAAAAGTTTACGCATCGAGAATTTATTAAGGTCGCTACAAGCGAGCAGGAAAGTAGGCGGTTATGGATGCTGCATCAGTTTGCTTACTATGGCAGCCGCCATAACAATCCACAGAACTATCAAATTTGGACAAATGACAATCACCCGGAAGCAATTTATACGGCTGATTTTGCATATACCAAAATTAATTACATCCATCAAAATCCAGTTCGGGCCGGTTATGTAGCGAAGGCGGAAGATTATCTATATAGCAGCGCTATTGACTATGCGGGTGGGAAAGGATTGATTGATATTGATTTGATGTTTTGATTTTTATGATCGGAGATCGGGGAGAACATAGGGCTGCAAGGTCTGGAGACCTTGCAGAGCCTTAGGAGCCTTATACCAGCGCTTCGTACAAAACTTCTACCGGGTGCTTGGCTTTTCTTCCAGTGCCATCCTTTATTTGGTGACGGCAACTTGTTCCTGGCGCAGCAATAATGGTATCCATATCTTGTTTACGAACGGTGGGCAACAGTACCAACTCTCCTATTTGCATACTTAGGTCATAGTGTTCTTTTTCATACCCAAAAGAACCTGCCATGCCGCAGCAACCGCTAGGTATTGTTTGTACCGAATAATTTTCGGGATAAGACAAAATTTTCACCGAAGGTGCTACACTCGAAAGTGACTTTTGCTGGCAGTGCCCGTGCAATACCACTTGCTTTTTTTCTTTGGTAAAAAGGCCTTGGTCAATGTTTCCCTTCGCAATTTCGTTGGCCAGAAATTCGTCCACCATAAATACATTTTTGGCTAGCACTTTAGCATCCTCAAAATTTGCATCGTTGGCCAAATCAATGTATTCATCCCTAAACGTAAGAATGGCAGAAGGCTCTATGCCAATCAACGGTGTTTTATCCGAAATAATATGCTTAAAAATATCAATGTTTTTATTGGCAATTTCTTTCCCCTTCCGTATCAATCCCTTGGAAAGCCACGACCGGCCGCTTTCTTCATGTTTAGGGATGATCACTTCATACCCTAATTTTTCTAGCAACAAAATGGCTTTCATGCCAATTTCAGTATCGTTGTAATTGGTGAATTCGTCACAAAAAAGATATACTTTTTTATCGCTTGCTATTCCTTTCTCGCTACGGTTTTTGAACCAGCTTCGCAATGTTGTTTTATACATGGTGGGCATGGAACGCTTGGCCGCAAAGCCCGACATTTTTTTGATGGCACCGCCTATAAATTTATTGTTAACTGCAAAATTATACAGTCCAGGAACTATGGCACCTAACTGTGCGCTCTTGGTAAAATTAGCAATCAACTGACTGCGAAAAGGGACACCATTGGCATCGTAATATTGCTGCAAGAATTCGGCTTTCAATTTTGCCACATCCACGTTGCTCGGGCATTCGCTTTTGCATCCCTTGCAACTGAGGCACAAGTCCATTACATCATAAATTTCTTTATGATCAAAGCGGTTCATTTTATCCGAATGGGTCAAAAATTCCCGCAGGATATTTGCCCTTGCCCTAGTAGTATCTTTCTCGTTTCGGGTGGCCATAAACGATGGGCACATGGTACCGCCGCTCATCTCTGTTTTCCTACAATCTCCGCTGCCATTGCATTGTTCTGCATGTTGCAGCACATCTTGATCGTGGTAACGGAAAACAGTTTTGAATGCAGGTGTTTGCTGCCCCGGCGTGTAACGGAGCATCGTGTTCATCGATGGCGTATCCACAATTTTGTTGGGGTTGAAAATATTATGTGGATCCCAAGCCCGCTTGATATCTTTCAATAAAGCATAATTCTTTTTACCCACCATTTGCTCTATAAATTCGCCACGTAGCCTCCCATCGCCATGTTCGCCACTAAGTGAGCCTTTGTATTTTTTTACCAAGGTGGCTATCTCTTCTGCAATGCTGCGGAACAGCAAGTTGCCTTCTTTTGTTTTAAGGTTGATGATAGGCCGCAAATGGATTTCGCCACTGCCCGCATGTGCGTAATGCACGGAATATAAATTGTACTTTTTTAATATGTCATTAAAATCTCTGATGAAAGCCGGCAGGTCGTTCACATCCACCGCAGTGTCTTCTATCACCGGAACGGCTTTGCTATCGCCGGGCAGGTTGCTCAAAAGGCCCAATCCCGCTTTGCGCAGCGTCCATATTTTTTTGGTATCGTCGCCAAACAACAATGGAAAATGGAAACCCAGTCCCGCAGCACGCATTTCTTTTTCTACTTCGTTGGCAATGGCGGTTATTTCCTCCCTGGTTGCTGCAGCATATTCTATCACTAAAATAGCCCCGGGATCGCCCAAAACGAAGAAACGATTTTTGCGCTGTTCGATATTGTCTTTGGTGCATTCCAATATATAATGATCGATGAGTTCGCTTGCCCTCGGTGCATATTTCAAGCCGATCAGGTTAGCTCGCAATGCCTCGTCAATGGTATCGAAATGCACGCATAACAAACCTGATTCCTTTGGTGGCAGCGGAACCACGTTCAGTTTTATTTCGGTGATGAAGGCCAACGTTCCTTCGCTACCTGCTATCAATTTACAAAAATTGAAATCCTCTTCGCCAGCGGTAAAAGGTGCGGTATCTAAAAGCATATCCACAGCATAACCAGTATTGCGGCGTTCCACAGTTTTTTTAGGAAATTCCTTGCGTATTTCTTGCTGGTTATCGTAGTTACCGAGCATACTGCGAACGGTGCGATAAATTTCCGCCTCCAAAGATTTCCCCTCGCATTTTGCATGGAAATCATCAAGCGATAGCGCCTTAAAAACGGCATCGCTCCCATCGCTCAAAATGGTTTTTACCTCTAATAAATGTTCCCTGGCGCTGCGGTACACAATCGAATTGCTGCCACAGCTATTGTTGCCCACCATGCCGCCAATCATGGCCCGGTTGGCGGTGGAAGTTTCGGGGCCATAAAATAATCCATAAGGTTTCAGGTACATATTCAGTTCGTCACGGATAACGCCTGGCTGAACCCGAACCCATCTTTCTTCCACATTGAGTTCTATTATTTGGGTAAAATGTTTGCTTACATCTACAATAATGCCGCTACCCACCACTTGCCCAGCCAAGGAGGTGCCCGCAGTACGCGGAATGAGCGACGTTCCATTGTTATGTGCATAAGAAATCAGGTGCTTGATGTCGGCCACGGATTTGGGTAAAGCCACTGCCAGCGGCATTTCCCGGTAGGCTGATGCATCGGTTGCATACAGTATACGAATCGTTTTATCGTAGTAGAACTCTCCTTCTAATTGACTAGCTAATTCCTGTAGTTTCTCGCTCATTTTTTACCGTATAGGCTGCAAAAATAAGGGTTGAGAAATGAAGCTGTGCGCTTTGACAGCCGAGACAAACTTTATGATGCGATTGCAGTGTTGCAAACGAAGTTTATTGCAATCAGCGATCCATTTTTTGCCTTTTCTTTTTGTAGTATTTCGTGATAAAAACCATCACAATTGGTATGATAAAATAGATACATCTGGATGTGGCCCGCATAATAGGTCCATCCCAGTAAGCCAATATACCACCCAACAGAAAAACGAACGATACGCCAAGGCTACGGTTCATCGCCATTTTTTTGGAAATGGGATCATTGGCCAAATCTGATAATCCGTGCTTTGGGTTGCCTATATACCGGTATAAAAGATAGAGAGAAATGCCGATCATAAAAAGGTTGAAACTATAGACCTGCCATACAAAATTAAGGTCGCCAAACCTAGAATTGAGGCCGCTGGTAAAAGGTACGAGGATAATCCAAAAAAGCATAAGGAGATTAAGCCATATCAAGCCGCCATTGTAATTGCTGATGTTGCCAAACAAACGATGGTGGTTGTTCCAGAACTGACCAATAACAGCGAAACTCAATACCAATCCGAAAAACTCCGGGAACTTTTCGGCTAGGGCTTCCTTCAACGCATGCAATCGATTAGGCGTGTCATCTGGGAGCTCTGGCACTTTTATTTCAATCACCAATAAAGTGATAGCGATAGCAAAAACGGCATCACTGAACAAGATCAATCGTTCCAACTGAAATTGCTTCCTGTTTTCGAATAGGTCGTGATGATCTGGGTGAGGATGATTGGTTTGAACGGGCTTATTCGGTTGGTTGGGTCGATGTGCCATGCAATTAGTTTTTCGAAACCAATAATAATGGATAAATCGTTTTTATAAAAATCAATTATTTGGTTTTGGCGAACTACACATTGCATTTCTTCTTGTTCGCTTATCGAACACAAACAAGTTGCAGAAAACTTGAAGGTGAGGCCATTTTTTCCAAATTTAGATAAACCCTTTATTTTCGCCACATGAGCAAACCGAACCTTGTTACTTGTCTTTCGCCATCGTTGCTGCATTTATACGACGTGAGCGATTCGATTGTAGTAGTGATAGACGTTTTTAGAGCAACCAGCACCGTAGCTGCAGCGCTTTATAATGGAGCAGCCAAAATTATCCCGGTAGATAGCGTGGCCACTTGCATTGAAATTGGCAAACAAACCGGCGGCATTACAGCAGGCGAAAGGGATGGCAAAGTGGTAGAGGGATTGATGCATGGCAATTCGCCATTGGAATATCCCAACAAATTTATAGGGGGAAAAATATTGGTACTCACTACTACAAACGGCACCAAGTTGCTACACATGGCGCTCAATAAAGGTGCGGATGCCATCATCACGGGATCGTTCCCCAATATTTCTGCCGTGTGCGAATTTTTGATCGAGCAAAAGAAAAATGTATTGCTAGGCTGTGCCGCTTGGAAAGACCGGGTCAATATGGAAGACACTTTATTTGCCGGTGCTGTTGTAAGCCGAATCAAAGAACATTTCACCGTGCATTGCGACGCAAGTTTAGGAGCCGAAACTTTGTACGAAAGTGTGAAAAACGATATGTGGACGTTCGTACAAAAAACCACGCACTATCATCGGCTAGCAAAGTATGGCTTGGAAGCAGATATGCGATATTGCATTTCAGAAGATGTTGCGAATGTGTTACCACTTTACAAAAGCGGGGAACTTGTGTCCGTTTCGCCCAAAATGGGGCAGGAAGAAGCAAAGCCAGTATAATGCAGACACGATCAGCAAAACAATTAGCAGTACTTTTTACCTAACAACAATGTGTAAAAATTACATATTAAGAAAAACAAAAACCCCTGTTTGAAACTAGCAAACAGGGGTTTTTATGTATAGATATCAAGGTCTCGTTAACCTTGCTTATTCTTTTTCAAACTTTATACATTTCACGAAATTTGCACCGTTGAAGGCATTGAGGACATACTTGCCTGTTGGCAAGTCCTGCATATCTATCGTAAAAATGTGTTCCCCTGCAGATATCATTTCGTTACACGACTTGGCTATGCGACCTTGCATATCCAATACTTTAATAACTAAACGGCCGGCACCGTCTGCCAAGATGCTTAACAGCCCTTGGTCTTGTACGTTTGTTGGTTGAAGGCTATTAACAAGCATTGTGACCTCCTTTTTTTGAATGATGAGTGTATATAAAAATTGTTGACACGTGGTTAGCCCAATCTGCTGCATCGAGATTAGGATTTCACAAAAACAATAAGTATGCCACTCAGGACTAGCCAGCTGGTTCAAGGTTTAAAGTCTATCTTTTTTATTTGTTGAAACAAATATTATTTTTAAAAGTTTATGATTTTGCCTGCGCTTGTTCCACAATTTGGACGGAAAGTCTATTTTTTTGTTGCCAACAAGGTTTCTTCTTCCTTGCTTAAATTTACCATCATGTACCGGTGCACATTGTTGATCAGCATTTCATCCAACAGATCCATTGTATTTTTAAAGTTGCTATTGGGTAATGCCTTTAGCATGATCATTAAATTAGAGTCGCTTCCTTGGTGTTGAATCAAATCTTTTTTAAGGCTCAGCACTACTTTTCTAATACCCTCTGCGCCGTTATAATCCACCGCTACTGGCTGTCCCTTTTTAATGGCATCTTCAAGCATTCCGTTGTAATACCACACTTTTCCTTCATCTGCAATCAAGGTAAGGGCACCACTTTGCGGTGTGTTTGTGTTGCAATCTTTACAGTCGTCTTTGGGAAGTACCAACCTCATGGCATTTGCCTTTGCCAGTGTAGTGGTAAACACGAAGAAAGTGAGCAATAGGAACCCAAGATCCACCATGGGCGTCAGGTCAATACGAGTGGAATGGATTTTACGATGGCCTTTTTTAGGCTTGCTGTTGGTTGTAATTTCTGCCATAGTTGTATGTTTTAGGGTAAGAAGCAGCGGCCGTTATTTTTCCATAAAAGCCTTGTATATAAATTTTTAATATACAACTATTGCTGATTTGAAGTCATACACCTTCGCTTTTTTATTCAGCTTGGCAAAAATCATTTTACAAAAGACATAGACTTTTTTTATGGAAAACGGAATGCGGACAATCTTACAAAAAAGGCAATATGAGAAAAATACCAATGCTTTCAATTTTCATGATGTTTGCTCAAACAGTGCTATCCCAATCTGATGTTCCAAAGCGGGATTCTATAAAATGCTATTGTTGCAATGTGGAAACGGCGCCAAAATACCCCGGTGGGCAAGAAGCGCTTTTAAGATTCCTTTCTCAAAATTTTCAATGCCCGTCAATCGCTCAAGATGAAGATTTTTGCGGCCAAATTGTGATACAGTACGTGGTTGATAAAACCGGCAGCCCTACAGATATTAAAGTGCTACGTAGTTTCAATGCTGATTTTTCTACAGAAGCCATCAGGGTCATCCAACTTCTAAGATGGCAACCCGCCACTCGTAACGGCCGTAAAATTTCTTATCGACAAAAACAATCGTTCCATATTCTTTTATCCGGCCAGCTAGAACCCACTCCATCGCTTCCCGCAGGGCAAGATCCAATCCCTATAACCTGAACATAGCGCACCTGCGTCTCTCTTTCACTTAGATTTTTACAGGCCTATACCTTCATTTTCTTCTCACACTACAAAATCAACTTCCCGTCTTAAGTCTTCCCGGCATTTAAAAAAGCTTCCCCCGTCCATTTCATTCTTTGCCATTTTAGCAAATCCCTTCCACGCAAAAAACAAACTTCTTTACTTTGCAGGTATGTTATTGAAAGACGTAATAGGGCAACATGAGATAAAAGACCAAATGGTGCAAATGGTACAGCAAAACCGCTTGAGCCATGCCATTATGATGGTAGGTAAGGAAGGAAGCGGTGTATTGCCTTTGGCCATGGCATTTGCCTCTTATATAGTAGCGGTACCAAATGCCACCAAGCCAGCTCCACAACCATCAGCCTCCCTTTTTGGTGATGGCCCATCATTATTTGGAGAAGAACCGGTGCCCGCTGCCGCCCCTGTTGTTAGCGGCCCACTTCAGCCAGACGATATCGAAGCCCTGCCTTCGTACCAAAAGGCTTCTCAGATGATCCATCCTGATATCCACTTTTCCTTTCCTACCATCATCGAAGAGAAAAAGAAAAAACGAACCAGCAGCGATTACATGCCCGAGTGGCGAGAATTTATCAAACAAATGCCGTATGGGAATGTGTACGACTGGCTGCAATTCATTCATGCGGAAAATAAACAGGGCAATATTACTGCAGATGAATGCAACGATATCATCCGCAAACTGAGCCTTAAAAGTTTCGAGAGCCCTTGGAAAATCCTGATCATGTGGATGCCAGAATACTTGGGCAAAGAGGGCAACAAGCTGCTGAAATTGATTGAAGAGCCACCACCAGATACTTTGTTCTTGTTAGTGGGCGAAAGTGAAGAGGCTATTTTGCCAACTATCTTAAGCCGCTGCCAAGTGATAAGGGTGCCATTAGCAGAAGATGCAGACATTGAAAAAGCACTGGTTGAAAGATCTGGCGTAGATACGCAAAAAGCAAAGCAAATAGCCTTGGTGAGTGCCGGCAATTACCGGGAAGCACTCCATATTTTACGGCACAACGACGAGGATTGGCAAGCCTTGCTACGTCAATGGCTGAATGCTGCGCTAAAAGGTGGGCCCAAAATGCAGCTCGATTGGATCAACGAAATAAATGCACTGGGTCGGGAGAAACAAAAGCAGTTCCTCAAATATTTCGTGCATTTGCTAGAGCAAAGCATCCGCCTGCGGGTATTAGGGCCTATCCGTTTGTCGTTACCGGATAATGAAATGGACTTTGCGCAGCGCCTTAACAAGATTGCGGGCATCAACCAGCAAGAGGCATTGGCCAAAGAACTGGAATCTGCTGCCTATTATATTGAACGCAACGCAAATGGTAAAATGCTCTTCCATGCGCTCACCATCAAGCTACGCAGCATTGTGTTAGATAAAGCGGTACTTTTGACGAATGCCTAAACCTGTTGCCGTTTTTTTAAAAGGTAACAAAAATGTGGCAAACGGAATGGCATAGCAAATAACCATCGATTTTTTTGCGTTGTTAGTTCCGGTTACGATCAGAAGGTTTTTTTGGGTCCTTAGCTGTATGACTACTATAAGGCTGCATTGGCGTCGCACTCTTGTACATCAAATCTATATTGAGCTCCTTAGATGCGGTCAGTCGTTCGGCTTTGCGACGTTGGGCAACCCGAGTAAGCAAACTTTCTGTACGTAATAAAATGATCATCATTCAATTAACGTGCTAAAAATGTAAAATAAATGGGCTGTGGAAGTTGTGGAACGGGTTCCTCCGGGAAGCCTGGAGGATGCAAGAGCAATGGCGGATGTAGCACAGGTGGCTGCAACCGCATGAATGTGCACGATTGGCTGGCAAACCTACCTTTCAGCGATCCTGAAAGCAGTTGCCGCATTGTGGAAGTAAGTTTTAACCAAGGAAGTAGAAAGGAATATTATCGGAACCCAACCCTTCAATATTACGATAAGGGTGAACTGGTAACCGTGGAAGGTACTAGTGGGTTTGATGTGGGGGAAGTAAGCTTGAATGGTGAGTTGGTAAGGATGCAATTGAAGAAAAAAGGCATTCCGGAAGACGCTCCAGACATGAAACGGATCCTGCGCCCAAGTGGCCCTATGGATATTGAAAAACTTACCGAAAGTAAAAGTCGTGAAAAGGAAGCGCTGATCCGAAGCCGTGCTATTGCTCGCCAATTGGGCTTGCAAATGAAATTGGCCGAAGTGGAATTTCAAGCAGATGGTAAAAAGGCAACCTTTTATTACACCGCCGAAGACCGGGTAGATTTTCGAGAACTGATCAGGGTATTTGCTGGCGATTTTAAGATAAAGGTAGAAATGCGCCAAATTGGTGCCAGGCAAGAAGCCGGTAAAGTAGGTGGCATTGGTAGCTGCGGTCGTGAACTTTGCTGCAGCACTTGGCTTACAGACTTTAAAAGCGTGAACACGCAAGCAGCCCGATATCAAAACTTGAGCATCAACCAAACGAAATTAAGTGGCCAATGTGGTAGGCTTAAATGCTGCCTTAACTATGAGCTGGATACGTATTTGGATGCCTTGCAATCTTTTCCCAATGATGCTGATGAACTGATGACAACCAGGGGAAAAGCATATTTGGTTAAAAAGGACATCTTTAAGAATTTGATGTGGTACACTTTGCCAGATAGTAGCAAGCAATATCCGCTGGCCATTAAGAGGGTAAAAGAAATAAAAGTGCTCAATGCGCAAGGAACGGCGGTAGAAGAACTGCAACCAGTAGAAATCGTTAACAGCAAACAAGTAGAAAAGGAACCAGAATTTGTAGAATTGGTTGGTCAGATCAGTTTGAAAAGTTTGGATAAAAATAGCCGTCGTCCGAAGCCTGGCCAAGGTGGAAACGACCGTGGTCGTGATAACCGTGGCGATAGAAGAGGTGGAAACCCGAATGACCCAAAACCAGAAGTGCAAGGAGAAGGGCAACCCAATACACAGAACCGTGGGCCGCAGCAACGACCACCCCAGCAGCGACCTCCGCAGCAGCAGCGCCCACAACGGCCGCCGCAAGGAGCTGGAGAAGCACAACCTGGCCAAGCGCCACGACCTGCACAACCGCCAAGGGAACAACGGCCACCGCAAGGGAACCAACCACGTCCGCCACAGTCTCCTCGTGAGCAACGGCCGCCACAACAGCAAGGGCAAAAACCACCGCAGCAACAAGGGCCCCGTCCACCGCAGCCGCCTCGTGAGCCACGTCCGCCGCGGCCACCACAACAGGCTGGGCCTAAACCTCCGCAGCAAGGACAGCGGCCACCACAAGGGCCTCGTCCGCCACAGCAAAGGCCGCCACAAGGTGGAACGCCGCCCCCACCAGCAGATCAAAAAGATTAATCGATCATCAAGCAGCACATCCTTTTTAAAAACTTTGATAATTTTTGGAGCGGTCACTTTATATTTGCCGCATCATAAACCAAAACAGACATGGAACAAACACAAAAAAGCTTAGGTAAATACTGGATCTTGTTTTTTCTTTCATTGGCACTCATGCTGTGGTTGCTTTGCATCAGCCCTTATGGCCAGTGGTTTTGGTTGGTATTGCCCATCGTTTGTACATCGTTTGTACTAGCTATGGATTTGTTGTAGAAAGTAAAAAATAATTGATAATATATTTAAGCCATCGCAATGCGATGGCTTTTTTTGTTTAAAGGATAGTTCAATCTGATTGTCACATTTTTTCAGCCGGAACAGTTGTACATAACTCCATCACTTAAAACTCTTTATTACGATGAAACAACAAAAGGATATCGGCAGGATGGCAATATTATATTTGGATGACCAGCCCAAGTTATATTCAAAAATCCCGATGTTGGTTACCTTCATCGAAGACACTATCGAAGTGAAGAAAACGGGCGGCGTTAGGATTGGTGGGCTTGAAGGGAGATTTACCGTGCCAGATGATTTGTAAAATCCATCACAACTATCTCCGTTGAAACTCCGGCGACCCGATAATAATCCCTGTTACTTGAGCTATCATTGTATTATTGACAACGGCATTATCCATCGCTTTCTTTTGTAAGGCTTCTTGCTTTTTAGCTTCTTCTTTAGGGTCAATAGCGCTCATTAACATCATATCGCCGGGAGCGCCAACTGTGGGTTGTTCTGCAGGGCGATTAGGTGGCGGCGTTTTAGCAGCAGCATTATTTACTTTGTCAAACAGTTTTGGGTCGTTCAAGAGTGGGGTCAATTGCTTGTACGTAGCTTCTAAATTACGTTCGGGCATCAACAATTTGGAGTAGGTAATCAAAGCCGCATCTGCACTTTCAGGTTCTTGTTTATTGGTCAATGCTGCCAAATCCACTTTTACACCCGGTATCCGTTGCTGCGCCAAAGCCAATCCAAAATTCATCCGACTTAACAACGAACCAGTATTAATCCAATATTGTCCCTTGTCAGGAAAACCGGTTGGAGCTTGATAATAATATATTTTTTGACCCATTTTTGACATCCAATTAAAGAGCTGATAAGGTTCTTTTACATCGGCATTAAGGCTGCGCACAGAACTAATTACCAACTCAAAAGGCGACTTCGTTTTTTCCCGTAGGGCATTTTTACTCCAAAACTCTGGCGCTTCTACCATCGTAACCAGCACTTGGGCTATTTCGCCATCTTTTTCGGTAAAAGTCTTTACCATTTTGTCTATCAAGCTTTGGGGCGGATTGTCGCTAACAAAACGAATGGCTAATTTTTTGCATAAAAACTTTGCTGCAGATGGATGATGGGCCAGCATTTCTAACAACTCCACTCCTTCCTGATACCCACCTTTTGCAGCGAATGAATGTCCCAATACTGTTTTGGCACCTTGGTCGTGGCGGTTG
>Ga0247739_10000448_pt1 | contig 14858 bp, 11 predicted proteins | sample UWRJL058202B2_FD_180943 | JGI IMG/M metagenome (GOLD analysis project Ga0247739, IMG submission 180943) | Plant litter microbial communities from Arlington Agricultural Research Station in Wisconsin, United States - UWRJ-L058-202B-2 | ecosystem: Environmental > Terrestrial > Plant litter >...
CTGCAGCCCGACCTTCACCTCCTGGGCGGGCGGGGCGGAGAGCGAGACGCGGATGGTGTCGCCGATGCCCTCCGAGAGCAGGATGCCGAACGCGGTCGCGCTCTTGATCGTGCCCTGGAACTCGGGGCCGGCCTCGGTGACACCGAGGTGCAGGGGCCAGTCACCGCGCTCGGCGAGCAGCCGGTATGCCTTGACCATGATCACCGGGTCGTTGTGCTTGACCGAGATCTTGAAGTCGTGGAAGTCGTGCTCCTCGAAGAGGCTCGCCTCCCAGACGGCGCTCTCCACGAGCGCCTCCGGAGTGGCCTTGCCGTACTTCTGCAGGATGCTCGGCTCGAGCGACCCCGCGTTGACGCCGATGCGGATGCTCACGCCGGCGGCCTTCGCCGCGGCCGAGATCTTGCCGACCTGGTCGTCGAACTTGCGGATGTTGCCGGGATTCACGCGCACGGCGCCGACGCCCGCGTCGATCGCGGTGAACACGTAGCGCGGCTGGAAGTGGATGTCGGCGATGACCGGGATCTGGCTCTTCGCGGCGATGATGTGCAGCACGTCGGCATCATCCTGATGCGGCACCGCCACTCTCACGATGTCGCAGCCGGTCGCGGTGAGTTCGGCGATCTGCTGGAGGGTCGCGTTGATGTTGGTGGTCTGCGTCGTGGTCATCGACTGCACGCTCACCTGCGAGTCGCTGCCGACCCCGACTTTGCCGACTTTGATCTGGCGGGTCTTGCGGCGGGGGGCGAGGACTTCGGGGACCTTGGGGATCCCCAGGTTGATGGCTGGCACGGTGCCAATCCTACGCGGGGTGCCCGAACGCCCGCTGGATTGCGGCCAGCTCTACAGGATGCTGATCGGCTTGATGATGTCGGCGATCACCAGCAGGATCGTGAGGCCACCCAGGATGGATGCCACGACCAGCGTCACGGGGATCACCTTCCCCGCGTCGATCGGCTTGGGCGCGGGCTTCCTGCGGATCCGGGCGAACAACCGCCGGATCCCGTCGATGAGCGCCACGACGATGTGTCCACCGTCGAGCGGCGGCAGAGGGATCAGGTTGAAGGCGAAGAGGGCGACGTTCAGTCCGGCAACCAACTCGATGAGCGAGGCGGCGCGATCGGCCACGGGGACGGTGTTGAGGCTGGTGATCTCGCCCGCGATGCGCCCGACTCCCACCACCCCGATGAGGCCGTTCGGGTCGCGCTCCCCCGGGCCGAAGGTGGCCACCACGAGGTCGACGACCCGCTCGGGCAGGTGGGCGAGCACGGTCACGAACCTGACGACGGTGTCGCCGACCTTCGGCAGCACCTCGGTGACGGGCTGCTGGCGGGTCTCGGTTGCCCAGCCGACGCCGAGGAAACCGACCTCCTCGACGACCGGGTCACCGGCCTCGTCTTCGAGCGTCACGCCCTGGTCGTCGTAGGCGTAGCGCTGGGTCAGGGCGGGAGTGACCTGGAGGTCGATCTCGTCGCCGTCACGATCGACGACGAAGTCGAGCGGGGTATCGGGCGAGGTGCGGATCAACTCGGTGGCCTGCGAGTACTCGGTGATCGGCTGGCCGTTGATGCTGATCACGGTATCGCCGGGCTGAAGGCCGGCCTCGTAGCCGGGAGCCTCGGGGTCGCCCGCGGCGCACGTCGTGCGATCCGACGAGATGGGGACGAGGCACTCCGAGACCGAGCCCAGCGTGGTCGTCGTCTGCGGTATCCCGAACCCGCAGAGCACGATCGCGTAGAACAGGATGGCCAGCAGCAGGTTCATCACCGGGCCGCCCAGCATGATGATCACGCGCTTGAGCACGGGGAGCCGGTAGAAGGCGCGCTGCTCCTCCTCGACCGTGTCGACGTGGGGAGTCGCGTTCTCGTCCTGCACGAGGGCGTCGAACATCCCGGTGGTCGCGGTGCGCCCGCGCTCACCGGCGTGCGCGGGCGGGTACATCCCGGCCATGGTGATGTAGCCGCCGAGCGGGATCGCCTTGATGCCGTACTGGGTCTCGCCCCTGCGCCACGACAACAGGGTCGGCCCGAAGCCGATCATGTACTGGCCGACCTTCACGCCGAACTTCTTGGCGGGAACCAGGTGCCCGACCTCGTGGAGGCCGATCGAGATCGCGACCCCGAGCAGGATGATCAGAATGCCCAGGATGTACAGCAGCACGGTTTCCACGACGTAACTGTAACGGCGCCGTGCGTCGCTAGCTGGGAAGCAGCCGTTCGGCGGCTGAACGCGCCCAGCTCTCGGCTTCCCCGACCGCCTCGAGGGTCATGCCCTGCGGCTCATGCGCGTCGACGACCGCCTCGACGGTGTCGAGGATGTCGAGATACCCGATGCGACCCGCATGGAAGGCCAGCACCGCCTGCTCGTTGGCCGCGTTGAAGACCGCGGGGTAGGTGCTTCCGGCCTTGCCCACACGTTTCGCCATCGCCACCGCGGGGAAGACCTCGTTGTCGAGAGGCTCGAATGTCCACTGGCTGGCGGTGTTCCAATCCAGCGGCACCCCGACGCCCGAGACCCGGTGCGGCCAGTCGAGCCCGAGCGAGATCGGCAGCCGCATGTCGGGCGGGCTGGCCTGGGCGATCGTCGAGCCGTCGACGAACTCGACCATCGAGTGCACGATCGACTGCGGGTGCACGGTCACCTCGATGCTGTCGTACGGCACGCCGAACAGCAGGTGCGCCTCGATCACCTCGAGCCCCTTGTTGACCAGGGTCGACGAGTTGGTCGTCACGAACAGCCCCATGTCCCAGGTGGGGTGGGCGAGAGCCTCCCGCGGCGTGACATCGCGCAACGATTCGCGGGTGCGGCCCCGGAACGGTCCGCCCGACGCGGTCAGCACCAGCCGCCGCACCTCGCGATCGGTGCCCGACCGAAGGGCCTGCGCGATCGCCGAGTGCTCGGAGTCGACGGGCACGATCTGGCCGGGCCGGGCTCGGGAGGTCACGAGCTCGCCGCCCACGATGAGGCTCTCCTTGTTGGCCAACGCGAGGGTCACGCCCTTATCGAGAGCGGCAAGGGTCGGCCCGAGCCCCACGGACCCGGTGATGCCATTGAGCACGACGTCGGCGTCGACATCCCGAACCAGCTCGGCAGCCTCGACCGCGCCGAATGCCGTGTGCTCGACACCGAACGCCTCCGCCTGGGCCGCGACGACGTCGCGGTTGCTGCCCGCAGCCAATCCCACGACCGTGAAACGGTCGCGGTTGGCGGCGATGACGTCGAGCGCCTGGGTGCCGATTGATCCCGTGGACCCGAGGATGATGACGCGGCGCATGCGGCTATCCTGCCAGCCGGTCGCTATTCGGCGATCGACTGGATCTCGATGAGGAACACCAGGGTCTGACCACCCAGCTGGGCCGCTGCGGGGTCCGTGCCGTATGCGAGTTCCGGCGGGATCACCACGAGCACCGTCGAGCCGACCTTCTGCCCCACGATGGCGGCAGCGAAGCCCTTGATGACGCCGCTGGTCGACAGCGTCGCCGGCTCACCGCCGTAGCTCTGGTCGAACACCTCCTTGGTGTCCCAGCTGGTGCCCTGGTAGTTCATGACGACCGATTCGCCCTCGGCGACCTCGGGGCCGTCGCCTTCGGTGAGCACGGCGAGCTGCAGGTCGGAGGGCGCTGCGGTGTCGGGGAGCGTCACGGTCGGGAGGCCGGCGTCGTCGAAGGTGACCTCGGGAACGTTGTCGGTCCACGCCTTTGGGGTGGGCAGCACGTCGATGGAGACGATGTCGGCAACGAAGACGATGCTGTCGCCCGCGGCGACGCCGAGGTCTGACTGGCCGGTCTCACCGAAGGCATCGCTGGCCGGGATGACCCCGACGACGCGTGATCCGATCGTCGAGCACTCGAGGGTGCTGACGATGCCGGGGATGAAGGTGTCGTCGATCGGGAAGGCCTGCTGGGTCTCGTCGGTGTAGTCGGTCGACGCGACATCCTCGCCGGTGGTGCCGTTGATGATCGTGTACTGAACGTTCACGGTGTCGCCGGTCTTCACCACATCGCCGTCGCCCTCGATGGTGACGGTTCGCTCGGTACTCTTCGGGTCGATGGGGAAATCGAAGTCGATCTTCGGAACCGAGCCGAAATCGCCCGTGACCTTGACCGAGTCAGACGCCGATCCCGAGGTGGTGACGGCGCAGTCGCCGGTCGCAGAGTCGGGGGTGGGAGTTGACGAGCAGGCGGCGAGGGAGGCCACGAGGCCGACCGTCACGAGCAGGGTGGTTGCGACGCGCACGAGGCACCTTTCGTGGGGAAACGTAAGTTCCCATCTTTGTACATCTTTCCTGAATGCCGCGCGTGAGGGTCAGGCGATGCGCACGCTCGGTTCGTGCCGCACGGGGAAGTTGACCGAAGCCGCAATGAAGCACAGCGCGCTCGCCTCGGCATGCAGCGAGTCGGCGAGCGCCTCATCCCCGCCCGCGATGGTCACCACGGGCCGCAGCGTTACCGAGGTGAACCGGCCGCCCTCCCCCTCCTGGCGCATCGTGCCGATGGCGTCGTCCTCATACGCGGTGACGACGATGCCGTTCTTGACCGCAACGTGCAGGAAGCTGAGCATGTGGCACTCGGCGAGAGCCGCCAGCAGCAGCTGCTCCGGGTTCCACCGCCCGGGCGTACCGCGGAACGGCCGGTCGGCGGATGCATCGATCGGGGCGTTGCCGGCGGCGGTCAGGATGTTGTCGCGGCCGTAATCGCGGTAGCCGGTGGTACCGGGGCCGAGGTTACCGAGCCATTGCACCCGCACCGCATAGTCGTGATCCATCTCTCCCCTTAAGCTCGGTTCATTATGACCATCGAACAGCAACGCCGCGTCGTCACGGCCATCCCGGGGCCGCGTTCCATCGAGCTTCAGGAGCGCCGCCGCGCGGTGGTGGCCGCGGGAGTGGCATCCGCACTTCCGGTCTTCGCCGAGCGCGCCCACGGCGCCATCGTCGTCGACGTCGACGGCAACCACTTCATCGACCTGGGGGCCGGCATCGGCGTGATGACCATCGGCCACACCGACGATGCCGTCGTCGCTGCGGCGGCTGCCCAGCTCGAGTTGATCACCCACGCGATGTTCACCATCACCCCGTACGAGTCGTACGTGCGCGTGGCGGAGCTGCTTGCCGAGCACACCCCGGGCGATTTCGAGAAGAAGAGTGTGCTGCTGAACTCGGGCGCGGAGGCGGTCGAGAATGCGGTGAAGATCGCGCGCAAGTTCACCGGGCGGCCCGGAGTAGGCGTTCTCGACCATGCGTATCACGGGCGCACGAACCTCACGATGGCCATGACCTTCAAGGCCATGCCCTACAAACTCGGCTTCGGCCCGTTCGCCAGCGACGTGCACCACGCCCCGAACTCCTACCCCTTCCGCGATGGCCTCTCCGGGGCGGCCGCGGCCGCCCGCACCATCGCGTACCTCGAGAAGTCGGTGGGCGCGAGTGACCTCGCCTGCCTCGTGGTAGAGCCGATCCAGGGCGAGGGCGGCTTCGTCGTTCCCGCCGACGGCTACCTCGCGGCGCTGCAGGAGTGGTGTGCCGACAACGGCGTGGTGTTCATCGCCGACGAGATCCAGAGCGGGATGGCGCGTACCGGCCGTTACTACGCGATCGAGCACTCGGGTGTCGTCGCCGACCTGGTGCTCACCGCTAAGGGCATCGCCGGTGGGCTCCCGATCGCGGCGGTGACGGGTCGCGCCGACATCATGGATGCCACCCATCCCGGCGGCCTCGGCGGCACGTTCGCGGGCAACCCGGTAGCGGCGGCCGCGGCAATCGCGGTGTTCGGCGAGATCGAGCGGAGGGGCCTGCTCACCGAGGCCGCGCGCATCGAGGGCGTTCTCAAGCCCGCCCTGCATGCCCTGCAGCTCAAGTATCCGATCATCGGCGACGTGCGCGGCATCGGCGCGATGATCGCGATCGAGCTCGTGCTCCCGGGGACCGTCGATCCCAACCCGGCCGCTGTGGCCGCGGTGACGGCCTACGCGGCGCAGCATGGCGTGCTGCTGCTCTCCGCCGGCACCTCCGGCAACGTCATCCGGTTCCTGCCATCGCTCGTGATCAGCGACGACCTGCTGCGCGACGCGCTCGGCGTCATCGACGACGCGTTCCGGAGCCTTCAGGAGTAGAGCGACTCGACGGCCTCGCGGAAGGCGACCGTGTGGCGGTCGACGTCGGCCGACGTCGTCTGCGGGCACATCAGGGCCATGTTGTGGAACGGCGTCATCAGCACTCCCCGGTTGAGGGCGTGCAGGTGCAGGTACTGCTGCAACGCGAAGTCGTCGGCAGCGGCGGCCTCCGCGCCATCCCGCGGGGGCGTGGGGCGGAAACTGTACTCGGCGCGGGCTCCCAACTGGGTGACCTGCCAGGGCACCGCGAATTCGTCGAGAGCGGCCTGGACGCCCGCCGTCCACTCGGCGCACCGCGCGATCATGCTCCCGAACGCCTCCGCGGTCAACACCTCGGACAGCGTGGCGCGGATGCCGGCAAGTGACAGGGCATTGCCGGCGAGGGTACCGCCGACGCCGCCGACATCGATGTCTTCGAGACCGTGCTCGGGCGAGAGCAGGGAGTCCCTGACGCGCAGCGCGAACGCCCGCGACATTCCGTACGCGCCGGCCGGGATGCCCCCGCCGATGCTCTTGCCGACGACGACCGCATCGGGATGCAGGCCGAGGGTGCCGGTCATGCCGCCGGGACCGGCGCTCAGGGTGTGGGTCTCGTCGATGATCAGGATCACCCCGAACCGCGTGCACAGCTCCCGGACCGCCCGATGGTAGCCGTCGTCCGGCAGCACGATCCCGATGTTCGTGAGTGCCGGCTCGATGAGCATCGCCGCGATATCGCCGACCGCGAGTCGTCGTTCGAGGCCCGCGACGTCGTTGAACTGCACGACCGCGGTGGTTTGCTCCAGCGGCACCGGCGCGCCGATGTTGCCACGGCGGGAGACGACCGCGCCTTCTTCGTCGAGGGTGGCGTACGCCTCGTCGACGGTGCCGTGGTAGCTGTGGTCGTGCACGAGGATGCGCGGGCGACCGGTCACCTGACGGGCGTAGCGGATCAGGCTGCGGTTGGCGTCGGTGGCCGACAGCGCGAACTGCCACTCCTCCACCGGGAATCGATCCGCGAGCAGTTCCGCCGCCGCGGCAGCATCCTCGGTGGGCAGCATGAAGGTCGACCCGCGCGCGAGCTGGCCGGAGATCGCACGGACCGCCGCCGCGGGCGCGTGCCCGCACATCGCGCCGGTGTCGCCCAGGCACAGGTCGACATGGTCGATGCCGTCGACGCAGTCGAAGTGCGCACCGGATGCCCGGCTCACGTACACCGGCCATGGGCCCGGCCACTTCGACATCCAGAGCATGGGAACACCGTCGGGCATGTGCTCGGATGCCCGCCGCCACTGCGCCTCGGATTCGGGGCGGGATGCCCGAAACCTCGCCACCTCCCGTTCGTGCAGCTCGGCCAGCCTGGCCCGGTCGTTGTACACCGTCAGCCCAGCTTGGCGAGGCGTTTGCGACGCGCGGCGGCGGTGACCTGCGAGACGATCACGAGCACGAGCGCGAAGATGAAGACCGCGGAAGCAATGACATTGGCCTCGGCGGGAACCCCGCGGGCGGCGGCGGTGTAGACGAACACCGGGAAGGTCTCGACCCCACCGTTGTTGAAGCGCGTGATGATGAAGTCGTCGAAGCTCAGCGCGAACGAGAGCAGAGCTGCGGCGGTGATTCCGGGCAGCAGCAACGGCAGGGTGATGCGCAGGAAGACCTGGGTGGCCGACCCGTAGAGGTCGCGCCCGGCCTCCTCGAGGGCCGGGTCGAGGCTCGCCACCCGCGCCTTCACGGTGACGACGACGAAGCTCACGCAGAACAGCGCGTGGGCGATGATGATCGTGCCGAGGCCCTTCGCCACCCCGGCGCTCAGGAATTGGGCGGCGAGGCCGGCCCCGAGCACCACCTCTGGCGTCGCCATCGGCAGGAACAGCAGCAGGCTGATCGCCGAACGCCCGCGGAACCGGAACCGGACGAGGGCGATCGCCATGAGCGTGCCGAGTACGGTCGCGATGATTGTCGCGACGACGCCGACCAGGATGCTCGTGGCAAAGGCAGCACAGACTCCCTGCGCCGAGCAGACACCCGTCCAGTTGTCGAGGGTGAACCCGACCCACACGATGTTCGACTTCACCGAGTCGTTGAACGAGAACACGAAGGTGTAGACGATCGGAACGAGCAGGAACAGCAGCGCGAGACCGGCGTAGACCGGAAGCAGCCACCTGCCGAGCGAGAGCTTCACAGCAGGTCCTCCGTTCCACTCCGGCGCACGTACACGCCGACGATCAGCAGGATGAGACCCATGAGGATCACCGAGAGGGCAGACGCGAGCGGGTAATTGAGCAGGTTGAGGAATTGCGCCTCGATGACATTGCCCACCATCTGCGTCTGCGCCGACCCGAGGAAGCTCGCGCTCGCGTTGATGAAGTCGCCCGACGCCGGGATGAAGGTGAGCAGCGTGCCCGAGACGATGCCCGGCATTGACAGCGGCAGCGTCACCCGCCAGAACGTCGTCGCCGGGCTCGCGTACAGGTCGGAGCCCGCCTCGAGGTAGCGGGTGTCGAGTCGCTCGAGGGTCGTGTAGATCGGCAGGGTCATGAACGGGATGAAGTTGTACGTGAGTCCGAAGATGACGGAGAACGCGGTGCCGGTGATGTGTCCGTCGGCAGGGAGGATCGTCAGGTTCTTGAGGAGGGTGGCGATGGCCGAATCATCCGACAGCAGCTGCTTCCAGGCGAGGGTGCGCAGCAGGAACGAGATGAAGAACGGCGCGATGACCAGCGTCAGCATGACCGCCTGCAGCAGGGGCCACGGCCTCGCCTTGACCCCGATGAAGTAGGCGAGCGGATAGCTGATGATCAGCGCGAAGAACGTCGCGGCAATGGCGTAGCCGAACGCGCGCAGGAAGTGCGGCCAGTAGTCCTGGATGACCTTGGCGTAGTTCTCGATCTGGAACGCGGCCTGGTACTGCCCGACGTCACCGAATTCGACCGGCGCCTGAAGCGAGGTGATCACGAGTGACACCAGCGGGGCGAGGAAGAACAGGGCGAGGTAGGCGAGCCCCGGCAGGAGCAGGATGATCGCAACCGGGCTGCGGCGGCGGGGTGCCTGCTCGGTCGCAGCGGTCGAGGTTCCGAAGGCGGCGAAGGCCATCAGCTCTCCTCGATCTCCGCGAGCAACTCGTGCCGGGTCTGGGCGGCGATGGTCGCCGTGTCGGTATCGGGCGAGAATTTGGGGGCATGCTCGGGCTCGTCGGCGAGACCGAAACCGTGCTCGACCGACCACGCCACCCAGGCTTCCGCCCCGAGGTTTACCACCGGCCCGAAGACCATGTTCTGCGCGAACACCGTCACGAGCCCGATTCCCAGCACCGCGATCTGGTACTGCGTACTGACTCCGCTGAACGAGACATCGGTCACCCGCCCGGGCCCGAGCACGTTGGTCCCCGCTTTCGCCGCCGGAGCACTGGTGTGGAGCATCAGCTTCTCCGGCCGCACCCCGATGGTCACGGTGCCGGCATGGCGCTGGGCGCGCTCGCGCGGCACTTCCACCGCGACGCCCGCGATGTCGACGACGATGGATGACCCGCCCGAGTTGGTGACCGGCCCCGTGAACAGGTTCGACTGGCCGAGGAAGTTGGCAACGAACGCGGTCTTCGGCAGCTCGTACAGCTCCTCGGGCGCGCCCATCTGCTCGATCCGCCCGTGGTTCATGACCGCAACCGTGTCGGCCATCGTCATGGCCTCCTCCTGGTCGTGCGTCACGTGCAGGAAGGTGAGTCCCACCTCGCTCTGGATGGACTTCAGCTCGAGCTGCATCTGGCGTCGCAGCTTGAGGTCGAGGGCGCCGAGCGGCTCGTCGAGCAGCAGCAGCGCGGGGCGGTTCACCACCGCGCGGGCCAGCGCGACGCGCTGCTGCTGGCCGCCGGAGAGCTGCTGCGGCTTGCGGGCGGCAAGGTGATCGAGCTCGACGAGCCGAAGGGCCTCGTGTGCCTTGCCGACCGGATCGGCGATACCGCGCCGCCGCAACCCGAACGCGACGTTCTCGAGCACGGTCATGTGCGGGAAGAGCGCGTAGCTCTGGAAGACCGTGTTCACCGGGCGCTTGAACGACTTGACGTCGGTGACATCCTTGCCGCCGATGAGGATCCGCCCTACCGTTGGCGTCTCGAGACCCGCGACCAGTCGAAGCGTCGTCGTCTTGCCGCAGCCCGACGGGCCCAGCAGCGCGAAGAACGAGCCCGCGGGAATCGTCAGGTCGAGATCGTCGATCGCGGTGAAACCGGGGAAGCGTTTGCTGATGCCGACGAGCTCGAGGTCGGCGCCCGCCTCAGCGAAACCGCCGATTGCCATCAGGCGCCGAGCTTCACGCGCTGGAACTCACCGTTGAACGCCTGGTCGTCGGCCGAGTCGAGGCTGCGGAAGATGTGCGCATTCGACAGTGTCTCTTCGTTCGGGAAGATCAGTTGGTTGTCGGCGAGCTCGGGGTAGAGCTCGGCGGCGACCTCCTGGGCGCCCACCACCGGGGTGATGTAGTTCACCCAGGCCGCGACCTCGGCGGCCACCTCGGGCTCGTAGTAGTAGTTCATGAGGGTCTCGGCGTTCTTCTTGCGGGGGGAACCCATCGGCACCACGAAGGTGTCGCCCCACAGCGTGCCGCCCGCATCCGGCAGCGCGAACTTCCACTTCTCGTAGCCGGCCTCGGCGTTCAGCACCGTGATGTCTCCCGACCACGCGATTGCGGCGATCGCGTCGCCCGAGACGAAGTCCTCCATGTACTCGTTGCCCTTGATCCCCGAGATCTGACCGGAGACGACGTGCGTCTCGAGCACCTCGATCGCGGCGGCGAACTCGTCCATGCCCCAGTCCGACCCCGCGATATCGACACCCTGGCTGAGCATGATGAGGCCCATCGTGTCGCGCATCTCACTCAGCACGGTGACCTTGCCCTTCAGCTCAGGCTCGAACAAATCGTCGACGCTGCCGAGTCCCGCGGGGAGCTCCTCGGTGTTCCAGGCGATGCCGGCGAAACCGTTCTGCCAGGGCAGGGACTTCTTCCGGCCCGGATCGAAGTCGGGGTTCAGGAGCGCCGGCGCGAGGTTCGCCTTGTTCGGGATGTTCGCGGCATCGAGCTCCTGCACGTAGCCGAACCGGATGAGGCGAGCGACCATCCACTCGGTGAGGCAGAAGGTGTCGGCGCCGGTCGCCTGGCCGAGCGCGAGCTGGTCCTTGATGGCGCCGTAGTAGGTGTTGTTGTCGTCGATGTCGACCTTGTACTCGACCGTGATCCCCGAGGCATCCTGGAACGCGACCAGGGTGGGGTAATTGCCGTCGTCATCCTCGTCGATGTAGGCGGGCCAGTTCGACCAGGTGAGCGTCTTGTCCGATTCCGAGACGTCGTCCGCGGGCTTCGGCGCACCGGCGGTGGTGGGAGCACAGGCGGCGAGGGCAAGCGCTCCCGCGCCGATCCCAGCGCCCTGCAGGAGGTGACGGCGGCTGAGCTGCGCCCGCCGCGCCTGGGCGACCAACTGGGCAACCATCGGGTCCTGTGGGCCTGGTCTCGTCATCGAATCTCCTTCGCCTGCTGCGGTTTGGATTGATACTGGCACAGCGCGGCAGACGACCACAGTGGCAAGGGGCAAAGCGTGACGTTCGTAACAAGAACTTCACGAAATCAGTACCCATACCGCCTCAATCCCTGCGGAATCCATGGTGGCTCGCCGCTACGCTGAGGGTCATGAGAGTGGCCGTTCCCCAGGAGATCAAGAACAACGAGTTCCGGGTGGCGATCACCCCCGCCGGGGTGCACGACCTCGTCGCACACGGGCACGAGGTTCTCGTCGAGACGGGCGCGGGGGTCGGTTCATCCATCCCCGACTCGGCGTATGTCGACGCCGGCGCGACAATCGCCCCGGATGCCGCGACGACCTGGGCCGCGGCCGACCTGCTGCTGAAGGTGAAAGAGCCCGTCGCGTCGGAGTACGGCTACTTCCGTGACGACCTGGTGCTGTTCACCTACCTGCACCTCGCTGCGGAGGCGGAGCTCACCGCTGCGCTCGTGGCTGCCGGCGTGACCGCAATTGCGTATGAGACGGTGCAGCTGCCGGGCCGCGCGCTGCCGCTGCTTGCTCCGATGAGTGAGGTCGCCGGGCGGCTGGCCCCCATCGTCGGAGCCAACGCGATGCTCAAACCCAACGGTGGCCCGGGGCTGCTGGTACCCGGCGTCCCGGGAACGCGCGCCGCGAACGTCGTCGTGCTCGGCGGCGGAGTCGCGGGCACGAACGCCGTGTCGGTGTCGGTAGGGCTCGGTGCGAACGTGACGGTGCTCGACACGAACATCCAGCGGCTGCGGGAACTCGATGCGCTCTACGCGGGCCGGGTCTCGACCCTCGCGTCGAACGGTTTCGAGATCGAGCGCGCCCTCCTCACCGCAGACCTGGTGATCGGCTCGGTGCTGGTGCCCGGCGCCAAGGCGCCCAAGCTCGTGAGCAACGACCTCGTCTCCCGGATGAAGCCCGGCAGCGTGCTGGTCGACATCGCCGTCGACCAAGGGGGATGCTTCGCTGACACCAGGGCCACCACGCACGCCGAACCGACGTTCACGGTGCACGGCTCGTTGTTCTACTGCGTCGCCAACATGCCGGGCGCGGTGCCCAACACCTCCACCTACGCCCTGACCAACGCGACGATGCCTTACGTTCGGGCGCTCGCCAATCTCGGCTGGAAGTCGGCCCTGCAGGCCGATCCCGCCCTCGCGCTCGGGCTGAACACGTTCGGCGGGGCGGTGGTCAACGCCCAGGTGGCGTCGGCTCACGGGCTTCAGGCCACGGCGCTTGCCGACGCCATCGCCTGATCCTTCCGTCAGAAGCTCGCCCGTCAGAATGGCAATCGCACGCGGTCTGCTCCCCCGTCGTCACGCACTCGCCAGGCCACAGACGGCAGACCGGTCAGGGGTGGCGGCAACTCGCGAGAACGGGTGAGCGCCCGGTAGTCGGCGGGAGTGCAGCCCTCGATCAGCACGGTTGCTGATCGACGCATCGTCGCCACCGCGCCCCATTGCGCGAGCCAGTCGTCGACGGTGCCGACGATCACCTCGGCTCCCGGCCGGGCCTCGGGATCGTCTAGGGCGGCGACCGGAATGCCGGCCGCGAGAGCGCGCTGTGCGATCAGCAACGGCCTCGGCGTGACGATGGCGACCATCCCGGTCGGCGCTTCGTCTACGGCGGGTTCCCGCGCCGGCCACCGCGGCTCCGTCAGCACGACCTGCACCCGGTGACCCTGCCACCTGCCGCCACCGGCGGGCAGGTCGGGCTCCCATTGGGCGGCGTCCCCGCCGGCGAGCACCAGCTCCTGCTTGCTGGCGTGGCCGAGCCACAGCCGCGCCGGAGCGAGCCCTGCGAGCGACTGCACGTCGGCAGTCACCCGCTGCGCCGCGAGCACCAGGTGCAGCCCTCGAGCCTGCCCCTCCCGCAGCGCACGGGCCAGCATCTCGAGAATCGCGTCGCGGTACTCGGCGGGGCAACGCGCGAGCAGGGCGTCGACGTCGTCAATCGCCACGGTCGCATCGCGGGCGCTCTCGAGGTCTACGATCACGTCCCACGCCGCCGGCACCTCCGGCGGAACCAGAATGGTCGGCCTGACCGCAGCCACCGCGGTGCTCTTGCCGCTTCTGGCTGCGCCGACCACCAGGAGGTGACCGTGGCGCGCCGGGAGCCACGACGCCGGGGCGCGCCTCTGCTCGTGCGGGAGGTCGAGCATCCCGAACACCACCTCTCCCGGTTCTGCGGAGCCCCGCTCGATGTCGCTGGCGCGAATGACGTCGGGCAGTGGCGGACACCACGGCCGACGCGGCGACGGCGATTCGGGCCATTGCCTCGACACGCGAGCGACGTCGACCTCCGAGGCGAGAGCGAACTGCACCCGCCTCGGTGGTGATGCCGCGGTGCTGAGAAAACCCGCGCCTCGGGCAGACGGCGAGAGGGCAGCCGCCGAGTCGGTGCCGATCACCGCCGAGCTGTCTGAGCGGTTGTTCACCCGAAGCGACACCCGCAGGTCGGCGTTGGCGAGCAGGGAGTCACGAACGGCTCCCGCCGGGCGCTGCGTGCAGAGGATCAGGTGCACCCCGAGCGACCTTCCCCGGGCGGCGATATCGGTGAACAGGGCGTGCAGGTCGGGGTGCTCCGAGAGCATGGCCGCGAACTCATCGACGACGATCACGAGGCGGGCAAGCGTCGGAACCTGCTCGACATCGCGGGCGCCGCGCTCGGCGATCGTCCGCTCCCGAAACCTGAGCTCTGCCCGGAGACTCGCGAGAGCCCGGGCGGTGGCAACGGTGTCGAGGTCGGTGACGATCCCAACGGTGTGCGGGAGCGCCGAGAGTTGGCTGAAGGCCGCGCCGCCCTTGAAATCCACGAGGAGAAAGGCGACCCGCTCCGGCGGAAATGTCGCGGCCATCGACAGCACCCACGACACGAGCAACTCGCTCTTGCCGCTTCCGGTGGTTCCACCGATCACCGCGTGCGGGCCGTCGGCGACCAGGTCGACGGTGACCGGTCCCGACGCGTCGACCGCGAACGCGCAGGCGAGCCCGGATACCCGCGAGCGCTGCGGCGACAGCGCGAGCAACTCGTCGAGACCCGCCACGGTAGGCAGCAGGTCGTCCGGCGCGACGAGACCGTCGCGCCGAGCATCCGCCGCCGCTGCCTCCACCCACCGGGCCGCCTCGAGTGCCGACAGCGGCGCAACCGCGAGCGCTGTGCGTCGATGCGGGTCGGGATGCTCGGTGATGCGAGCTCCCCCGGGCGCGTCGAGGGTCACGACCACACGGCACTC
>Ga0247739_10000451_pt1 | contig 14805 bp, 19 predicted proteins | sample UWRJL058202B2_FD_180943 | JGI IMG/M metagenome (GOLD analysis project Ga0247739, IMG submission 180943) | Plant litter microbial communities from Arlington Agricultural Research Station in Wisconsin, United States - UWRJ-L058-202B-2 | ecosystem: Environmental > Terrestrial > Plant litter >...
TGAAGTGAACGCCATGACCCTGGCCACCGTAACCGCTGATGGAAGACCGGATGCCCGCATTGTGCTGCTCAAAAATTTTACAGAAAACGGATTTACATTTTTTACCAATTACGAAAGTCGCAAGGGACAAGAACTGACGCTGCACCCTTATGCCAGCCTGGTATTTTTTTGGAAGGAGCTCGAAAGGCAGATTCGAATTGAGGGAACGGTGACCAAAATTGAAGATGCTGAAAGTGATATTTATTTTCAATCGAGACCAGTGGCTAGTCAAATTGGTGCTTGGGCTTCGCCACAAAGTTTTGTAATTGAAAATAGGGCCGTGTTAGAGCAAAAAGTAGAGGAAGTTAAAAAAATGTATGCTGAAGCAAATATCCCGAGGCCGCCACATTGGGGTGGTTATTTGGTAAAACCTACTCAAATAGAATTTTGGCAGGGGAGAAGGAGTCGACTGCACGACAGAATCAGATACCAACTGTTCGAAGGGGATATATGGCAAAGAGAAAGACTTGCACCTTAATAAAAGGGTGCCTAAGCAAGTAATGTGTATCGTATTACGATTTTGGATTTACGAATAGTATGCCTCCATAATAAGCAAATGATTGCATCACTATAAACCGCAATTCGTAAATCCAAAAATCGTATGTACAATTAAGCTTCTTTTGGAGCAGCAGGAGCCACGGCTTTTTTAACCTTGTTAGGTTTAGCAGGACGTATATTTCCGAACGATCCTTTAGTGATTTTTCCTTTTTTTGTTTTGATGTCACCTCTTCCCATGATTTCTGTTTTTTATTTTTATTAATTAGAATGATGCGAAAGTAGAACAAGCAAGGCACTTTTAGCACCTTGCTTGTTATTTCGTTGTAGGCAATCGATTTTAGATTTTTCCTGAAAGCTCTTTTCCTGCTTTAAATTTAGCCACTTTCTTCGCTTTGATCTTGATTACAGCACCTGTTTGAGGGTTGCGACCGTTACGAGCTGCACGTTTGGATACGGAAAAAGTTCCGAAACCAACCAATGTAACTTTATCACCTTTCTTCAAGGATTTTGCTACTGCATCCACAAAAGAGTCAAGCGCCGCATTGGCTTGTGTCTTTGTGATTCCAGCATCTTCGGCAAGTTTGCCGATTAAATCTGATTTGTTCATGAGGAGTAAATTTTATGATGGAGACAAATATAAAAGGTTTTGTTTGCTGCCCAATTATTTTAGCTGTTCATTTTATCAACAACAAACCGCTGAAACCTTTACGGCATAAGGGTTTTGGCTTAAAACGAACTTTCGTGTGCGTGTATTGTAAACGCCTAAAATTAGCTGAAACGTAGGCTGGTAAAGGGTTTTAGCCCTTTGCAGTCTGAAATGCAGTGCAGGCAAGGGTTTCAGGCCTCTAGCTTTTTTGTTTTTTACACTATAATCAGGCCAAATATTTTCACAGTTAGTTAATAACCTCCATTAAAGACCGAAAAGCAAAGTATTGATTGCCCCACGTATCAAAAACCTGCTGCTTTAAAGCTGGTGCATATAATTCAATGTACCGGTTGTACTGTGCCTTGCTGATGGCATAATATTGAAAAGCATAAGTAGGGCCTTCTTCATCATCAGTTTCTAACAAACGCAATATTTGGTGTTTTTCAAAGCAGCCAGTACCCAAAATTTCGGGTACATGTATATCCTGCATCCATTGTAGCCATACTTCATGAATTTGCCAGGTGACCTTGGTGGTAACGTTGTAAATAATCATATAAAATGAATAAAATTTTTATGAAGCCTCTCTTTCTTTTTTCATGTCTTTGGTCAATTGCCAAGTAAGCAGCGTCAGCAATAATAAAACAATGCCAATGACGGGCCAAAGCCAACGGTTTTTTTGTTGGGTGGCAACCTGAACAATTGGTGTTTGCATGGTAGTAAGTGGCCCAACGGTTGCATTGGGGATCACTGCTGGTATACTGTCATTAAAAAGCGCCAAGTCATAATCGGGCGGATCTGCTTGAGGATTGTCGAAAACAAGTCCATATTCCTTCCCTTTTTCCAAATAAGCCACCATATCGCAAGCTTGCTGTGCAGTAGAAATTGCTGCTATTTTTAACGGCGGATTGTCCTTGTTGTCAATCACCATAAAAAATCTACGGCCTTTGAAAAGTGGCACCAAAGCCGAGAATTGTTCTCTAGAAGATATCTTGCCACTTGCAATAAACATTTTCATCGGCGCTGAAATCGATGTAGTGGCAGAATCCTCATAATAAAACTGAACAGGTCTATCGTAAAATGCCGGCCCGCTTACACGGAGTTCTATTTTCTGAACCCGATAATTTTTCTATCCGAATGTAGGTATGATGATTGCTACTATCTATTTGGTTAAAAATAGGGGCAGGATTGTTTTCAAAAGAGCCATTTTCATCACCCACTTTGCTTAAGGTATTTCCCGTACCTAAAATATTCAAAGGGTCATTTCCTTCGTTTTGAATAAGAATTTTCAAATATTTATAATCGGTATTGGGGAACTCGATTGGCCGCACGCTTCCATTGGTCGAAGTACTTAACGATGGGCCGATGGCAAAGTGTTCTTTTATGGTAAACCAAGTCGCTCTATCATCGCTTCCGCTAAGGTTAGCATAACGAATGGAGGAGGTGTTTTTCAAAAAAATAGAAATGTGGTCAATAGGCTTTTTTGCGAGGTTATAGATGATCACCTCGCTACGACCGCTATCATCCAGTTTATTTTGTAAAATAGGATAGTCTACAAAAAATGCATCCGCTTTATTAATGTTGTCGCTACGCAATAGGTGTGGAACGTTGTGTTTTTCTTTATCCAAAATACGGATATCACTAAAATCAGTTTTAGTATGTGCCGCTATTTGTGGCGTAATTGCTATCCTATAAAATCCGGTTGCAGGCACCAAATCAATCTTTGCACTATATCCATAACCTTGCCCCCAGCCAAAAGCGGGAAGCAATACTATGCAAAGCAGCCATAAATTATGCTCCCTTTTCTTCATCATTAATAAATAATTTTTTAAGCCGTTGATACATAAAAGAAATAATCAATAACAAAACGCCCAACATAATAAACGCTGCTATTTTGCCACCCTCGTTGATGTTGCGCAAATCGAACAAAAAAAGTTTTAGCAAGGCTAGGGTAAACAATGTTAGCGACACAACCCGCAATGGCTTGAACCGGAAACGCATACCCAACCACATCATGCCAAAAGAACAAACGGCCCAAACGATGGTCATCCCAGCTTTTTGATACATGTTATGCAGGTAATCTATTCGTGCTTGTGTACTGCCATTGCCAATCCATAAAAACAAATGCAACATAATGGCTGTAATAAAAATCATAAAACCGATGGAAAACGCCCATGTAAAAAACGTCGTATTTTCTTGTACGGCTTGCTTGTTGGCACGCAAGTAACGAATAGCGTCGTACATCAATCCAATAAAAATAATGCATGAAATCCAATAAGCGACCATATGGATTTGTTGCCGTGGCCAGTCAGCAGATCAGTAGAAATGGTATTGATGATTGAAATATCAATAAAATACAATATAAAGCAGATGGCCAGTAAAAACAGCCTGAAATATAGTATGGTATTTGAATATTTCTTGATGGTGGCATACAATACCGCCGCATATACAAACGTGTACAATTGCAAGTATACCTGCTCGATGCCAGTACCAGGTAGGCGGTGGCTAAATTGATAATAAATTTCCAAAGCACCTGCGGCGTAAAGTAAAATCATGCTAAGCAAGAACATGCCGTTACCAAGTATTTTATGGGGAATATTTGGTAGAAAGTCTTTCTCCGTTTCTTTCCGCATAAGTCTGTAATATAGGAACGGCGATAAAGCCGCCACAATAGATGTAACGAAACCTTTATTTAAAATAATGTTCACAATCGAGTCGTTCCTTATATAAGCGTTTTGCCAATCCATAAGCAAACTAATTAGCATGCAGCCCATTATTAAAAGGGATGCCAACTTGAACAATTCGATTTTGGAACGCTGGAACAACCAGAACAACAGCACCGTTTCTGCAGCCCAAAACAAGGTAATATTATTGCCTTCTAACTGAACCGGAGCGGCAAGTGAAATATAAGTAAGCGTAAGGCCAATCAATAAATATAAAAAATTTCGATCCACCCGCTGGTTGCGGAACAGGAACCATGCCATCCCTAAATTAAATACCCCAAGTGCGGCTGTAAACAACCCTTTGTACATGCCATTATCCCAATGAAGCAGTATGATGATGCCAGCACTGTAATAGAGGCAATTGATGCCCAATAAAATCCCAAAATCAAAAGCCGTGAATTTCCGCTTTTCACGAAGGTTGTTCAGTGTGTTCATGGCCACAAACAACAGGTAAAATAGGGTGCCAAAGAGCAAGGCATTCCGGTAAGGGAATGGATAAATGTCACTATCCCAACTGGTAGACACGAGCCAGCCGCCGTAAATAACAATGGTAAAAAACAGGGCGATGATGTTGATCAACGGCCAACGTTTAAAATAGGCCAGTACCAATAATCCTATATTTAAAATGGATAGATATGAAAACAGTGCCACGTAATTATTATCACCTGTACTTACCAAGAAGGGTGTAATAAAACCGCCGATAACCGCTATCACAGCAAGTTCCAGCCTATCGTACAACAATGCCAATACAATTGCAAAAATGGTAATAACCACCATGATAACGAATGCCGCTACGGGCCCAAAAAAGCCATAAGCATGGAAAGCAAAAGCAATGGTGAAATAGAAAATGGCAATGCCGCCGCCTACCAATACCGAACTGAAGGAGCGATATCCTTTACGTAAATAATGTGCTAAACCTACCAGCAAGCCACCACACAACAAGCCGATGGCCACCCGTCCTTGCTCTTTGATCCAATCTTGGTCGATGGCATATTTTACAAAAAAGGCGATGCCCAATACCAAAACGCCGATGCCTATTTTATTGGCCAAGTTTTCACCAATAAATTTTTCCAGGTCGGGGTTGTTGCGTAACCATTTTTCCGACCAACTTTCTGTGGGTGTTCGCAACGGAACATGCGGTGGCGTTCTTGGAGCTGCTGCAGGAACCGGTTCCGCAGGTATAATTGTGGCTGGCGGAACCACCGGCGCTGGTATAGGTGTCGGTTGCGGTATTTCTTCCCGCTTTTCTTCGGGTATGGGCGCTGGCGCTACAACTGGCGCCTGCTTGGGCACAATAGATGCAGCAGGCTTTGGGGCAAAATAATCATCTATCGGTTTGCTTCTTGGCGGAGGTTGATTCCTCCATTTCTCAAGTTCATGTTCTAGGTTCGATATTTTCGTTCGTAAGTCGATGAACCGCTTGGTGAAGTCGGATTTCAGGTTGCCTATTTTGCTAAGCAAAATGGCCACTAGCACCACTAGTACCACCAATAAAAATGTTTCCAAGTTGCAAGGTTTTCGTAAAGATATATGTTACAATTCCAAATATATTGGACAGTGGTCTGAATGTTTCACATCTGGGAAAATTTTAGCATCTTTTAGGGAATCTCTCAGTGGCTCGGTCACGGTGATATAATCGATACGCCAACCTTTGTTTTGCAAGCGTACGGTCGGGAATCGTTGGCTCCACCAGCTATAGTGGTGCGGGTCTTGATTAAAATGCCGGAACGTGTCTATCCAGCCGTGTTCAATAAATTTATCCATCCAAGCACGCTCTTCCGGTAAAAAGCCAGAGGAGTTTTTGTTGCCTTTGGGGTCGTGGATATCAATGGGCTTGTGCGCAATGTTGTAATCGCCGCAAAGAATCAATTTTGGGTGATTCTGTTTCAAACCTTCTAAATATTCGAAAAATTCATCTAACCATTTATATTTAAAATCTTGCCTAATATCGCCGGAGGTGCCAGATGGAAAATAAGCATTGATCAAACGGATATCTCCAAAATCAAGTTGGATTACGCGGCCTTCATCATCGCTAGTGGCATGGCCCGTGCCCAGCTGCACAAAGTCGGGTATAATTTTACTAAAAACGGCCACACCGCTGTATCCCTTTTTTTGTGCGCTGAACCAATGGTGCACAAAACCAAGTTCTTCTAGCGATTTTACATCTACATCTCCTTGTGAAGCTTTTGTTTCTTGAATACAGATAACATCTGCAGGGTCAGTCTTTAACCAATCGATAAAACCTTTCTTAATGGCGGCACGGATGCCATTTAAATTGTACGAAATAATGCGCATGGTGCAAATATTTGGATATAAAATTTTATAATTGCTAAAAATAACACAAGATGTCAGAAACGCCTATACAAAAGTTAGATCCGGATGAGAAGCCAGAAGGGAATCAGCAAGAAAGCATTTTTGCAAATGAAGAAGTAACCCTGAAGGGTTACGACAAAAGTCTTAAAAATGCGAGAACGCTATTGTATGTTGTGGCAATTTTGCAAGTTGGCATGGGTGTATTTGAATATTTTAAATATCAAGATTATGATGAAGATATCCGGCTTCTTGCTATGGGCATTGACATCGCTATTGGATTGCCTTTCTTGATTCTCGCCATTTGGAGTTACAAGAAGCCACTGCCTGCATTTTTAACTGCCCTTATTTTGTACCCAGTCATTATCGTTGGTTTTACCATTTGGAATCCCGAGAATTTGACAAGTGGCATTGTATTGAAAATAATTGTGATAGTCGCTCTTTGGAAAGCATACAAAGACGCTAAAGAAAACGAGGAACTCAAAAAATCATTCGGTCGGGAAGACTAGCTTTTGCAATTCATAAACAAAATATTTCAAGGTTATACAAAACATTTTTGTCTATTTACAGGGCAGTAGGGCTTGCAGCAGCATGTAGACGTATGCTGCATGCATTTTACTTGCGTTACCAATTACATGGCCAAAAGCAATAACAAGCGAACATCACGTGTGCTTTTTTATCTTTCTATCTTCCTCTTGTTGATAGCAGGTTACTGGTATGCCAAAAAGTTCGATTTGTTTAACGATAGCGATGTTACGTTCGTTCAGTATCCAGCTTTTGGAATAGAAATCCCTACCGATTATACAATCCACGGCATCGATGTAAGTCATCATCAAAAAAGTGTAAACTGGAAATTGGTTAAACAGATGAAGGTGGCCAATATCAAAGTTGGATTTAGTTTTATTAAGGCTACGGAAGGAATAGGAATGGTGGATGAAATGTTTCGCCGCAATTGGAGGAAAAGCAAGGAGGCCGGCGTTATTAGAGGCGCTTATCATTATTTTGTTCCATATAAAAGTGGTAAGGCACAAGCTGAAAATTTTATACAGACTGTGGATCTACTGCCAGGCGATTTGCCGCCAGTGCTAGATGTAGAAACACTTGGTGGCTCCAATGCGACCGAAATGAAGCAGAATGCAAAAGAGTGGTTACAAACCGTGGAAGCCTATTACAAAGTAAAACCCATCATTTATACCGGGGTCGATTTTTACAGCCGCAACCTTGGAAATGATTTCGATCAATATCCTTTATGGGCCGCTCATTATCAACAAAAAACAGAACCTCGCATTGGTCGTTCATGGAGTATTTGGCAACACAATGAAACGGGTCATGTAAACGGCATTGCTACCACGGTAGATTTCAATGCGTTTTACGGAGACAGCATTGCATTCAAGAAAATGTTGATTAAATAATGGTCTAATATATCCAGTCCGTCACCGTTTGATTTCCCATTTTTTTCTGGTTCGGTTGATGATTTCCGCCACCAATAAGTTAGGTACCCAACTAAGCCACGCTACCGTAATGTACACATCCCTGGGTGGAAAATTTATATGCAAATAATCGAATAAGTAAGCATACACCCGCAGGCTGATAGCGCTTAATGTAAGCGCATAACTACGAATCATCCATTCCGCATGGCCATCAAAATCTTTTTGTTTTACACGGATCAACGCCATTAGCGTGCAACCGTACCAAATTACCGATAAAAGTGTAAAGCTGGTGCGTGCAGCCAGTCCACCGTTTGCTTTCAATGCCATTACAAATGCGGCAGGGCCACTAATTAGCAGCACGGTTACAAAATAAACCCAGCCAACCATGCGGTGCACCTGCGTGTATTGACCTAATATTTTTTTACTAAACTGGGTTAGCCCAACTACCAACACCAATATGCTCGTAAAAACGTGACTATAAAAACTGATACGCCAAATTTTATCGTGGTAAACGTTCTGTTTGGTGAGCAAAAAATCCACGTTCGGTCGCATTGCCCGATATGGCAAAGACAAATCAATCATCAACCAACAGCCCCAAGCTAAAGCCGCCAACAGCAGTATATGAATCAGTTTTTTCAGCAAACGAAGGTTGTTGTAGTTGTAAGTTTTAAGTAATAAGTTGTAAGTGATAAGTTTTAAGTTGTAAGTAATAAGTTGTAAGTTTTAAGTAATAAGTTTTAAGTTGTAAGACAGATTACAAAAGGATTCAATGTTTTGAACCCTAAACCCTGAACTCTTAACTCTTAATTCTCAACTCCCTACGGCGCCTCATTTACCCATTCCATGTTTTCGCCTAACAGGCCTTGTACATAAATGGTGCTATCGCCTTCATACTTTTCTCTTTTAACAAAAAAGGCGCTCCTGCGGCTTGGGAAAATGGTATTGGGCTGCCAGAAAACAATTACACTATCTTTTTGGTCCTGCCAGTTTCCTGCAATATTTTGTAGCTGTTCCTGTGGCGTGCCCTTGCCGGTGTAGTATGCAAATTGGGCCGATCCATCCACGTTCATCGTCATAATCCTTCCTAAGCTGTCTGTCCAAGAAGACGCCAGCTGATTGTAACCTTCGGTTTTATCCTTTACAAAAGTGAAATCCTTTTTCTTGAGCGACTGGTCGTTCTTGGGCTGCCAACTGCCTTTGCCTTCAAAGGTGGCAGTATCGATAAATAATTCAAAATGCCCATCGTATTTATTCGTTCCCGGTTCATCTAGCACGAGCTTGAATTGCGAACCGAATGGCTCCAAGTTGCCACGCATATTGCGCTTAAGCCCTTTGTGTATATTGTAACCGCTTATGTTTATACCGTTGGCATAGTTAATAGAAATGCTGATGGGCGTGCCATCAAAACTACCATGGTAAATGCCTTTCAATTTTTGGATGTCGAAAGTGGTGTTGAGTACCAAACGGTCGATATTGGGTGAAACCAAACTATCCACCTTTGTTTCAGGAACGCTGTCGGATTTGCACGCAACAAAAGAAGCAAAAAAAGTAATGGCAAAAATATATTTAAACATAGGGTAAATGTTTTGCGAAAGATAGGAAAGGGATTCAGGATTTACAAACCTCCAACGCTGCCTTGTACATGTCCATCCATTTTCGCCCTCTTTCATCGTAGCCCAAAAGGTGGTTATGAAAAATAGTAATCAGCATGCCGCCTACCTCTTTTGTGGCTTTATAATAAGTTGTAAACTCTTTCAATGCCTCTGCAGGCGAGAACTTTTGTTCAAACATAGAATTTGCTTCCATATAACAGTATGGGAATATTGTAAGCATAGTATGTTGCTCTGTTGTCAGATCGTACCAAGTGTAAGGCTTGCAGGTAGATGCCCTAAAACCATTGATGCTTCCATATCCCATCGAATAATCCTCCTGTATGCCCAGCCTCACCAAGCGCTGAAATGTAACTGGCAGCTGCATCCGGATATAATGCTGTCTACTTTTTTTTATGGTTTGATCCAATATTGTAGCAATAGTTTGTATCTCTTGCTGCAAGATAGTTTCGTGATCACCACTTTGCCAACTTGGATGAACGCCTACCAGATTTTTTTTGGCTGTCAGCGCTATTAGTTCCTGCATTTCTGCGGTAGCTGGGTCTATATTCCGGTCGTAACCTTTTTGTTTTTGGGCTACCAAAAAAAAGTAAATAGGTTGAAGTTTATATGTAGCGTGCAGGCTATCCAAATCTTCGTAAATGTCAAAAGGGTCTTTTTGTTTGCCGTTGGCAATGTCCTTTCTAATCTTAACCCAAGGATCTCGGCCCATGGTGCGAAGGCCTCGAAGTAACGAACGTAATTGGCCTTTTCCGCGGTAACTGTAGGCCACGTCAATATCGTACGTAGGCAAAAAACGAAATCCATCCTGTTGAAAATAACTGGTGGCCGGCAGTTTTTGCAAGCACGCTTTCTTAAAATCTTCTAACCATACATCAACCAATGGTACATGCAAAAATTGATTTTTAAAGGCTAAACTATGCTCATGTGCATACCTTCCATAAGTATCTTTTGTATGCGGTAAATATTCTTCGTAGCGCTGAATAAGGTAAAACGATGCTGCCAAAACATCAAAATGAAAATCTCCTTGGGTTTCAAAAAAATAGGGTAGTTTATTATTCGATTTTACGTTGATATCCTGTTCCTCGATGCCGGTTTCGAACAACAACGAATGTGGCTTGATCCAAAAACTTTCCATTGGAAGCGGCTCATGACTGTAATTCAGTATCCATCCATCTTTCAGCAAATCTTTATCTGTAACGATTACCAATGGCTTTTTAAAAAGCTGTAACCCCAACCAGTGCGCTATGTAAGCTAAGCGTGGGCTGGTATGTGGGGCGTAGAGGTACATAACGGGCTGTAAATGTAAGAAAGGCAATGGCAGAATGGTGGTGATCATGAAAAGATGTGACGTTTGATGAAACGATGAGATTCCTCAATCCAGCTATAGGATCATATATTTGCCCTCTCTATGGGACAAAAAAAACTGATTCGTTTCGCCGCCATTAAAACTTTCGATAATGTGCTGGAATACCCGACCGCCATGCGTGGACAGTGGCAGCCATTTTTCCAAAATGCTAATCCGATTGTATTAGAGTTGGCCTGTGGCAGGGGCGAATATGCAGTAGGCTTAGGTAAAACGTTTTCGGATAAAAATTTTATTGGGCTCGATGTAAAAGGCAATCGCATTTATATTGGCGCCAAATACGCTATAGATAATGGTTTGAACAATGTGGCCTTCGTTCGTACCGAAATAGATAAGGTAACAGATTATTTTGCCAAAGGCGAAGTAAGCGAAATCTGGATCACTTTTCCCGACCCGCAATTAAGGATCAGCAAGGCAAAAAAGCGGCTTACCCATCCTAGGTTTTTGAGATTGTACCAACAGATTTTGACAGAAGGAGGAAAGATTCATTTAAAAACCGATTCTCCGGTGTTGTATCATTTTACCAAAACGGTTATCGGTTTGCTGAGCTTAGAGATTATTAAAGATTACGATAATGTGTACAACCAAGCCACCGAACCAGAACTGCTGCATATCCGCACCCATTACGAAAGTTTGGATATAGCGCAAAGTGGTCGCATTCATTATTTACAATTTACATTGCCAACGGCACCATTACCCAATAAGGACGAGGAACTTAAAGCAATAACCAATGAGCAAGAGCTGGGAAGAGAACATTGATTATTATTATAATGAGCAAGGATACGTGGTGCTTACCGAAAAATATCATCTAGAACGCGGACACTGCTGCGGTAATGGATGCAAACATTGCCCGTTCGATTATATGGCAGTGGCAGAGCCGAAAAGAAGTGATCTCCTATCTTTAAAACATGAAAGAGAAAAAGGAAGCCGTTAAAAAGAAGGCAGGTGCCACCGCCGTAAAAGCTACAGCGGAGGCCCCAAAAGACGCAGTTGCTCATCAACCAAAAAAACATTCCTTTTTTGATGATGTGTGGGATGTGGTACGCCTGATACCAAAAGGTAGAGTAACCAGTTATGGTGCTATTGCAAAATATTTGGGTACCGGGCTTAGTGCTAGAATGGTTGGTTGGGCTATGAATTCGTCTATGTATGCAGATAAACCTGTGCCTGCGCAGCGTGTACTTAACCGCAACGGGATGCTTACCGCCAAAGCACATTTTTCACCTCCTGAGAAAATGCAGAAGATGCTCGAAAAAGAAGGTATCAAAATAGAAAAAGATGCAGTGGTGGACTTGGTCAAACACTTTTGGGATCCGGCAATAGAGCTAGGGTACAATTAACCAACCGGATAGTAAGGGCTGATCATCAAATAAACCACCGGCCCGGTTACCGCCACGTAAAACCAAATTGGCCAAGTAATCCTAGCCAACTTTTTATGAGCGGCATATTCGCCTATGAGTGCACGGTAGGCTGTAAAAAGAATAAAAGGAAGGATAATGCCAGCCAAAATGATGTGGGTTCCCAGTATGAAATAATAAATCATACGAGTACTGCCCACGGCTAATTTCTCAGATTCACTTATAACGCCATCTAAATTTGCATCTCCAAATCTGGATTCGCCCGCTAATAAATGGTAAGTAATATAGAACACCAGAAAAAACACCGATAACACAATTGCCGTCATCATTAGTTTTTTATGAAGGAGAAAGTTTTTCTGTTTCACGGCTATCAATGCAGCCACTAAGAATATGGCCACAGCGGTATTAATAAGCGCATTGGCTTTTGCAAATAGGTGGATGTCGAACCCAAGATTTACTTCCAGTTTAATCTTGCTCAATAATACTACTACCGCAAAAACCACAAAAGACACTGTAAGAATAAGGATGCGTGCTTGTTTGTCGTTTTTTTTGAGAACAGGTGACAACATATATTAGATTTTATAAAGGACTCGTTTGCGATTGTATTATCTGCTACCCGGAACGCCCTTTCTGCTTCGATTTAAAAAGAACATACCCAACAATACAATGATAGGAATGATGATCAAGATTGGGATGATGGCGATGTATTGCCTGAAAAACGAAGGTGTGTTCTTGTCTTTTTCTAAGGTTAGCTTGCCAATATCATCGGCCAACTTACTAAGTGCAATGCTGTCTAAACCATTGTAATAACCTCTCACCACATGGTATTTGTCAAGTAAAATAATTTTTTCTGAGTGGATGAAATTGCTGTCTGCAGTACCACCATCTTCAGTAGGGAGCCTAAACTCGTGCAACATCAAATCGTAAATTTCCTTTTTAGAGCCGGTAAGCATGCTCCAGTTGTCGCTATTAACGCCAAAACGGTCCGCAAACTTTTTCAAATTATTTACCGAATCCCGCTCTGGGTCTATACTTAACGATAAGAAAGTAACCTTCGAAGTGTCGTCGTATTTTTTGTTCTTGGGTTCTTCGTAGCTTTTTTGCAGTTTACGGATGTTGCGGGTAAGTGCAGGGCATATGTTAGGGCAACGGGTGAAAAAGGAATTGACAACAATAATTTTTCCTTTGATGCTGTCAAAAACGAAAGGCTCACCAAATTGATCAGTCAGGGTAAAATTTCTTACCCGATGCCATTGCGTATCGCTGATGATCTTCCCATTTTTTTCTGCAGTTATTACAGTGTCAGGAAAATACCGATGTGGCATGTTTACAGCGCCTTCGCCAATATCTTTCATGATAAAATAACAGATGACCGGAATTATACATGCGATCACCAACCCGCCTACAGCTCCCCTATTCATACTTGCTTAAAATGAGGTGCAAATGTAGTTCATCTAAAGTACGTGCAAGCAAGCATCAGCAATAAACATCCAGTTGTGTGAGATGGTAGCCGTTATAAATGACCACATTTTCTCGGCATGTCGTAGCATAAAAAAACCGTTACATTGCTGTAACGGTCGTATTTAAAAGAACAATAATTATTTTTCGTCGGTTGGCTTAGGAGCGGGCTTTTCTACTTTTTGAATTTTGGATTGATCCGGAGTGCTACCAGCGTTTGTGTTGCGAAGGTTTTTCCAGCTATTGCCTTCGTACAAGAAAGCAATAATGAACCATACAAACAACATAAGCGGAACTACGATGGTCATTACCATGTTGCGGATTTCATCGCCCAAGTGCATAAAAATAGAAACGATGTAATATGCTTTAGCAAGGGTCAAAATACAAACCATTCCTTTAAAAGCAAGTATCAGTCCGTGGTTAGGATGTTCGCCGTCAACAGAAAAGTTATAGATAAGTAAACCGAGGCCCAACTCTAAAAGCGTAATGAAAGAGAGCAACCAAAATGTTCTCCAAATCTTTTTGGTGCTACCGGCATGTTCCGGTGCAAATGATATTTCTTCTGAAGCTAATGTATGTGCTGACATAAATTCGATTGATTAATAATAAAAGACTAAAAGGCGGTTCTATCAGGGTTATACCAGATAGAAACACAAGAATACAAACACCCAAACAAGATCTACAAAGTGCCAATAAAGACCAGCCTTCTCAATCATTTCGTAGTGTCCACGACGTTGGAACGTACCTATTTTGGTTTGGATGAACATCACGATATTGATGATAACACCGCTAAATACGTGGAAACCATGGAAGCCAGTGATACCAAAGAAATATCCGCCAAAGGCGATAGGGCCTGTTTCGTTTACATGCATTTCGGTCAGGTTGATGTGTTTCATGAGTTCGCCATCGCTCAACGCAGATAGTTGTTCATGTGTCATAACGCCTGCACCTTCTGCCCCGTGATGACCTACAGAAGCCAAAGCTACTAGCTGGTCATGTGGCGTATTTTGCAAAGCTGCCAAAGCTGCTTCATGCGATATGGGAGCGCCAAAAGGATTTTGCCTAACGGTAGTAGCAACTACATCCAAAGTGCCGTCCTTTAATATAGCAATGTGCTCGCCAGTTAATAAGTGCGTCCATTCCCAAGCTTGGCAACCCAAGAACATCAAACCACCAATAATAGTAAGGATCATATATTTTTCTACACCCTTTTGGTTCATTTTATGACCTTCATGAACGGCCAGAACCATTGTTACCGAACTAAAAATCAAAATAAATGTCATTAAACTCACAAACGCAAGCGGCAGATTGGTATGGCCTGCAAACGGAAAAGAGTTAAATACCTTATTGGGATCTGCCCAAAAATTTTG
>Ga0247739_10000452_pt1 | contig 14785 bp, 10 predicted proteins | sample UWRJL058202B2_FD_180943 | JGI IMG/M metagenome (GOLD analysis project Ga0247739, IMG submission 180943) | Plant litter microbial communities from Arlington Agricultural Research Station in Wisconsin, United States - UWRJ-L058-202B-2 | ecosystem: Environmental > Terrestrial > Plant litter >...
CGCAACGACAAACCAATGATTGGATGGCAGAAATTTATGAAAAGTGGGTTGCTGCCCACGGTGTTATTATTTTCACACCAGTCTATTGGTATCAAACGCCGAGCGTATTAAAACTAATGATTGACCGTTTAGTGTGTGCGGATGGTGGTAATCCCGACCCTACATCGACACACGGTAAGGACGCCGAAAAAGCAAAAGAAATCGAATTGGCTGGTTGGGATTATCCAAAGCATCTTGCGGGTCGTACTTACGGATTGGTTGTGCATGGCGATGTTGCTGGCATCGAAGGCGTACGGCGCGGGCTTTCTGATTGGCTCGATTGGATGGGTTTAGTTGATGCCGGCTCCAGCTCACGTTTGGATCGCTACCTTGGCTATTACGAGTCTTATGCGGAAAGCCATGAAGTGTTGGATCATGATCACGCGTTTCAGCAAGAGGTTCGCAACGTTACTAAAGCGGTCATTAATTCGGTAGCGGAATTGCGGCGTGGCACTTTGAGTAAGCCGGATGAAAATTTAAAAAGGCCGAGGCCGAAATAATGTTGTTTTTTTATTAATTTTTTTAAAATCGAGCGCCATAAATCAGCGCTCTTTTTTTACTTTAAATTTAACTGTTAATTAAACCGCTCGCGCTGCGCGCCTCACTCCTTGTGGGGGCTGGCCAAACAAGCGCACGAAAGATCTGCGCATACGTTCAGGGTCTGCAAAACCAACTTGTTTTGCAATTGCTTCGATAGGCTCGCTACTGGTTTCTATCAATACGCGTGCGGCTTCAGCGCGCAATCTTTCTACTGCTTTGGCAGGCGTTTCTCCAGTTTCCGTCATAAACGCGCGTGAGAATTGCCTTGGGCTTAAGCAGGCAATTTCTGCCAGACGATCAACTGTTAATTTCAAATGTAAATTTTCGCGAGCAAAACTCAGGGCTTCTCGTATGCGATCAGATTCCGGGTCCAATTCTAATAATGTAGAAAATTGTGATTGCCCGCCAGGACGACGGTGATAAACCACTAGGTCCTGCGCTACAGCGCGTGAAAGTTCCAGCCCAAGATCTTCTTCAATCATCGCAAGCGCAACATCAATTCCCGCACTAATTCCTGCAGACGTCCAAACGGCACCATCCTTGGTAAATATTCTGTTGCTATCAATTTTAACGCGCGGAAATAAACGCTGAAGTGCTGCGGTGTAACGCCAATGAGTTGTTACGTGTTTGCCGTCAAGAATTCCGGCGGCGGCAAGAATAAAAGCGCCGGTGCATACACTACCGACGCGTCGCGCTCTGGGTGCGCAAACTTGCGCAATGCTAGCGAGTTCCGCCGCTTTTACCGGGCATGTCGGTGTCTCGCCTCCACCTACAACGATGAAGGTATCAAAAAAGCATTCATCAATCGATTGAGTGAGAACTTCAATACCCGACGAACTTGCAATCAAACCACCCGCTGGTGAGACCACGCGTAATCGATAAGGATTAGTGCCCGATATCCGACTGGCTACTTGAAACGCAGCGAGTGGACCGCTGAGATCCAGCAGCTGAAATTGCGGGTAAACCAGAAAGCCAATATCGAGCGCCATGTTTTATCTCGCAGGTAATTACAACGGCAATTTTCCAAAAACGACGGCGTTATCGAGCAAGCGATTCGCAAAGCCCCATTCATTGTCGTACCAGGCATATACGGTTGCATGTGAGCCGCCGATAACTTTGGTCATGCCCAATTCAAAAATTGATGAAGCATCATCGTGAATAAAATCGCTTGAGACCAATGGCAAGGCATTGGTTTTCACCAAACCTGCTAATGGGCCTTCGCGGGCAGTGTCGAGCATCAAGTTATTAATTTCCTCGATGGAAGTAGGGCGCGCCGTGGTAAAGCTTAGTATCAGCATGCACACATCAATCGTGGGTACACGAATGGAGAAACCATCTAGTTTTCCTGCAAGCTCAGGCATCGCCAACCCTATAGCTGAGGCCGCGCCCGTTTTAGTAGGAATCATAGATTGCATAGCTGAACGAGCGCGGCGCACGTCTTCGTGGTACACATCTGTCAGTACTTGATCGTTGGTCACCGAATGAATGGTCGTCATGGTTCCAGCCACAATACCAATGTTGTCGTTTAGCGGTTTAGCGATTGTTCCCAGGCAATTTGTAGTGCATGAGCCTATGGCAATAACACGATGCTCTGGCCGCAGTACCTCGTTATTCACACCGTAAACGATAGTGGCGTCCACCTCTTTGCCACCGGGGGCAGAGATAACTACCCGTTTTGCGCCAGCGGCTAAGTGAACTGCGGCTTTTTCACGCGTGGCAAAGCGTCCGGTGCATTCAAGCACCACGTCGATATCGAGCTCTTTCCAAGGCAATTTAGCCGGGTCACGCTCGGACAGAACCTTGATGCGGTCGCCCTCGACGATAATTGAATCCTGCTCAACCACAACCGTACCTGGGAATTTGCCGTGCGCAGTATCAAAGCGGGTCAGATGCGCATTTATCTCCGCATTTCCGAGATCATTAATCGCGACTATTTGAATGTCGTGCTTTTTACCCGCCTCATAAAAGGCTCGCAATGTATTACGACCAATACGCCCATAACCGTTAATAGCAATTCTGACTGGCATAGCTAAAACCCTCTTAGTTGAATGTGTAGAGATAATCGCTGAAGCCCAACTATTTAAAAATGACAAAGATCCCTCGTTTTATGCCATTTTGAATCAAAAAAGTAAACATGAGTAACAGCCTAGCTGGCAGAGTACTAAGGTCTTCCAAATCGTTTAATATGCGCGCCAAAATTTCTATTCGATATTGAGAGTGTAAATGTTAGAAGTTATTTTTCTCGCTGTAGCCCTAAGTATGGATGCCTTCGCTGTTGCTATCGGATTAGGGGCAAAACGTAAAAACGATGCAAGCAAATTGGCACTAATGTCGGCAATCTACTTTGGTGTATTCCAGGCATTGATGCCATTAATGGGTTATCTCGTTGGAAAAAGCCTTTTAGGTTGGGTTGCGTCTTATGCTCCCTGGGTAGCGTTCTTTTTACTTGCGCTTATTGGGACAAAAATGATTTATGAATCATTTAGCGATGGCATTGAAGAAGATTTAAAAAATATCACTCACCGCGTCATGTTTATGCTTGCCATCGCAACCAGTATTGATGCGATGGCTGCAGGTTTCGCATTAAACTTAATTAAAGTGAATGTTTTTCTTTCGTGTTTTATTATCGGCGCGATAACTTTTCTATTCAGTTACTGCGGTGTTTTAATTGGCGCTAAAAGCGGCACCAAGCTGGAAAGTAAAGCTGAATTATTTGGTGGCGTCGTATTAATTTTAATTGGATTGAAAATGATTTGGTTTAGATAAAACATCTTTTATCATTTAAAAATACATCGATTCTATAAAGCAAAGACTGTGCACTTGCGGTAAATTGTTGATGGCATAACAATTCGCAACATTAATTTCAGCAATGAATTCCACTTAGGGGATATTAATGACCGCACAAACTTATGCCGCTTTAGCTAAGTCAGCTCCAACTCCCGCTGCAGCTGTTTTGCATGGTTATACTTGTCACGTTGCAGCGCTTCATTGGATGTTTCGGGAAAATGGTGAAACGGAACAAAACGCCGCGTCTAAATTAGAGGGTATTGCTCGCGCAAGATGCCAAGGCTGTACAGCTGGTCATCACGTACATTTGAGTATTCCTCATAATTGGTATGGCACTAATATGTGCAGAGGTGCAACCCCAATTGCCGATATGGATGATTTGATTACGACTGCTCGCGTAGGTGATGTACTTTTGGTTGGTAACCCGATTGCGCCTTCCCATAGCATGGTTGTTGTAAAAGTTAGCTCCGGTTGTTTAGGTAATAAAGTACACGTTCGCGGCTTTAATAATCTGCTTACTCTTGGTACGGGGTTACATAATCAGTATGACAATCATGATCGAAATATTGCTGTAAATAGATATTGGCATAGCGTTAACCAAGTGACTCGATTCGGGCCTTCCTTCGCTGCTGGCGAGCAAATGTATCGAATTAGTTATGCGCAATATTATGCAAACTCGCAAGCAATTCGTACAAAATTTGATGCACAAAACAATTACATTGGTCAGTAAAAGTGCCAAAAAATATACAAGAGAAATTCTTAATTGTAGGTGGCATTATTGGTGGCTTGGCTGCGATCTGGCATTTGTTGATGATTGCCGGTGGAGTAGGGTGGTATGAATTTGCAAGGGCACCGCAATATATTATTCAGTCCGCGAAAGCGAGAACTTTAGTTGCGCCGCTTTCCGCCATTGGAATCGCTGTTTTAATGTTTACATGCACTGCCTACTCATTTTCGGGGGCAGGGTTAATTAGGAAAATTCCATTTTTAAAGTCTGCGTTAGTGTCCATCGCCTTAATCTGCTTGGCTCGCGGTTTATTTATTTCTCCGCTATTTTATTCTGCAAGCTTAATGGGCACATGGCATTTGGTAGCCAGTTCGGTTTGGTTTTTTGTAGGAGTATGTTTTTTGCTCGGCGCATTAAATATATTTTCGAAAGGCTAGCACTCAGTCGGGCAATCGAGAAATAAATCTATCAATTGATAAGTAACGGTAAAGATATTTCTGCAACGATTAAATCGTCGAGCAATATCCACCTTTCAAGCGGTGGTGGTATTTCCGGTGCGCAACCAGCTAGCTGGTCATTTGATGCAAATACTCGCGCAACGACTGTTGTTTCAGTGCATAAGCTGTCGCGGTGTTATATCTCGGCAGTGGAATCAGATTCGTAATCGCTTTGAACTAATCTTCACCAGTTTGTCGTTTGATGGAACGGCGGTGTGGGCCGATTAAATCTAATTAAGTTTTAGTGCGAATGAAAAAACCAGTTGTAAATAGTAGCGTTTTATTTGGCGCAATAAATTCTTTTAAATTGTGTTCATCATAAAAGTAGGGAAGATATTTAAGTAGATCTTTTAATAATGACTATAATTTTAGCTGAGTAACATTATCGAATTTAGATCAGTTAAAGAGTTAACGCATTAAAGAGTTAAAGAGTTAAAGAGTTAAATAGCCCGTGAGCTTAAACGAGGTATCTTTGTGACCGAATTATTATCCATTATTTATGTAAGCTCGGCAGTGAACCTTTTCAGTGATACAGAACTTGAATCACTTTTGGTTGATGCAAGAACTTTTAATAAAGCAAGGGCTATCACCGGGGTTTTGCTTTACGCTGACGGAAATTTTATGCAGTGTCTGGAAGGCCCTACAGCGTCTGTTTTGCGCGCGTATGATCGCATCTTATCCAGTTGTCGTCATAAAGGGCTCATAGAGCTCAATCGTTCAAAAATAGAAGCCAGAAGTTTTGAGTCTTGGGAAATGAGTTTGTTGCGGCCCACTAACGCAGAGTTTATTTCACTTTCAAATGCTGTTTCCCTTGCTTCTCCTAAAGATCATTCTTCTGTGATTGCGATAGAGTTTATGAAAGGTTTCATAAGAACAATGGGTGCAGTTGAGTAAGCAAATCTCACGATGTGTATTCCAAATTGTGCTGAGTCGATTCTAACAACACGAATAGTTTTTGCTAGATTGCGCACCTGATCTTAACTTTTGAGTTTTTCGATGTTAAATGAACTTTTTGCCATTCTGGCACCCATCATGATTTCAACTGGAATAGGTTATGTATGGTGTAAAAGTGGTACAGAATTTCCCACGGATTTTATTTCCCGCATTGTGATGTATATAGGCACTCCATGTCTGGTTATAGGGGTAATGGCTAAGGTTGAAGTAAAACCTGAGGTGATGGGGGAAGTCGCGCTCGCTACTGCAATTGTTATGACCGCTATGGGTTCAATTGGCTGCCTATGGTTACGTGTAATAAAACTGCCGATAGCCACTTATCTCCCTCCGCTAATTTTTCCTAACAATGGCAATATGGGTTTGCCGTTATGTTTATTTGCCTTTGGTCAAACTGGGCTTGCATTGGCGTTTGGCTCTTTTATGGTAATGATGGTTGCTACCTATACAGTGGGATTAGTTTTAGTTACCGAAGGTGGTTGGCGTGAGCGCTTGATATCTGTTGCAAAACAGCCGGTGATGTATTCAATGGCGATTGCCGTGATTTTACTGGTTACTCACACCAGTCTTCCGCGCTGGTTATCGAACACGGTAGATTTAATCGGTGGCATTGCAATCCCACTAATGACAATTGCTTTAGGCGTTTCTCTCGCAACCTTAAAAATTCAATTTCTGAAGCGCAGTATTGCATTTAGTGTTGCGCGTGTTTTCGGTGGCTTATTACTCGGGTATTTAGTGTGCGAATTAATGAGCCTGACTGGAGTGTCGCGCGCCGTTGTACTTCTTCAATCAGCCATGCCTATTGCAGTATTCAATTATTTACTCGCGTTGCGTTACAACCGCTCACCGGAAGAAGTCGCTGCTATGGTGTTGGTATCCACTTTAATTGCTTTTGCTGGCTTGCCATTCTTGTTAATTGTGCTTTTATAAGTTTTACGATTAACAATAATGATGAGTGATTCGGATGGAGTCTACGGTTACAGCTCAGCTCAATCCGCTCGGCTCTCAATCAGCTATTTCCTTTGCGCGTTTGCGTCATGCTGAAAATGTAGCTGAGCTGCAATCGGAAATTATTAATTTGTTATCACACCTTTGGGTCGATCACGTTAATACGCGTGACTATCTCGGCGGATGGGATGTGCTGCCTCTGCGGTGCCAGCGTCAGCATTTTAATTCACACCCTTTGCTACAAAGTTTTGCGATTGAGGAGGGTGAAGCTTGGGAGGATTTGCCGTTGTTAGAGCAATGCCCAACCATCAAAAATTTGCTCGACTATTTACAGTGTCCTGTTAAAGCGGTGCGCTTAATGCGTTTAAAAGCTGGCGCTGAAATTAAACCCCACCGCGATCATGAATTAAGTATTGAGTTTGGTGAAGCACGTTTGCATATGCCAATTCAAACCAGTGACGCTGTGCGTTTTATTGTCGATAACAAAATTATTCCCATGTGTGCCGGCGAGTTGTGGTATTTCAATGCCGATCAAGTTCACGAAGTTTACAATCGTGGTAGTGAAGATCGAATTAATCTGGTGATTGATTGCATGGCCAATGAATGGCTATGTGAGCAAATAGTCACTGGAATTCAAAATGAAATAGTCGGGATAAATAATCAGGATGAATAACTATTTTTTATCCTATTGCAATTTAATTAGCTCTGTAGAACAACTCGACTATTGTAAGCAAGCTAATGGGCTCGTTGATTTGTTGGTACGCATCAAACACCTTTGGAATTGCGATGACATAAGTGACGATGAGTTGCTTCGTGAAATTGCGTCACTGAATCAAATACCGATTCAGCTATCAATTCAGTCATCGATTCAAACCGCATCAGTTAATTTGGCCGGGATTTGGTTGCCATATCGTTATCAAACCAAACGGCAATTGATTAACTGGTTAATCCCATTCGGTAATGCCACCGAACCTTTTCAAGATGAATATATTTCTCGCTGTCGCCAACACTTAATAAATCAAATCATCCAACCCTGTAGTTCACCAGAATTTGCGTTGCGGCAAGCAGAAAACCTAATGGATGTTAAACCCGCTGGATTTATTTTTCATTTGTCGCGTTGCGGTTCCACCCTTATTTCTGGCTGCCTTTCCGAACTTGATTCCACCTGTGTTTTTTCTGAGTCGCCATTGCTTACCGAGTTATTGTTAGATATCAGTTTATCGTTAAGACAACAGAAAAGGCTTTTACGCGCGGTTATTAATTTACAAGCCGCTGTCTTTCCCAATCGCTCTCACATGATCATTAAATGGAATGCCTGGGATATTTTTCGCTGGGAAATAATTCATGAATTGTTTCCGCAGGTGTCTGTTATTTTTCTGGTGCGCGATCCGGTAGCAATTCTTGCATCCCACCTGCATTCGGCGGGGCGGCATATGGCTGGTGATAAAAGCCTGGCCAATGTGAATCCTGTTTTTATACCGGCGAATTCAACGCAAACCTTATTGGTTTGGCGAAGTGGAGTGCTCAGCGCTTTGTTGGGAGAGATGAATCGAGTTAAACAAGATAATTCAATTTTACGTTTGGATTATAAAAATATAGATGGAGCTGGAATGAATGAAATCTGTCAGCACTTTGGTTTGCATCCACATCCAGAGCGCTTCACACAGCGGCTGCAATTTAATTCAAAAACGCCGCAAGTTATTTTTTCCGATGATAGTAAAATGAAACAGACGATTTTTTCGGCTGATGATAAAAAAAGCATTCAGCAAGCGCTCTTACCGGTGTATAAAGAATTTTTTGAGTCGTGATTTGCCAGAATAAGAAGAGGTTTTTTGTATGAGTAATGAATGGGAGTTGTCACCTGAACATAGTCTGCGTTTGGTGGAGCAAGAGGATGAAGAATTTTTATGTTCGCTCTTTTGTTCGGCGCGCCCTGAGCTTGGTTTATTGCCACTGTCACCTGTGCAATTAGCGCAATTGATACGACACCAATTCGAATTACAACAACGTGGTTACCGTCATCAATACCCTCAGGCGGAGAATTGGATCATAGCGACGAACTCCGCACCTGTAGGGAAAATTATGTTCGAGCGTTCGTCATCTGTTGTACATATTATCGATTTTATTATTGCACCAGAGTGGAGAGGGCAAGGTGTAGGGCACTCAATTCTCACCGCGCTGAAGGAATATGTGGGCGCTAAATCTGGTGTGCTCAGCTTACAAGTCGATCGTCAAAATATTAACGCCAAGCGACTATACCATCGGCTTGGGTTTGTAATGAGTCAATCTTCCGACACGCATGAATTTTTAGTTTGGTCGTGAATTAATCATTCTTGCCGCTACAAAAACAAATGGCGGCTAAATTCTGTTATGAGCCGTAATGTGAAAATCCTCTGCTATACCTTATTCTGAATTTGGAGGTGAGTGTCCAAAGGAATGGATAAACTATTCACGAAACAAAATATTTTTTATAAACAATAAAAATTTTTTATTTCCTGAAGTGTGCCGATTCCTCATGAGTTCAATTAATAACAATTACTCATCTGACTATTTAATTTTTTGCGATGACTAAATTTTTATAGCGACTGTTTTCGCATTCAAATTTAGTCGATAGCGATAAACCATCTTTAATCAAGGAGACTTTGATGTCAGACAATTTCCTCGGAAAAATTAAATTATTACCATACGACTGGCCTACCAAAAGTTGGCTTTTGTGTATTGAAGTTATTTTTCCATCACGTAATTAAAATTAAGGAGAAGAATTATGTCAGATCCGTTTCTCGGTGAAATTCGCATGGTCGGGTTCAACTATGCACCACGTGGTTGGGCTCTTTGTAATGGGCAATTACTGGGCATCCAGCAAAACTCTGCGCTTTTTGCTCTTCTGGGTACTACCTATGGTGGTAATGGTCAATCAAATTTTGCGCTACCTAACCTGCAAGGTCGAGTGCCTGTGCATGCAGGTCAAAGCCCCGGTACAAGCCAATACACGTTGGGTGAAGTAAGCGGGACTGAGAATGTAACTTTGACTGCAAATGAATTACCCACTCATGCCCACACAGTTGCATTGAGTGGAACAGGAAATGTCAGTGTTGCACTGGGGGCAAGCTCTGCTAACGGAAATACCCCGACTCCTGGACCAACCACAGTACCAGCCAAAGTAGCTAATGGGTTGGCTTCGCTCAATGCATTTAGCACTACTGCACCGAATACCACGCTCCTACCAGTGACTACTACAACGACTGTCAATGTGAACGGAAATACGGGGCTTGTAGGGAATAATCTGCCAGTTCCGATTGTGCAACCTTATGTAGTGGTTAATTTCATTATCGCGACTGAAGGAATTTTTCCTTCCCGTAATTAAGTTCCAAGGATTGCAGATAGATGGTTTATATCAGGTAGTGCGCAATGGATATGCGCTGTTTTTTTGGTTGAAAATAAATAATTAATGGGGACGTTTATGTTGCGAGCTACTTACAAAATAATTCATGCGCTCAATAATTTGGTTATTGGATATAGGAGTTATGGGATCAGAGTATTTTTAGGTGGCTTGGCAATCTTGGCATCCATTGATGCATACGCTGTTGTTCCAACGGATAATAATTTTGACAATCCCGTCAGTGCCCCTTATGAATTCACATCTGGTGAAACAATCGGTGGGGCTACTTTCACTCTGGTAGCTCCCGCTGGTGAAAAAAGCACCATCACGGCTCCTACTGGGAACTTTTCCATTACTGAGGAAGATGTCGGCAAGCCCTATGGCTATGATCTTGCCCTGATATTCAATATAGATTCTTCAAATATTCTCGTGGCGGGAGCGTTTGATGCGCGAATCACTTCGACGGATGGTTCAGAATTTCGTATTGCGTCAATAGAAATTGACACAGGGGCCGGTTTGGGAACCAGTCCAAATTTGACAATAACCGGTTATCGTAATGGAGTTTCAGTTGCATCCGATTCTATTAACACAGGTAGTTCCGATTCATCGGGTTCTGTGACTTATACAAAAAATGGGGTATCTCTTGGTTACGGCGGTATCCTGACATTTAATAGTGATTGGCAATACATTGATGAAATTCGTTTTACCGGCACTGATATATCCCTTGCCATAGATGATATGGATTTTGAAGCTGGTATCCTCCCCACGCCCACAATTACCTCCGCAACCTATAACGCCAGCACGGGCGTAATAGCAGTAACCGGCACCAATTTCTCCGCAACGGGTGGTGCTACCAATGATGTTGTTGCTAACAAATTTACCCTGACGGGCGAAGGCGGCGTTACCCATACGCTGACTGATACGTCAAATGTTGAAATTGGTTCTGCCACTACTTTTTCACTCACGCTCAGTGCGACTGATAGCGCGGCGATCAATCAGATCGTCAACAAAAATGGCCTCAGCTCTACTGGCGCTACCACCTATAATCTGGCCGGTGCCGCTGGCTTTATTGTCGATTCATCGGGGACCTCCGACCTTACCAGTAATGGTATTACGGCTTCCAGTGTCGGGACTCCCTCGGTTACATCTGCTACCTATGATGCCAATACAGGTGTATTGGTAGTAACCGGCACTAACTTGAAAACACTCAATGGTGCAGCCAACGATATTGTTGCCAATAAATTTACCCTAAGAGGAGAGGGAGGCAGCACTTACCTCTTGACTGATACATCCGATGTGAACATCACTTCAGGCACCAGCTTTACCCTGACATTGAGCGCTACTGACAAAGCAGGGGCTAACCTGCTGCTCAATAAAAATGGCACACTTTCTACGGACATCTCTACCTACAATTTGTCTGCTGCGGAAGATTGGGCGGCAGGCGCGGATGCGGCTGTATTGACAGCGGATACCACAGGTAATGGAGTCACTGTTAGTAATGTGGCGGTTCCTGCTGTTACCTCAGCTACCTATGATGCGAATACTGGTGCATTAGTCGTCACAGGTACCGGGTTTCTAAAACGCTCAGGTGCTACCAACGATATTGTCGCCAATAAATTCACCCTGACGGGTGAAGGCGGCAGTACCTGGACGCTAACTGATACCTCCAATGTGGAAGTTACTTCTGGCACCAGTTTTACCTTGACACTGAGTGCGACAGACAAAGCTGGTGTTAACCTCCGCCTCAATAAAAACGGCACCAGTTCCAACGGCGCAACTACTTACAATTTGGCAGCGGCGGAAGATTGGGCGGCAGGCGCGGATGCAGCTGTAGTAGTGGCGGATACCACAGGCAACGGAATTACCGTTGGCAATGCCTTTCAACCGGGTGCGCCAACTATAGGTACAGCTACATCGGGTGATGCACAAGCATCAGTCACATTTAGCGCGCCTGGCAGCAGCGGTAGTTCAGCGATTACTACTTACACTGCAACGGCCAGCCCAGGTGGCGCCACAGGTAGTTGTGCGGGCCCGGCAGCTTGTACTATTACCTTAACTGGTCTAACTAATGGTACTGCCTACACCTTTACCGTTACCGCGACTAATGCCATAGGTACCAGTACTGCTTCCGGTGCGTCTAACTCGGTAACCCCCAAAGCGAACCAAACCATTACCTTTCCGCCCCCCGAGGCACAAAACTTTGGTACTACACCTGACCTGAGTTCGACGGCTAGTGCTACCTCGTCACTTACGGTGAGTTTTACGTCATCCACTACTGGTGTTTGTACGATAACCAGCGGCGGTGCCTTGACCTTTGTGACTGCGGGTTCTTGTACTATCGATGCAGATCAAGCAGGTAATACAGCCTGGAATGCAGCTACAACAGTAACTCAAACTTTTACGGTGAATGCGGTAGTCCCTGGCGCTCCAACAATTGGTACCGCAACAGCGGGTGATACCCAGGCTACAGTGACATTTACTGCACCTGCCAGCACGGGTGGTGCCGCGATTATCGCCAGTGGTTACACAGTCACTGCTAACTCAGGCGGCGCACTCGGTACTGGTTCCAGCTCACCCATTACGGTAACTGGTTTGACTAATGGTTTGGCCTACACCTTTACTGTGACAGCCACCAACTCGGCGGGTGAGGGTGGTGCTTCGGCAGCGTCCAATTCGGTAACTCCGGCCGCGCCGCAAGTCATCACCTTTGGCAATCCGGGTACGCAAAACTTTGGTACTACACCAACGTTGACTGCAACTTCAGATGCAGGTGGTGGATACCCGGTTTCTTTCACGTCTTCAACTACCGGCGTTTGTACTATCACAGCTGGTGGTGCCATGACCTTTATGGCGGTTGGTAGTTGTACGATCAATGCTAATCAAGCAGGTGATAGCAGCTTCCTGGCGGCCTCTCAAGTCAGCCAGACATTTACTGTTGCTGCAGTTGCTCCTGGAGCACCGACGTCAGCGACTGCGGCCGCTGGTGATACACAGGCTTCAGTTTCCTTTACCGCACCAGCCTTTACAGGTGGAGCGACTATTACGGGTTATACCGTTACCACAAATCCTGCTGATGTTGGTACGGTAAATGGTGCCACTTCACCCATTGTCGTCACCGGGTTGACCAATGGTGTTGCCTATACCTTTACCGTAACAGCGACTAACTCGGCCGGTACGGGTTCTGCATCACCTGCATCCAACTCGATTACTCCGGCAGCCAGCCAGACCATTACGTTTATTGATCCGGGTACGCAAAACTTTGGTACTGCACCAACCCTTAGCGCGACAGCGGATTCAGGTTTAACGCCGGTATTTACATCATCAACATCCGGTGTATGTACTATTACCAGCGGCGGCGCCCTGACGTTTATAACAATCGGTAGCTGTACAATCAATGCTGATCAACCGGGTAATGGTAGTTATCTGGGCGCGCCCCAAGTGAACCATACCTTCACTGTAAATGCAGTGGTTCCAGCCGCTCCGACTATAGGTACTGCAACGCGTGGTAATGCCCAGGCAACAGTAACTTTAACAGCGCCAAGCTTCACTGGCGGAGCGACTATCACTAATTACACAGTTACCTCTAACCCAGGTGGATTTACGGGCACAGGAACAGGTTCACCCATTACAGTTACCGGCTTAACCAATGGTGTGAGCTACACCTTTACAGTGACTGCCACAACATCGGCAGGTACAGGTGCTGCCTCGGCGGCGTCTAACGCGGTGACTCCGGTTGCCAACCAAACGATCAGCTTTACTGATCCGGGTGCGCAGAGTTTCGGTAGCGTGCCCTCCTTAACGGCAAGTGCAAGTTCCAGTTTGCCCGTGAGTTTTGGATCATCGACTACACCGGTTTGTACAGTAGATAGTTCTGGCGTAGTGACATTGATAAGTGTTGGTACTTGTACGATCACGGTTTCTCAGGCGGGTAATACTAGTTACTCTGTCGCCACGCCTGTGAGCCATTCGTTTACCGTCTCCGCCATTGTTCCGGCTGCGCCTACCATAGGCACTGCTACGGCTGGGAATGGTCAAGCATCGGTCACCTTTGTTGCACCCAGCTTTAGCGGTGGTGCGTCAGTAACGGGTTATACCGTTACAGCAACACCGGGTGGAGCTATCGCGTCTGGTACCGTTTCGCCGATTACAGTGACTGGTTTAACCAATGGTACGGCTTATACTTTCACGGTAACGGCAACGAATTCGGTAGGTACAGGGACTGCATCGGCGGCTTCAAATTCAGTTACGCCAACTGCCACTCAAACCATCATCTTTGCTGATCCCGACACGCAAAATCTGGGCACGTCGCCCACGTTCAATGCTACGGCTAGTTCAGGGCTGACGGTAAGTTTTAGTTCATCCACCACAAGTGTTTGTACGATTACCTCGGGCGGAGTATTGACCCTCTTAACCAGCGGCACCTGTACGGTAGACGCTAGTCAATCAGGTAACAGCGCGTATCAAGCAGCACCCACGATCAGTCGCTCGTTCAGTGTTGTGGCTGTTGCACCGGGTGCACCGACCATAGGTGTTGTGACCGCTGCTAGTGGACAGGCAACCGTGAACTTTACCGCGCCTTCTGCATCAGGCAGCTCAACGATCACTGGATACACAGTGACTTCCAGTCCTGGTGGTATTAGCGCGACTGGCGCTTCATCTCCAATAGTAGTTACTGGCTTAACCGACGGTGTGGCATATACATTTACGGTAATTGCGACAAGCTCAGCGGGTACGGGTTCGCCGTCTGCGGCATCTGCATCGGTAACGCCAAAAACATCTCAAACTATTAGTTTTGCAGATCCTGGCACTCAAACGATGGGAAGCCCAGGTAGTTTGGTTGCAACGGCGAGTTCAGGTTTGAGCGTATCTTTAAGCTCATCAACCTCTACTGTTTGTATGGTGTCTCTCGGTAACCTT
>Ga0247739_10000453_pt1 | contig 14782 bp, 10 predicted proteins | sample UWRJL058202B2_FD_180943 | JGI IMG/M metagenome (GOLD analysis project Ga0247739, IMG submission 180943) | Plant litter microbial communities from Arlington Agricultural Research Station in Wisconsin, United States - UWRJ-L058-202B-2 | ecosystem: Environmental > Terrestrial > Plant litter >...
ATTGATGAATTGACCACCTCCAATATCAGTTACGTATTTTGCTTGAACGTTAGCATCATATCCGTCTTCATGATAATACTGGGTGGTAACTAACAATCCATCTATAGGTGTAATACCTATTGCAGTAAACCAATCATTGTCACGATAACTGCCTGATGACACTCGTGTAGCACCTGCTTTCACATAAAGAAAATTTTCAGGAATATAAAATTCAGCACCGACTTGATAGAGTTGCGCGCTCGGATTACCGTGTTGTTTGGGATAATCGATTAGTCCAGCAAAAACATTGCTGTTTTTTCCCAAATACGCAGATTCAGCCAAAGGTAAGTTAGTCGTATTTACTGCATTAAAATGATAGACGCCTTTAAGGTCATATACATTTGATTTGTTGCCATCGCCTTCTACATCAAGGCGAGTTAAACCGCCTGAAATTTCTGCTTGATATGAATCAGCAATGGCAAAACCAGATACGGCTACACCAACTGCAGCAACGAGTAATTTTAATTTCATAAAAACTTCCTTTAACAATAAGTAGAATGCACAAACTTTAAACCGGGAGCATATTGCGTTTGATGCGGAGGCAGGTTAGCAGTTTTTACTGAACGTCAAATGAATAAATCTGAGCGAAAAATTACGCAATACAATCACAACTAAATAATTGCTCATCTTCCAAACGCATTGCAGAAAGTGAACCGCCCCAAACGCAACCAGTGTCCAGCGCGTAGACATTGGGGGTATTTGTTTTACCTTCAAGTGCAGCCCAATGGCCAAAAATAATTTTATCGTTAAGTGTTTTTCGCTGCGAAAATGAAAACCACGGCGCAAAGCCTAATGGTGCTGCACTCATATTTTCTTTTGTGTCCAGCTCTAACATACCTTCATCCGTACAAAAACGCATGCGTGTAAAGTAATTAGTGATAACTCGCAAACGATCCATGCCAATTAACTTATTTTTCCAACGATTAGGTTGATTGCTGTACATGCTCGAAAAAAAATCGTGGCAATAACGGCTTTGCAATACCGCCTCAACTTCACGCGCATGAGCATGAGCTTGATGCAAAGACCATATCGGCGGAATGCCTGCATGAACCATCGTATAGCCCAGGTTTTCATCGGTATGCAGCAATTTGCCCTGAATCAACCAATCAATAAGTTCTTGTCGATCATGTGCAGTTAACAATCCTTGCAAGGTATCATTCTGACTGATTTTGCGTAAGCCAAATGCGACGGCTAAAAAATGCAGGTCGTGATTACCTAAAACAAATTCAACAGAGTGACGAATGGAATATAAATAACGCAATGTCGCCAAGGAATCTGGCCCGCGATTTATCAAGTCGCCAACCAACCATAATTTATCCAACTCGGCATTAAAGGAGATTTTTTCCAATAAACATTGGAGCGATTCATAGCATCCCTGTATATCACCAATTGCATATGTGGCCATTGTGACGACAACCTTTAATTAAATACGCTGTGACGTGAAAACAAAAAAGCGCAGGAATTAGATCTATTTTATGAAAGAATATTTTTAGTGTATAGCGTGTGGTGGTACTAGCGCAAACGCTGGAATCTCAGCGTCGAAATTGTCTCCGTTATCTGCACGCATTTGATAAGTGCCTTCCATAATTCCTGTTTCAGTTTCAAGCACAACACCGCTTGTATAAGTAAAACTTTCTCCGGGCGCTATATGAGGTTGCTCGCCAATAACACCTACACCTTGTACTTCTTGCAAATTATTTTTTGCATCGCGAATCAACCAGTGGCGACTAATCAATTGCGCAGCTTGCTCACCAATATTGGAAATAGTAATCGTATAAGAATAGACGTAACGCTCGCGCGGTAAAGTTTGGTCCGACATGTAGTTGGCTTTGACAGTAACAAGGATTTTATTATGCATGTGTAAACTACTTTTCCGTATACGGAGTCGAGGACTTTAGCGCCGAGAGGCTATCTAACAAATTACTGGTAGCAACATAATCCGCGAGGCTAATATCCTCAGCTCGCGCTGAAGTATCAATAGGTAATTGCTCAATAGTATCAGGTGTGAGCAATTGCTTAAGGGCATTACGCAAGGTTTTGCGACGCTGTTGGAATGCAACGTTAACAAGATTCTCAAGTGTTTTAATATTAGTAGCTTTGTGCGGTAAATCTTTATAAGGCACTAAGCGCACGATGGCAGAATCTACTTTAGGTGCGGGATCAAAAGACGTAGGTGGCACTTCAAATAAATTTTCTACGTCGCAATAATATTGCACCATAATTCCCAAACGACCATAGGCGCTATCGCCTGCTTTTGCTGCCATGCGTTTAACTACTTCTTTTTGCAGCATAAAATGCATATCGCGCACTTGGGTCGAATACGAGAGTAAATGAAAAATAAGTGGTGTTGAAATATTGTAAGGTAAATTGCCAACAATTCGGATAGGCTGGTTTTGTTTTACTAATTGTGCAAAATCAAATTGTAAGGCGTCCGCTTGGAACAATTGAAAGTTCGGGTGATGTTCAAACTTTACTTTTAACCATGGCACTAAATCGCGATCAAGCTCAATCACACTTAAGTTATCACAGCTATCCGCCAATAATTGTGTGATGGCGCCTTTACCTGGACCAATTTCTACAATGCAATCATTTTTATGGGGATGAACGGCACGCACTATGTCGCGAATAATTCCGTGATCAATTAAAAAGTTTTGGCCAAAACGTTTGCGCGCTTTATGCTGACTCTGGAGGTTAACGGATGTGTCACTGGAAAACTTTTTATTCATTTTTTATTGCGCCTGCTGACGCGCCTCTACCATGTCTAATGCATATTGCAATGCAGTGCGTAAGCTTCCTAAATCAGCTTTGCCTGTACCTGCCAAATCTAACGCAGTACCGTGATCTACCGATGTACGAATAATCGGTAATCCTAAAGTTATATTGACTGCATGACCAAAGCCTTTATATTTTAAAACCGGCAAGCCCTGATCGTGATACATCGCCAATACGGCATCGGCATGATCCAAATATTTTGGTGTAAATAACGTATCTGCTGGTAAGGGACCAATTAAGTTAATGCCTTGAGCGCGTAATTTATTTAATGTAGGTTCGATAATTTCAATTTCTTCGCGGCCTAAATGGCCACCTTCGCCTGCGTGTGGATTTAATCCACATACATATATTTTGGGTTGTGCGATACCAAACTGTAATTGCAAATCGCGATGCAAAATAGTGATGACCTGTATCAATTCTTTTTCATTAATTGCTGCCGATACATCTTTTAATGGCAGATGCGTAGTCGCGAGCGCTACACGTAGCCCTTCAGTTGCAAGCATCATGACTACTTTTTCTGTTGCGGTTTTGTCAGCCAGATACTCAGTGTGTCCGCTGAAAGCTATACCCGCATCATTAATAACACTCTTGTGAACAGGACCAGTTACCAAAGCTGAAAAAGAATGATTGCTACATCCTTCTATAGCAGCATCAAGAGTTTTTAAAATGTAATGCGCATTGGCTATATTTAATTTCCCTGGCTCCACAGCTTCATGCAAATAAATCGGCAGCACCGCTAACTCTCCCGCTGCAGAAGGGCTTGGTGCTTCAGAGAAATTTATAACGCGTATTTTTAATGGTAATTTTAAAAGGGCTGCACGCGCTCGCAACATATCCGGGTCTGCAATTGCTACAACTTCGTGTTGCAGTTTGCTTTGCGCTAGTGTCACGATCAAATCCGGTCCTATACCTGCAGGCTCACCGGGAGTAACAGCGATTCGAAAACATGCAGTCATCTTTCTAATTTCCATTACACACTATGTGCATAATTTGATGGGCTATAAAACAAAACGCGGCTAAACAACGTTATTCATTATGCAAACAACTGTCTGCTAATAAAACCTGTCTAGCCGCGCATTAACTAAATAGTGGATTACTTGAGCTTTATTTCAACAAACGCCTCTTCACGAATTTGTGTCAACCATAATTGGAACTCTTCATCGAAACGGCGCGACCGAATAACGTTCTGCGCCTGATTGCGCTTCATTTGTTCGCTCATATCTTCTTTGCGTCGCTCTAATACTTGCAAAATATGCCAACCGAATTCGCTCTTGAATGGGCTGGTTATTTTACCGACAGCTGTCTCGCCCATAACAGTCTCGAAAGCAGCCACAAACATACCAGGAGAACTCCAACCTAAATCTCCACCGCTCAACATGGAGCCTGTGTCTTCAGAATTTTCTTTTGCCAGTTTGCCAAAATCTTCGCCCTTCTCAATCCTGCCTTTCAACGCGATTAATTTTTCGCGCGCTTGATTGTCATCCATAATTTCCGATGTTTTCACCAAAATATGACGCGCGTGAGTCTGCTCAACTAATTGCTGCCCACCCCCACGTTGTTCAATATTTTTCAATATATGAAAGCCTGCACCACTGCGGAAAGGTTGAGTAACTTCACCGGCTTTTAAATTGGCTAATTGATTACCGAACAATTCGGGAAGCTGTGCAAGTTTACGCCACCCAATATCACCACCTTGCAGGGCTGCCTGGTCATTCGAGTTTGCAATAGCTTGCTGCGCAAAATCGGCACCACCTTGTAGCCGCTGGTAAATTTCTTTTGCTTTTTTCTCCGCCTCAGCAATGGTTTCAGCATCTGCTGTGCTTGGCACCGCAATCAGAATATGCCCGATATGAAAATCTGGCGAGGTAGCAAATTTGCCGTCACTCGATGCCAAAAAGTTATCAATTTCTTGCGGTGTCACTTTAATGCGATTACTAACAACACCTTGCTGTAAATGATTAATGGTCAATTCATCGTGAATCTGATTGCGCAAACCCGCAATCGACAAACCTTGACGTTTAAGGTCAGCCGCTAATTCTTCGGCAGTCATTTTACTTTTTTCGCGAATACGATCAATTGCCTGATCAATTTCCGCTTCTTCTACTTTAATTTCATAGCGTTTTGCTAGACCAAGTTCTACCCGCTCTACAATTAATTGCTCCAGAACTTGTTTGCGCAATACATCTTCTTCCGGCAGTTGTGTGTACTGGCCTTTTAAACGTTGCAACACTGCTTGAGCACGATCATTTAATTCACTTTCAAGTACTACATCTTCATCAACAATCGCTACTACGCGATCAAGGCCCACGGATTTAGCAGCCATCACTGGCCCTGCAAATAAAAGAGCAGTTATAAAGAAGCTACAGGATGTTTTCGTCAATCTGATCTGCATAATTTTTTTCACTTGTTGTTTAGCGTAAATTTTTGTCGCGCTCTTTAAAACCTTCAATGGTTTTTCCCAGCAAAGTATTTATTTTTTTATCCATGCTACCCAGTCCTTTGAGTTCGAGCTCAAACATAATGCCTGGCTCGAAATCGTCATTGGATAAATTTTCTAGAAAATCCGGTGTAGAGTAGTCGACCCTTAACCAGCGACGACCTACCACACGCACCCTGTAGCAACAATCGTTGTATTCGAGCCCCGCGTAAGTATCTAGTTCCACATTGTGAGTAAAATCATGATTATTTCGCGCGATGATGCTCCAGCGGCTACTAATCGGCAGAATGAAAGAGGTGTCCAATTGATTCAGTGATGCCGTTGGTTCAGGAGTCGGGTTACTTGGGCTGGCAAAAACAGGTTTAAGGGTGTAACGATAGGTCAAATTAAAAATGCGATAGGAATCATCGATGTAGTGAAAACCGACATTCGCACTATCTACTCGCTCGTTACGCGAATCATAAGCACCGTCCGCACTCAAGCGAACTCTTTTGTTAAGTTGTCCGCTCATTTGTAGCGCCCAATCCGATGAGGATCGCGTATTGTCCTGAACCACGGAGGAATTTTTATCAACCAGAGCCTTATCGTAAGTCGTGATTCTACGATCATCTTTATAAAAGATTTGGCCTATGCCCAATCTTAAACGCTCAACGCCTGTCTCTTTGGAGGAGAATGCAGTTGAGACGGCAAGTGAAATCTGATTTGCATCATCCAGTCGATCACCGCCTGAAAAGCGGGTGGTACGGAATAATTGGTTGTAATTAAATGTCAGATCACTCAAGTCGAAGTTAATCGGGCTATTTCTTGAGGTAAGGTTGTAGAGCGATGATTGATCTTTATAGTCACTGTAAAAATAAAACGCTCTAGGCTCCAGAGTTTGGAAATATTCCTCACCAAACAATGTTGTATCGCGCTCAAAAAATAATCCTGCATCAATACTTGCTTGAGGTGTTATGAAGCTCGGTGAATCATCTACGCCCTCACGCAAGGTGCGATCATCGAGTTGATAGGCTAAACCTCTTAACGCAACGCCTGGCTTTACGAATCCCCAAGTATAGGATTTGTCCCACGTCAGGCTGTAATTAGTGTTGAATCGTTCACCATATACATAAAATTGCCGCGCGAGTTGCGCTTGGAGCTCCGGATCCCACGTTGGGTCCGCAAGGTTCTTTGGATTCGTTAAATATGCATCCGCAAAATAACGGTTCTCTACAAAATTAACGTATTCATTATTCAGTTTTACTACCCAATCCGTGAATTGATAATTGCCGTCCACATGGACACGTGGCAACTCGCGATAAGGTAACTGGGTAGTGGTTAGCAAACGATATTCATCAACCTTAACGCCAGAAAACCAATGCTCTGACCGATAGTCAACCGATGCTGTTTGACGAATAAATGCTTGTCGATTGGAATCAATTGAGCCGTTGTACGAATCGCGTAGGTAGTCCTTATCACTCAAATCGGCATAACTAATATTGCTGCTCCAGTCTTGCCCGAGGCCACCCTGTTGCTCAAGCTTCGCATACCATCTATCGCTACCGCGATATGGGTAGGCAGCCTCTTCCGTAAGTTCGTTTTTACGAATTTTCTCTTCGAGATAACTACTGTAACCACCTTTGTCATTATTAATAACGCTACCGTCCAACACCGTACTGAAATATTGCGACAAATGGCGCAATTCAGTGTCCACCATGAAACCACGGTTGGATAAATAATGAGGCGTGATAGTCGCATCAGCGTTGGGAGCTATGTTCCAATAAAAAGGAACTGTCAATTCGTAACCGTTGCGTTCGCTGTAACTGGGGGTCGGCGTTAAAAAACCGGTAAGCCGTTCATCACCTACGGGAAAACGCACATAAGGAAGGTAAAGAATTGGAATATCTTTGATAGTGATGCGCATATTTTCAGCGGTGCCGTAATGCTCATCAGGATGCAAAGAAATTTCAGAGCCGCGCAGGGACCAGGCATTATCCCCAGGCTCACAACTGCTAATAATGGTTTGATGAAGGTTGACGACATTGCCATCAAGCTTTTCAAGCTGGGTTGCGACCCCGTGCATCCGGCTTTCGTAGAGCACAAACCGCGCACTATCGAAATGCGCATTATTGGATCCAACATCTATTTCAGCGGAGTCAGCACGAACAGTTAAGTTAGGGTCGCGCAGCTGGATGCCGCCACTCAACTGCGCTTTATCTGTCTCTTTATCAAAGGTGGCACTGTCAGTCGTAATTGAGCGATTGCCCTGGGTAATGGCGACATTGCCTTTGAACTGTACGCGCGTTTGCCCTTCACTGGTTTGTTCATCAGCATGGGCGCGAGTCGGTGCATCTTGCGGTTTAAGACCAACATCTTCATCGTCACGTGCTGGCGCTATATACGCACCCTCACAACACGCATTGGGAACGAGCTTTTTTTGCTCCTCGGTTAAATCTTTAACGGGTACCCAATCCAGGTAACGACTGTCTTCAAACTCTTTTTCCAGTTTTTTGCGGTCGGTTGGAGGTTGGTCAGCTAATACAAGGGGTGAACACAGCAAGCCCAATACTGGTATTACCGCCACAAAACCAGCAGCTCGCATACCAATAATCATTTTTTTTAACGGAAATCCGGGGGTTAAAACCATCAACAGCTATCTCGTTGAGGAAGGATGCTCTGCATCACTTACATAAAATGCTTAAGATCACAAAAAGTGCCGCGATTCTACTGCAATCAGCCGTGGCAGGGAATGAATTCACCAATTAATCCTTTGCAAACCGCGCACTGGCAAACTAAATCTGTGGGGCACGGATTTTCAAAACACGTTTAGCCGACATCCGGTGCTTAGGGTAGAATCGCCCACAATCAAAAAGTTGTATCTACTCTTCGACCGGAGCACTTATGCCCCAAGCATTTAATCCACAGACGCCACAAGAGCGAGAGCGACAACTTGGTCTATGGGTTGCGCGCGAATTATCCTGCCCACCTGAAACTATTCGCCTCACACCTATAGCGAGCGATGCAGGTTTTCGTCGCTACTTTCGTTTTGCTGTTCCATCGCAATGGCTTGCAGTAGATGCCCCACCTCAAACAGAAGACACTCAGCAATTTGTTGAGCTCGCGCGCTATTTAAGTGCAAACAAGGTCAACACCCCCACCATTTTGGCCGCCGATGAACAAAACGGTTTTTTACTCGTAACAGATTTTGGCGATGAGCTTCTTCATCGGCAGCTCACACCAGGCAGCTTTCAAGCGAACTATCGGCAGACCTTCAACACGCTAATCAGTTTGCAGAGATGTCCAGATCAGTCGGCAATTATTCCGCGCTATGATCGCGTTTTGCTGCGACGGGAATTGGATATTTTTACGGAATGGTTTGTGCGAAAACTGTTGGGTTACGAGCTGAATAGCGCCGAACAAACCATGCTCGATAACTTATTCGTTGCTTTAGAAGATGCTGCACTCGAACAACCGCAAGCACTTGTGCATCGCGATTTTCACTCACGCAACCTGCTTGTTTGTGAAGACAATAATTTGGGCGTGATAGATTTTCAGGGCGCGCTTTGGGGGAGCTGTACCTATGATCTGGTGTCACTTTTGCGGGACTGTTATGTCCGCTGGCCAGCCGACCAAATTCGCGAACTCGCGCTTGAGTATCGCTACCTAGCTATTAATGCTGGGTTACTCGACTCGCATATTAATGAAAACGTTTATCTACGTTGGTTTGATTGGGTGGGCCTGCAACGTCACATTAAAGTATTGGGAATTTTTGCACGCTTGCATTTGCGTGATCACAAGTCCCATTATCTTAAGGATTTACCCTTAGTTATTCGTTACATCTTGGAAGTTGCGCAAGCCTATCCTGATCTGAAAACTTTTGTGGACTGGTTTTACACACGGCTTTTACCCCTCGTCGAACAACAAACGTGGTATAGCGATTATCGGGTTGCAGGTGAGCAGCAATGATCCGCAACGCCATGATACTTGCCGCTGGCCTCGGGCAACGAATGCGCCCACTAACCGATACGCTGCCAAAACCTATGCTTGTCGCAGGTGGCAAACCGCTGCTGCAATACCATTTGGAAGCATTGGCTGGCGCTGGCATTACAGAGGTTATTATCAATCTTGCCTACTTGGGTGAAAAAATCAGGGAGTTTGTGGGTAATGGCAAACAGTTTGGTTTGAGCGTCCAATATTCGGAAGAGCCTGAACCTCTTGAAACCGCAGGTGCATTATTAAACGCATTGCATTTATTGGGTGATGATCCATTTATTTTGCTAAATGGCGATGTATGGACAGACTATCCAATCAGCAATCTCAGCAACTATTCGCTGAATGTAAATGAAGACGCACATTTAGTGTTGGTGCCCAATCCCGAGTTTCACCCCGATGGGGATTTTTCGCCAAACGCGGCTGGTGTTGTTGAAAATAATTCTGATCTCGCCAAGTTTACCTTTGCAGGAATTAGCGTGATTCACCCGCGTTTAATTAAATACTACCCACATCGACGCGTAAAATTTCCACTTGGCGAAGTTTTGAAGTATGGTATTGACGCAAAGCGTATCAGTGCAGAAGTTTATACTGGGCTTTGGAGCGATGTAGGTACACCCGAACGGCTAGCATCGCTCAATGTTCAACTTAATAAAAATAAGCATTACTAGCCGCTATTAAACGCAATTCTATTAAATCTTGAGCCTAAGCCGGCGCCCATTATTGGGCTATAGTGTAATAACACCTTTAGAGTGATAATTGTGCACGAATGACTAGATTGCAGCCCATCAAACAGCTTCTTCAACAACTCAATGTGCCCGTTCAGGATTTGGCGCAATTGAGTTTTTGTGACGGAGCGAGAGATAGCAGTGTTAAAGCTTGGGTTCACTCCTTACCACTTACTCAAACACAATTTGTCAGCGGTTTGCTTTACCAAGCCTTGCCAGATATTGGTCGCTTTCAAACCAGCCCTGGCAATCGCATTCAGATATTAGAAAATTTACGCAACCCGATCTTGCAATCAATTGATGGTTTAACTCAGGTATTTCTCAACCAACCGCTGATACTACCGGATCCCGCCGTAAAAACAGCGACCATCGCGCAAGCCTTACAAAAACACATGATCAATAGTTACCTGGTTGCCATACGCGATCTGGCAAATCAATCGAATCCCAACGCTGATTTATTAACTCTGGCAATTCATCGCGCAATTACCAGCATCAGCTTATTACTGCTTCGGTATTATCAACTCTACGTGCCCATTTCTGGCCAAGTGTGGACTGAGCTTCATTCGCTCTACCAATTAGCATTGCATTTTGAAATTTCTGAAGAACCTGTGGTGGATGAATACCTCCACTTGCAACATTGCCCTACTATTACGCTTACCTACATTCGTACACTTCTGCTGGCCTGCGCGCGCCCAAATCAATTGCGACAGGATGAAATTCTCGCTACGTTCCAAGCGCTCGATGAGCTGAGTGTATTGGCACAACTGCAAGATACTCAAAACGGAAATCACGATAATTTATTTGTAGTCGCACTTAACAGCAATCGTCCACCGCTCTATCGCTCACGCTTCACGGATGATGATGCAAGCCTGCTGCTGGAATTAAATACCTCGCAGATTTGTAAAAAATTAAACGAAATTAATACAATAACGAATACAAATTCCGAAGGGACCGCATTACGAAATGAATTGCAATTGACGTCTGCATTAACTGCACATCTTATTCAAGCCTGGAATTTGCTTGCACAGCGAAATTTTGATCGTCAACAAAGTCAGGGCGCGTTGGACGTCGCTGTTGGATTGAGCAACATTCACTATCATTTAGCTGGACAAGTTATTTTCTCGCATTTTCTAAACCGAACCAGTGCTACCCAATCAATTGGAGGTATGAGTTCAATTTTTCAAAATCGCGGTGTGAACTTGAAAAGTGGACAACAAAAAAAATCAAACGATGATCCTTGGGACGATGCATTTGATATTTCTGGTACGTCACTCGCGGGGAAAAAAATTGCAACAGACAACATCGAATCTGCAATAAAAAAGCAGGAAGAAGATGAATTTAAAGATGCCTATCCGATTTATCACGTTCCTTTGATAGATGCGAGCGCAGGCGGATATTGCATTGAGTGGCGCGACGAAATTCCAAGCCAGGTCAAAGCTGGAGAACTTCTCGGATTACGCGACCCAGTGCGCAATCGGTGGAGCCTGGGCGTGGTTCGCTGGGCAAATCAAACCAGAGGTGCAACCCAACTCGGAATACAAGTATTAGCGGCGCAAGTGACGGCGATTGGCCTGGCAATAATTCATAAAACAGGGGACACCTCCGAATATCTACGCGCGCTTGAAATTCCGCCGCTCAAAGCCATCAATCAACCCGCCACGGTGATCACTAACGCTGTGTCATTTCGCGAATACAGTAAAGCGCGCATTTATCGACGAGCTCCGTCAGCAATGTCGGGCAGCCAAGAAGGTGAGCATGACGGCCAAGATAATATACAACTGACTCGGCGCCTGTTCGCCACGGGAGTTTTCAGCCAATTCACCTACCGAAATCTGGCGGGCCCAAAACCAAAAGAAGCCGCCAAAAATGATGATTTTGATTCCGTCTGGGACTCTTAAGTACCATCAATAGCATTCGAAGATCAAAATTTAATCATAAAATAATTTTTGCTAGACGACATCACGTATCTTTTGAGTATTCGCAATCAAAATTTCGCAGGCAATACGGGAAAATTGCGACAAGGTTAACCAGGTCGCATAAATAACCTCAAGGTTTGAGCAAATGCGAGATTGCAGTAAGATAGCTAAAAACTTGAGCTAAAGTAGTTCTTAAATCTATACAACTTGTTACCGACATTTGGCACAGATACCGCTCCCAGCGGTTAAAGGATAGGCGCAGAAAAACTGATATGACTTCCATAGACACCATTCGCCTCATTATTCTCAACAATTCGCGCGCGGAAGCAGAGCGATTAATTAGCATGTTGCACAATGCTGGCAGACCTAGCCGGGCACAACATGTAGACAGCGAGGAAGTGCTGGTAAAACTGTTGCAGGAACAAACGTGGGATTTATTAATTGCAAACGACAATACTAATAACCCAACTCCTCAAGCCACGCTAAAACATATTCGCCGCTTGAATAAAGATGTACCCGTCATTTTATTACACGAAGATGAAGAGTCCTTCGGTCAAGTTGAAGGCATGAAGATGGGCGCAGCTGATGTCGTTAGCCTTGATGATGACCAACATTTACTGTTAGTGATTCAGCGTGAAATGGCGAATCGTCATGATCGCCAGGCGCGTCGCTCTGCCGACCGCCGCTTTCGCGAAGCCGAGCGTCGCAGTCAGCAATTGTTGGACTCGTCGCGCGATGCAATAGCTTACGTACAAGATGGTCTTTATCTTTACGCTAATGAATCATTCGCTGAACTATTTGGTTTTGAGAATCGCGATGAGATTGAAGCGCTCCCCATTATGGATATGGTGGCTGATGAAGAACAAAATAAACTTAAAAACTTTTTAAAAGAATTTACGCTAAAAGGTGAAGATGTTGGCTCAAGCCAACTCGCCTTCCGCGGTGTAATGCAAGACGGCACGTCCAAACCTATTAATTTGGATGTGTCTCACGTTACCTACGATGAAGAACCTTGTATCCAATTTTTAGCGCGCGCGCAAAAATATGAAGCCACGAATAATAATGAAGAATTGCAAGCGCAGATAAATCAAATCAAATCGCAAGATTTGGTAACCGGCCTATACAATCGTCAACATATGATTCAAACCTTGGAACATACGATTGACCATATTGGCGATCAGCAATCCTTAAGCCTGTTGTACATAGAGTTAGATGGTTTTAACGAACGAGTATCATCTGCTTTTGGTGTTGCCGGTTCTGATTTGGTATTGGGCGATATATCGGCACTCTTGCGTGAAAAAGTGAACACCACTGATATTCTCGCGCGCTTTGGCGATACAACATTTACGTTGCTTATTCCGAATATTAAAGCTGACGCTGCAGTAAACCGTGCAGTGCAAATTTGTAAATTGCTCGAAAATCATATTATTGAAATTGACAACAAAACCTTGCAACTTACGTGCAGCATAGGTGTTTCAATTATTAACGAAACTTCCACCAGCGCAGGAACTGTAATCGAACAAGCGCGCATAGCAATGGACAAAGTAAATTCTGCGCAAGGCAATAACGCCAATCTTTTCGAACAGGAAGTCGTAGCCGTTGATAAAGTGCGCGATATTGCGGCTGAGCTACACCATGCGCTTGACAACGATCAGTTTCGTTTGTTGTTTCAACCGATTATTAGCTTGCGTGGCTCCGAAGAGGAATACTACGAAGTTTATTTGCGCATGATTACCGAATCAGGAGCAGAAGTTGAACCTGAAGAATTTTTGGAATCCGCCAGCAAAATCAATCTCAGTATTAAGATAGACAGATGGGTAATTCTGGAATCTATTAAAATGTTGTCGCAACATCGCGTCAAAGGTAATAAAACAAAACTGATTATTAATTTGGGTCGCCAATCGCTTTGCGATGAAACGTTATTACCATGGCTTGCCGTTGCCTTCAAAGCAGCGAAGTTAACGCCGGACTCAATTACTTTCCAGGCAAATGAAGTAGATGTAACCAATCATTTGAATGCTGCAAAAAGTTTTGCTGATGGTTTACAAAAATTAAAAACACAAATGTCGATCACCAACTTCGGCTGCTCGTTGAACCCCTTCAACGCACTTAAACATGTTGCAGCCACCATGATTAAAATTGATGGCTCCTTCACTAGCGATATTCAACATAAAAATGAAAGCTCCGCCGCCTTAATCGAATTGATTGAAAAATTGCACGCTGAAAACAAAGTTACCATCGTACCCTTTGTAGAAAACGCCAGTGTACTCTCTACACTTTGGCAAGCAGGTGCGCATTATATTCAAGGCCACTACTTGCAAGAGCCAACTCAAGGCTTAAATTACGATTTCAATATGGAGTCGTAGTTTTTAATCTTACGTTTGTAAAAATGGCCGACTCGGCATGCCGAGTCGGCCATTTTTTATTTCTGGAGTACACATATTGAGAATAAAATAAGGACATCCGTTATGAATATATTGGAACCTGAACTAAGTGCTACAACGAACAGACCAGATAATTAAAACGCCCCAGAATGAGCCACAAGAACCGCGTTTTTGATCGCTAAGATCGCATCCCTCCTCTTCTTCGCCTCTCACCAATATCGTCTTACTTCTAACTTTCTCACAACAATTTATTGACTAGAAATTGCGAATCGGTTCGGCAGAAAGACCTATTAAGGAAATAATATGAACAGATTTGATTCATACTCCACGCCATTTAAATGGATAATTTCGTTTCTACTCATAATCGCAATGACGAGTTGCGGTGGTAAAAAAGAAATACTGGGTAATAACACCAATGCAACACTAGCACCCGTAGTAACCTCAACGACACCTGGCAACAACACAATCAACGTTGCAGTCCACAACCCAATAATTAATGCAACGTTTAATGAGGCTGTAACGGGAACAAACCCACCG
>Ga0247739_10000454_pt1 | contig 14768 bp, 10 predicted proteins | sample UWRJL058202B2_FD_180943 | JGI IMG/M metagenome (GOLD analysis project Ga0247739, IMG submission 180943) | Plant litter microbial communities from Arlington Agricultural Research Station in Wisconsin, United States - UWRJ-L058-202B-2 | ecosystem: Environmental > Terrestrial > Plant litter >...
TACTGGCCAATCTGATCCAAAAAGAATTCTATTTGTTCCAAAAGCTTCAAAAACAACATCCAGATAAGGTTTAAAATCTGATTTTTGCCAGGTAAACCAGTCTGCCTCAGTAACCATTCCTGAAACTTTACAACTTACATTAGGCAATTCAGCCAGTTTTCTGATATCTTTAGCCCACGAATCTGTTTCTCCTTTTTTGATATACGGTTTTGCAATATGATCCAGAACAAAACGGACTTTCGGCAACTGTTTTGCAAATTCAAAAGCTTCTGAAAGCTGATTAGGATAAATCAGAATATCATAAGTAAAATCAAAAGCTGCCAGCTGCGCTACTCCTTTAATAAAATCCGGTTGTAGCAAAAACCCATCCGGCTCTCCCTGAACAACATGACGGAATCCTTTCAATTGCTCAAATTGTGAACATACTTCCAAACGATCATATAATTTCGGGGCCCGCAAGTCAATCCAGCCAACTACACCTTTAATAAAATCATTGGCATCTGCCAGATGTAACAAAAATTCTGTTTCTGCATCCGATTGATCCGATTGTACCGCAACACATCCATCCATTCCATTGGCATCCAAAACAGGCTTTAAGTCACCCGGAAGAAAATCACGCTGAATTACCTCCATCTCCGGAGTTATCCAGGAATCTCTAACAGGATCAAAAATCCAAAAATGCTGATGGGAATCGATTTTCATTAATTGTTAATTATTAATGGTAAATTGTTACTAATAAATCAGGGAATAATATTCAATATTCAACGAACAATGTTCAACTATTGAAAATTGTTCATTGAGTATTGAATATTGAGCATTAATTAAATTCAATAAAAAGCCCAATTCAAACCGCCTTCCAGGCTTCCGCAGTCTGTTTTTGCGATCCAAGTCCTTCAATACCAAGCTCAACTACATCACCAGGTTTTAAATACAGCTGAGGTTTCATTCCCAATCCAACTCCGGCCGGTGTTCCTGTTGTGATCATATCTCCCGGAAGCAATGTCATAAACTGACTTAAATAACTCACCAGAAAAGGAACCTGAAAAATCATGTCAGAAGTGCTGCTATCCTGAATTTTCTTACCATTTAAAGAAAGCCACAGATTCAGGTCATTTGCATTGGCAACATCAGAAGCAGGAATGAAATACGGCCCAAGCGGTGCAAAAGTGTCATTACTTTTACCTTTTACCCACTGTCCGCCACGTTCCATTTGAAAAGCACGCTCCGAATAATCATTATGAACTGCATATCCGGCAACATAATCCAGTGCATCAGCTTCTTCAACATAACTTGTCCTTTTTCCAATAATTACTGCTAATTCCACTTCCCAGTCAGTTTTTTCAGAATTTCTTGGAATAATTACGTTGTCATTCGGACCACATAAAGCAGATGTAGCTTTAAAAAACACGATTGGTTCTTTTGGCAATTCCGTTGCTCCCGACTCATAAGCATGTTTTGCATAATTCATTCCAATACAAACAATTTTGGAAGGACGCGCAATACAGGAGCCATAACGAAAACCTTTTTCTACAACCGGCGAAGTTGCAGCGTTTTCATTAAGCCATTTGGAAAGGCGGGTTACACCATCCGTAGCAAAGAATTTTTCATTATAATCTTCTCCAAATGCTGACACGTCAATTTGTGTTCCATCAGTAAGTTCAACACCTGGCTTTTCCTGTTCAAAAGCACCAAAACGGAATAGTTTCATAAATCTTGGGTTTTAGCTATTAGCGGTTGGCTATTAGCTACATAGTATAAATTAGTTATTATTTATATCAAAAGCATTTTGATTTACACCGGAACGCAGGACTAAAAGCCAACAGCTAAAAGCTATGCGCCAATCAGTTATTTAACTTTTCAAATCCTCCGTCAATCAAATAGTCGCAGCCTGTTACGAATCCGGCCTCGTCCGAACAAAGGTATAATGCCAATGCTCCGATTTCCTCTGGTTTTGCCATGCGGCCTATTGGCTGGGTTTTGGATAATTTTTCAAACATTTCTGCTTCTTTTCCCGGATAATTTTTTGAAATAAATCCATCAACAAAAGGCGTATGAACACGTGCCGGAGAAATACTGTTGCAGCGGATTCCGTCTGCCAGATAATCCTTTGCCACAGATAGTGTCATGGAATAAACCGCTCCCTTTGTTGTAGAATAAGCGAAACGGTCAGGAATACCAACTGTTGCCGCAATGGACACCATATTCAGAATAACACCGCCGCCATTTGATTTTAAATGTGGAATTGTTGCGAAAAGACAGTTATAAACGCCTTTTACATTTACATTTAATAACCGGTCAAAATCTTCTTCCGGTGTAGTATCTGCCTTTCCAATATGTGCAATTCCAGCATTGTTGACCAAAATATTAATCGGATGTTTTGTAGCAATAGCATCAATAATACTAATTACATTACTTTGCTTGGAAATATCCATGGCATGAGCCTCGGCAGATCCCCCATCTTTTATTATTTCTTCAACAACCTGATTGGCCAGGTCTATATTTAATTCAAGAATGTGAACATGGGCTCCCTGCTTTGCAAAAGTTTTTGAAATCGCTAAACCTATGCCGCTTGCTCCACCTGTAACCAAGGCTACTTTGCCAGTTAAATCAAACATGTATGCTATTTTAAGTAATTCAAATCCGTTTCAACAAATTGTCACAATGCCGGTACAGACAGAAAAGGTTTTTAATTTTAATCTTTACTCAAATTGAAAATCACAGATTGTCGTTCAAATCCATCCGGACTTGCGGTAATCGAGAATTCCATTTTTTTTCCCGGATTTTATCCGGGGCTATTCACATTTGATCCTTCGGATCTTACTCGAGTCTCTATTCTTTCCTTTCCTCCTTATACCGTTCCTTCCTTTCTCCCTCTCCCTTATAGCGAAACCCCTCTTTTCCATGGAATAAAGTCATCCTGGCCAAGCTGCTGTGCTTTTGTTAATTCACCGCTGGCAACCCTAATCACATATTCCAGCAAAGCTTCTGCATTTTGTTCAATGGTCTGCGTTCCATCTACAACCGGGCCGCAATCAAAATCAATTACATCCGGCATGCGGTTAGCCAAATTTGTATTGGTAGCTACTTTCGCAACCGGACAAATTGGATTACCTGTCGGCGTTCCTAATCCGGTTGTAAATAAAATAATATTGGCTCCGGCAGCACTTTGTCCTGTTGTGGCTTCCACGTCATTTCCAGGCGTACATACCAATTGAAGTCCAGGTTCTGTGGCACGTTCTGTATAATTCAAAACGTCAGCAATGTATGCGTTTCCTCCCTTTTTAGCAGCTCCGGCTGATTTTATTGCATCCGTTATCAGTCCGTCTTTAATATTTCCTGGTGAAGGATTAAATGCGAATGCTGAACCAACCGCTTCTGCTTTTCCAGCATAATCGCGCATTAGTTTTTCAAATTTCGCTGCTTTTTCTACCGTTACACAACGATTGATCAATTCCTGTTCAACGCCGTTCAGTTCGGGAAATTCGGCTAGTAAAGTCTGACCGCCAAGACCGACCACAATATCTGACAAATGACCTAAAACCGGATTGGCAGAAATACCGGAAAATCCATCAGAACCACCGCATTTCAATCCAACTGAAAGCTTTGACAATGGTGCGTCTTCTCTTTCAAACTGGTTAATTTTGGTAAGTCCCATAAATGTTTCTTTTATGGCACCCGAAATCAAAGAATATTCTGTTCCCTTTTGGTGTTCAAACGCAAAAAATGGTTTGTTAAAATGAGGATCGCGTTTATGAATTTCATCTTCGAGTGTTTTCAGTTCAGAATTTTGACAACCTAAACTTAAAACCGTAATTCCGGCAACATTGGGATGAACTGCATAAGATGCAAATAATGAACAAAGTGTATTAGCATCAAAACGTGTTCCGCCGCAGCCGCCTTCATGCGTAAGAAATTTCACGCCGTCCACATTTTGAAACGGACGGTTGTTATTTTTTTTAATCGCTGCCGGCTCCGTAAAGGTTTCAAGACTTTTCAAAACACGCATATCTCCTGCCTGATATAAGTGCAGGAATTCCCGTACATGTTCCCGGTAAATATCTGTTTGCGCATAACCCAGTTCACGCTCAAAAGCGTCTTTCATGATCATCACATTCCGGTTCTCACAAAAAACAAGCGGTACAACCAGCCAGTAATTATAAGTTCCAACACGGCCATCAGCACGATGATAACCTTTGAAAGTACGGTTTTGCCATTTACTTACGTCAGGCTGAGTATAGGAATAAGGTTGTCTTTTGGAAGTACTGTAATCGTGCGCGTCATGTTTCAGATTGAATGTTGTGATTGGTTCACCTCGTTTAATTGGCTGTGTGGCACGACCCACCAACACACCGTACATAATGACAGCGCCACCTGTTTCTATATCTTCCGTTACAAATTTATGCTTGGCCGAAACACCGTAAGACAAATTATAATGATCACCATTCCACTCAGCATCTGTACCCGTTGGCAAGTCACGAAGTGCTACGATTACATTATCGGATGGATGGATTTTTAAGAGATTAGACGCCATAGTAATTTCAAAATAAAAAAATTAGATTCTTTAAATATCGGTGTTGGGTATTAAAACAACTCTTTGTTCAAAATTACTTCTTAAAATAGAAATAAGATAGAAAATCATACATGTCATTTTATTCCAAACATTTTGCACGATTAATTCTAATCAACGGTCAGAATATGAATCTAAACTAAAACTCAATTTTTTACATTGAATTCTTATACAAATGAATGGAATTATTTAAAACCAATATTTTACAATACTAGCATATTTTTCAACTATATTGGCATATTATTTAAGTTTATGATACATTATCTGCAATTATAACAGTGAAACCACAATTATTGAAAGTCCCGAAAGGATTACAGCAATCGTTCAGTATCAGGCGTGACGTAGTTCTTTACTTTTATAATCGCTGGCATTATCATCCTGAACTTGAACTGGTGCATATTGAAAAGGGATCCGGAACACAGTTTGTAGGAGATAATATTCAGAATTTCCAAAGCGGAGATCTCATTTTAATCGGCCCTAACCTGCCTCACTATTGGCGCTGTGATGAAAAGTATTTTCAGGGAGATCCAAGTTTATACGCACAGGCGACCGTCCTCCATTTTTCAAAAAATCTATTTGGTGATTCATTTCTAAGTTTGCCTGAAAATATGGCCATTTTTGAGCTTTTAGAAAAAGCCGGAAGAGGAATGAAATTGTTTGGTGAAGAAAATAAGCAGGTTAAAATACTTCTTCAAAATCTTTTGGAGCAGAAAGAAAGTAATCCAATTATTACATTATTAAGTATTCTGCAAATTTTGTCGCAAAGCCAGGATATCAAACCGTTGTCCAATACTGATTATCAACAGGCATTCGATCAGCATGACACGGACCGGATCAATCAGATTTATCAATATTCTCTGGCTAATTTTCAGCAAAAAATCTCCATTGAAGAAATAGCAGAAGTAGCCAATGTCAGTCCGCATTCGTTTTGCAGGTATTTTAAAAGCAGAAGCCGGAAAACCTATTCACAGTTTCTTCTGGAAATCAGGATTGGGCACGCATGTAAACTTTTGCTGGACGGAAAACTCAGTGTGGCACAAGTTTGCTTCGAAAGCGGATTTAATAACTTTGCCAACTTCAATAAATATTTCAAAATCCTGACTAAAAAAAGTCCGCTCCAATATCAAAAAGAGTATCGATCCTGAGGTTAGATGCATTTCAAATGATGAGATTTGTCCTGATTTATTAATTCTAAATTCTTGCAAATTCCTCTTATTAAGAGTAAGATGCCCACTGGTTACGGTTTATTAAATAACTAAATCATAAAATCTGATTTCTAAATATGGCTTATCTTTTACATAAAAGACTTATAAAAATAGGATTAACGGCATTGTTGTTCATGCTAATTAGCCATTGCTTTGCCCTTGATCTTTATATATCAAAAAACGGAAATGATAAAAATCCGGGTACAATAAGCAAGCCGCTTGCAACTATTGAAGCTGCACGGGATATAATCAGGAATGTACACGAACCATTTATGGTTTATATCAGAGCTGGTACTTATTATTTAAAAAGTCCTGTTGTATTTAATCCACAAGATTCCCGAAAATCAGAAGAAGCTGTGATTTACAAAGCCTATCCGGGTGAAAAAGTGATTATAAGCAGTGCAGTTGTACTGAATTCAAAATGGGAGAATTATAAAGGAAATATCAGGCGTACTTCTGTTCCCGATAATATAATTTTTGACCAGCTTTTTATCAACGGAAAGCAGCAGCGAATGGCAAGATATCCAAATTATGACCCTGCCAGCAGTCATTTTGGAGGTTATTCCGAAGATGTACTTTCTCCTGAACGCATTAAATCCTGGAAATCTCCCGAAGGCGCATATATTCATGCTTTACACAAACATGAATGGGGCGGATATCATTATCAGGTAACAGGCAAAGAAACAGATAGAAAGCTTAAACTGGAAGGCGGTTACCAGAATAACAGGCAAATGGGAATGCATGACAAATACCGTTTTATCGAAAATGTTTTCGAAGAACTTGACACCGTTGGAGAATGGTATTATAACAAAAACGAAAAAATGTTATATGTGTATTCCGCTTCAAATCAGAACCTGGTAAAAGCACAAATCTTATCTCCACAATTAAAAAATCTATTTGTATTTAAGGGAAGTGAATCTAATCCGGTTCGTAATATTGGCTTGGAAGGTTTCGAATTTGCACATGTTTTGCGCACTTTTATGGAAACCAAAGAGCCGTTACTAAGAAGTGACTGGGCGATTTATCGTGGCGGAACAGTTGTTTTTGAAGGAACAGAAGATTGTTTTGTGAAAAAATGTCATTTTAATACGGTGGGTGGAAATGCAGTCTTTTTCAACAATTATAATCGTCACAGCGAAGTTTCAGCTTGCCATATTGAAAATGCAGGAGCAAGCGGTGTTTGTTTTGTAGGTGATCCGGCTGCTGTTCGTTCACCAAGTTTTGAGTATAACCAATCCGTGGCTTATAATGAGCTGGATAAACAAGCCGGGCCCAAAACCAATAATTATCCGGCAGAATGCATCGTTTCAGATAATCTGATGCATGGACTTGGTCAGGTTGAAAAGCAGGTTGCTGGTGTGGAAATTTCTATGGCGATGAATATTACGGTGAGTCATAACACTATATATAATGTACCCCGTTCAGGAATCAATGTGAGCGAAGGAACCTGGGGCGGACATATCATTGAATTTAATGATGTTTTTAATACAGTGCTGGAAACCGGAGATCACGGTTCTTTTAATTCCTGGGGAAGAGACAGATATTGGAATCCGAACCGGGAAGTGATGAATAAATTAACAGCTGAGCATCCGGAAATTATACTTCTCGATGCACAAAAAACGGTGATCATCCGCAACAACCGTTTTCGTTGTGATCATGGCTGGGATATTGACCTGGATGATGGGAGCAGCAATTACCACATTTACAATAATGTTTGTCTGAATGGCGGACTGAAATTAAGAGAAGGTTTTCAGCGAACTGTTGAGAATAATATCATCATCAATAATTCATTTCATCCGCACGTCTGGTTTGCTAACAGCGGAGATATTTTTCGAAAGAATATCGTACTGAAACCTTACTATCCGATTCAGATAAAGGATTGGGGAAAAGAAGTAGACAATAATCTTTTCCCTGACCAAAAAGCACTGGATGAAGCCAGGAAAAATAATACTGATCTGCATAGTCTGGCTGGGAATCCATTATTTAAAAATCCGGAAAACGGCGATTATGAAGTGTTGCCTGAAAGTCCTGCATTAAAATTGGGATTCGTCAATTTTTTAATGAATGATTTTGGTGTTATTTCTCCGGAACTGAAATTAAAAGCTGCACACGTTCCACTGCCGGTAATCAGCCACCGAGCTGAAAATGAAGCATCAAAAGAAATTATCTGGCTTGGAGGGAAATTGAGAAACGTAAATGGTCTTGGTGACCGCTCAGCTTATGGCTTACCGGATGAAAAAGGTGTTATTCTTGAAAACATTTCAAATGGAAGTATTCTTGCAAAATCAAGTTTGAAAAAAGGTGATGTTATACGAAAAATGAATAAAAAAGAAGTGGCAAACGTGGCCGACCTGACAGATATTTTTCAGGAAATTAACTGGTCAGGGCAAGCTGAAATGGAAATTTTCAGAAATCAGCAATTGATTTATGTAACTGTTTTATTTAAGTAGATTTTCGGACTGGATTTTAGGATTAACAAGATCGCCTGCCGCAGGATCGCCTGCCGCAGGATCGCCTGCCGCAGGATTTACAGTATTAATTTCTTACTTTACACATTTGAAATTAATCCACGTTTTCTTTGATTACAATGCATGTAAATCTTGTTAATCTGCTTGACAAATCCATTCAGGAAGCTGAAATATCCATTCAGGGCCAGCACATCACACAAATAAAAATTATTGGCCAGGAAAATCCTTCCTTATCTTATATACTTCCCGGCTTTGTGGATGCACATGTTCACATCGAAAGTTCTATGCTCACGCCTGTGCAATTCGCTCGGCTTGCCGTTGTACATGGTACCGTTGCAACGGTTTCCGATCCACATGAAATTGCCAATGTAACCGGCGTGGCTGGTGTGGAATATATGATTGAAGATGGTAAACGTCTTCCCTTCAAATTTTGTTTTGGTGCTCCTTCCTGCGTTCCTGCTACTATTTTTGAAACCGCAGGAGCTACTGTTACTCCGGACGATATCCATGATCTTCTGGCGAAAAATGAGATTGGTTATCTGGCAGAAGTTATGAATTTTCCTGGCGTATTAAATGGCGATCCTGATATGATCGCGAAAATTAACTGGGCTAAACATTACAATAAACCCATTGACGGGCATGCTCCCGGATTACGCGGTGACGCTGCAAAACAGTATGCAGAAGCCGGAATGACTACCGATCATGAATGCTTTACCTATGACGAAGCGAAAGAAAAAATCGGTTATGGGATGAAAATCCTGATCAGAGAAGGCAGTGCAGCCCGAAATTTTGATGCATTGATTCCATTGCTTGCCGAATTTCCTGACCGGATTATGTTTTGTTCGGACGACAAACATCCTGACAATCTTGTAGAAGGACACATCAATGTATTGGTAAAACGTGCTTTAAAGCTTGGTCATAATTTATGGAATGTGTTACAGGCTGCTTGTCTGAACCCGGTTTTCCATTACAATCTTCCGGTTGGTTTGCTGAGAGAAAATGATTTTGCTGACTTTATAAAGGTAGATAATCTTTCTGACTTCAATATTTCTCAAACCTGGTTAAATGGAGAAATTGTTGCTGAAAATAATATTTCCCGTTTTCCTGATCTTCGCAGTAGTCACATTAATCAATTTGATTGTATCTTAAAAAGTGTTGCTGATTTTCAGTGCAAAGCAGGTGATAACGATTCCCAGCTGAGAGTTATAGAGGCATTGGAAGGACAGTTGATTACAAATGCATTGATAGAAAAAATTTCCGTAAAAGACGGATTTGTTGTTTCTGATACGGAGCGTGACATTTTGAAAATAACCGTAGTCAACCGTTATCAGAATACCGCGCCTTCCATTGCATTTATTAAAAATTTCGGGATTAAAACCGGTGCAATAGCATCATCCGTTGCGCATGATTCTCATAATATTATCGCCGTTGGCTGTGATGATGAAAGTATTTGTGAAGCAGTTAATATGATTATTGAAGCCCGGGGAGGAATTGCAGCAGTGGGAAATGGTGAAAAACATTTGCTGGAATTGCCTATCGCCGGACTAATGAGTGATTTGGATGGCTATATAATAGCAGAAACTTATACCAAAATTGATCATTTTGTTAAAACTTCATTGCAATCAACACTCAAATCACCTTATATGACTTTATCATTTATGGCACTGCTTGTGATTCCAGCACTTAAATTAAGTGATAAAGGACTTTTTGATGGAGAAAAGTTTGAATTTGTATCTCTATTATCTTAATAGGTTACTAAAATTAGCAGAATTGAATTATTAAGCCTTAAAATGTAATTTTATCCAAAAATATTTTTATAATATGTTTTTTTATAAATATATTTACAAGTGTAAAAATGACCCTTATTAAATCTTATTCCTAACCCCTGTTAATTCCTAACCTAAAAATGGCTCACCTACGCTACAAGCAAGAAGAAGAACTCAGTTTCTGGGATCAATTCAGAAAAGGCGATGAAAATGCTTATGCATGTCTTTATCGGTCTTATGTTCACATTCTGTATCAGTATTGTTCGCAGTTTACGATTGACAAACCACTGATTAAGGATTGTATTCACGATTTATTTGTTGAATTATGGAAAAACCGGACGACACTGGGTGACACCACTTCTGTTCGGTTTTATCTTATGGCGTCTATCAAAAGAAAATTGGTGCGTCATTTGAATGCTCAGCAGAAACACACGAGCAATGAGGATATTCCGGTTGAATACTGGCATATCCATACGCCGTCTCATGAGCATCAGCTTATTTCGGAAGAAGAATATGAATCTACCAACCAACATTTAAATGTTGCCATTAACGGTCTTCCGCGCCGTCAGCGTGAAGCTATCTTTTTGAAATTTTACATGAACCTGAACAATCATGAAATAGCTGATCTGATGAAAATCAATATTCAGTCTGTTTACAATTTGGTTTTTGGAGCGCTTGGAAATTTAAAAAAACAAATGACTTTGGAAAGACTTACATTCTAAATGTAATTTTTTCCCTTTATTCTTAACGAAAGCGTGGCGAACTAAGCCACGCTTTTTTTGTTAGAATAAGCAGTACAGGATTGCAATTATATTTCATCAATTTAATATGACGCTGATAAATACCCCACTTGCCGAACGCCTCCGCCCACGACAATTGGATGATTATGTTGGTCAGGATAAATTATTAGGGCCAAATGGCCCTTTACGCAGAGCCATACAACAAAATACAATTCCTTCTATGATTTTGTGGGGACCGCCGGGTGTAGGTAAAACTACACTTGCTTTACTCATGGCAGATGCTACCAAAAGGCAGTTTCATAACCTGAGTGCGATCAGTTCAGGAGTAAAAGATCTTAGAGAAATTCTATCCCGCCCATCCGGCCTTTTTCCTCCTATTTTATTTATTGATGAAATCCATCGTTATAATAAAAGTCAGCAGGATGCATTGCTGGGTGCTGTCGAAAAAGGACAGGTCACTTTAATAGGTGCAACAACTGAAAATCCATCTTTTGAAATTAACTCTGCCCTTCTTTCACGTTGCCAGGTTTACATTCTGGAAGCTTTTGGAGAAGAAGAGTTAAAGCAGCTTATACAGCGTGCAATTGAAAAAGATCCGTGGTTAAAAGAAAAAAAGATCACATTTACATCTTATGATGCCTTACTCAGACTGTCCGGTGGAGACGGCAGGAAGTTACTCAACCTGTTAGAATTAGCTATTTTAGGTAAAGGAGAAGCAGATGAAATTGAAATAGATGATGAATGGGTAACTCAGGTCGCCCAGCAAAATATAGCACGTTATGATAAATCAGGCGAGCAGCATTATGATATTATTTCGGCATTTATAAAATCCCTGAGAGGCAGTGATCCAAATGGTGCTGTTTATTGGATGGCGCGGATGATCGTGGCCGGTGAAGAACCTTCATTTATAGCCAGAAGAATGCTGATTATGGCCTCTGAGGATATTGGAAATGCAAATCCAACTGCTATGATTATGGCAAATGCCTGTATGCAGGCTGTTAATGTGATTGGCTATCCTGAATCCCGGATCATCTTGTCCCAGGTAGCTATTTATTTGGCAACATCGCCCAAAAGTAACGCAAGTTATCTTGCTATCAGTGACGCTATTGAAGCTGCTAAAAATACGGCTCACTTGCCCGTGCCTTTACATTTACGTAATGCTCCAACCAAATTAATGAAACAAATTGGTTATGGAAAGGATTACAAGTATTCACACAATTACGAAGGAAATTTCACAAAACAATCCTTTCTGCCGGATGAACTTAAAGGCAGTAAATTTTTTGAGCCGGGAAAAAATGCCAGGGAAGAAGAGATCCGCAAAAAATTGCAGCAATGGTGGGGAGAATGGTATGGATATTAACTCAGAGTTTAATCCACTGATCCTGAAAAAATTCTATATCAGGAAATGGATTTATTTTCAGGAACAACTATCTTACGTGCAGACTGGGCCTTCGTATTTTCTATCTCTTTTTCCTTTGCAAAACAGCGGGAAATTTCGGCTTTATTTTGGTCCAGTTTTTCTTCAAATTTAGAAAATGCCAGTTTAAAATTTGAAACATTTTCTTCCGTAGCCTTCCATTCTACAAGAAGTGCTTTTCCCAGAGTTTTCAAATTTTCGGCTGTTTCTTTTTTAACAATAACAGCTTTTACCTTTTTTTCTACTTCTTCAGTACCTCTTAGTTTTGAACCAAAAACTTCATAATCCGCGCGAGCATTGATTTCTTTCTTCATATTATGTTGATGAGACAAAAGCTTGCGTTAACAACGTGGTAACTGACAAATATAGAAAAAATTCTAATCATCTGCTAGTCATTTACTAGTTATCTACCAACGGAAAACCCGTATAGCTATTTTAGAAGTTTAACTAGTAACATCGGTAGAATCTTAGAAAAAATTCAATTTTATCCAAATCGAAACACTTGATGAAACTCAAACTGTAAAGTTCAAATTGTAAATTCAAATATTGCTTTGATTAAAATTATATTTGTAAAATTTTGAAAATACTCAATATGATCCCTGAAAGTATCACCTTATTAGAAAGGCAATTGCTCATTAACCAGTATAAAATTCTCGCGGTATTAGGTGATGAAATTAATATTGAACAGAATCTGAAAAGAATTGAAATTCTGGAAAAAGGATACACCGGTTTATATCCAAAAGTATTCAACACTTTGTATGAGGAAGTGCCTATAAGCGTTTATAAGGAAATTGAAGATATCTTGAAAATGTACAAACGAATTAATAACTCTATCAGGCTATTACCGGATGAAGAAAAAAAATTATTAAATCTGGCAAGTATTGAATTTGAAGGTTTTGATCAGAATAATGGGATGTATTATCATATGATGTCTTATCTGGTAGAACAGATGAATGAACACCAGGATTATAAAGGCAGAGAATTAAAAGCCCATAATACTTCATGCATGATAAAATACAATAAAATGTTAGGTATACATGCTGAATTTGATCAATCAGAGTCGTACAACTATTCCTTATCTGATTTACAAAAATTCGTAGATATTTTAGCTGATATAACCGAACAGGATCTGCTGGTCAAATAAATCAATGAACATTGATCACGGCAAATTGTATAAAAGGCACTAAACCAGACATTATAATTAATGTAATATTTTATCATTAATATTTTTTTACCAAACCCCATAGATTCTTTCCAAGAAAGAATTAAATTTGTCACTGAGAACTGGTAAAACAGTACTCATAACGTTGAGTAAAATCGGACATCCCTGGGCCTTGCCTCTGGGATGTTTTTTTATTTAATACCTTTTATATGAGTATTTTAAGCCTATGAATGTGGCTAATTTTAGTGCAGATTTTTTAGTACCAGCTACTATAATTTGATTTATTATGCCCTGATTGTTTTTTTTGATTCAAACCAATAATTAATCGCGTTGCCCATATTGTAGCGCATATAAGAACTACTGTGGAAAAATACGGCAACATCAATAATATATTTTGCAGGGAATGTATCATAATAAAGCTCCAGATGATGAAATAACATCTTGCATATAAATAAGAAAAAATCGTACCAAACTAGTTCGTACTATTTTATAAAATTAAGAGTATTAGTTTTATAGCTATTATCATTTTTATAAACGGACAGCTTATTCTTATTTCCTTAATATATTATTTCCGGAGATCCTTCTATGCAGAATATATGCCATGATTAGCGCGTATATTAAACTATTCATTTGCAATCAAAAAAATTAAACCTGACCACATTCTTTGTCTAACTTTTTCAAATAAATCTTTTAATTCTTAATATTATGTTCACTGAAATTCAAATTTTCCTGACTGAAAATAATATTAACATTTTTTATACTTCTTCTCAACTCTTCAAAAAGTCATATTAATTAGGGTCCTATAATTAATAAGTATCGGCTGTAATTTAAATACTTTGAGTCATACACATAAGAAAGCCGCTAATATATATCAGCGGCTTTCTTATGTGTATGAAGTGTTTACAGGATCATAGTTTTACGAATTTACTGGTATCAATTTTACCATCCTTCTGAATGATTTGCACAACATACAAACCGGATGTTAAATTACCCGTATTTATTCCTGTAATCAGTGAATTAGCCGATTCAAAAACGATTTTACCAACTGCATTAATAATTCTGACTGATTCAATTTTGCCCCAGTCTTTCACACTAATTTGCAGGTTCTCAGAACTTACAACCGGATTAGGATAAAGATTTACAATAGATTTGGAATTGAAATTGAGACTCTCAATATGGCTGTAAGCAAAAGTACCATCAGCATCAATCATTTTTAGCCTGTAAAGATTTTCTCCGTCTAATGGATTGGCATCAGTAAAAAAGTAGCGCTTCAATGTTAAACTTTCATGGTTTGAACTTACATTTCCAATTTCCAACCATGTTTTTCCATTGCGGCTGCGCTCAATATTGAAGCGATCACTATTCGTTTCAGCAGATGTTGACCAGTCAAGCGTTGCTGTCTGCCCTTCTGCTTTGGCATTAAAGCTTACCAGCGTTACCGGA
>Ga0247739_10000455_pt1 | contig 14768 bp, 8 predicted proteins | sample UWRJL058202B2_FD_180943 | JGI IMG/M metagenome (GOLD analysis project Ga0247739, IMG submission 180943) | Plant litter microbial communities from Arlington Agricultural Research Station in Wisconsin, United States - UWRJ-L058-202B-2 | ecosystem: Environmental > Terrestrial > Plant litter >...
ACCAGGGTGGCCACGGCGTTGCCGATGAAGTTGGTCAGGGCCCGGCATTCGCTCATGAACCGGTCGACGCCGAGGATCAGGGCCATGCCCGCGATCGGCACGCTGGGGACCACGGCGAGCGTGGCTGCGAGCGTGATGAACCCCGCTCCCGTGATGCCTGCCGCCCCCTTGGACGACAGCATGGCCACCGCCAGCAGCAGCACCTGCTGCTCGAGGCTGAGGTGGATGCCCAGGGCCTGGGCGATGAACAGGGCCGCCATCGTCATATAGATGTTGGTGCCGTCCAGATTGAACGAATAGCCCGTCGGCACGACCAGCCCGACCACCGACTTGGCGGCGCCGGCCCGCTCCATCTTCTCCAGCAGGCTGGGCAGGGCGGCTTCGGATGAAGAGGTGCCGAGCACCAGCAGCAGCTCTTCCTTCAGATAGCGGATCAGCTTGAGGATATTGAATCCATTGGCGATCCCGACGAGCCCCAGAATGCCGACCACGAACAGGATGGCGGTCAGATAGAAGGTGGCCACCAGGGCGGCCAGATTGGCGATCGAGCCGATCCCGTAAGCCCCGATGGTGAAGGCGAAGGCCCCGAAGGCGCCGATGGGCGCCGCCTTCATCAGGATGGCCACCAGTTTGAAGAAGGCCGCCGAGATGGACTCAAGGAAGGTCAGCACCGGCTTGCCGACGTCGCCGATCAGGGCTAGGGCCACGCCGAACAGGATCGACACGAACAGGACCTGCAGGATGTTGCCGGTCGAGAAGGCGCTGACCACGGTGTCGGGGATGACGCCCATCAGGAAGCCCTGGATAGTCGTCTCGTGCGCGGCCGACGAATACTGGGCCACGGCCCCGGCGTTCAGGGTCGAGGGGTCGATGTTGAGCCCCCGGCCCGGCTGGACCACATTGGCCACGATCAGGCCGAGGATCAAAGCCAGGGTCGAGAAGACGAAGAAATAGGCGAAGGCCTTGGCCGCCACCCGCCCGACCCTGCCCAGATCCCGCATCCCCGCGATGCCGGTGACGATGGTCAGGAAGATCACCGGAGCGATGACCATCTTCACCAGCTTGATGAAGGCGTCGCCCAGCGGCTTCAACGACTTGCCGAAGTCCGGCCAGAAATGACCGATCACCGCCCCCAGCACGATCGCCGTCAGCACCTGGAAATACAGGTGGGCGTAGAAGGGCTTCTTCACAGCCGGAACGGCCGCGGTCTGGGTGATCGGTTGCAACGCCTGTTCCTCATGGCGGACCCGGTCCGCGAAACTCCCGGGACACGATCTTCGAGTCGTGTTCCCGGCCTCATTCTGGCCGCACGGGCGTCGAACGTGAAACCACATCGACAAAAAGCTCATCTATATGAAATTGCTGCTTTAAACGTCCTTCTCGCTGCAAAATCGGCGAAGATTATGCGAAAATCCGCCACGACATCTAGGCAAGTCGTGCGGATAATCGCACACTAGGCCATGCCCTTTACCGGACTGCAGAACCGATTATCGACGGTCCTTCGACCGACGGCGCGGCCGTGGATCGTGCTGGCCGTGGCTTGGCTCGCGCTTGCCTTGGGGGCCGCGGTGGTCGCGGGCGAACTGGCGCGGCGGCAGGCCGAGGGCGATCTGGCGCGGCAGGCGCAGGCGGGCGCGGCCCTGCACGCGGCGGTGCTGAGGAGCGAGCTGGAGAAGCACCGCTCCCTGCCGCTGGTTCTGGCCCAGGACCCGGAGGCCGTCGCCCTCCTGACCAATCCCGGCCCCGTCCGCACCGATCAGGTCGATCGCAAGCTGGAGCGGCTGGCCGGCCAGACGCGGGCGGCGGTCATCTATTTGCTGGACGCCAAAGGCGTGGCGCGGGCGGCCAGCAACTGGCGACTGCCGACCAGCTTCGTCGGCGAGGACTACAGCTTCCGCCCCTATTTCACCCGCGCCATGCAGACCGGCGACGCCGAGTTCTTCGCGCTCGGCACCGTCAGCGGACGCCCCGGCCTCTATCTGGCCCGTCGCATCGCCGATGCGGACGGGCGCGTCGTCGGCGTCGCGGTGGTGAAGGTCGAGTTCGACGCGCTGGAGGTTGACTGGCGCGGTTCGGGCGAGCCGGCCTATGTCGCCGACCCGTCGGGCGTGATCCTGATCACCAGCGTGCCGGACTGGCGTTTCCGCACCGTCGCCCCGATGAGCGACGCCCAGAGGCGGCAGGTCCTGACCGGCCAGACCCTGGGTCACGACGCCCTGTCCCCCCTGCCCTTCCGCACGCCCGGGACGCGACCCACCCTCGTCACCGCCGCCGTGGACGGGCCGCCTGAAAGCTGGATGGCCGCCGCGGCGGACACGGCGACGCCGGGCTGGACCCTGCACCTGCTCTCACCCGCCGGGAGCGCCATTCTGGTCGCGGTTTCCAACGCCAGGGCCGTCGCCCTGCTGGCGGTGACCCTGCTGATGGGCGCCGTCGGCATCCTGCTGCGCCGCCGCCAGCTGGCCGAGGCCCAGATGCGCGCGGAGGAGGCCGCCCGCGCCGATCTGGAGCGCCGCATCGACGAGCGCACCGTCGAACTGCGCGCCGCCAATGATGAGCTGAACCGCGAGATCGACGAGCGCCGCCGCGCCGAGGCCAGCCGCGAGATGCTGCGCGAGGAGCTGGTTCAGGCCAACAAGCTGGCGACGCTCGGCCAGATCGCCGCCGGCGTGGCGCACGAGATCAACCAGCCGGTCGCCGCCATCCGCACCAGCGCGGAGACGGTTCTGGCCTATCTGAAGCGCGACGACGGCGAAGGGGTGAAGCGCACCGCCAACCGTATCGCCGAACTGACCGCCCGGATCGGCTCGATCACCGACGAACTGCGCGCCTTCTCGAGGAAGACCGCATCGCGTCCCTCGGCGGTCAGTCCGGACGAGGCCATCGACGGGGCGCTGGTGCTGCTGACCGGACGGCTGCGCGCCAGCCGGATCGCGGTGACCCGGGTCAAGGCGCCGACGCTGAAGGTGCTGGCCGACCGGGTGCGGCTGGAGCAGGTGATCCTGAACCTCGTCCAGAACGCGGTCGAGGCGCTCGATGAGGCGGGCGCGGCCGAGCCCCGGCTGAGCCTGTCGGTCGCCGCCGCGGAAACGGGTGTGGAGATTGTCATCGCCGACAACGGCCCGGGCCTGTCGGACGAGATCGCGGACGCCCTGTTCACCCCCTTTGTCACGACCAAGGCGACGGGCCTCGGCCTGGGCCTCGTCATCTGTCGCGACATCGTCGCCAGCTTCGGCGGGGAGCTGAACACCCGCGCTTCCGACTCGGGCGCCGTATTTGTCGTTTCCCTGAAGGCCGCCTGATGGATTTCGCCCAGCCCAAGGCCGTCGCCCTGGTCGACGACGACGACGACTTCCGCGAGGCCCTGACCGAACGTCTGGGGCTGGAGGGGTTCGAGGTCTCGGCCTTCCCCTCCGCCGAGGCCGCGCTGAAGGCGGTGGATGCGGGGTTCGCCGGCGTGGTGGTCAGCGACCTGCGGATGCCCGGTCTGGACGGCCGCCAGCTGCTGGCCCGGCTGCAGGCCATCGACGAGGGCCTGCCGGTCCTGATGATCACCGGCCACGGCGATATCGCCGATGCGGTCGAGGCCCTGAGACACGGCGCCTATGATTTCGTGGCCAAGCCCTTCGCCTTCGAGCGGCTACTGGACAGTCTGAACCGGGCGTTGGAGAAGCGGGCGTTGGTGCTCGACAACCGTCGGCTGGCGGCGGCCCAGAGCGACGCCGGGCTGGAGCTGCCCCTGCTGGGCGCCAGCGAGACCATGGCGCGCCTGCGGGCCACCATCGCCCAGCTCGCCGACGCGCGGCTGGACGTCCTGATCGAGGGCGAGACCGGGGTCGGCAAGGAGGTCGTCGCCCGCGCCCTGCACAACGGCGGACGGCGGCGTATCCATCCATTCGTGGCGGTCAACTGCGGCGCCCTGCCCGAGGGCCTGATCGAGAGCGAACTGTTCGGCCATGAGCCCGGCGCCTTCCCCGGCGCGACCCGGCGACGCATCGGCCATATCGAACAGAGCCATCGCGGCACCCTGTTCCTCGACGAGATCGAGAGCATGCCGATGGCCGTGCAGGTCAAGCTGCTGCGGGTCATCGAGGAGCGGGAGGTGCAGCCGATCGGGGGGCCGGCCAAGACGCTGGACCTGCGCATCCTCGCCTCATCCAAGATCGATCTGGAAGACGCCATCCGGGCCGGCGCGTTCCGCGAGGACCTCTATTACCGGCTGAACGTCGTGAAGCTGAGGGTCGCGCCCCTGCGCGAGCGGCGCGAGGACATGCCGTTGCTGTTCGCCCACTTCCTGCGCCGGGCGGCGGGACGCGAGGGCCGGTCGGCGCCGGGGCTGACGGCGTCAGTGCGGCGGCATCTGCTGGAGCACGACTGGCCGGGCAACGTCCGCGAACTGGTCCACTTCGCCGAGCGGGTTGCGGCGGGCCTGACCGATCCGGGCGGGGTCGGGGTGGTCGAGGAAGAGGCCGGCGGCCTGACCGAACGCGTCGCCCGCTATGAGGCCGAGCTGATCCGCGAGACCCTGGAACGCTGTGACGGCGACGTCACCGCCGTCACCGAGGCCCTGCGCCTGCCGAGGAAGACGCTCTACGACAAGCTCCAGAAACACGGGTTGAAACCGGCGGACTTCCGGAGAAGGCGGGACGGGTAGTCTCCTCCTCATCGCGCTTGCGATGGGGAGGTGGCGCGACGCGGCTTCGCGTCGTGACGGAGGGGGTTCTTGCTTGCTGACTTCGTCCAACACGCGCGCTGTTGGCAAAGAGCCCCCTCCACCACCCGCTAAGCAGCGGGCGGTCCCCCTCCCCCCGCTCCGCGCGGTGAGGACAATTTTTCACCGCCAGGTGAAGCCAAGCCGATGATTCTTCGCTATAGGAACGGAATGGTCTGTCACTCGACGCAATATCGCCGCCTGCCGCTTCGGCTTGACGCGCGACTTATCGGCAGCCGCCGCGCCTGATTTCGCGCCCGGCGGCTCTACCCGCGCCGTAACCCTCACAGACCATTCCAGAACAAGGAGACGCGCTGATGCTGCGCGATCCGTCCGTAAAATACCGCCCCTTCCCCCAGGTCGACATTCCTGACCGCACCTGGCCGTCGAAGACGATCACAAAGGCGCCGCGCTGGCTGTCGACCGACATGCGCGACGGCAACCAGGCCCTGATCGATCCGATGAACGCCGAGAAGAAGCAGCGCTTCTTCGACCTGCTGGTGAAGATCGGCATCAAGGAGATCGAGGTCGGCTTCCCCTCCGCGGGCGCCACCGAGTTCGACTTCATCCGCTCCCTGGCCGATCGCGGGGCCATTCCCGACGACGTCATGCCCCAGGTGCTGACCCAGGCGCGCGCCGACCTGATCGAGAAGACCTTCGACAGTCTGGACGGCGCCAGACAGGCCGTGGTCCACGTCTATAACGCCGTCTCGCCCGCCTGGCGCCGGATCGTCTTCGGACTGGAGCGGCCCGAGATCAAGGGCATCGCGGAGACCGCCGCCAAGCTGCTGCGCGATCAGGCGGCCAAACGGCCGAACACCGACTGGCGCTTCGAATACAGTCCCGAGACCTTCTCCACCGCCGAACTGGATTTCTCCATCGAGTGCTGCGAGGCGGTGATGGACATCCTGATGCCGACGCCGGATCGGCCGCTGATCCTGAACCTGCCGGCGACGGTCGAGGCGGCCTCGCCCAATGTCTATGCCGACCAGATCGAATGGTTCGGACGCAATATCTCGCGCCGCGACAGCGTGATCATCTCGGTCCATCCGCACAACGACCGGGGCACGGGCGTGGCGGCGGCGGAGCTGTCGATCATGGCCGGCGCCGATCGCGTCGAGGGCTGTCTGTTCGGCAATGGCGAGCGCACCGGCAACGTCGATCTCGTGACCCTGGCGCTGAACATGTACACGCAAGGGGTTGATCCGGAACTGGACTTCTCGGACATCGCCGAGGTGGTCCAGACGGTCGAATACTGCAACCAGATCCCGGTCCATCCGCGCCATCCCTATGCCGGCGAACTGGTCTTCACCGCCTTCTCCGGCAGCCATCAGGACGCGATCAAGAAGGGCTTCGCCGCCCAACAGGCGCGCAACGACCAGATGTGGGACGTCCCCTATCTGCCCATCGATCCGGCCGACATCGGCTGCTCCTATGAGGCGGTGATCCGGGTCAACTCCCAGTCGGGCAAGGGCGGGGTCGCCTGGATCCTCGAGCAGGACAAGGGGCTGAAACTGCCCAAGCGTCTGCAGGCCGACCTGAGCCGCCACGTTCAGGAACTGGCCGACCAGACCAGCCGCGAGCTGAACGCCGCCGACATCTGGAGCGCCTTCCAGACCGCCTACCACCTGAACAGCCCGCAGCCGCTGCGCCTGATCGACTATCAGGAGGGGGCCGTGACCGGCGGATCACGCCACTTCGTCGGCCGCATCAGCCTGGACGGTCAGGAGCATACCGTCAGCGGGCGCGGCAACGGCCTGATGTCCAGCGTTCTGGACGGCCTGCGCGAGGGTGTCGGCATCGATCTGGAGATCGCCGACTATCAGGAGCACGCCATCGGCCACGGCTCCGACGTGCAGGCGGCGGCCTATGTCGAGTGCAAGGGCGCGGACGGGGCGACCTGGTTTGGCGTGGGCATCGACGCCGACGTGGCCACGGCCTCGGTCAAGGCCCTGCTGTCGGCGGCGACCTCGGCCCGGGCAGCGGCTCAGGCTCGCGCCAAGACCCCGGAGCCGGTTCAGGCGTAGCGGCTGATCGCCAGATCGGCGGCCTCAATCTCGGGCCGCTTGCCGCTGATCTGGTCGGCCAGCACCCGCGCCGAACCGCAGGCCATGGTCCAGCCCAGGGTGCCGTGGCCGGTGTTGATGTGCAGATTGGCGATGCGCGTCGGGCCGACCACCGGGGTGCCGTCCGGCGTCATCGGACGCAGGCCGGTCCAGAAGCGGGCGGCGTCGAGGTCGCCTGCACCGGGGAAGAGGCTGGACACCGAATGCTTCAGCGTGCGCTCGCGCGGGGGCGGCAGGTCGTGGCTGAAGCCCGAGAGCTCGGCCATGCCACCCACCCGGATGCGGTCGCCGAGACGGGTGATGGCCACCTTGTAGCTCTCGTCCATGACGGTGGACACCGGCGCCACGGTCTCGTCCACGATCGGCATGGTGATGGAATAGCCCTTCACCGGATAGACCGGCAGGCGCAGATCGATCGACCGGGCGATCCCGGTGGAATAGCTGCCGAGCGCCAGAACGTAGATGTCGGCGGCGAGCTCGCCCTTGTCGGTGGTGACCGAGGCGATGCGGCCGGTGTCCACGTTCACGCGCTGGATCGTCTCGTCGAAGCGGAACACCACTCCGGCCTCGGCGGCCATCTCGGCCAGCCGAACGGTGAACAGGTTGCAGTCGCCGGTCTCGTCATGCGGCAGGCGCAGGCCGCCGACGAAGGGCACGTCGGAGCGGGCCAGACCCGGTTCGGCGGCGATACAGCCGGCGGGGTCCAGCACCTCGCACGGCACCCCCTCGGCGTTGAGCACCTTCACGTCCTTGCCGACGTCATGCAGCTGTTTGTCAGTACGGAAGAGCTGCAGCGTGCCCTGCTGGCGGCCGTCGTAGGTAATGCCCGTCTCGCCGCGCAGGGCGTCGAGCTGGTCGCGGCTGTATTCGGCCAGACGCACCATCCGCTCCTTGTTCAGGGCGTAGCGGGTCGAGGTGCAGTTGCGCAGCATGGCCACACCCCAGGTGATCATGTCCCAACTCACCGCCGGGCGCAGGATCAGGGGCGCGTGCTTCATCATCAGCCAGCGCGGCGCCTTGCGCGGGATCGAGGGCGCGGCCCAGGGCGAGGAGTAGCCGGGCGAGACCTGTCCGGCGTTGGCGAAACTGGTCTCCAGAGCCGGTCCGGGCTGGCGCTCGATGACCGTGACCTCATGGCCCTGTTTGGCCAGATACCAGGCGGTCGTCACCCCGATGACGCCGGCTCCGAGCACGATACACTTCAAGACAAGCCCTCCGGGCGAAACAATCGACCCTCTTAACGCGGGGCCTCGGAATCGGGTGCAGTCTGGAGAAACGGGGACGGCTTGGCGAGCCCCCTGCCCCGGATGGGTCTATTTCGGCGTCACCGGACAGACGACGGTCTCGGTCCGCAGCGCCGTCAGCCAGCCGGCCTCCGAGGCCGAAATCGCCTTGCCGTCGGCCTCCAGCGGGATGCGGACCCGGCTCGGCGGGCGCCCCGCCTCCTCGCCCGAAGCGTACTGACGCATGACCGCGACCTTCACATAGGCGTCGGGCAGCGGGTAGCAGGCGAAGAACTGGCCCCAGGTCTGGATGCCGCTGGCGTCGACCGTGACGGCCGCGCCCTGTTTGCGGTCCTGCAGGTCGACGGTGCTGCCTGCACACCGACCCATGACGATCAGCAGCAGGGCGAGCAAGGCGATGGCGGCGGGAACGCGCCACAGGGTGGAGCCGGTCTTCGGGCGGGCGGCGGCGATGACGGACTTGCGGGCCATCAGCCGATCACCCGGTTCGGAGAATCCTGCGCCAGCCAGTCGAGCACGGCCCGGTCCTGAACCAGCAGGGCCGCGACCTTGGTGGCCGGGTTGTGGATGGCCTCGCTGCGCTGCTGGACGTTGATGGCCACGGTCAGGGCGCGCAGGGGCCGGTCGTCGGGGGCGCCGACCTCATAGCGGGCGATGACCAGGGCGATGGCGTGGCCCTTCTCGGCGTCGAAGCCCGCGTCGGGCGAGACGCCCAGCACCCGGCCGCTATCGCGATCGACCTGCAGCGCCGAGGGCGCCGAGCCGCCCGCCCCCATGCGGTCGATACGCTGGAAGGCCTGGGTCAGGGCGGCGACGCCGACGCCGTCGATCACCGTGCGGCAGATCGGCTTGACCCGCTCATGGGCGCGGCGGAGCCCGGCGGTGGTGCCCGCCTGGTCGGCCAGGGTCAGCTGACGCTGGCGGGTATCCCACTTGAGCCCGCAGTCGTAGGCGGCGAGCGCCATCATCGTCAGATCGACGGGATTGAGCGCCTGCTGGCGGTCGACGTTGGGCGTGCCGGTCTTGGCGAAGATCCGGTACTCCTGCCTTTCGGGCGCGGTCGGCAGCACAATCTCACGGCCGGTGCCGCCCGGGCCGACGACGGCGCGCAGGCCGGTCATCATCGGCTTCCAGGCCTCGTCGCGGATCAGCAGCGGCTGGAGCGGCGGGCGTTCGGCGTCGATCAGGAACCGCGCCTCGACCTGACGCCTCAGCACCATGCGCGAGAAGACTTCGGCCAGCCTGAGCGTCGACCAGCGCGAGCGACCGCCGCCCAGCGCGCTCATCAGATAGTCGCCCTTGAGGTCGTGGATGACGTTGAGGCCGAGCGACTCGCGCTCCAGCCCCAAGGCTTGCAACGCCGGGCTGTCGAGGTTCACCCCGCCGGCCTTCGCCTGCCAGACGGAGGTGTCGCGGCGCGGGGTCTCGCGGTCGAACTCGGCCTGGACGCCGAACAGCCGCGTCAGCTCCAGCGCCCAGGGCACGGCGCGTTGCTGGGACATATCCGGGACGATGCCTAACTCGCCGCGCGGCTGGCCCGACAGGATCGGGGCTGCCGGAAGCTGGCAGGTCTGGGCGCCCGAGATGCGGTAGCAGTCGGTCGGGCTGGGCGGCAGGCTCTGGTCCGGCTTCGTCGGATCGTCGCTGAGCGACAGCAGCATCAGCGCCGCTGCGTATTTGTTGCTGGAGGCCTCGAGGAAGCGGGTGAAGTTCATCCACGCCGGTCCGGAGACGGTATCGGAGAAGGCCATGCCGTCGGCGCGGCGGGTGCCGAGATCGACGCCGAGCAGCTCACGGAAACCGGGCGCCCCGGGCCGGACCTCCAGCGTCGCCAGAGCGGGGAAGGTCTGGAGGATGGCCATCGACAGCGGCGCCTTGGCCACCGAGCCCACGGGCATCAGATCAAAATTGTGGTTCGAGGTCGTGAAGCGGTGGCGGCCGCGCGTGTCGTCCTGCTGGTCCGCTGTCGCCACCGGGAGGCTAGCGATGGCCAGGACCTCGCCGGTCATGCCGTCCATCATCGTCACCGCCGAGCGGAAGGCGGGCGCGGCGGGCAGCTGATCGACGATGGCGTGGAGCTGGCTTTCGGCCTCGGACTGGAGCCGCTGATCCAGGGTGACGACGATGGGACGATCGTCGCGGCGGGTGACGGCGGGTTCCAGCGACCGGGCGAAGCTCTCAAGGCCCGGCGCGCGCAGCCTCTGGCCGCTGACGGCCTCGAAGCGGGACACCGTTGGGGCCGCCACCTCATAGACGAAGCGTTCGGCCCGCTCGCCCCGGGTGAAGACCAGATCGCGGTCGGCGGGCAGGCGCAGATACTGGACCTCTCCGGGTCCGGCCGAGGCCTCGACCCCGGCGACGGTCACAGTGACCGGCGAGCCGCCGATGACGCGAACCAGCGCATTCTGGTTGTCGAGGGCGATGACGTCGGCGACCTCCTTCTCGTCGACGAAGCGGTAGCGGCGCGGCCAGAGCTGCTGGCCCTCCCCCTCAGCCGGCTTGAACAGATTCAGGGTCGCGGTCGTCAGCCCCCCCTCCGACGCTCCGCGCGCCGGGCGGAACAGGAAGGCCCGGGTCTCGCCGACGCGCCGCAGCGACGCCCCGCCCGAGGAGCCGGTGCGGAACTGGATGTCGCCGCGCCATTGCAGGGTCCCGGCATAGGGGCCGAGCACCTGATGGGCCGTCGGGTCGATCTCGGTCAGACGGGCGCCGCGCCCGAGGTCGTCGTCGAACAGCCAGCGGCCGGGCTCGGTCATATCGACGCGCAGATAGGAGCTGCGCACGAAGGCCTTCCAGCCTTCGGCGTCGCTCGGGGCCAGGGCGGAGGGCTGGATTCGGACCTCGCCGTCCGGGCGCTGTCTGATCTCCAGCCAGCCGCGCTTGAGCACCAGATCATTGATCAGGGCGTTGTAGGCGTCGGCCTGACGCACGGCGTGGATGTCCGAGCGCGGATGGCCCATCAGCTCGCGGATCCACGGCGCCCCGACGATCAGCAGGACGAAGACGAGACCGACGAACCAGCCGGGCGCGATGCGCGAGGATGGCAGGGACACGCGCGGGATCGAAGGGCCACGTGGCGCTTCCGGCGGCGGCGGCTGATCCGGGCTTTGGTCAAATCCGGGTGGCGGGGTCGCGGCGGCCTTGGCCGCGAGAGCCTCGGCGGCGGCGGCCTTCTTCTTGCCGGCGGCGATCAGCGACTTTCCACGGGCCATCAGATGGCTCCCGGTGCTGAGGTGTCTTCAGGCCTGGACGACACTGCCGTCAGGCCGAACCAGGCCATGAAGAACAGGGTCATCCCCTCCAGCAGATCGCTGTCGGAGGCGGCGGCCAGCAGATAGACGTTGCGGCCCGTGAAGGGCGCCAGCTGCAGATTGGCCAGCACCACATAGGCGCCGACGCCGAACAGGATCCACAGCGCCATCAGGCCGAGGATCCGCCCCTGCCCCGGTTCGCCTTCCACGTCGGTCCGGGTCGCCCGCGCCGCGGCCGCCGCCAGCACGCCGAGGCAGAGCAGCAGCGCCGCCGCGCCGAACCGGCCGTAGGGGGCCATGATGTGGATGGTCGAGACGTTGTCGTTCAGCTGCACCGGCTTCAGCACGCTGAGATTGACCGGCGCCAGCCAGCCCCGGCCGAACAGGGTGGCGGTGTAGTCCGACAGGTGCTGGGACCAGACGCGCAGGTTCTCCGCCTCCCACGAGCCATAGCGCTCGACCTGATCGGGCGAGCCGAAGGCCCAGAGGCGCAGCTGGTTTTGGCTGTAGGCGCCGGCGCGCGACAGGATGTCGAGGGCGGGCTGGTCCGAGGCCGAGACGGCGGCGCGGGCGAGGTCGTCGGGTGACGCCGCGGCGGGCGCCTGGAAGACCACGAGCGCCGCGAAGACCATCAGGACGGCCCCGCACAGGGGCGCGGCCCAGGCGGCGGCCGCCAGCCGGCTCTCGCCGTCGGTCGCGCGCCGCCGCCGCTCCCACACGCCCCAGGCCGCCATGACCATGACCGGGATGCCGACGAGGGCGTAGCCGTTGTCCTTGACCCCCACCGGCAGCAGCACGAACAGCACCGCGAGCGACAGGCAGAAGGCGACGCCGAGCTGGATCGCCTGACGGCCCGTCGCCTTCGCCCCCTCGGCCATCAGGCCCGAGAAGCCGAGGATCAGGGCCGGCGTGTAGAGGGCGCTGACGGCGAATCCGAGCACCGGCAGCCGCTCCTTGATCGACACCAGACCCAGCAGGCCACGCACGACGCCGGTCGCCGGCAGAACGATGCGCCAGTCGTAGATGCGGGCCTTGAAGCGTTCAGGAACAAGGCCTTGTCCGCGAGATTGGAGAGTCTGGACGAGGTCGACGCCGCGCTCCGTCGCGCCCCAGGCCTTGAGGCCGCTGAGGCCGAGAACGGCGGCGGTGGCCAGCAGCGACAGTCCGCCCGGCGTCGGGGTCCAGAAGGCGCGCTGGAAGGGGGCAGTGAAGATCGAACCGGGCGTCGAGACCATCCACAGATGGAGCGCCAGACTGACGGCCAGCATGAAGCCGAAGACCAGCGCCAGCCGCATCGCCCGCCCCTGCGTCGGCGGGCTCATCAGCAGAAACAGCCCGGTCATGGCGACATAGGCGAGGCCCGCCTCCCCTACGACCGAGATCCCGCCCGCCAGCTCCGGATCGGCGACGAGGCCGGCGAAGGCGGTCAGCATCCGCATGGCCAGCAGGGCCTGCAGCGCGACGAACAGCATCCATTGCAGACGGCGCTTGCCACCGGCTTCACCGCGCCAGTCCTCGCCCCAAACCGCCAGCACCACCACGGCCCAGGCGAGGCTGAGCCAGCCGAGTATCCACGGCCCGCCGAGCCGGTCCAGACGCAACTCCGCCGCCTTGCCCACCGCCACCGGATCGGTCAGGCGGAAGGTCCCGGACACCAGCTCGGCGCAATGGGCCGGCTCCGGATAGGGCAGATCCTGGGTCAGAGCGTTCGACAGGTCGCCGCCCAGCACCGGGAAGTCGGGCGCCACCGGCGAGGGCGAGCCGTTCCTCGGACAGCGCCCCACCCGCTCCACCGCCGGGGTCGACAGGGCTGCGGTCAGGACCGTGCCGCTCTGCCCCAGCGCGATCTCGCGCCGCTCCTGCAATCGGCCCAGCGGATCGCCCGGATCGACGGCGTTGTAGGTGCGGATGTCCCAGATCGACAGGGCGCGGGCCTGATCGACGGGGATGGGGTCGGATTTCGGCGCCGGGATCGGGACCACCTGCCCGCCCTCGACCTTGCCCAGCCGGGCCTTGGGATCGAGCAGGACGATCTTCCAGCCGCCGAACAGCTTGCCGGTCTGATAGATGAAGCCGTGGGTGGCGGGGGCGCCGGGCAGGACGCGGTTCAGCGGATGGATGGCCTGCGACGGCTTCCACGACACCGTGGGGGCGAGGCCGAAGGCGCGGCGCTGCGGCAGGGCGGGTCCGGTCTTTCCGTCCTGCTCGAAGCGGAAGGGCCCGCGTTCGAAGCGATACCAGACGGCGCCCGGAGCCTCGCAGCCCTTCAGGCAGACGGCCATGCCGGGGCCGAAGTCCTGCGCCCCGATGACGTCATAGGCGCCGCCGTGCCGCACCGCCGCGACCGAGAGGGTCTCGCCGACGGGATTGGGGGTCGGAGCCGCGGGCACCTCCATCGGGACGGCGCCCTTGCCGGGGGCCTGACGCGGGATGGTCACCACCGAGGGCGAGGCGCCGCGGATAAAGAGGTCGTCGTCAGGGCCGCCGCCGATGCTGAGCGACCCGCGCGTCACATCCACCGTCAGCCGGCTGAGCGACAGATGCATGTCCCCGAACCGGCCGTTCAGCGAGCCGTCGATCAGGCTGGCCCAGACCAGGGCCGGGGCGATCAACACGCCCAGTCCGACCAGCCAGGACGTCATCGGTCGCGATCGGTCCGACGCCCGCCAGATCGCCCAGACGGCCGCGAGGAACAGGGCGGAAAAGACGACCCCCAGCCAGCCGGTCATCGGCTCTCCGGATCCGGCCGGTGATGCGAGACATAGAGACGGCGATAGGCGTCGCGGACCCGGGCAAAGGCATAAACGCCTACCGTCATTCCGCCCGCCAGAAGCAACAGGATCAGGCCGCTGAGGACGGCGCCCGTGCCTGCGCCGAAGCTTCGGGCCAGCCGCGCCTGATCAAGCGTCTTGTCAAAACCCTGGCACAGGCCATTGGATTCGCTGATGCGATAGGCGACGGCCGCGCGGCTGACCGGGTTGGACTGGGCCTTGGAGAAGGGACCGCAGACGTGGCGATCCAGCCAGTCGCGCTCCTGTCCGGCGCCGGCCGGGAACGGCGGCAGGCCTTCCGGGGCCTCGCCGTCGCCACGCAGAAACTCGGCCCACTGGAAGGCGGAGTTGCCGGCGGCGGCGCCCAGCCCCTCGTCGCTCTCGGCGCCCGCCGGAATGACCATGGCGCCGCGCTCCCCGCCCCAGGGCGAGGGGAAGCCGGTCAGCCAGATCGCGACAATGAGCCAGAGCACCACGAAGGCTGCGGCCAGAACCTGGACCGGCCTCTGGTCGGCCTCGCCGAAGACGATGTCGATGCCGTCCATCCGCCAACGGCGCAGGCGTTGGGTCAGGGTCATGGTGGGAACGGCGTCGGTCACAGGCTGCGTCTCTTCACCGGGGTCAGGCGGCCGTCATCCCGGAAGCGGCGGATGGCGCGGGCGGCGGAGATGAAGGCCCAGTCGGCCTTGCTGGTGGTCTGGGTTCCCCGGCCCGCCCACTGGATC
>Ga0247739_10000457_pt1 | contig 14713 bp, 9 predicted proteins | sample UWRJL058202B2_FD_180943 | JGI IMG/M metagenome (GOLD analysis project Ga0247739, IMG submission 180943) | Plant litter microbial communities from Arlington Agricultural Research Station in Wisconsin, United States - UWRJ-L058-202B-2 | ecosystem: Environmental > Terrestrial > Plant litter >...
TGTAAAGGAACTTTTTAATGATAAAAGTGCGGAAGGCGTAGCCAGATATGAAAACGTGCAATCGTTGCTGAACGGTATCAAAGAATTTACCGAAACGCCGATGAATGAAGAAGATGGCGAAGTAGGTGATAAGAGCTTAGGTGCTTATCTACAAAACATTACCCTGCTTACGGATGTGGACAATGATAAAGATCCGAATGCAGATGTAGTGAAATTGATGACTATCCACGCTTCTAAAGGACTGGAGTTTCCATGTGTTTTTGTGGCCGGTATGGAAGAAACCTTGTTCCCTAGCGCCATGAGCGTAAACACACGGGAAGAGTTGGAGGAAGAGCGGAGATTATTTTATGTAGCAGTAACGAGAGCCAAGGCTCGCTTATGGATTACATACGCACAAAGTCGCTATCGGTTTGGGAGTTTGGTGCAAAATGAACCAAGCCGTTTTTTGGCGGAAATGCCTGACGAGTACTTGGACAAAAGTTTTGCAGGTGGCGGTGCTCGCAACCAAGGTCTTAATTTTAATACCAGTGCTTATGAAAGAATGAACAGTGGTTTTGGAAGTGGGAACGCAACCCGTAGTGCAGAAAGGCAATATGGGCCACCTCCTAGCAAAAAGGAGCAGGCACCAAAGCCAATTTATTTGCAACCTACAAAACCAAAAGAAGTAGCACATACACCGGCGGTGGATTTTGCCCCAAGCGATACGAGCAATTTGCAGGTAGGTCAAAAAGTAGAACACCAGAAATTTGGATACGGCGATGTAACAAAAATGGAAGGAAGTGCACACAATCCTGTAGCTACGGTCGTTTTTGATTTAAATGGAGAGAAAAAGATAATGCTCAACTACGCAAAGTTGCGAATTGTAGAATAATGTTAAAATCCATCGACGCTTTGATTGTACAGCGCATCCAAGGTATCCGTGGATAAAAATTCCCCAAATTGGGATTTTTAAAAAGTTTTTATACGAGAAGAGGCCGCACATGGCGACCTCTTCTTTTTCTTTTTACCCTTAAAACCACTTATTTGCCAATAGGGAACAAAACACCTAGGTTAAGCCCAAGGTTGCGTTGCTTCAAGGAATTGTCATCTCCTGCTATTTTAGAAATGTTTGTAAGGCCGTGTGTGTAAGATATATCGGCATTGAGCCAAGTTGCTTTCGCAATGCGGAAGTTTAAACCAACGGCACCGTTGATGCCTAGGTCAAAACTTTTTACATAATCCTTTGCTTTTACTTCCGCTACTACGCTTCCGTTTGTATAATTCTTTATTTTACCGCCTACCAAAAAACCAAAGGATGGGCCGAGAGAAACTTTAGGACGGATTGCGTTACCTACTTTGCCAAAGAAATAAATAGCTTGAAGTGGAACGCGGATGTAATTGAAGTTCAATTTTAATTTATCATCGCTGTTGTCACCGATTGTACCACCCTCTCCAGAATATTTGGCATCTAAGCTAAAGCCCCAGTTGGTAAGGGTGCTGTACACTAATTTACCACCAATGTTGTAAGACGGATGAAAACGATTTTTCGTATCGCCATCGCCATCTGAAAGAAAACTATGGCCAAAACCTGCTGTAGGACCAAGAGAAAGATGCTGGGCTTTTGCGCCGATAGCCATCATAATGAATGCACCAAAAACAATGGTTGCTTTTTTCATGTGTTAGTTTGTTTGATTCATCCCACTATCTTAAAAAGCATGCCAAACCCAAAATGGCAGGTAATACATGCCAAAAACGACTGATCTTCATGTGATCCAATAAATCAATGCCGAGTAAGTCAAATCTTTTAAAAAGAAGTGGAGGCGGGTCTTTGCTACAGCAAAGGAGGATGAAACGGGAAACGGCTAATTGCAAAAAAAGGGCAGGTAAAAATACCCGCCCCCGTGTTTAACGATTGCTTGCTTGCCGTATAAAAAGTTACCAGTTAGGATTTTGCATGGCTGCTTTTTCAGCAGATGTCAGTGGTCGACCGTCCTTATAATTCGCATCTAGGAACGATTGTGGAAGCGGCCTTAAATAGTGTTTGTTTTCAATAGGCCTTGCTTCATCATTGAATGTAAGGCACCGTTTAACAAGGGTTTTAGTTCTTGCCAAATCTTCCCAGCGCATTAATTCGCCCATCAGCTCGCGGGAGCGCTCATTCAAGATAAAAGCTACAAACTTTTCAGCATCACTGCCAACCCCAAGCTTTGTATAAAATTGAGTGCTGGAGTTAAAAATGTCGGCAACACTATTTAAGTGCATGGCAGACAACGTGCTTGCAGTGGTAACAGATAAGTCATTATTGGATTCGTAATAAGTGTTCTTATCTGAATAAGAAAAAAGAGTGCCTGTTGCAGCTACGTTTGTCTTGTATGCTACGCCACCATCCACATAAGCAGAGCGGTCTTCGCCAGCCTTGTAAGCTGCACGGTCACGTACAGCGTTCAAGTAAGGCAATGCTTGTGCATACTGACCTTTACGTCCGTAAGCTTCGGCAGCAATGAGGTAAGTTTCCGCGAGGCGTGCCAATATACCATCCCGTTGGCCAAATTGAGACGCCACCGCATTGCGAGAGCCGTCCTGGAATTTTGAAAGTCCTACGTATCGGCTCACTTCAAAGTTACCATGGCCGCCCAACATGTTTTCTGGTTGTCCCGCAAAATAGCGAACAAACATGTGCGGGGCACGGAACCTGATACTAGTAGGGATTTTAGGTGCTATTGCGGTATACCGTGTATCTCCGGCATTATTTACAATATAGAGTATCGATTCTTGACCAGCTGTAAACCTGAACTGTCCCACTTGTGCAGGAGTAAGGGCATTGCTCGTGTCCCACTTTGGAGCACCGGTTGGGTTGTTACAGATATAGCGTGTTTTAAAACTTTTCCAAAACCTAGAATCGTTTATGCGATCAAATACATCCATGGCATAATCGGTAGAACGCAAACGCTGAAATTCCCGATCACCAGGAAGGTCACGCACCATACCGGGTAGGTTTTGGTAAACGGATGGATAGTGCAGGTGTATCTGATTGCCGTAGCGACCTTGTGTAGATGTATTGTTTGAAAATTGCGCAGCAAGAATTATTTCTGACAACTTTTCATTAGCGCCATCTGGTGCAGTAAAGTTCCAAAGGTCCGCAAAATTGGGTGCCAAAGCATGTTTGCCACTGTTGATAACGATATCAGCATATTTAATAGCACTGTCAAGGTCATTTGCCCTTGTGCCAGCGTTCCAATCGTTGTACAATTCACTGGCACGGGTCAAATAAGTTTTGGCCAAGAAATGAGCCGCTGCATATTTGGTGACTCTTCCTGTTTCAGCAGGAGTAACCGGCAATAAATTGTATGCCTCCGTAAAATCTTGGATTACTTGGTTAAAAGTTTCTTGTGCGGTAGCACGGACGAAATCAGTTAATAATGTAGTTGTTTGCGATAACTTGAGTGGAACGCCACCGTACTGTTTTACTAATTTAAAATAATCAAACCCTCGCATAAAATAACCTTCGCCCAATCGAGTATTTTTATTAGGATTATCCCCATAATACAATGGCACGTTTTCAATCATGATGTTTGCAGAATTGATATTCGCATACATCGCATTAAAAATAGTAGCCACATCACCTGTAAGACTATTCAAGTTCCCATCATAAGAATTCCACATTTGCATGGTACGGTCGCCACCCACGCAAAATTCATCTACACCATAATTGGTGGAGGCGTACGACCATTCATAATTGAAATTAAATTTCAAGTTTTGGTACATGCCAATTGATAGGTCGTCTAAACCAATCGCAGTCTTTAGATCTTGAAGACTTTTTGTGGTTATTAATTGTTCATCCAAAAATTTCTTTTTGCAGGAGATACCGGTTACTAAAACGGCGCCCATCATGATACCTGCAGTTGCTTTTTTTAATATGGAAAGTTGCATCGTGAAGATTTTAAAGATTAGAAAGTTGCATTTACACCCACTACAAGTCCTCTGTTGAAAGTATTGCCGCCAAGATCAGGATCGATCCAGCCAACTTTTGAATAAATCAAACCTGGGTTCAAGGCTTGTACATACAATTTTAGGTTTTGCATGTGCAATTTCTTGGCAGCGTCTGAACGCATATTGTAAGAAAGCGTGATATTCCTGATTTTGATAAATGACCCATCTTGATAATTCATGGCATTGCGATAAATATCACCGGCAGCACTGTTATAATTAGGCGATGGATAATCATTTGTTGGATTGGTTGGCGTCCAATAATTCAATTCTCGCTGTGCAAAACGTCCTTGCAATGATTCTGCGCCTGTAGCAATAGTAAAGCCAGTTCTAGAGAAAATAAAGATAGAAAGTCCCCAGTTTTTATAGGTAATATCATTGGTTAAACCTGTTACAAGGTTAGGCTGCGCATGTCCCCGTATTACTCGGTCATTTACTGCATCAATTTTATGATCGCCGTTTTGATCAACAACTTTGATATCTCCAGCATTGAATGTTTGTCCGTTCAATTTATACTTTGCCATTTCATCCAAATCTTCCTTTGTATTCTGCCAAATGCCAGCCTTTTCATAATCATAATATACTTTTATCCGCTGCCCGATAAACCACAAGTTGTTAAGGTCATCCAATTTTCCATTTGACAATAATTCGATTTTTTCTCTGTTTGCAGACATGTTAAGTGTGCTCGACCAGCTAAAGTCGCGGGTACGAACGTTAATACTTGTCAAACTAAAATCTATCCCTTTTCCACTGGTTGCACCGATATTGGTAAGAATCCCGTTATACCCATTTACCGCATTAATTTGTCTGTTCAACAAAAGATCCGTCGTCTTGGTTTTATATATATCGATGGCGCCGCTCAACCTGCCTTTGAAAAAGCTAAAGTCGATACCAATATTGGTTTGTGTTGTATGTTCCCAACCAAGGTTTTGGTCAGGATAACTAACAGGGTTGGCTGCAGTAGGGTCTGAAGGAACATATCCTAATTGTGCAGAAGCGCCATAGGTGTAATACAGGCCCTGTACCGCTCCTAGCGTGGTATACGGTGTAACGGCTGCATTACCTACTGTAGCGATACCACCTCTTATTTTCAATTGATTTATCCAGCGTACATTCTGTAAAAATTTTTCCTTATCCAAACGCCAACCGAGCGAAATGGACGGGAACATGTCCCATTTGTTGCCATCGGCAAGAACAGATGCGCCGTCCCAGCGTACAAATGCAGTTAGCAGATATTTTTGATCGAACGCATAATTGACCCTTGCCATATAAGAGGTCAATGAGTTTTCAGACAAACCTGTACTGAAACCATCTAATGCCGAAACTGCATTCAACGCATACCATTTCTGATTTGGCAGCGGCAATTTAGTAGCCGTCATAGAAGAAGACTCAGATTTGTTATAAAGCGCCGATTGCAACAAAGTCACACCAAAATCATGTGTGTGATTGCCTCTAATCGTTTTATCGTAATAAACCAGGTTATCCAATGTCCATGAAAGGTTGCTTGTCTGGTTTAGCTGGGCATAGTTGGTCGATCCAGGATTACCACCTCCTCTGTTAATGGAATTGGCATCCATCCAGCGACCATTATAATAACTCTGAAAATCTGGGCCAAAGTTTACCCGGTATCTTAAACCAGGCAAAATCTTCGCTTCTGCATATACGGAGCCGAGTACACGTAACGTTCTCCGTAAATTGATGTTATAGTTGTTTTCATCTACTGGGTTAGATATGTTGATATCGCCTCCGGGCAATAAAATGCGTTTTCCGGTACTGTCGTAAGGCACAGCGTAAGGCAACATACCTTGAAGGGCAGCATAAATATTGCCAGGCCCAGTAGCATTGGTTGTAGCGAATCCATAATTCTGTAACCCATAAGTAGTACTTACACTACCGCCCATGCTAAACCATTTGGCTGGGGTAAGATCTACACTGAATTTACCACTGTACCGTCTGTAATCTTGGCCTTTTTGCGTGCCCTCGTTGTTCATGAATCCAAATGAACCATAAGCCTTTACGTTTTGCGAACCGCCGCTTACACTGATGGTATGGTCTTGTGTGATGCCAGTTTGTAGTGCATAATCTGTCCAATCTGTGGTAGGTACTAGTTCTGGTTGCCAAGTGCCATTGGCCCAACCTTTTCTGATATTGGCAAATGCAATAGCATCCTGACCCAAAATTCGTTGATCATCTGCCAAGGTGGGTTGATCTGGATAAGTACTGTTCGCAGGGGCTGCAGCATTCAAAAATTTTACCCTGCGATATGCGTTACGTCTAAATTCAACATATTCTCCAGCATTCATCATTTTCATTCGGTCGTATTGCTTCTCCATGGTAAGCGTACCTACATAGTTGATGCTCATTGCGCCGTTCTTTCCTCTTTTGGTAGTTATCAATACCACGCCATTGGCACCGCGGGAACCGTAGATAGCGGTTGCAGACGCATCTTTTAGGATGTCAATGGTTTCAATATCATTCGGGTTAACGGCATCAACGCCGCCAAAGTTTAGTGGAACCCCATCAACTACATATAAGGGTTCGTTTGATGCGCCATTTGTACCTTCAAATGAACGTTCTCCACGGATGCGGATGCTCCCTACGGAACCCGGTCTTTCGTTAGAGGTAATGTCCACACCAGCAGCTTTACCTTGCATCGCTTGCAACGCATTGGCCACCGGACGGGAGCGGATTTCTTCTGCGCTCACACTAACGATGGAACTGGTAACGGTACCCTTTTTTTGTGTGCCGTAACCTACCACCACTACTGCATCCAAATTAGTGGAGGTTTCTTTTAGTTCAACCACAATAGATAAGGACGAAGCCGCTTTCAAGGTGTAGCCGCTCAACGTTTGTGCCTGATAGCCGATAGCAGATATCGAAAAACTATACGGGCCACCAGCAGGTAGGCGAGAGAAAGTAAACACGCCAGATGTGTCGGTATCTGTACCAGCCGAGTAATTGGTCTTAGTATTTCTAACCACGACCGTTACACCTGCTACCGGCTTGTTATTAGCATCGTGCACCACGCCCGTTACAGCACCAGGGGCTTCCTGTGCTTGCGCAGAAATAGGCAACAAAATGGGGGAAATAAGTAGAAGGGCCAATGCTACAGCCCAGGATTTGATGGACTTGATTCTCATACAGCTTGCAATTTTAGGTTAATAATGAACGTCAGCAGACGGGCATCGATAAAGGATTGACCCGGCCCTGATCAGTTAAAGTCTTTGGTTATTTATTTATATAATAAGTATCTTCATTTTTAGCAATCTTTAATTTATTTACAATCATAATATATTTGAGGATAACTTCTAACGAGTCCGACTTATTGAATTTTCCTACAAAATATTTGTTCTTCACATCCTTTTTATTGTAAACGATATGAACATTGTACGTAAAAGCCAGCTGATCCAGTACCTGACCCAACGATTGGTTATTGAACATATACCAAGTACCCTTGACGTCTTTTGGCATGAATGGCTCGTCGGCAATCGGGTGGTCTGTTGAGGGTTCTACCTCTGCAGCAACCGCTTTAAACACCCTTACTTTAGCAAAAGCATCGTTACTGTAGACAAACTCTTCGCCTGGCTTCAGGTAAAAATCTTTTTTCATCCGCCAGTCGTCTTTCGCAACTGATTTTACCACCACCTTTCCTTCATATAGTCGAACTGTTAATAGGTTCTTCTTTTCATAAGCAGTCACCAAAAATTCCGTTCCTAATGCAGTCGTCGTAATGTTTCGGCTCGAAACAGTGAATGGTTTGGTTGCATCTTTGGCTACTTTAAAATATGCCTTACCAATAAGGGTAATATCTCGCTTGTTAGTAAACGGATCATTAAAAGAAAGTTCACTGTTGTTAGCCAGTATAACCAAAGAACTATCAGATAAACGCACATTTTCGTCCTTGCCCGTTTTGTTTACCACATGGCGAACAACGTATGAAATCGTGTCCGTTTTCTTTGTACCCTGTACAACCGATTGTTTACTCGGATGGTCGTTGAAAAGAAATGTTGCAAGCCCCACCAACATGGCTAAAGAAGCAGCCAATGCAGCCAGCCTAACGATAGGCTTTTTGTACCATGGCTTACCTACAATTGCTATTTCGGTTTGTGTAGTTTGCAATTGTATATGTCGCCACATCGTTTCTTGCAAGTGTTGTTCCGCTGCACTATCAAGAACCGTTTCTCCAGCTGCTTCCAATCTATCTAAATATTCCACCACTAACTGCTGCTCACCCTCAGAGGCTTTACCCAATAAGAATTTATCGATCAACTGTATAAAGCGCTTTTTATTCATGCCAGTATTACTTAGTACATAAAAAGAGAGCATACCCTACGGAAAACAGAAAGTTTTTTCTGAAAATTTTATCAGAAAATTTGCCCTACCTATTCGATGTAAGAAAAACAACAAAGGCGGCTAATAGGGCTCTGTTATGTTCTAATATTTGGCGTATCTGCTTTAGACAGATAGACATTTTCTTTTCAACCGTTTTCTCGGAGATGTGCAGTTGGGCTGCAATCTGTTTGTAAGTCAGTTGTTCTTCTCGGCTCATTACAAAAATTTGCCTGCAGTCCTCGGGAAGTGAATGAAGGATATCTTTCAAAAGTGCTTCCTGCTCTTTGAACAACATTGGGTTATCATAAAAGATATCGGAGGTAACCGTTGCCAAACGCTCATAAAAATGCTCATCTGTTTTTTGCGCTTTAATGGCTTTTAAAATTTGGAAACGAACAGCCTGATGGAGATAGGCTTTTAAAAATTGGATATCTTCTGGAAGGTTCCGTTGCCATAAAGCAATAAAAACTTCTTGCACTGCGTCTTTGCTAATTGCTTCATCTTGTACGATGGCATAGGCGGATTTATAGAGCAATTTCCAGTATCGATTGTATATCTCTGCTAAGGCATCCTCATTTTTTTCTTGGAGAAGCCGAAGCAGTTGTATATCATCCAATTCGGGATAGAGCATTTAAGGCGTACGGTTGGTCTTCAAAAATATCAACAAAAATTTTGATTAAGTATTTTGTTGTTATGGCTAAGAGTTCGACCGAAATTCAAAACAATTGCACCAAACGTAAGGAATGCTAACTAAAGGTTTAATTATCAATAACTTGATAAGGATAACAGAATCGGTTGCTTTCCCATACACCCTCGTTTTCAAGAATGCTAGATGGCCGGCTCTACCCAAGCTTCGTTTTCCTTTAACAAAAGAATCAGTTCATCCACTGCTACTTCGCTATCTACGTTGCGTTTTACCACTTCTTTTCCTTTGTATAAGGTGATTTTTCCTACGCCGCTGCCTACATAACCAAAATCTGCATCGGCCATTTCGCCCGGGCCATTTACGATACAACCCATAATGGCTATTTTAATACCTTTTAGATGATTGGTTCGGCTGCGGATTTTGGCAGTCGTTTCTTGTAGTTCAAATAAAGTTCGACCACAGCTAGGGCAACTGATATATTCTGTTTTTGAAATACGGGTACGTGTCGCTTGCAAAATGCTGAAGGCTGTAGAGTTTATGAAAGGCTCAGGGCCTTGTGGGCCTTCGGATGCATAGCGCCTGCCAGAAAGAACAGCGCCGGTTTGTTTGAATTCTTGGTAAGCATCTGCACCCATACCCAAGCAAATGCCATCGCCAAAACCATCTAATAACAAAGCGCCTACTTCGGTGGCGTAGTGTATCAAATGTTCATCAGCAGTAGACCAATTACTATCTGTAATCAATACTACAGGATTTTTGATGTTGCGTTCCAGCAGTTCCACAAACATGCGGCGTACGGCTGGCATAGCGTGGGTGTTGGTGCTCGAAAGGCAGATTACCACCGTAGGGTCGTTGGCCAATTCGTCCAAATAGGTATAATCATTTATGGCAGAAGCATCGCTAAAGCAATCCATCATTACAAAATTCAACGTGTCGCTTTTTGCAATGGCATTTACATAACCACCTGCATCGTATATAGGAAAATATTTTGATTTGTCACCCGCTTCCAGCCAGTGATTGGGCCAAGTGATTACTTTTAATGTACCAGGCAAAGCAAAATCCAAAGCTGCGCTCGCTGTAAAGATATAATCTGCGGCACCGTCGCTAATGTTCCATTTATCGGTAATCGCATCATACGTATAACCTATACTCTGTAACGTTTCTGGCGTAATAATATCAACTTTACTAAGATCCGCTATCACCACGGGAACGTGCTTGGCGCCCATATTTGACACTTCAAATGTTTCTCGTCTTTTATATTCGAACGGAGAATAAGGTAATTTTTCGATGGCAGGAATCGTAACCACGGACGAACCTCTTTCCGCATAGCGTTTTACCAAATCCTTACAAACAGGAATCTCGAATTCTGGATCTTCAGTAAGCGAAACACGAACGGTGTCACCAATGCCATCTTCCAACAACGTACCAATACCAGCGGCGCTTTTTACACGGCCATCTTCGCCATCACCAGCTTCAGTTACACCAAGATGTAACGGATAGCACTCGCCAAATTCTGTCTCCATGCTTAGAACAAGCAATCGATACGCCTGCACCATTACTTGCGGATTGCTGCTTTTCATGCTTAGCATGATGTTGTGGTAATCTTGTGCCCGGGCAATGCGTAAAAATTCCATGGCGCTTTCCACCATTCCATTGGCGGTATCTCCGTAGCGGCTCATGATGCGGTCGCTAAGGCTGCCGTGGTTGGTGCCGATGCGCATGGCAGTGCCGTGTTCTTTGCAGATCAGCACCAAGGGCGTAAACCTTTCGGTGATGCGTTCTATCTCTTCTTGGTATTCAGCATCTGTATATTCTATCTGTTCAAATTTCTTTTTATCGACATAATTGCCTGGGTTCACCCGTACTTTTTCTACAATCCTAGCTGCAATTTCGGCGGCATTGGGCGTAAAATGAATATCAGCCACCAAGGGCGTATAATAGCCACGGCGGTGCAATTCGTTCCGGATATTGAGCAGGTTTTCTGCTTCTTTTTTGGATGGAGCGGTAATGCGAACCAGTTCTGCACCTGCTTCAATACAGCGGATCGTTTGTTCTACCGTGCCCAAAGTATCCATGGTGTCGGTCGTGGTCATCGTCTGTAAGCGAATAGGGTGGCCGTTACCCAGTAGCAAGTTTCCTATTTTAACTTCCCGTGTGCGTAGGCGCTTATATGATGTGAGCGATTCTGTATATAGTTGCATAATCTGTTCTTATTTGCTTAATGGTTTCGTATCAAGCGGGGATTTACTTGTAGATATTGGCGGCAAATTTCCTTAAAAATTACCATTTATAGTAGCCAATCTTTTATGATGATAGTGGATGTAAATCGTAGAGGCAAGAACTGAACTAATTATTTACGGCAGCAACACCTTTTCTCCCCCAAATTTTGGTTTCGTGGCAAGCAAATGTACATCCAACATCACTTTGGCCCTGGCAAGAACCTCTCGCAGCTTTGTTCTAAAACCATAACGTTTGGTTACATCTTCTGCATTGAAACCAATGGCAGCCAGTCCATTTTGCCGAGCAATATAAATGGCCCGTTCGTTGTGAAAGGCCTGCGAAATAATAATAAAAGAATCTTGTCCGAAAATTTCCTTGCAACGGATAATGGAATCGAACGTACGGAAACCAGCGTAATCCAGAAAGATGACCGAATCTGGGATGCCGCGTTCCACCAAAGCCTGTTTCATATCCTCGGGTTCGCTGTATTCCTTACGGCTGTTATCGCCGCTGGCGATGATATATTTTATTTTGCCTGCCTTATAAAGTTCCACCGCGGCATCAATACGGTATTTAAAATAAAGGTTGCTGTTTCCCGTAGATGTGTTTTTGGAAGTGCCTAATAATAGCGCAACCTTATTGTAAGGAACCGAGGCAACTTCTGTATACATATATGCGGCTGCAGACGAGGCCACTTTTTGATAACAACAGAACAAGGCAACCAGCGTTACAATCGCTAAAGCCATCACCCATTTAATAAACTTGGAACGGAAAAATTTCATCAGTTGGAAAAGGCTTAGATATAAAAAATAGGCTACCATAAGCAGCCTATTGAAATGATATGTTATATTAAAACACTTGGTATCGTCTTAGTTTACCTTCTAGCGTAGGCCCGCCGCTTGTGCTCCAAGATTGTTTATTGTAAATCAATCCTATATTTTTTGCAAACCATGTATTTGTTATCAAAACTGGTTGATACGAGCCAGTGGTACCTAAACTAACAACTGTCCGAACTTTTATAACATCCAGAAAAGTGGTTGTGCCAACAACTGCGGAAGCTGCTTTGTCTGCAATTACATAGTCTAGTTTGAGTGTATTCGCAGAACCAGTTACTGATTGAATTTCTATCCAATAAGTTCCAACCGGTACATTGTCTTTCAAAATAGTCGTTTGCCTATATCCACCAGTTCCTAAAAAGTCATCTAAATTGTAAACACTATAGTACAACCCGCCTCCTTTTTTGTAAAAAGTAGAATCGCCGTCTGGCCGGTTCAAAAAGATGTTGAAAGGACTGCCCACAAGCGTTATAGTAGTTCCCATGGATTTTGTAAACAAGGTATCATCCAGCGTATTGGCTGCACTGTCATAAATGTCGTAGCTCCAGTTGCTATTGGTTGTAAGCGGTAGGTAATCACTAATAACGGGCGTTACCACTGCCGTGCTAGTATCAATTTTCACCATGAACTTACAAGCGCTAGCGCCATATTTAACGGTGAACTTGGCCGCGGCAGCACTATCGATTGGAGTTCCAACACCTTGTAATGTGAGCGATTGCGCACCGGTTGATGTGAAGGAACCTGTTTTATTGAAATAAATTCCTTTGATTGTATCTGTACCTATAGAATAGGAGCCGATGGTGGAAACATTCACACTAACGGTAACCGTGTTGGTGGTTGTTAAGGCTACGCCTTTTTTATATTTACCTGCGATAGTAGCACCGGTGCAAGAATCCGCCGTAGTGCCCAATGTGCCTGCTGAAACAGTAGGTACAATGATGATAGGCAGTGTACGTCCGCTAAATTTTCCCTCTTTGATCGTAACGGTATCCAAGTTGGCATTGTGTACTTTACCAGAGAAAGTGCCTATCACCGTAGAATCTGTTATGGATGTGATGGCCACCGTGAACACGACAGAAGAATCTCCCGTAACGGACTCATACATCGGAAAGCCATTTTTATAGTATGTCCAAACGGCCGTAGCATTAGTAGATTTATAGGTACCTCCAGCAGTGATAGGGCCTATAAGAGTCAGCTCAAAAGTTTCGCTTAGCTGGGCAGAAGGGCCGCTTGCATACACCAAGGAAAAGACAGCGCCGGTTTTGATGATGCCCACTGTATCGAACGTGCCGCTAAACTGGGTAGAGTCCTGTTTAAACTGCCAAGCTGAATTTACAGGAGTAACAACAGCACCTTCATAACTCAACTCTTTTTTACAGGAAACAATCAATAAGCCTAAAACAATGACAGCGCTGATGCTTGCAATAATTTTTTTCATTAAAAGTTTTCTCTAGATGAGTTGAATAACGAGACTGTGACAAATATAAATGCAGTTTTATGATTTGAATGCCGAATGTAACAAAAGCATAAAACAAAAAAGAGGCTGCTCGTACATGGAGACAGCCTCTTTTGAAAAATTTATACTATTAAAAAATAGTAAATCTTCTAATGGTAGTCGTTTCAGAAGAAGAAACAAAAAGTGTGCTGACGTTTTTAGCATAAATTAGCCCAACTCCTTTAGCGTACCAAGTTTCCAAAATAGCTATGGTAGAGATAGCTGGCGATACACCAGAACTAATAACAGTTCTTACTTTTATTACGTCAGGAAAATTAAAACTTCCAATAGTTACGGGCACTGCTTTGGCTACAATTGTATAATCGAATTTTAAGGTTAACGGCGCCGCAGGTAGCGTTTCAGACCAAGTGGTGCCTAATGCTACGTTATCTTTCAATATTGTAGTTTGCCCAATGCTACCAAATCCAGTTAATGCTGCTATATCAACAGTGCTATAATATAAACCTGATCCCTTTCTAACAAAAGAAGAGTCGCCAGATGGATTTTCCAAAATAATATTGAAAGTGTTACCAACAACTGATTTCGTTGTTCCAGTAACTACTTGATACATGGTGTCTGTGGTGTTGCTTGCACTATCAAAAACATCGTAACTCCAATTGGTGTTCGTGGTCAGTGGGAAATAATCACCCGTAGTAGGAACTACAACAACAGCAGCCCCAGTATCAATTTTCACCGTAAACTTACAAGCGCTAGCACCATATTTCACTGTAAACCTAGCTGCAGCGGCACTATCGGTTGGTGTTCCTACGCCTTGTAATGTGAGCGACTGTACACCGGTTGAAGTGAAGGAGCCGGTTTTGTTAAAATAGATGCCTTTGATAGTGTCTGTGCGGATAGAATAAGTACCAATAGTGGAGACGTTCACGCTAACTGTCACCGTATTGGCAGTGGTTAAAGTAACGCTTTTCTTGTAGGTTCCTGCAATGGTTGCGCCTGTGCAAGAATCGGCCGTGGTACCCAAAGTGCCGGCAGAAACTGTAGGTACAATAATGATAGGTTGTGTACGTCCACTGAATTTCCCTTCTTTGATGGTAATGGTATCTAAGTTGGCATTGTGTACTTTGCCAGAAAAGGTGCCTACAACTGTTGAGTCTGTTATGGATGTGATGGCCACCGTGAATACGACCGATGAATCCCCAGTAACGGACTCGTACATTGGGAAACCATTTTTATAATATGTCCAAACGGCCGTAGCGT
>Ga0247739_10000458_pt1 | contig 14665 bp, 16 predicted proteins | sample UWRJL058202B2_FD_180943 | JGI IMG/M metagenome (GOLD analysis project Ga0247739, IMG submission 180943) | Plant litter microbial communities from Arlington Agricultural Research Station in Wisconsin, United States - UWRJ-L058-202B-2 | ecosystem: Environmental > Terrestrial > Plant litter >...
CAGCAGGAAGGTGGTCTTTTGAAGGACGGTCATGCGAGCTGGGGAAAGGCTGGACGAGGCGGAAAAGACGCGGGCGATTAGGGTTGGGGTATGGGCGGAGGATAGGAGGGCGATTGTTACGTCTAGTTGGCCGTTGCCAGTCACTTACATGGTGTTAGATTACTTGTAGGATTACAGTGGGCGTTGCTTGTGTGGGTGACAGTTATGGGGAGGAGGGCTTACTTGAAGGGTAGAGAGGATCTGAAGCCGAGAGAGAATATGAGCCTTCTCGAGAGTTGAAGACGGAGACGTAGAAGTCCTTCGGCCAGCGATTTTTATATTGGGGAGCTTTCGTACGATCTAGGATCGCGTAATAGTTAGTGCCAGATAAAAGGGAAATGGAGAATCATCACTAACGAGCAGAGCTAGCGTGATCTGACAGAGTAGGCTTCATAAAGTAGACATGACGTTCGTCAAACGTGTTGTTGACTTCAAGTATGACTGCTCCGAGAGACTTATCTGCAGAATAGAGATACCATATGGAGACTGGATTGGAAGAGTAGTTCAAGAAACGAGGAGCTGTAATGAGATATGCATACGGATACTCTTCATGATTGATATCCTGATCTCGTTAGATTCCATAGGGTTGTAGGCATATCTTGGAAGTAAATACCTGACTTTGGAGGTATGCCCGGAGCTTTCCTCTCAAGCCATCAACAGAACGACCTCTCCCCAAATAGTCATCTCCATTCACAACGTGCCACGCCCCGCTTGGCTTCATTGAGAACCATGAGCTTTTCTTCTCTTCATCATCAGCTGAGAGCATTCCACCAACTGAGCCTTTCCATCCCACAGGTACTCCAACCAGTAAGTATGAATAGGTAAAACTATGCTTTTTGGGTGATATCCTGGTATGACTCGTCGCACAGCGGAATATCATAGGATTTGCCGGAAACCCTTCTGTGCTTGTTGACGTAGCTCGTAGACCATTGACATATCTGAAGACTTGGAAAAGAAGAAAGACATATGTGGCGGTATAAGCAAATTTAGTGACAATGACATGGTTGACGTATGAAACTATTAGGGGCTGAATTCCATCCCTATTTCTGAGCAGACATAACAAGCCGAATATGACCAAGTCAAATGGATATTTGAGAGTCCATGGTATTGCTAGTAACCCAAAACCTAGAACCGCTCGTTGGTAAAGACTGAGCATCCTCTAGGAGGAATGTACCTGGAAATACCACCAATCAGAATGTCTTATTAACAGTTGGTTCTTTTTAAGGTTGCATATTAAATGTCGTTGATACAGATCAAGCCAACTGTTTTCAAAGTAGAGAAAGTTCTTGCAAAATAATTGAGATATTTCTATAGTTGACAAAGTAGATAGATTCAATAATACACGAAGCGCAAGTCGTCGTACAATGAATGGATGTTTGATGTTGAATATTGTAATGTACAGGGATATAGGCTCCGGTAGCTCACCGAACTCGCTTATTCACTAGCGCAGTCTGGGTCTGATTCATTCGGTGGCACATCACTGCCACAGCCTTACCTAAATACATCTAAGCAACAGCAGTTCACTCACCTTCTCTTTCACAACATACAAGTCTTACTCGCAATATCACTCACAACCCTAATCACCACATCCAAAGACAACTCTCTAGACAGTATCCGAATAACCCCGCTTACGAATTTTCACCATGGACGACTGGGACACCGTCACCAAGATTGGAAGCAAGACCCGTGGCAGTGGAGGAGGAAGTCGTGAGACCGTTATTAAAGGAAAGGCTGCACTGAATGCCGCGCAACGTAGTGGAAATGTCATTGGGACAGAAAAGAAGTTCGGAGCTGGAAATGCTGTAAGAGACCCTTTAGCCCAAATCGACCCCTCATCAAATCAACCCCGCTGACGGTATACCAAACAGTCCTCGAAGCCCGGTGTTGAAGGCCAACGCCTCACCAAGGTCGACCGCTCCGATGATATCGTCAAGCCCACCACGATCGGAAAGGAGGTTGGTGAGGTCATCTCTGCGCAACGGCAGAAGATGGAGCCTAAGATGACACAGAAGGATTTAGCGACCAAGTGCAACACTACACAGACTATCGTGGCGGACTTTGAGCGCGGAACTGCGCAACCGGACCAGAAGCTTCTGGCTAGCATGGAGAAGGTGCTGGGTATCAAGCTACGCGGAAGTGATATTGGTGCTCCTCGCTTTGGACCAAAGAAGAAGTAGATTTGATAGTGTGTGAAGCTATAATGCGGGAGTTTATGGGCTACGAGAGTTTTGGAATGGGGTCTTCATCTGGAATATGAAGGGACTTCTTATGACAGGCTGGCACCAAGAATGCAGGCAGGCTGTCTAGACGAGGCGCTTCTTGCATTGCAATCACCTCAAGCTGCCATTCATGAATCAGATATAGACGCTGAGTTTTCCAATTCATCAATTCATTACTCATTTCTCTCGTCTCAATAATACAAAAGGGTATCTAATGACAATATCCAGAGTACTCAAACAGCACGACTAACCCGTTCCTTGATATCCATCTCTGAGGGCCTCCCATCCCTGTTCACAACCAAAGCTTCCATTTTCCCCATCTTCACAACCTTGACCCAGTCGGGAGCTATTTCTGCTGCCAGCAACCTCACACAAATATCCCCTTCTTCCTTTGACATTGGGGTTTTGAATGAATCTCGTAATTTGCCCAAAACTGTGGGCATAGTAAAAGACACTCTTTGCTGTCCAATAGAGCTGGAAGTACTAAGCATTACTAAAACTCCTGCAACTTCATCAATTCTCTGTAAAGCAGCTTTTCGGCTTAATTGTTCCTTCGAGGCTGGGGCTGGCAATGTTGACTGGTGGAGCTGCTTTGCTCGTAATCGCTCAAGGAGAGTGGGCTTTGTTCCGGATATATTCTGAACGACTGGCAGTTTCTTCTGCTCTGTGGCGGCTTTCTTGATGACAATTCCACTCCTGAGATCCTCCAATCTCCGTTGTCCTTTGGCAAGTAATGGCGACATCTTCGACAGAGACTCGCAGGTCGTTATAGCTTCCATAGGCAAACTCTCGATATACTCTGCTACTGTTGTACCCTCTGCCCTCTCCTCCCAAGTTGTTCGTAATTCTCGCACATATATGTCGTTTAATAGATTCTCGTTCACAGGTCTGGCTATTCTCCCGGTCTTCCCAAATCCAGTTCGTATCTCAATGCATATCTTCCCGCTTCCATAATCCGAGAGACTGAGCCTTGAAATATTCTGATCTTCCGTATCCTCCGATATGCTCGCATTCATGACCCCCAAAGTCCTGCGGATATCATCTACCACAACTCGTCGTTTCCCCCAAGCTCGTGCCACATCTGGGCAGAGTAGTCGCAGGTCGGCTGGAGAATGTGTTCCATTGTGCGCGTAATGAAGTGATAGAGCGGTGAGGAATGCTGCATGTAGATTGATAAGGTCCAACAGCTCAGTCGGGAGTTCTCCAATAACAGATGCTGGTTGTGGTTTGGAATCTGTTTCCGCTTTCACGATGTCTTTGCTGGAAACGAATAGACGACCTAAAAGGCTACTCGCGCCTTTGGTCGATGATAGAATGGATGGGATTTCTTTGGTTTGCTTTTGTGGAGTCTTCGGGACTGGATTCAATCGTGTCCGAGGTAATTGCTTAATATTTCTGGTTGAAATAGTGGTTGTCGCTAGTACTTTAGGTCCTTCCTCGCCATGGTCCACCAATTTCCTTTTGTTCCCTGTTATGAATTGCTGGGTAATTGCGATCGTGTCCACGTAATTATTCTTCTCGATAATGCTTTTTTCGGTGGTGCTTGCCTTGGAAACACGCGTGAATCCATCGAGGCCTCTGGGCTTACTAGGGGTAGTCGCGTTCTTCGAGGTTGTGGCAGTTACCTTCCGTCTCTTAATTACTGCTGACATTCTGGAAAGATGTTGCTGGAGTAAGAGCGTTTGGATATTTGGTGGGTTGGAAGGAAGGTTGTGGGTGGTCTCTTGCAATATATCTTGACTTTATCGAGGGTGGTTGGACGCGACTTCCCAGCCCCCCTTCACGCGCTTTTTCGCGTAAAGTGATTCAGCTTATGTAATCATAAAAATGTCTTGGCGTAAATTGTACGAAAGTACTCCATTCAGTACTACTGCCTAAAACAATCTACTTCGCAGAATAGGAAGACCGGCATTATAATACAAGCAACATTCGAAATGTCACCACTTCCTTTGGAGGAATTTCCACGAGAGATACGGGATCAGATCTACACCTATGTTTTGGCGGGTCCTTCTGGGAAAGTAACCCTCATTCCATGGACGGCGGATGTTGCTCGGTCACTATCTCTCTTGCGAGTGTGCAAACAAACCCAGAGGGAATGTAAGGAAATCGTCTGGAGGCACAACGGACTAAGCATTCGGCCAACGACCCAGTTATTCCAATACCTCGATAGCCTATCAAGCTCGCATGCACCATATATAGAACATGTGAAGATTTCTTTAGAATTGCTAGATGGCGATGAGTTGGAGTGGGCAAGCTCGTCACTTCTAGCATTTTCGGCTTGGAGCAACTTGAAATCCATTACGTTTACTTCAAATTGGGAAAGACCGCGGAATATCTGGGAATTCCAGCAAGAGTTAGAACTGCGACGAGGGCCAGCATATGATGGAAGATTGTACCATGACTTTAGAGATGATGGAAATATGCAAATTGTGACTGGATGGCCACGTTTCTGCCATTGGTATGCATTTCCCGCAGTAGACGGTTGTTTTGGAAGAAAGGAGATCTGTAGGCTCGGTATCGGTCTCTGAAGTAGAGATGCTTTGATACTTTGCTGTAGAGTCTCAGCTTTCTTCGGGAAATAACAAACTTACGGTGCTAACTCGTTGGACAGGGGCAAACAGAATTGGCTAAGAGAGATGCTATTGAATGTTGAACGAGTAAATGCCCTTCTGAGGGACATGCATTTCAAGGTAGGTGGAGAGATGAGGGTTGATGGGTTGTTATGCTTCAAAGATAAAATACAGCTGGTGGACAATTTTCGGCTGAACCCGCGGAAGGGTGAGGTACAGATGATATTCGGATATTGAAGTCCGGTCCTTGATATGGGAGTCATATTATACACCTTTCTTGCATCCATCCTGACCGATATTCAACAGCTACAATTTGAACTTTCAGCCAAAAATTTCTCTCTGGAGCCGCGATTAACGTACCATAGAATTTAATTTTAGAATGATTTCGCCTTGCATCATGTCTAGAGCTATCACGAGATGTGGTTGGGTGATTTTGTTTGTCATAGTCCAGTTCCGGAGCCCGCTTAATTTGATATCTTCAATCAAAATTGTCGCCTTTCACTACGTTTGTTTGGCTTGTATGAATTTTGCAGAGTTAGCTGTGGCATTTTATGCAGCCACACTGGTTGTAGCCATTGCACAGCATTAGCCTGAGACTGAAAGAGCGTAGACTTAGTTATGTCAACCTCTTGGCGTTGAAACATTTCACTTTAAATTCCTTTTCACTAAATCAATGGTTAAATTTGAGCTTCAGTTTTATGCCTTTAATTACCCAGTGTTTGTTCACTCGCCCTTTTCCACGCCTGTTTATTTGTTTGACTCTGTCCATTTCAACCAGGTTAGTTTAGCTCCTAGTCAAGCTCGCTCTTTCACATTTACGTGTACCTCCTGATGCATATATTTGGCAGCAAACACTAACCTAAGATATTCTTTGGTATAGATATCTGTCAGTTCAAATAACGTTATGATATCCATATTTCTCGTTTTTTCTACTTTCGTAGCCAAGTACAAGCTTTACCAATTTGTAGTTTCACGAACACTCTCTTGAATACATGGCACCTTAATCGTCATTGTAATTATAGTACCGTCAAAAGACGCCGCCCTTCTAAATGTAGTAATAACCTTGTGAAAAATAGAACCATTGCTTCAAATATTGGCGAAGATGTGCCCCTTTCTAAGCGAGCATAGATAAAAGCCTCCTAGCACCATATCCATGCCAGCGTTAAAAGCAATATGGCAGATCGGTAATAAAAATCGTCAGCTACAGAAGTAAAATTGGTTGAGTTATATAAATAAGATTTACAGATTATTTGTCTGCCATAACCTGACGTGCGACTGGGTCCCTGGGGGGGTTTTTTTTTTTGGAAAAAAGTTCTCACTTAAGGTCTCACACTGAGTTCTCAAAATCGAGAGCTTCACGAGTTGACCAAGGAGCAATACAAATTGATAGCTAACTACCTTAAACACATTAACCTTCCGTCTTTAAATAATGAACCAAGCTTTCCTCCAACCCCAAAACCTATACATATCAATTCATAAATATTACGCAAATATCTAAAAGAACATAACAAAAGCAGCAGCAACAATCGCCAATGCACTGCCAACCTTCACCTGTGAACCTGCACCGCTGAACTCAGCAGTCTCAGTAGGTGTCAGGCTAGAGCCACTCTTTGTTGGAACAAGGATGGTTCCAGTACCGGTAGACAGAGTTGAGTTGCTACCATGAATGCCAGAGCTGTATGGAGCAGCCGGGGAGGGAATAGGTTGAGGAACCACAACTATAGTAGAAACAGACTCCGGTGTGGGGGCACCTGGTGGCGAGATTGTGGAGAAAATACCACCAGGTGTGAAGGAGAAAACCGGTATTATAACTGTTGGCTTTACGACATCGCTGATCAAGGTGGTGTACAGAGTCTTAGTCTCGGTAGCCACTGAGCCTACAGGGCAGTTCTTGACGTATGTAGGACAGGCAGTCACGGTATAGGTGGTTGTTGCATACACTACAGAAGTTGTGTAGCCAGGACCGACGGTTAGGTGGGAGCTGGGTGATGGATGAGGAGCGACAGGCGTAGACGTTATATGGCCTCCAGGAACATTGGTCTTAGTTATTGGACAGATCGTCTCATACAATGGGATTGTAACAGTGACTTCGTGTGGACCAGCTGGGCAGTTTGTAACTGTTGGGGCGCAACTTGTGACGGTATATACACTTGTCGTATAAACTGTTGAGGTTTCATACTCCGTTGTTTCTCCAGCGCCATTTCCAGGGTATGAGGATGTTGTGCTGGGAATCGAGCTGCTTGAGTTGGTGTAATGTCCACCGAAAGTAACAGTGGTGGTTTGGCTTGTCATCGCGGTAGAGTATGTAGATGCAGAGGTTTCAGAGGATGTAGGTGCTAAAACAGGTTAGCCAATATAAGAGATCATATTCGGTTATAATATTTACAATTTGCGGTGGATGGCGTGGAAGACACGAGACTGGAAGACGTCTCAGAGGAAGTAGGTGCTAAAGCAAGTTAGCCAATGCAAGAAATCGTACTTGGTGATAATATTTACAGTTTGCGGTGGATGGTGTGGTAGAAACTAAGCTGCTTGAAGTAGAAACTAAGGTGCTCGAAGTGGAAGCTAAATCGTAGATAATTAGCAACATATACGCCTAGATTCTCTGGAAGATATTACCTTCAGTAGTGGATGTTGTGGAATCTACAGACTCAGTAGAGCTAGAAATATCAGAAGATGTCTCAGCGCTCGAGGTGGTCGAGGTGTCGACAGTAGTTGTGGGCAATGATGTGTCTGTGCTGGTAGGAACATCTACGCTAACTGAATCAGAGGTAGACATTGTTGTCGTAGATGAGACTTCTGATGAGGTGGCTGAGGATGCGGTTGACGAATCTGTAACTGAAGTGACAGAGCTAGTTTCCGATGATGACACAACTGAGCTGGTTAGGCTTGACGAGGAACTTTCTGTCGAAGTAGCTGAGCTTGTTGGCGAGACTACAGTTGAACTTGGGGAGGTAGTCGTAGGAATCTCGGTTGACGAGCTCGTGGTGGAACTGATTTCAGTCGATGAGGCACTGCTGGTGGTACTAGCAATGCTGGAGCTGCTTGTGCTACTAGCACTGCTGGAGGTGCTGCTGGAACTGCTGGTAGTGCTGGAGCTGCTCGAGCTGCTGGTGGTGCTTGTGCTGCTGGCGCTGCTGGAGGTGCTTGTGCTACTGGTGGAGCTGGCTGAGCTTGAGGTTGAAGAAACAACGTCAGTCTTCTTGTATACCTTCACGCTGTTGATGAGCCAGTAGGCATCCTTAAAGACGGCTGGGTTGCTGGCAACATAGTCGGCACATGTTGTATAGCCAGCTCTGTAACAGCTTGTCTGCTCCCAGAAGTATGAGTTGCCGGCATAAGTTCCGCAGAAAGTGGTATCAAAGACAAGAGAATGCTCCTTGAAATGGTCATCGATGTTGCAAACGCCTCCTTGGGTGGTGAAAGTGGGTAGTCCCCAGGTGGAAGTGTCTGGGTTCTCGCTCGCCATGTTGGCTGGCTGAGATCCTGCGTTAAAGCTCCACATCTTGATGGAGTCGCTGGTCCATTCCATGGCAACAATTCCACCACCAATGTCGTTGAATGCCTTTCCATAGTTTGCCGGTTTGGTGTTGGTTGCGGCGCATCCTTGGTCTGTACACAAAGTCAGTATTGTGAATAAGAAATATGACAGAAAACTTCGATGCTAAAGAGTTGGCTCTGAAGCTACGAGAGTATATCGCATGACATAAAGTCCTTCAGCAGCCACCTCTCTAAACCCCTAGGCTCCATGCAAATTGGATGTTTTGTGTTTGAGGAGATGTCATACATTGAGATTGGTCGCCATATGGACTGTAATTTGCTAGATCATCGCAGTTGTATGATGCCTGAGTTCCTGTTTGGCGTATAACACCTCCTTGGTTTGCAGCAACGGTACATCCAGGACTAGTGTGAAGAACATTGAGACTCTGTGTTTGCTCGTTGATGTTCTCAAGCATATCAATCTCACCCCATCTAGGATAGTTGTCGTGAGATACAGACCAGAATGCAGGCCATGTTCCGCAAACATTGGTTGGCATGTGTCCAATATCGGCAATGACTAGGCCATGGGTGTACTTCTTCTTCGATTCGATCCGAACACTTGCACGTCCTCTGTTTGAAGGTGTTTGAGTAGTCGAGTAAGATGTGGTGTAATCGACACCCATATAACTGCCTTTCTTCACAGTATCATACTGAGTAAGGCCCTTGGATTTGGCAGCACTTTGACTCTGGTAATCGACGAAACCCCCAGTTGGATCATTGTCCTGAAAAGTCCCATTAGCCACGATTTTATCAACCTACTGTACGATCCAAGAACATACAGTGAAAAAGTCCCACTTGTCAAAGAAACTATCTCCGGAATAATTGTCAGATGGGTCGAGGGTATATTTCAACACAGCTTCAACTTGACTTGCATAGGCAAGGGCAACAATGCCTGCCTTAACGAATGTGGATGGAGACATAATTAAGTATATTAAACAAAGAACTATAAAGAGTGACTAGACGTATAGACGTCAAAAATTCGAGGACAACAATACTCTCAGAATGAGTGATGAGAGAATGCTTTGCCTTACAGAACTCACGCTGGGTGGCTGCCATGGCCTTTTTGTTCATTCATCATCCCATGCCAGCCTGCCACGGCCCACGCAGAATTGCTCTCCAACGAGTCCTACTCGGTCGGGTTGGTTGACTCCATTACCATGCAATAGAGGTTGACGCCTGGACACTAGTCCGAATGTACCTCCTGGGCCTTGTATTGGAGACTTCAGAGAGCCATCCAGGAGACGTTACACCAATGTAAAGTGTCAGATCAAATATTGCCAACATTTAGTCAGGGGCAATGCGTGGTAAACATTACGAAAGTGGAAATGAGTGGCAGCGGCTCTTCGTTCCTGGAGCTAGTTCTAGCCTTCTTCAGCTTTACGATCTCGGCCCCTGCCGGATTCACGGCCGGTGCCATAAAGAGATATGCAAGCGAAGATTCGCTTCCTGCACATCAGAAGATCAAAGTGTCGATGATATTATTCCCGACTTGGTAACTTTTATATCCGATTCTCAGGGTCAGTTGAGTAGGAATATTCCACTGGTTGAAGCAGTGGAATTACCTAACTCTTTCCCCAACACGTCCTTAACACGTCCTTGTTTACCGGAAAAAGGGAAAAATATCAAGTTCCATTAATTCAAGATTAAGAGTACGAAGCCGAGAAAAGGCCCCCACCTCTCCTGTCAAGTGTCAAGAGAAAGTAAGACGCCACTTAAAGTATACATGGTGGCCGAGCTGAGAAACGACCCTAGAGAAGTCCCTGGTACTTTGATGGGTACAGGACCATGCGATGATGCGATGCTCATCTTGGTATTCTAGACCCTTAAGGCTTAAACATCCAGTAAGCTATATATAATTAAAATTACCACCGCTATTACCAACAAAATGGGCTGTCAAGCATAGAAAATGGGCGGTAATATTATAATATGCTATGTGCTATGTAGATCATCTTTGAAATAGATGCTTAGCAAGTTCCAATCTACATAATAAAGATCGTAGTGAATTCTGATAATTGAGCTAAACAGAGCCTCGATCCCACTCGTGTGGAGTCGAAGCTTTGGTATTCATGAGTTCTTAGCCCTACTTATACTACCTATGTCTCGGACGGATGTCTGTCTGTCCAAGACAGTCAAATATGAAAATCAAATATGAAAATCAAAAAGTGCGGTACCTGCATTTCGCATAGGTTACCTGGTAGCTTCAAGGAAGCTCAATCTATTCGCCTGAAATGGGTCAGACATTGAAATGAATTACTCCGTACTAGAAATGTATCCCATCGCACACACCTAACCTCGGAAAGATCGTCCCAAAGTAGTATAGTGCATACTTCGTACATGGCCGATTAAACCACCATTCGACGTCCGTGCACACACGCTTCTTAATACTTTTTCTCGACGATAAAAAATAGTTAATTGATTTGAAAAACCTCTCATCTGTCTATAAACTGTCTATCATATATATTATTTATATTATTTAGTTTCTATAACACAAATGTTGTGATATTCAAAGCGTGCACGGACGTCGAATGGTGGTTTAATCGGCCATTATAGCTTCATAAAAGCATAGCAGCTATGATGAAGAGAAGGAGAGGAAACTTACGATTATGATTACAAAGACAGAAGAAACCAACTTGCCTGTGCAAAAACCTCTCAACGGCACAGCAAATTCCCCACCGGCTGAGCCCTAGTGTAAACGCCATATTACCTCCTCTAATTTCAAATAAACGGCCTGCCCTTTCTAGTTCTCCTTTCTCCTATCTCCTATCTCTATTGTGTTGTTCGCTGAAACCAAGCTTGTGGCACACGTGTGAAATGAATTATGTAGATATTTGGTCTTTTTGCAGTACAGAGATAGCACTTTTGACTGCCTCTGGAGTGTAGTCCGTTCAAATATCTGAGATGGCAGGCATCTGAGGAGTAGTACACCACCAGTAAGAATGAATCCAACCAATTCGATCTTCTCGAACCTGCAATTCTGTAATATTTGTGGGATGAGATTCAAAAAGGTTTAGTTGGTCCTCTATTCCATTTGCCAGGACGAGAAATACAATCACATACTGTACGCATCAAAATAAAGTACTGAGACCGAGTCTAGTAGAGAAAGTTTGCTCATATAGCACGAAATATCCAAGTCTTAATTTTGTACTCGCATTGTTTGATATGTTTGTGTCAACACAGATTTGTGTCTGCCCTAGCTAGTGCTAAGGAGATAGTGTTCAGACACAAGCCACATCAGTAAGTACATATAACGGGCTCTAGGAATAGTCACACAACTAGCCAGGGCAGAACACCATGAAACCGAGAATCGAGAAAATTTATAGATTGAATCAGTTCTCTGTAAAGGTAAAAGGGGAAAAAATAGAAATACAAAACAGACTTGGGGTATCAATGTTTCCGCTTCTCTCTCCATAAATTGTTATTCCCGTGACTCCTTCCCATACATATCTACAAAGTCTTTTCCGCCGCTCTATTCCCTTCGCCTTTTCCATTGATTTTGGCATGGCCATTGCCATTAGCCTTCGATGTCCCATTTATCGTTGTGATGCCGGCTGAGCAATTCACAATCGCACCAACCGGCCAAGCGAAACTCCTACCAAGCGGCTCTCCCGCCTCCTCGCTCGTCAGATACTCTACGAGGGCAATGAAGATGTAAGCCCCAACACCGGTGAAAATGTGCCACCATCCATGTAGCTCCAAAATAAAGCTCCACGGCATACCGATGGTGCGTTTTGCCTGTGTCAAGGAGGAACAAAGTACATTATCGACATTCCAGATTCCAAAACCAGATACGAAGATTATGGCACCCCAGGTGGCAAGATTCTTGACTTCTTTTTTGATTACCGGATTTGGGACACGTGCGGAAATGATGGAGCGGGTTTTGGTTCCTACAATGGCGATCATGATTCCTGGTTGTTGAGTTAGCATTCGTTTGTTGCATATCGGACATCCGTAGGAGTTGAAATTGAGAATTGGAGATATATACCAAACAGCCACTCGTGCATGACCAATTCATCTGTCCAACAATGCCAAAATACAAAGATGCTCATAAGAGTTGCCGCAATGATACCAGAAGTTACAGTAACGGTGAGTGTTTTATCGAATGTGAAAACTCGGTGAAGAACGAACGCAGTCGCTAAAAGCATGGAAAGCTCATCACCTATGTTGTGTCAGTGAGTTACTCTCGAAAATGGAACGGCGAGTGCTTACACCACTGAGTATAATTCTTTAGGGTTGCGTGAAAGATGGCACTTCCAAAACCAACACCGGCAATACCTAGATACGGAAGATTCCTCAAAATGGCATCCTTCCGGTTCTTGTTTTGCTTGATTCCATGATACGCATAGTATACTGTACAGTATATCGTTAGCAAGATTCACATGCAAACGTTCTCACATGTATAAGTAACTTATATCACGTGATTATCTCTTTGAATTGGAGACTTTCTCGTAAAAAGAAGAAATATGCTTGAGCTTACGGTATGTAGCATTCGTCAAAGTGTTGATGAATTCCCCAATGTATCCAGTGATGATATGGTCCTATTGCTCTTCATTAGCCTTCTCTTGTCAGTCACTCGCCACCAGCTTGGTGGTCCCGAAGACATGTATACCTCTTCACAAAAGCTATATCGTGTTAGTCAGAAACCACATGAACGGCACATTGGATAGACTACTTGAACCGTGAACTCGTCGGTCCCCAATATGGTGCTTGGGGTGTATCGTTGTATGGAATAGACAACTTCATTTTAATGGGTGGTGGTGATATGACGAGTTTGTTGAGGGTTGTGTATTCCAGGTAGGTACCTAGGTACTTTGTACTTTGCAAGCGCAAGCGCAAAGCTTTGGTGAGGAAGGAGGGAAGGGAGTTCCTGAGAAGAAGAAATGAATTATGTACAATGAATAGTAAATAGTAAACAATGAATAGATAGCTATCAAAGGGGGAGGGAAAAGAGCAAGCTCTTAAAAGATTTATGCCAAGGAAGAAATCACGCCTCTTTTGAGAACCGGCGTAGCTGGACCGTTTAAAAACAGGTTGGGGATTGCAGCCGGAGTAGCACTGTACATATTATTGTATATATCCTGTTCGCCATCGTGGGCGATCTAGTTCACAGCCAACCTTTCTTTCATTCATCCATTCATTTCACATTTGGTCTCCGGGAGGGTAGCCTATGATGATGATGATGCTACAGCACATGTGTCATCTGCGCCAAAAGGAACACGCGGAGCATTCTAGGCCACCAGATAGGGAACCTAGTTGAGCGTGCTTGCTATGTGTGTGCCTGTGTGGTTGACGTTTCATACAGTTGTACCACTGTCGAATAACCTATATCAACATCTGCTTGTCTGCTCTCTCGGGGCATCTACCGTGTCCGCACAACAATCCATTTTTTGCTAAGTTCAATTCGCCGATGGGCATTTAAGCTTCTGGGATATAGCTTTTCGCATATCGTGAATCGGACGATGCGCTTGATGCAGCACGCGAAGATGCGGTATAAAAGTATTCCGAGTCTATGCTATAGCTAGAAGCTTTGTTTCTTATATTATCATTGTCTCTTACAATATATTCATCCACGTGAAGGGACTAGCTATGTGATATTCTTATCGCAGGAAATCAAGCAATTATGTGTCCCGTGATCTTAGATAACCTAAGCAACCAATGACGGCACCCTATTTCATGATGACTGGTTCAGCCGAGGTTCACCTCGTCCAGCTTGCTATTTATCAAACTGTGAGGCTACAATCTGGGGAAGTGAGAGACTCTCATCTAAATCCAACCCTTAATCACATCCCTCTGCTACCATTATTCAATTGACTCGAGTCTAAGGGCTTCCTCCTCAAGACTCAGTGACTACAATACTATTCCCCAAATCTACAACAGCCATACTATCCAAATCCAGAAGTCGAGAGTATAACCCACAAATCACACACACAGCCAGCAAATACCATGTCGAAATCATTTAGCACAGCCGATGTAGCTTCGCACAAAGATGCCGACGCGGGAATGTATATCATTGTTGACGACGGCGTGTACGATGTGACAAGTACGTCCCCGCTTCCGCACTGGCATCCATCTAATATTCTTTGACACCCCGAAAGCTAACAACCAACCAGCCTTCGCAGACGAACACCCCGGCGGCGCAAAGATCCTCAAGCGTGTCGCGGGCAAAGACGCAACCAAGCAATTCTGGAAATACCACAACGAGAACGTCCTCAAGAAGTATGGAGCCAAGCTGAAGATTGGGACCGTGAAGGAGACGGCGAAGCTATGAGAAGTTGCAGAGAGCGACGGGGATGTAATATG
>Ga0247739_10000459_pt1 | contig 14588 bp, 12 predicted proteins | sample UWRJL058202B2_FD_180943 | JGI IMG/M metagenome (GOLD analysis project Ga0247739, IMG submission 180943) | Plant litter microbial communities from Arlington Agricultural Research Station in Wisconsin, United States - UWRJ-L058-202B-2 | ecosystem: Environmental > Terrestrial > Plant litter >...
TATATAAAATTTAGAGAATATATATTTAGAAATCAATATATTAATATAAGTATAAATAAAGCTTAAAAAGAGCCTATTAGGGCTATTAGGGCTATATTTACAATACTTATAACTGCAGGTATTATATTAGTAATAGTTATATTAGTATTATAGAGTTTATATATTAAAATACTATATATTCTTATTATAATAGCCTTTGAAATAGGGTCTTTGTTTATAAGCTCTGTCAGTAGTTTATTAATCTCGCTATTAGTCTATTTGTAAGGTTTCTTTTGTTTTATTATTTTGGCTAAGGTATCTTTAATTAAGATAGATTTTATATTATATATTTTTAATATATATATATTAACAAACTATAGATAGTTTTGATATTATAATCTTAGGCTAGTATTTATTTTATTAAAGTAATCTATTATAAAGTTGTAAAAATCTTTTATAAACAGATATTAGAGATTAGTATTTATTTATAACTTTTTTTTATATATTATAAGCTTAAATTTTATATAACCTATAATCTAATTAAGTTTGGTTATATTAGGCTCAATTTCTTAATTTTAATTTTAAAATATATTTTAAGCTTTAGCTATTGCCAAGCTTTCCGCTATTGCGATTTTGGTAATAATAGTTAATAAGGCAAAGTTGCTACTTTGGATAATATTTGTCTAGGAGGGTATTTGTAAAGTTGTATATTGCTATAAAGAGACATCGAAAACTATATAGTAACATTATTTAATAAGGAAGATTAATATAGATATAATATATATATTCTTAACCTTAATAGTAAGTTTAATTACAAATAGTTGCACAAGATATAGATTCCCTCAAATAGCCTTCTAGGCGATTAGTAGCCATTGTTTAGTCTCTTTACCCTTATTTTTATATATCTTCTAAGATCTCGCGTTTGGCTTTGAAAGTTAATAAAAGTAAAGAATAAAATTAGTAAAGGATATTTAGTAAGCAATTTAATAAGACAATAGTTAATAAGATTATAGAGATTGGGTTATAAAGAGTGTTTATAAGAGCTTTAGGCTCCTTTCGCTTAGGGCATTTAAAAGAGCGTTTAAACTTAGAATTGGTAGTTAAAAACAGCTCGTTTTTAAAGGATTTCAAAGAGGGTTTTAGTGGTGAACAAGTGAGGCTCGATAAGAGGTTTTTAGAGGGTCTTAAAGTAAGGTTTAAAAGTAAGATATTGTAGAAGGTATAATAAAGGTTTGGAGGTTTTTTGAAATAGTAGATTTAACTAAGAGTATTTCTAAAAGGGTAGATTAGCTATTATAGCTTGTAGATTAAATATTAAAGAGTTTAATAAGGAAATCTCTTTTAAGGGATATTGCTTTTAAAGCTTTATATTATTGATAAGGCGGATTTTGAAAGATAATAAAATAAGGTTTTTTAAAATAGAGATTTGTTAACAATTAGAATTTGTAATTCTTTGTCTAATCTAAATATAAATTGATTAGTGTTAATTAGCTTTAAATATAGGGCAAATCACGCTTGTAGCGTAATATGCTCTTTGTATTTGGTAATAATCGTTGATTCTCATTGAAACTACATACGGCACCTACTATTATAAATTGACGTTTGGCCGGCTCGGGATTACAATGATCCGGCTTACGTAATCATCCCCCGTACAGTGAAGGTAATGTGAAATACCAACAATTTTTGTCGAAACTGCTATTATTACTTTTCTGCCTACTTGGCAGCCAAGATTGATTTTTGCGCCTTTGGCATAAGTGGATGTTTCTAATCAATCGCCTGCCCCCAGCTGATGTCTCAGTTTTCTCGTATTAAACCGATTTGCCGTTACCCAGACCCCTACCCGAACATGGTTTCGAATATATTGACAAGAAAATGCTTCTATTCTATCAAAAAAAGAAATTCGGCCTAGTTTGCTGAAGTTGAGTTGGATCTTGAGACGCCATTAGGACCATGATAGGTTCAGCAATCGTGATCGCCCTTTCTGAGCAAAAAATGAATAACTTGTGTTGCTTACTTCTAAGCTTTTCTTTATGACTGGTCAAGTAAAGAGAAAGCTTTAGCGCTGCAGTTTCCTAAACAATAGTAACTTCCTCAAACTCCCGATCTTGAAACCATTCGCTGAGTGATTCCGATCGTTCCATTCTTCCATCTCTAACTTTACCTATTCCACCCCTACCACAAAATATTCCAATCCGCAACCAATTCTTTTCATCCAGCGGCATCACTAACAAGCCTTCATTGACAGTTAACAACAGACACCAGAGAGGTCCAGTTCCTAATCTGGCCTCAAGGTTCTCAACTGCGTCATCTAAGAGAATATCAATGTCGTCTCTGTCAAGAAAGTCAATGTTATCTCTAAGACTATGAGCCTTGTCATCATTACGTCTGCGGTCAACTTTCGCAGTCATCGCTTGGATCTTGAGACTCCCACTTTTCACCTGTCCAAACGGAGCCACAGTTGCCAGTTGCACCGAGCGTTCCACAATAGAGCATACCATTTTCTTCTTGAATATCGAGGAAATGAATTCCACTCGCCGTGGCTGCCCAGCCCATGACCAACTAGGCGCTATGTATGACTCTGACGAGGTCTGTTTATGTGAGATAGAAAAATTGTGTTGCCTGACATTCCAAAGCAACTCGTTCACAAAATTAGAGGGATTCGATTCACGGTACCAGAGACCAGCTGTATATTCCTCATTGAGATAGTTGAAAAATTTCGATGCGATACCAGATATACCAGGAAGGGTATCTTCTCTGTTTGTCAGAGCACGGCCACTGTAATCCTCGACTAGATTCTCCCAGTTGGACCAGGCATCATACACACCTTTGGCTGTGGGATCTGAAGCAGGGAATACGGAAGCGGTATCTTTTGACAGAACAGCTGGCATTATTTGTGTTAAGATAAACCCATTCCTAAAACTCTCTTTGATATATTCAAACTTCTTGACCAGCCCCCCCAGCTCAGTTTGCACAGAGCGACACTGCCAGATCAGTTGCGTAGTACTGTACACGAGTTTTCGTGGCGGGAGGAGGAACTCCTGTAATGTCCAAGCCCGATGGTTGATTGGTTGTTCTCCACTGAAGTAGGAGTCTTCAGGGTCACAAATCAATTCTCCCCGTTTTCCATCTGGACAACGGATCGGCAACTTGAAAGCTTTCCAGCCTTGCACTCCCCAAGGATATGATCTCCGCTGAAGAAAGCTTTGGTTACAGTTATGCGCGCTTGCCGCAACGATGGTGATAGCTGCTGTTTCGTAGATGTCGCCCATTCACTTTAGTTCAATGTTTTTGTCTTCTTGCGAGTCCTGGATGATGCAGAGTGCATCGATCCAGATGTAGCGAATACCGAGTTTCCGAGTCACAGTGATTACTTCTTGGATTGTTCTGGCTAATGACGAAGTCGGAATGTCATCACACAAACTTTTTATATTCTCTTCTGTGGTGACCAGGGGTTGTGGCTCGGTTCCCCAGCAATAGCTCAGTGCCGTATAATATCCCAAAATCCCACCAGTGGTAAATAGCTTTTGCTGACTGGAGGTAGATTCTCCAACATCAATAACCCTTGTGGGCAGGAGAACAGGTTTCAATGGAGGACAGTCATCGTGTGTTTTCTTACAGATGGTGAGCCACTCTTGTACTTCACGAAAACTATCATTGGACGCCAAGTCGTATATTCTGGGTCGGCGGTTTAGGTACCTCGCTGCTGAAGTATCTACGCGAATCAGTCAAAGGCGACTTTGCTCGAATAAGCATGGATAAGTACCGGCAGCTGCAGCTACATTAAATTCCTGTACCAGTGACCATTGCAGCTTTTCACCGTCTCGTACACGAATCTCAATACGAAGCGTTTCTAGGTTAGCAAAAATTGCCAATGGACTACTTGGATGCATTCCTTTCTGGATAATTTCTCCCTGGCACAGTTTAAATTCTAATGTTTCGCCAGATGCCAACGATCCAGTATTATCAAGATCAATACTAGCGGCCGAGTCTTCTTTCATAGCTCTCAAATGACCAACTTTTGATCCAATCATAATGCATAGTTGACATCCTTTCTTGTTTCTCCTCATCAGATAGTTCCAAGACCTGAAGAATTTGATTTCTCTTTCCAAAATTAACTTGTTCATACGCGTTCTTTTACGTAGCAAGCGGAAACACTTCCAACACAGCTTCCATATGGATGCTGGAGAAAGCTCCATTCGATGCTCAACAGAAGCTGCTTTAGTATCCATAGCTCTATGACGCGTCAGCATTTAGTTTAACAAGTAATATAGCCAAAGGCAGCTCTCCTACCTCGGAGGAAAGTGTACGCCCCGATGGAGAGTGCTCGGCTGTGATGCTTGATGTTGTCAGGAATAAGCGGCTGAGAATCTGACAACCCGGGCCCGATCACAGGAATGCGACGAATGCGAGCCATGTCGCTTCGCAACCAATCAGACCACGTACTTGTGTTGAGTCGCTTGGATTCACAGCCATCCATGTAATTGGCTTGGCCATGCCCATCGCATTCTGCATCGCAATGCGAGCTGGTTTGCGTAAGCTTTGTGGCAGAACCTTCCTCTTTTCTTTCATTTTTGATAACATCTTAAACTTCAATGTTGGAAATCAGAATGCTGGATTTAGTATAAGATGTCCTTGAATCCTATTGTGTAGCTTCATCATAAACTGCTTCAGACCTAGCCCGAGATCCTAATTCTAATCAAAATAACTCCCAGAGATCAGGCAACGAGCAAATGGCTAAACCAAACCCTGACTCTATCTGGCTGTACAACCCCAACTTCTCTCTTGCAATCCTAGCCGCCATTTTGTATGCAATCCTCATGGCAATCCAATTCTGGCAGACTGTGTTGAAGCACAAAGCATATTATTTCATCGTCGTCCTCGTTGGAGCATGTCTCGAGGTTGGTGGATATGCAGCCCGAGCTGTTAGTATTAAGCACCAAAACCAAATCGTGAGTATTTCGATGTTGCTGAATATTACTATATTGGTTGATACGATAGTTACTAACAATGATATAAATAGCCTCCATATGCAGTCCAGTCCTCTTTTATTGTTCTCGCTCCTCTGTTTGTTGCAGCAGGGAATTACCTCTTGATTTCTCGCCTTTGTCTTCGAGTTCTATCAGCGAACCATACCCACATATACCGTGTCCCTGTCGCACGCCTTACCCGCATCTTCGTGATTTGCGATATCATTTCTTTCCTTGTTCAAGTCGCTGGTTCAGGTATCGCTAGCTCAAACAACTGGAAAGGAGGAGTAGTCGAGGCTGGAACAAATGTGTTGATTGTAGGCTTGGCAATCCAGCTTGTGACTTTCATTTTCTTCATGGCGATTATGAGGAGATTTCATCAAGTCACTAAGAAAGGCGAGATGAGAGAACATATAGGAGAAGGTTGGAAGAAAATATTGGTAGCCGTTTATATCAGTTCCATGCTGATTATCGTAAGTCGATTACATTTATGTTGAGAGGTAATGTTAATGATACCAATATCAGGTTCGTTCTATCTATCGGCTCATCGAGTTTTCTCTTGGAATATTCGGCTATCCTTTTACACACGAATGGATGTTCTATGTCTTCGAATCTATTCCGATGCTTCCAGCCATCGGTATCTTTTGTTTGTGGCATCCCGCTCAATATTTAGGTGGTCGAGAAACTAAACCTAACACCCTGGAATTGGAAAGCGGAATTTTTGTGTCTAGAAATTGATATTAAATTGTGTGAGAAATAAGTCAATGCTATTGAGGCTATTGAGGCCTTGATGAAAAGTCTGGTTTGCTTTGCTTGGAGGCGGCTGGTTATGTGATGAAGTTATTGCTCCCCTGGAAACCCACTTCAAATATGAGAGATTATATAGAGCTGACGTGTTCAAATAAAATCCTTACTCAAGCCTTGTCGCTTTCTCAGTATTGATAATTCTTGAGGCGGTAGTTGACGTCCATTAAGTTCATTAAAGATTCTTCGAGTGATAGATACCGGCCATTCTAGATGTCGCCTGAGATCCAGTCGTATCCCTTCGCGTATGGAGTTTATCCAGTCGACATTTGTCAAGATCGGGGTTGGACGAATCCGGTGTGACCATTCACGATCGATGATTGGGGCAACAATCATCTGAATTGCTAGAAAGTGGGCAACTAAAATTCTCGAAACATAATTTTTGGGATCGACGAAGTCTGCAATCTCTTGCGTATTCAATTTTATGACGCATTGGTAAACTTTCACGAAATTGAAGTACACTTCGACATTAGTTAACTTGACGCATATTTATGATTAGTAACGCACCTTTCAAAGACGAGATTTTCATTGCCTCAACAACTTCCATGAGTGCCTTATAAAACTCTACATGCTGAGGGCGATTGAACAATACCGGAAGCACGGTAAGGGAATCCTCGCAGCTACCAACCAACTCTTTGTTGATTTCTGGGAGGTCGAAAAGCCTCTCCTTCATGAATTCAAAATGATCTCTTTTATCGAGAAAGAATGCCATGGGAATTCCTTCACTTTTCAACTGGTAGGTCAACATACTGCATCCTCGTACCATATAGAAGAAATCAACAATGCCATCTGACATGTAGGCGGATTGAAAAGTAAGCGCATAGCAAGCACCAAGCAGAGCGTCTCCATCTGCCCCACTTCGACCTTTCTTTGAGATTGCTGCATTCGACCCCTGAATGGCAAGAACACGATGATGCATTGCTACCCATCGTAGATCCTGTCCAGTTATAAGTTGTAGGTGAGAAGCCGCTAAACCCAAAACAGCGTGCATGAGATACTCGGTCAAAGGAAAGTTAGTTAGGCCGTGTTCAAAGAACATGTGACTTACATGATGAGCAACAAGAGGCACTTGGCTAGTCCAGGCAGTATCGTTACCAACTGGAAGATGAGGATAAGCACAAGAGAGAAAGTGGTGGAACAGTCGCATGTCTGTCAGGGTGAAGATCATAGGAGTTGACTGGAGATTGATTTGATTGACTGAAGTGGTAGAATATGAGGTCGAAATGCGTAAAGCAGAGAGGCTTTTAGGTTTAGGATACACGCAGTCGAGACTTTTTACTTTGCAGTTCTCACAAGATGGGCGATTTTCTGGGCACTGATTAAGAGCAATGTCAGATAAACATCCATTATGAGGCTTACAGAAGTTTATGTACCTTTATTTTCCGACGTTTGCAGTTGAAGCATCCTTCCCTTGACTTTTTATAGCCTTTTCTGGGCTGTCTGAGCAATTGCGTCGTACTAGGTGAAATGGACATGTTAGAAGGTTGATGTCCCACATCGACTTCTGCTGATGGAACGTGTGATGTATGGGCATATATGGCTTCTATGAGCGGTGGTACTGTCTTCTGAATTTCAAAGGCATGAGAGATTGGCGCTAGAGTGGATTCTGATAGCTTTTCTAGGTTGAGGGAGTGGTGGTCTATGATTTCCGTGGGGGTTAGACTCTTTTCACAAGGAATAGTTGGAATAGAAGGCATGGTGGGATTCCTTCTGATTGCCGCTTGGGCTTCCTTAAAGTCATCCACGAAATTATCGAAGTCAAGTACATAGCTGAGATCCGGCATTAAAGCGCAGGAGATGAAGAAGTTTAACGTTGAGTAATGGAGATTAATGGAGTGTTTGATGACCCGAAGCCAAATTAAGCTTAAATGATAGGACCACTAAACAAACGAGGACGACTAACGAGAAAACCGTATCACGTGCTAAATTCAACTGTATAAGATTTATACAGTGGGGTAATATAAACACTCAACAAAATCATATTGCTATACTTTATTATTTAAAAGTTGCAACTAAACCAATGACCTCTGGATTTGGCATTTCTTTTGGTGATTATTCTATTTAGGAAGGGTTAAGTTCGAAAGCTTGACATTTCACTTCCAAAGAACTGCCTCAATACCAAAGACTAAACAAAAACCGAATGCTCTCCTGAAATGGTCTAAGCAAATGGTCATTAGGGGTTTCACAAATACAGGCTGATAAAATAAGAAGTTGAAAAATCTAAAGAGATCACACTTGAAACTTCCCACCCTAAAAGGACATTAGACTCAGGTAGTCTTGAACTCTTCACCATTCTTCCCATCCTCACTCTTCATGCTCTCACTATTCCCTTTTCCTCTTCGCCCCATCACCCACGCTTTGGACACCACTCCCAATCAAATTCAACGGATTCGATATCCTAGTCGACATCCCCCAGTAAAGCGCCGCTCCCATCACCACAATCTCATCCCTGACCGCCTCACTCAACGCATGCTCTCCAAGAAACTCAATATACGCTATTTTCGTCAACGCCCACCATCGAGCCGACACCTTCGCTACCGGCATCTGGTTTGCATCCAGACATATAAAGTCCCACGTCTTCAAGCCGAAAGTGCTAGTCCATGTCATAGGCATTGGTGCCACGCCATCTAGTGAGAATGCTGGGGAAAGGTGCATGTAGGAAGTCTTAAGGGGTCGGAGAGCTTGGAGCGTGATGGTTTGACCATGCACGACGCACGAGGGCGAGATGGATATGACGTGGATCGCACCTGTGCCAATCGTGGAATTATCGGAAGCGGATGTGACCGTAATTTGGGGTTTGGAGAAGCATTTAAGGTTAATTTTGTAGAGTGGTGTGGCATTTGGGTCGTTCTTCTTGGTGACGATCGCTTTCCATTTAGACCACACGAAATCGATTTGCAGGATTTCACTTTCGGCAGAGTTTCCTTGCTTTTTGTGTGCTCCTGATGTTGATTTTGTGATATTGGGTGTCGATAGATCGCCTAAGGTGATTGGTGCAGATGATGCCATGATCATATATATAAGACTTGGGCAACGCTAGAAAAAGAAAGCAATTTTTGACTGTCTAAAGCCAATTTCTTTGTACGGTAGTAATATATAGGAGGATAGAATGTTTAGCTATGAAGGTTGAAAGTTCTGTGTTGACAGCCTTTTTATCAAAAATGGACCACAACCACACTTGTTCACTTTAGGCGATATGCAGCGCTCGCTTGAGCTGACTATCTGAACTCTCACATAGTAAGCACTAGCGCTGGAATTCGGTGCACAGCCCGAGGCTCTGAACTTGGCTGACAATCGTATTTTTTTCAACAGCCAGTAAATCATTGATTTTGCATGCGATAAATTAATGTTGGTGTATATTAGCTAGTATTTAGTAGTGTATTTGGCGAGACGGGTCATGTGATACTGTCACGTGGCAAGTGCGCGCACTCATTGATATATCACTACTTGCTACGTAGTCTAATAGAATACAAGACGATCCCACCGAATACAATAGCACTTACGTGATTACACGTAGTGGTGTTGGTGCCCCGTGTTCAAAGTGATCTCAATCACTATACGCATAAGTGAACCGACAATTAAAAAGGGGATTGTTTTATTTACTTACTTAGCAATACATAAAACTCGTATTTAGAAATATTCCCTCCAATATATGTTAAGGGATCTGAGATTGGAACTCTACGCGCGGCGAGTGCCCTTAAGGTTGCTGAAACAGCACGTTGCGAGTATGCGGATGAGTCAGCGTCGTACATTGTCATATCTTCAATCGTCCTATGGCATTTCGGCTACTCAAAAGATCGAAAAGCTAGTCATATGTGGGAGCCATTGAGCAGATCCATCTGCTCCACATATTCCGATATCTTGAAGCCTACATCTGATATCTAATATTCGAAGTTATTAGATATCAAGGCATCCAAATCTGGCTCTCTTAGAGTTTTCACCTCTTTCTATCACGACATCTTTAGTCCGTTCCTATTTCTGATGTGATCTTGGATGTTCTGACTAAAATGGCTCAAAACATCGTTCGTTCTATTCCTAAAGATAAGACACGCTCTGTCTTCTGCTTTACTGGTACCACAATGCAGTTTGTGCCAAGACATATTGCCACGCAAAAATAGTTAAGTGCTACTGAATGGTTGATACTACTAAATGATTGCTTAGATTATGGTTTATATGTGGAAGAGGTTGAAATAAATAAGGAGCAGGGGTGTCAAAGGGGGCTAATTCAAGAATTCAAAGGTGTGAAGACGTGTTACAATTATAGTCAATATCGGCTGTCAAGTCATATGTATAAAAGTAAGCTTAGTACTGTAAAAGCATTGGTATAAGGAAATGGCTGGTACAAAACTCGTGTTGGCACCAAAGTTCGGCTGGCACAAGAGGTACTGCTGGTACCGTGAAACCACTGGTGCTAAAAACACCCATTGGTAGGTACTATCAGAATTACTAGTAAAATACTGTGCCGGTACTAAAGTAATGTTTGTACTGAGAAATGGTTGGTACAAACATATGGTTAGCACCAAGGAACCATTTGTACTACTAGATCACTAGTACTATCAAATTGTTAATACAAACAATTTTAAGTACCACAAACAGAATGGTGCTAAGGACTTTTTGGTACAAACAAGTTGTTTGCACGAGTGCTTGCAGAAGAATGCTCCACTAGGTATGGACCCTCATTATCTAGATGGCTATGTACTATCTTAGGTAGCTCATAGTTAATACATCGGAGAAGCTGTCCAACATACTAATAAAAACACAATTGGCTTAACGATGCCGTGACTGCAGATTCTGACTACCGACCGCAAGGCTGCGCCACAACACGCTGAAGTATGAGAAATCGCGACCTTACCCCGTCTTGAATACAAGTTTATCGCTGACCCCCCTCCTCAACATCTGTTGCTACATCCCTCCTCTCTTCCACATCCCCTGACGCCTTTGCCACAGCTCGCCTTGCATCTACGATCTTATAGTCCGGCACTATAAGTCGTGCCGCTCCTCAGCTTAGGGGCAGCCATTATGATTGGGAACTCCAGCAGCGCTGCATCTCGCGCAAATGATCCTCGAAAAGCTTCACTACACCATAATGACCCTGCTTAGTCGCCATTTGAACCGCTCTGGACAGATCTAGGCTAATGTTGAGTACCTTGCTTGCATTTAGTAGCATCCCGGCAATAACCAACCTGCCATGTTCTGCAGCAGCTTCAATGGCAGTCCTTCCTTCATTTTTAGCACCCGCAAGGTCTACCTGTGCTCCTTTTTCAAGCAGGTAAGCTACCAAGCCTATGTTCCCACTGATTGCAGCGCCTTGGAGGGCTGTAATGCCTTTTGTAGGGGCAGCTGCGGCGTTGATATCGGCCTCCTTCTCCACCAGCATTTTCACAAGCACCATATCAATTTCGTCCCTGCTACAGGCAAGTTGAAGCGCTGTTCTTCCATATATTCCGGCTGGTTCTCCATTAACTTCTGCTCCGTGTTTGAGGAGCAATTGAATCAGGTCAAAGTCCAAAGGATTTCGAGCACATGCCATCTGCAAAGCCGTCTTGCCACAGTCACCAGCGGCTCGTCCATTAGCATCAGCACCGTTCTCGAGAAGATACAAGACCATCTCAAGGGAATATCCATCATTACTCTCCCGACAGCATGCTAGTTGTAATGCTGTGCCGCCATTCTTGAACCCTGCTGACGCATTGATACTTGCACCCCGAGCAAGCAACAGCTTGACAGTTGTCATCTCATGCCTCTTAACCGCCACCTGAAGTGGCGTGAAAGGTCCAGAATTGCGCCACTTGTAACCAGACCAGCTATACAGATCTATCCTTCCAGAAGTCCCGGTATCCTCCCTCATTACCATCTCTTGTAGTTCGGTGTCTGGCCACGTATTCATCACCTCAACCAGGACGTTTGTGGAGGAGAAGTCGCTGCTCAGGGTGATGTCGTCTGCCTCAGCTTTCACTTCCTTGAGCAATTTGAAGATCGTGATTCGTGCGCTGATCTCTTGATTGTTATTCCAGCAACATTCATCTGGACATTTCGCAACACAGACTTCGAATAGAGATCTGCCCGGAGTTCGAACCCATTGCCCGGTCCTCGCTCCTTTCCGTAGCAGGTAATGGACAGTGTCCACTTGGGCATGCTGGACGGCATAGTGAAGGGCAGTAAATTCGTGCTGTTCACCAAGTCGGCTGTTGATCTTAGCACCTTTTTTGATGAATGACTCGACGAGCGCGAGCCCATCTGGTCCTTTGTGAATTGAGCAGGCCGCTTGGAGTGGGTAATCTCCATTGATCAATCGTCTATTATAGTCGATGTCAAACTCCCTGGTAATGAATAGATACTTCATCATGTCATAGTATGTGGTTGAATCGGACCGCGCAAGAAGCGAAGTTCTCAATAGCGCCTGGTCAATTTTAGCGCCGTGTTCAAGCAGAGCGTGAACGTCCTCCGCAGTCCATGCTCCTATCGCCAATGCCAGTGGCTTCTCGCTTTCTGTAACTGTAGGAACATTTGGATCAACACCGTAGTCAAGGAAGACTTGAATTACATCGCCCGCTACCCATACTGGATTCCAATCATCAACTTCATCCAAATCAATCTTGTTCAGGTCGTAAAGAAATCTGTTAACTTCCTCGGAAGTCCTATAATCGTGAAGAATTTGCATGGCTAAAAAGAAAGCTTCTTCCAGGATTGTAGTGTTGTCTACAAAGTGAATTGAGACTTCTTTCACTTTGTTTGCGAAATCTTCAGCACCCTTTATAGCCGCGTAGATAAGGACCAATTTAGTTAATGTCCTCGATATACCAGGATATTTATTCCACAGATGGTTATACGGTTCAAATGCTAGTACTTCATGCGTCTCACTCAATTCTTCTTCCAGCTGTTCGATCGATGCACCATTTGCGAGAAACCAATCTATGTTCTCCAGTTTTCGGCTGTGTACTGCTTCCTGGAATGGAGTTCTCGCTTCTTGGTTCTTGGCCGACATACTGGCGCCTTGCTTTACGAGAATTTCGAGAATATCCGGGCCCCCACTACAGGCAGCATGATGAAGAGCTGTATTAGACCACATATCTATAGAGTCCAAGCTGGGCTTGTGTTTCAAAAGTTCCAGGACCAGATCATTGTTTTCCTCTCTCGCGAAACTCGAAAAAGCTTCGAGGAGAAGACGACCTCCCCGGGTTCCGGTTAGATAGCTTTCATTGATCTTAGCGGCGCATAGTCTTTGGAAAACATCGAAGAAATTCCGAGTAACAGACCATTCTATGAGCCAACTGGTCACGGCCGTTGCTGCAGGATCCTGCTTTTGGATGACGAGCTGGAGAATCGTGATTGGTATTTCCATGAACCATTCGCGTAGTTCATTATGCTGTCCAAATAAGACCGAGTTGTGATTGTTTGCGAGTAACGACAAAATCACCTCAGCGGCCTGAATCTTTGCCCGTGTAGGGTCATTCAAAGTTGCGATTTTCACTTCGACCTCCCCACTAAACCGCTCTGGTATGATGCTTGATATGAAGTCTGCTCCGTGCTTCGAGCCTTTTTGATGAGCCAGATTCATGGCATTCAAGACCACGGATAGCCATTCGTTCTCTTTGTGATGCGCATTCTTTCCACCATCTGTACTGGTCGTTCGTGGGATCCATGATCGTTCCAGCTTAGGAATTAGCCAGTCGACAAACGTGAACCACGGAGAAGGATTTAAGAGATTGACGTAGCGATCGATAACGGTCAGAGAGGCCGGAATATCAGACATGACGTTAGTCACCGCATCGTAATTCCAGTCTATCCAATTGTTATACGACTGGGATGGAGAGGCAAACTATGTCATTTGTCACTGTGTCGGGCAGAGGAAGAACATCTTCTAGATTCTCTAGCCCTGACCCAATATCGGTGAGTGTCGCATCCATGACAAGCCCTCCACCATATATTGTCGTCGTCACATTTTGGTCGACTACATGAGCATTCACAGCGGTTTCGGTTCCATGAATAGCGGCGGGACTCAGGGGTGGTGTCTCCAACACAACTCCACTTGGCAAGAGCGGGCTTCTGGCTGTATGAATATTAGTACTGAGACAGCAGAATTTGGAGATCGTCCTGTCAATAAATTCTTGGAAGAACTTACTCCCCTTCTCAGACACACGATTGCGGTAGCGGTTGGCTTGCCTCGCCAGCTTCTTGGAATTCTGAGGCTCATCATTGATGTATACAATCGTGTCCACGCCTTGTCGTTTGCGCTTCTGAGTATGGTATTCTATTGCAACCCAGTCTTCACCCTTGAGGTTTTTGGTTATTCTAAGCACTTCTGCAAGAATGCGTTCGAATTGCGCTGGACTACGTAAAGTCAATCCATGTTAATTCGCCCTCAAGATTAACCAATGACTTACGTTGCTTCAAGACCATACGGAGACTTCGAAATAACAGCAAGTACTTCCTCCTGAGATTTCTTCTCCAGAACATAGAGCTTGTGAATGAAGTCCTTATGTTCATACCATGCGCTATAGTCCTTTGTTTTGGTAGTCATGATAAATATTCTATTCTCATTGACAATCGTCAGTTAGTCAGTTAGTCAAAGAGTCAAATTTCCGCCTTTGTACATGAGCGTGGGAGACATTCGAAAGAAGTGATCGGGTTTGTGGTACTAAGGATACGGCTTGGTTATGTATGTCTGAGGCTAGCATGGCAGTGCAGCTGCATGCCAAGCTGAAATGTCCAGAATCTGGCTGAGGCGGAGGTTTTTTGCGAAGCCAGCCAATGAATAAAGCCACACCTGAACGACACGAAGCTTGCCAGTATCTGCGAGGACGAACGGATTCTGTCCAGCGGAGGCGGTTGGTGGAT
>Ga0247739_10000460_pt1 | contig 14587 bp, 10 predicted proteins | sample UWRJL058202B2_FD_180943 | JGI IMG/M metagenome (GOLD analysis project Ga0247739, IMG submission 180943) | Plant litter microbial communities from Arlington Agricultural Research Station in Wisconsin, United States - UWRJ-L058-202B-2 | ecosystem: Environmental > Terrestrial > Plant litter >...
TTTACAGGATACAATAAAAATTACACCAAAAACAAGTCTGACGAATGAATTGCTGACTCTCACTTATCAGCCAGATAAAAAACGTCAGGAAAATATTCGTCTTACAGGTTGGTTTGGTGAAAAGGGGTTAACGGGAGAAGGAGTGATGCCTGATGGTTCGGTTATTCCATGGACTGCGACGCTTTCTGAGAAATTTAAAGCAGACATTTCGAAAGATACAACGATTGCAAAGCCAAAAGAAACGGGTCGCATTGTTTATCCATTTGTAGGTTTTGGTAATGAAGAATTACCAAAAACAGAAACGGTTCTCATTAAAAATGCAACGGTTTGGACAAATGAAAAAGACGGCATTTTGCAAAATGCTGATGTACTGGTTCAAAATGGTAAGATCGCAAAAATTGGGAAAACGCTTACTGCACCATCCGGAGCCAGAACTGTGGATGGAACAGGCAAACATTTGACGAGCGGAATTATTGATGAACATTCACACATTGCATTGTTTACAATCAACGAAGGCGGACAAACCAGTTCTGCCGAGGTTAGAATGAGCGATGTAATCAATCCGGACGATATCAATATTTACCGCCAGTTAGCAGGAGGTGTTACTGCATCTCATTTATTGCATGGTTCTGCCAATGCTATTGGCGGGCAAAGTGCTTTGATCAAATTGAAATGGGGTACTAACCAATCTGAAATGTTAATTCCATCTGTTAAAACGATCAAGTTTGCATTGGGAGAAAATGTAAAGCAATCCAACTGGGGAGATACGGAAAGAGTTCGTTTTCCTCAGACCAGAATGGGTGTAGAGCAGGTTTATTATGATCATTTCATAAGAGCGAAAGAATATGCACAGAGCTGGAAAACCTATAATTCTAACTCGAAAAAAGCAACTGCCAATGCGCCAAGAAGAGATTTGGAACTGGACGCGTTAGCTGAAATTTTATCAGATGAAAGATCTATTACCTGTCATTCTTATGTGCAATCGGAAATAAATATGCTGATGTCGGTGGCCGATTCATTGAAATTCAGGATCAACACTTTTACGCATATTTTGGAAGGTTACAAACTGGCGGATAAAATGGCGAAAAGAAATATCGGCGGATCTACATTTGCAGACTGGTGGGCGTATAAAATGGAAGTAAAAGAAGCAATTCCTTATAATGCAGCATTGATGTTTTATCAGGGAGTTACAGTAGCAATTAATTCGGATGATGGTGAAATGGCACGCAGGTTAAATCAGGAAGCTGCCAAGACAGTTGCTTATGGTGGAGTTCCCGAAGAAGATGCATGGAAAATGGTAACACTTAATCCTGCCAGATTGCTTCATGTAGACGATAGAATGGGAAGTGTAAAAGCTGGTAAGGACGCGGATCTGGTATTGTGGAATGCAAATCCGTTATCTATCTACGCACGTCCGGAGTTTACAATGATTGAAGGAACCGTTTATTTTGATCGCAAAAAGGACGAGGATAAACAAAAATCCATGCTGATTGAACGTGAGAAATTAATCCAGAAAATGCTGAGCGAAAAGTCAGAAGGCAAGCCAACGCAACGACCTCAGGCTACACAGCCACGTCTGTGGCATTGTGAAGATGTAGTCGGAATTCATGCTGAACATGAAGAGAAAAACTAATTTTCAGCGTCTGGTAAGTGGTTTCAAGTTTTGCTATAAATCCTAATTACGTTTCAAATGAAAATAAAAAAATATATAAAAATAAAACAAGTCGCATGCATTGCAGTGTTGCTGACATACTTTTTTCAAAATAGTTATGCACAAAATCCTGCACCTGCTTTGCCTCAAACCAAGTCCGTCGTATTAACCGGCGCCACCATTCATGTTGGAAATGGGCAGGTAATTGAAAATGGAGTTATAGCTTTCGATAAAGGAATTATTACGCTGGTTGGCCCGGCTGGCCCGGCAGGGAATATTAGCGGTGCGGAAATTATTGATGTAAAAGGAAAACATATTTTTCCGGGACTTATTTCTTTAAATACAACCGTAGGTATTCAGGAAATTGCATCTGTAAGAGCAACTTTGGATTACAATGAAGTAGGCCAGATTAATCCGCATGTCAGGGCTTTAGTGGCTTACAATACAGATTCAGAGGTGATTCCAACGTTAAGAGGTAACGGGATTTTACTTTCACAGGCGGTACCGCAAGGTGGAATTATTTCAGGATCTTCGTCTGTTTTTTATACCGATGGCTGGAACTGGGAAGATGCTGTGTTGAAAAAGGATGATGGAATCTGGTTGAACTGGCCGGCATTTCTGGCAAGCAGTTTTAATTATGAAGACTTTACAGTTTCGGTAAAAAAGAATGAAAAACGCCAGGAAATTCTTGATCAGTTCCGTTCTGTTTTTTCTGATGCAAAAGCCTATTCAGCTGTTGTTAATCCTATTGTAACCAATTTAAGAATGGTTGCCATGAAACCATTATTTGATGGTTCTGCTAATCTTTATATCCGTGCCGATTATGCAAAGGATATTATTGAGGCAATTAAATTTGCAAAGGAATTCGATATCAAAAAAGTGGTCATTGTAGGTGGCGATGAGTCTTACAAAGTGACGTCGTTTCTAAAAGAAAATCAGGTTCCGGTAATATTAAACCAAACGCACCGATTACCAGGACGTGCAGACGAAAATGTTTATTTGCCTTATGAGTTACCGGGATTGCTACATAAAGCAGGTGTAAAAGTAGCGGTTACTTATGCAGACGAATGGTGGCGTACGCGTAATCTTGCATTTTTGGCTGGTACTTCTTCTGGTTTTGGAAATGTAACTTCTGATGAAGCATTGCAGTTTATTACCAAAAATGCTGCTGAAATTACAGGAATTGATAAACAGGTTGGAACATTAGAAAAAGGAAAACAAGCTTCTTTTCTTGTATCAACAGGTGATATTCTGGATATGCGTGGGAATGTAGTTCAGATGGTTTTCATTAAAGGAGGAAAAGTAAACCTGGACGACAAGCAAAAACGTCTTTATGAGAAATATAAGGAAAAGTATGGGAAGAAGTAAAGGATTTATTTTGAGAATTGAGTAAAAAAAGAGACGTCTGCGAACAAGCGGAGACGTCTCTTTTTTTGTGATAACTTCTGGAATTCTTTTACTAAAAAATAAATTGGTCAAATTTGACCAATTTAAAATTGGAATTGGTTAAACATGCCAATTACCTCCTAATTGTCAATCCTCCACAATCAAATAAATCCCATCTTCCGCTATGAGTATGGTTCCTGTTTTGTACAATCCGCCAATTGCTTTTTTGAAAACTTTTTTGCTCATTTCCAGGCGTTTGTAAATATCTTCCGGGGAGCTGTGATCCGATAAGTTCAGGAATCCGTTTTCCTTTTTTAATTCATCCAGAATATGTTGTGCAGCAGGTTCAATTTGTTCACTGCTTGATTTTTGCAGACTAATATCAAGCTTGTTTTCTGGTCTTATTTTTTTGACATATCCTTTCGGAGCATCACCAACTTTTAAGTCTTTGAAAACTTCATTGCCATAAATAAGGCCTTTGTGATATTGATTTACAATGGCGTTGTAACCCAAATCCGTTTTTTGCCATATCAGAAGTTCGACCTCGTCGCCCTCTTTTACTGTAAGACGATCGTTTTCAAGAAATCTGTCAATTTTTGTTGATGCAATTAAACGGGAAGATTTTTGATCCAGATAAAGAAATACAACATGCCATTCTCCTATTTCCATTGGTACACTTTGTTCACGAAACGGAACGAAAAGATCTTTTATAAGTCCCCAATCCAGAAATGCACCATGTTCGGAAACATCTTTTACTTGTAGGAATGCAAATTCGTTTCGTATGATTTTTGGTGTTTCAGTAGTAGCCACCGGCCGATCCTCAGAATCCAGATAAACAAACACTTTTATCGTGTCTTCCACTTTCATTTCATCCGTCAAATACTGATTCGGTAAAAGAACTTCTTCTCCTTCCACATCACTTAAAAACATTCCTACACTCGTAACCCTTTCAATGGTAAGAGTATTATATTTTCCTATAAAAAGCATTTTCTATCCGCTATGTTGTAATGCAAAGGTAACAGTTTACGAATAGAATTACGATTCACTTCCTTTCTATACACATTCAGCTACGAAATCTTCAAAAGTCACAACAGTTATACCTCCGTTAGTTGGTGTCATATTCTCCCAAACCCAATTATAGTGGTCAATAACTGCTTTTGCAGTCAGATTAGGTCTATCAGCGGTTGTATGGCCATCTTTAATAACTGTAATGCTATAATCTCTAACCAAGGCAGATTGAATTGTCGCTTCCACACAAAAATCAGTTGCACAACCGGTTATGATTATTTCATTTATGTGGTTATCCTTCAATAAATTGTCCAGATCAGTTTTATAAAATGCATCATTAGCAGTTTTTGAAATAAACAAATCCTTTGGTTCCACAATCAAATCCGGCAGAATTTCCCAATCAGGTGAATTGGGAAAAAAACAATTTTCTTTGGTTCCGTCATGTTGAATATAAATTACTCTATTCCCTGTTTTTCGGTACAAATCGGATAATCTGTTAATTTTATTAACTACATTTTTAACATCATATCTGACTGTTTCTGAAAAAGAACCGGCTTGCATATCGATGATCAGGAGTGCTTGCATTTATTTGATTTGTTCATTTAAAATTAGGTCAAACATTTAAAATTTGACGTTGAGACTTGCAATGTTAATCATAACAATTTATGTCTTGAACGTAACATGACCAAATTTACAATTCTCTCTTAAAATCTTCTATTTCCCGAAGAAATTCCATTGCATTAGCTGTGGCTTTTCCACTGCTATTACCAATTATATTTCTTACCCATTTAATATGAAAATTCCTGACTGTCAGTTTTTTGTAAAGCCAAATAGCGGGAGGAATAAACATGACAGACAAAATAATATTAGCGTTCCAATAATCCGGGTTTGCCACAGCTACGAAGTCTACATTAAATACGACTTCAAAAAAGATAATCTGACAGGCAATAAATAGTGGAAACATAAGTAAGGATATGCGTGCATAAATGGCAGAAAATGATTGGAACGATGCTAATTTTTCCTGCAGATCAATAATACTTTGACTGTATTTCATGTCAGAAATAATATTTAAATGAGCAATGCAAATTGCTGTATGTAAAACTGATAAAGCCAGCAGAATACCTCCGGAAATAATCATGTGGATTATTTTCAAATGATTGAATATGAAGGTGCCAAAAAATATTACACAGACAATACCAAACAATAAAGAAAAAATCTTGCTTAAAAATAGCGGTTGAAATGCTGATTTAACTTTTTGTTTTTGAACGAACTCAATATGATTTAAATTAATGGTGAGCAATTTTTCAAGCTTGTTGTCATTTGCTCTCCAGAGATTAAGTAATTCCTGATCTTCCATTTTTAATTGCTTATGGAGTTAAATTGTTGTTTTAGCTTTTCTTTAACACGACTTATTTTCGATGCTACGTTCGTTTCGGTAATTCCTAAAATTTCTGCAATTTCCTTATAACTGTTTTCTTCCAGATAAAGAATCATTAACGCTTTGTCCAGTTCTTTTAGCTCATTGATGAATTGCTGTAAAAGTGATAAACCTTCCTCCTTCTCCGGTGAAAAATTTTCCTCAGCAATTTCAATGATGTTTTCAGTGATTGGAAGAACCGTTTGCCTTCGGGTTTTTTCTTTTCTAAAAAATGAAATGGCAACATTTAAAGCGATGCGATACATCCATGTGGATAGTTTATGCTGATTATTATATTTGCCGAAGGAATGCCAAAGTTGAATAATGATTTCCTGAACAAGATCTTTTCTGTCTTCAGGATCTCTGCAATATGCATTGGCAACTTTGTAAATGAGCCCTTTATTTCGTTCAATAACAGTTGCGAATTGTTCCTTGTGTTCGGATGGCGGATTCATAATTGCATTTTACAAGGTTGCTGCCGAAAGTTTATTTCTAAGAAGCAATTTGAGTATAGAAGCGCAGAATGGAATATATTCAAACTTACTTTAACAAAGAATAATAGGATTTGTATTAAGATTGATATGAACCTGGTAAAAGCCAAATGGCGAATTGGATTGAATGATTCTGACATTTTATAAATAATTAAGTAGTGGCTCTTGACTACTTAATTATTCGCACAGCCATATAAAAAATCACAAAAATGTTAAAATTTTATTTGATTTGAAAAAGGGAAATATTCTATCTATCTGATAAGGAGGAAGCTCCCTTCCTTTGTAATTGTTTTATCCTGGTCCGTAATTCCCTCTACCTTAAACACATAGGTTCCACTAACAGGCTCAGCTCCTTTAAATCGTCCGTCCCATCCCTGATCTGCCTGATTTGAAGAAAAAACTACTTCTCCCCATCGGTTGTAAATCTTGAAATAAGTCAATGACTTAATATTATTGATAATTGGTTTGAGTATTTCGTTTTTTCCATCACCATCGGGCGTAAATGCTGTGGGAATAAAAATGGAAGGAGGTGGAATTACTCGTAAATTCACACTTGACATGCCTGAACAGCCAGTAGCAGAAGTAATTTTAACTGAATAAGTTGTACTCAAAGTAATCGTAGCAATGGGATTTGCAATAGTAGGTTTGTCAAGTCCCATGGGAGGCAACCATGCATAACTTATGCCTGCTTGTCCGGCTAATTGTGGAGATGAAGAATTTAACTGGAAAGGAACGCTTGTCTCAATTTCAGTGTCTGGTGTTATTGTCACTTCTATTTTTGGCGTAACAGTCACATTCACAGTGTCTTTCGCTATACAGTCATCTTTTGAGGCAGTGATAATATATTGGGTAGTGACGGCAGGATTTGCGACAGGATCTTTTACAGATCCATTATCCAGCCCTTTTGCCGGTAACCATGAAAATGTCACGGCATTAATGCTGGTGCTAAAAAGCTGTACCTGCTGTCCTTCACAAATGGTGGTATCATTAATCGTTTTGATACTTACTGCGCCCACAGGATCAGTTGTGACCTCTTTACTTAAAACACAATTGTTCGCATCTTTCACATATACCTGATATGTTTTTGGAGAAACTTTAAATACCGGATCAGCCTGATAATGAACGGAATCAATGGAATATTGATAAGGAGGAGCTCCTTTTGCTGCATTCGCCGTAATAGTCGCAAGAGGATTTGTACATGTGCCAGGCAGTACCGCAGGAGTTAATTCCAGATCACCAACTAAGATTTGCTTTGTATTAACTATACTATTTTTGCAAGCTACATTGGTTATTGTTAAAGTTACATTTTTAGTGCCAGGTGTATTCCAGTTCACGACAAAAGGACCCATTCCATTTCCTGAAATAATAGTTCCACCATTAAAATTCCATTCAAATGCGTAACCAGTTCCAGGCACAGGAATATCTCCTGTATAGGTTACAGTAGTATTTTTAGAAATGCTGCAAACGGGAATAGGATTAATGGAAAAATCTGCAGATGCATTAATACTGGCCGAATAACAGATTTCTTTAACAATCTCAGAGACATTACTTTGAGAAGAATATTGATTGCTGAAAGATAAATAGGCAAAATTAGCTTGCCCTGATTCGCAACTCACGGAAATGTCGTCACGGAAAATATAGATAGGTGTTCCTGCTTTACTGGTATAGATTCCTCCGGAATCATTAAAAGAAGCCACTAAAGTATTATCTACATAAACGTCCAGAATGCCGGTTTTACCATTTCTGGTAAATGTTAAAAGATAATAGGTAGAAGAATCAAAGTTAGAACAAATACCTGCTATCCCGTAAGGATATGCATCAATACAATGTTCGGAAGAGCCATTTTTAGTTTGAAAATAAATGCCCTGATCCCGTTGACCATTAGAAAAATCTATAAGCCTTGTATTTATCTTGCCCCATTCGGTCACTTTAATATACATTTGAATCGTGTAATTATCTGTGATTTCGCCTGTAGTATTGGGATACATAAGACCCCAGTTCAGGTTGTTATGATACACTTTTCGTTGAACACCGCAGGGTAATACATCATCCAGATAACTGCCAGCCGTGGCAGCAGCATTACAATTACCAAGAGCTTCGGCTTGTACAAGATCGGAGCCACATTCCGGTTGAGCAACTTGAAAATTCTCATAAAATCTGTAAGAATGTTTCAAAATTTGTGCTTTAACCGGAGTCATGGAAATCCAGGCAAAATTAAATAATAACAGTAATCTTAATTTCATATAAACGTAAACCTCATAAATATTCTAATATTGTTATTTAATTTATCATAACGTCATCTTTTGTAAAAATGATGAATCGTAAGCTATTTTGTTCAAATAATTAAAAGTACTATTTAAGTGTGATATAAATCCTTTGTAATCATATATTAATCTAGATATAAAGCATAAAAAAAGCCTGAGATAGTCCAAGCCTTTTTGTTAATGAGAGAATAAATTTCATTCGGTTAGCGGCAGCGAAATGGTCTTAATCATTCGTTTTTCACTCACCTGAAGGTTATCTTTAAAATATTCACCGGATATTGGAATAACCGTTTTAGTTGCTGCCAATTTCAAATTAGTGCTTGCCGGAATGCCAATAATGTCTAATGCCTTTCTTAAAAGTGTTTCATTTTCGTTTCCAAATGCTTTGTATGGAACGCTGGTATCATCTACAATGTAGGTAGGAGTCATACCATTTACAGTTCCATAATCCGATACATCATTTGCATTGGCAGTTTGGCCAAGCATCATATAAACTCCCCATTTCCAACGGTTTTGGTCATCATTGATCAATGAGCCAAAAAGGTTTTTTCCGGCAGTATGTGTACCAATTGTAATTACATCCATATATGGTTTTAAGCCGTTGATTACCAGTTCGCTGGCTGATGCAGTTCCATTCGATGTCAATATAAAAACACGGCTGAGACTAGTACCAATATTATTAGCTTCGTCAAGGAAATTATAATTTAATGCGTTGGCTCCATTCGCTTTTTGCCAGTACGCCGTGTACTTATTATTCCATTGTTCTTTATAAAAAATTTTAGAACTTGAAATATTTTTACCGATCAGTGAAGCAAGCGTTTCAGCAGAACTGATATAACCTCCCGGATTAAATCTTAAATCGAGCACCAGTTCATTTACACCCTGACTCTTAAAATTGGCAAATACCTGACGTAATTCGTTATCATATTTTTTTGCATCCGCAGTAGTTCCGGGAACAAACTGTGTATAAACAAGATAACCAATTACTTTGCTGTAAGCAGGTTTGGAAATTACTGTTGAAAATACAACCGGATCTTCGCTAACAACAGCCTTTGTAACAGAAATTGTGGTATTGTTAGCTGTAATAACTCCGTTTGTTAATGTTCCAAGTGTAAAAACTGCTGTTTCACTGCTGCTGAGAAGAGATGAATAATTGCCTGATGTAAGCTGTGTATTGTTCACCTTTAAAATAATATCGCCACGTTTTAATCCGGCTGCTTCGGCTGGACTGCCCTTTACTACTAAGTTCAGAAACATTCCCATGTTCGTTTTAGCATCGTCCAGGTACGACAGTGAATATCCGATTCCATAGATTTTACTTATTCCATCAAATTCGTTTTGCAGCGCATCAATATCATCCGTAATCATAGAAAACCTGTCTACTGTGGTGCGTTGGTAAACCAGTTTCTCAAAAAAATCGGCAGGCGCAATAGTTTCATCGAGACCAGCTTCTGCCGGCATGTTGCTATACCAGAAATAAGCATCATTCATGATGGAATAAACCCAGTTATTTACAGATTGGTAGGTGGTATCGGTTGTAGTGCTTATCGGATCAACTTCCTTAGTCTTGCAACTAACTACAAAAAGGATCAGAGCCACGTATCCGATTGAACTGTACTTTTTGAATTTTAACATATTTAATTAATCAATTTGAAATGAGGTAAATCGATTGAGCATAGGTTGCCTGGCGAATTTATCAAATGTGTTAACGCATTTAATTTATAATACGTATCACCGGGAAAAAGTGTGGCGGAAAGGGTTGAAAAATTGAGACACAAAAAAAGGCCCGGGAGAATTCCCAGACCTTTTTTTGCTACAAATCGATTATTTTAGAATGATTAAGTCTAATAAATTTTTAATAATGCGCTTAGCAGCAAGAGCTATATCCCTGTCAGGCCTTCAAAATATTTTCTGGCCATGATCGCGTATTCCAGTGGATTCGCTTTGGCAGGGTCCTGTTCCGCTTCCAGTACAATCCAGCCTAAATAATCACTCAGGCGGATTACTTCAAAAAGCGAAGGAAAATCAATACATCCTTCCCGATCTCCCGGAACAGTAAATACACCCTCTTTTACAGAAGTCAGGAAACTTAACTTTTCGTCATGAACTCTTTGCAAAACGGCAGGGCGAATATCTTTTAAATGAATGTGTGCCGTGCGTCCGATGTATTTTTCCAAAGCTGCAACCGGATCCTCGCCTGCAAAATAAAAATGCCCGCAGTCATAATTTAGATATACATTTTCAGGATCTGTTTCATTGAGTAACCGGTCTGTTTCAGTAACGGTTTGAATACAGGTACCCATGTGATGGTGAAATGCCAGTTTCATTCCGCGATCCCTGGCGATTTTTCCCAACTCATTTAATCCAAACGTAAAGCTGTCCCACTCTTCTTTTGAGTTCAGCATACCTTTTCCTTCAAAAACAGGTACGTTCATCTGGCCCTGACAACTGTTACCGGTTTCGCCGCCGCCAATTACTTTTGCTCCCATAATTTCCAGAAAATCCAGTAGCTTCGTAAAGTTTTCACGGTTTTCTGCAAACGATTTTGTTGTTAATTCGTAACTGTTCCATTGGTTACAGATTTGTAATCCGCGTAATTCTAATGCTTTGCGCAGCACATTGGTATCCCGCGGGAATTTATTGCCAACTTCGCAACCCGTAAATCCTGCCAAAGCCATTTCGCTGATACATTGTTCAAAAGTATTTTCACCGCCTAGTTCCGGCATGTCGTCATTGGTCCAGTTAATAGGAGCAACGCCTAATTTTATATTTTCGAAGTTCATTTTTTTTCGGGGTTAGGGAAAGGGGAAAGGGGTAAGGAGGAGTACTCCCATGCCCTTTTCCCTCTGCCCATTAAAGAAAAATCCTTTGTTCTTTTTTGTTTTCTTTATAGGTTTCAAAAGCTTTTTGTACAGATGTTGAAGTGGAAACTTCGGCGACCGGAACTTCCCACCAGGCGTGATAACCTTTTACGGTTCGGTACAAATTGGTTTCAATATAAATTACAGTCGTTCTTTCGTTTAGTTTTGATTGTGCCAATGCTTCATCCAGCGATGTTTTGTCCGTTGCTTTAATAACAATCGCACCTAAACTTTCTGCATTTTTTGCAAGATCCACAGGCAAAAATGCGCCGGATAATTGTCCTGACGTTTCGTCTCTGTATTGATATCTGGTGCCAAAACGTTCACCGCCAATACTTTCTGATAGTCCGCCAATACTTGCGTAACCATTATTATTAAGCAATAAAATAGTAAATCTTACACCTTCCTGAATGGAAGTGACGATTTCATGATTGTTCATCAGATAACCGCCATCACCACAAATTACATAAATTTCACGAGTTGGATCGGCCATTTTTGCACCTAAACCAGCGGCGATTTCGTAACCCATGCAGGAGAAACCATATTCAAGATGGAAATTTTTAGGATCTGTCGCGCGCCATAATTTATGCAGATCACCCGGTGCGCTTCCGGAAGCATTGATCATCACATCACGGTCATCCATGAAACTGTTGAGTGCACCAATCACAACGGCCTGATCAATAGGAGGGACGGTGCCATTTCCTTCGGCATAAATTTTCGTGACTTCATCGTCCCAGGCTTTATTGACATCCGCAATTTTTTGCCGGTAATCGGAATCCACTTCAAAATCGCCAAGCAGACCAGACAATTCTTCCAAAACGGCTTTTGCATCACCAATTACGGGTAACGCAGCATGTTTGAAAGCATCAAATTCGCTGATGTTAATATTGATAAATTTGACGTTGGGGTTTTTGAAAATGGACTTGGAAGCAGTGGTGAAATCGCTGTAACGTGTTCCGATTCCAATCACAACATCTGCTTCATTTGCAATTTCAATGGCATATTTTGTTCCCGTTGCACCTAAGCCACCAACACTGTAAGGCTGATCATAACGAACTGCTCCTTTTCCGGCAAAGGTTTCGCCCACCGGAATTCCTGTTTTTGAAGCAAACTGATGTAAAACTTCACAAGCATCACTATAAATTGCTCCGCCTCCTGCCACAATAACCGGAGATTTTGAGCCTTTTATCCATTCAGCAGCTTCTCTCAAAATGGACAGATCAGGGCGTGGTCGACCTACTTTCCAAACACGCTTTTTGAATAAATCTTCGGGAAAATCGTAAGCATGCGTTTGTACATCCTGCGGCATTGAAAGTGTTACAGCACCCATTTCTGCCTGAGATGTAAGCACCCGCATTACTTCCGGCAAAGAGTAAATCAATTGTTCCGGACGGCTGATACGATCCCAATATTTGGAAACCGGTTTAAAACAATCATTTACTGAAATATCCTGGGTAGAGGAACTTTCTAATTGCTGTAAAACCGGATTTGGCTCACGGGTTGCAAAAATATCTCCCGGCAGAAGCAAAACCGGTAATCTGTTAATGGTTGCCAATGCGGCTCCGGTGATCATGTTGGTAGCACCCGGTCCAATGGAAGTAGTACAAACGAATGCGCCAAGACGGTTTTTTACTTTTGCGTAAGCTACGGCCGCATGTACCATCGACTGTTCATTACGGCTTTGGTAATACCTAAAATCGGGATTTTCATGCAGTGCCTGACCTAAACCAGCTACATTTCCATGACCGAATATGCCAAAACAACCACCAAAATAAGGTTGCTCAATACCGTCCCTTTCGATGTATTGGTTTTTTAAAAATGTTATTGTAGCCTGGGCTACTGTTAGTCGTTTTGTCATAACTTTTAATAGTTCTCCGTTTCAATTTTGGAACTCACTGGCTTTGCCGGAACATCCGAACAGATCAAATTTTTTCAGCATAAATTTTTTATACTCTGTCATAAAAGTTTTTCCGGGCGTTGTTGGGGCAAATTCATCCGGTTTATCACGGAAAAATTCCCGGTTTACCATTGTCCATAGCAAACGCATATCAGTGGCAATATTTATCTTGCAAATACCTAATGGAATAGCTTTTAAGATTTCTTCTTCCTGAACACCTTTTGCATCCGTTTTTAAATTCCCTCCCGCAGCATTGATCCTGGCAACAACCTCCGGGCTTACATTGGAACCGCCATGAAGTACCAGTGGAAAGCCTGGCAAACGATCCTGAATTTCTTCCAGAATTTGCAGCTGTAAACCTTGTCCGCCCGAAAATTTATAAGCGCCATGACTGGTGCCCACCGCAATGGCTAAACTGTCACAATCGGTTGCTTTTACAAAATCTTCTACTTCCTGTGGATTAGTATAAAAAGAATGGGCAGCATCTACTGTAAGGTCGTCTTCAACACCAGCCAAAACACCTAGCTCAGCTTCTACACTTATACTTTTTTCATGTGCTTTTTCTACAACCTTCTGAGTTCTTTTAATATTTTTTTCAAAAGAATCATGAGAAGCATCGATCATGACAGAAGTATATCCGCCTTTTTCAATCGCATCAAAAATATGTTCTTCATAACCATGATCCATATGGATGGCAAAAATAGTTTTTGGGTAAATCCTGGCAGCTGACTGAATCATAGAAAGTAACATATCTGCATTTGCATAATCACGTGCAAAAGGAGTTGTCTGCACGATAAACGGTGCATTAGCTTCCTGTGCCGCAGCAAAAAGTCCATGAATTTCTTCCATAAAAAATACATTCACAGCCGGAATAGCATACCGGCCATAGCATTTTTGAAAAAGTTGTTTAGTAGTTAAAAGCATAATTTAGCTTTAGGCTATCAGCTATCGGCAGTCCTTCGAAAGCCGACTGCTGACAGCCGATAGTCATTATTTAGTTTACCAGAACACTGTATACAAAGCCGCTATAATTCCGCAGACAAAAATAGATCCGACTACAAAACTTCTTCCCGGACTAAACATCGTCGAATCAATTTCCAGACCTTTTGGGTTGGTTTTACTTTTCGGATCAGCTAATGTGATTACAACTATAATTGCGCACAAAACCAGGAATATAATTCCCATCCGGTCGAGGAAAGGAATTTCCGGCCACAGAAATTTACCTGCGGTTGACAATGGAATAGTCAGTAACGCAGCAGTCAATGCGGCTGCGGAAGTTGTTCTTTTCCAGAACATTCCGAAAATGAAAATCGCGAAAACGCCGGGTGTTATAAAACTGCTGTATTCCTGAATGAACTGATAAGCCTGATCCAACGCTCTTAATTGTGGCGCAACGATAATTCCAATACCCATAGCAATCCAGATCGTGATTCTTCCCATTTTCACCAGCTGTTTTTCACTAGCTTTTGGATTGATATATTGTTTGTAAATATCCAGTGTAAAAATGGTTGAAATACTGTTTGCTTTTCCGGCCAGAGAAGCAACAATGGCAGCCGTCAATGCGGCAAAAGCCATACCCTTTAATCCGGAAGGCAGCAAATTTAACAGAACA
>Ga0247739_10000461_pt1 | contig 14553 bp, 15 predicted proteins | sample UWRJL058202B2_FD_180943 | JGI IMG/M metagenome (GOLD analysis project Ga0247739, IMG submission 180943) | Plant litter microbial communities from Arlington Agricultural Research Station in Wisconsin, United States - UWRJ-L058-202B-2 | ecosystem: Environmental > Terrestrial > Plant litter >...
GTTAAGTAAGGCATCCGATAATTTTTTTAAGAAAATCCTGTTTATTCGATTATTTTAAGGCGGCAAAAGTAAGGGGATTTTTCTGAAAGAAAGAAGTTTGATAAAGTTTTTTTTCCTCATCAATGCTTATAATCTGTGTCTGTTGCAAACATAATATACCAAGCGCAGCTTTTTCGTTGTCAAAATGTGACCAATTTATGAACACCGCTGCTAGATTCGTTGGTTCGTGCAGCATTGCCACCCCACATGTTCCAACCAGTTATAGCCGGATTTCCAGTATTGATAGCATGCATTTTACTATTCACGGTTGTGACAAATATCCAGCCCTTGTCAACAACCGGTTGATAGCGGATGGCATCTTTTATAGCATACTTTTTAATAATACTTCCTTTCTGCTCATCAAATATCAAAACTTCCCCTTCCAATGTGGCTACGATGATATAGCCGTTTGCGTACACGGGCGGCGTACCCATATAACCACCTTCGTTCTTCATATCGCCATCCAATTTATGTTTCCATTTTACAATACCTACGCTATCTGTGCAAATGATTTCGTCGCCCATGGTGCTATACAATCTGCCATTTTTGTACAGAGCCCTCGACCCTTGAAAAGATTGAAGTGACGAAACATTCGATTGGCCGATATTATCGTAGGCAACCGAGTAATTAGCACTTGCTGGAGCGCCGCTAGCAAATCCATTGCCCGCATCGGCAGTACTTGCTGTGCTTTTGAGTTTCGATTCATCTTGCACCTTCTTGTCCAAGTAAGTGGCATCTTTTTTATATACTGATTTTTGCCTGGCACCATAACCGATCGTCACCAGTTCACCCACGACCTTTGTTTGAGCGTTATCGCTACGGCGGCTTACTACTACTTCATTTAAGGATGAAAAGACAGGCGCTGATGTTGCCCGAATGGCCTTCGCTTCTATAAAATCTCCAGTGTGTTGATTCACTTTATATAGGGCGCCAGAAAAAGTGGTCAGGTATAATAGGTCGCCTTTGGCAACAGGGGCGCTCATTATGTCGCTGTCAATCCATTTTTGCCATACTATTTTACCTGAGGCCAGTTCAATCGCAATCAATACATGGCTTGGACGGACAATTATATTACTGTCGTTTTTTCGTTGCTGTTTGATGGGACCTTCGTAAGCAGCTGGATAGGAAGTAAAAACAAGGCCGTTGGCAATGGTGGGCATGCTCATCAATGGGTCGCCTAAAAAGTAAGACCATAACGGCTTACCAGTTTCTTTGTCGCAGGCGAAAATGGTACAAGACTCCGTATTGAAAACCACCGTATTTCCTTCAATAGCTGGCGAAGAGGGGCCGTCATCATCTAAATTGATCGCCCATTTACTTTTTCCAGTAACCGCTTCAAAGGCATAGTATTGTCTACTGCCAAAGCCACCACTGAGGTAAACAGTGCCATCAAAAACCGCTGGTGTAGGAATATTAGTGCTGGAAGGCAATTGAATTGCATATCCATAATCTGTTTTAGTAAGATAGTTGTCAATGGTTGTAGAAGTAACCACTCCTTTTCTGAAATCTTTTCTAGGACGGAACTTTTCATTGCTATTAAAAGAGACGATTTGAGGGAGGATATCTTGCTCCTTTTCTGCAGCTGTACTGATAGAATCTATCTTGGGTTGCACAATACCAACTTGCTGTTTTGAAACAGAATCATTGGCCAATATTTTAGATTTTACAGACTTGTCGACTGTTTGGCACTGTATTAGGCCAATACAACAAAAAAAGACAAATGAGATAGCGGTGATATTTTTCATGTGCAGTATAGTTTTGCATCTGATACATAAAACCGGAGGCTTACACAAACGAAAACCTTAAGGAAATGTAAAAAGTAAAAAATAATTACAAGCCTTTTAAAAACGGGGTGTTGGAAATTTAGATAGAAAATAAACGGAGGTTCCAAAGAATAAATTTGTTTTTTTACATTCCTTTTAAACCCATTACTTTGCATCCCATTAAAATTCCGATTTTCAGCAATAAAATATTTCGAAAAGCGGAGCAATTAAATCGGATTTAAAAACTAACATAATGACTATTCTTTTTTTGGTTCTGGTTGTAATTTGTGCAGCGGTTCTTGGTTTTATCATCTTGGTTCAAAATCCTAAAGGTGGTGGATTGCAAGGTAGTGTGGGTGGTTTTGGCAACCAGTTTATGGGTGTAAAGCAAACAACCGACGTTTTAGAAAAAGGTACTTGGATTTTCGCTGGCGCAATTGCAGTGCTTTGCTTGATTTCTACTTTGTTTTTCTCTAGTGTAAAAAGCAGCAGCATAGACCAAAGGAATTTTGGAAATACCCCTGCTCCGAAAGCGCAAACACCAACACTTACCCCAAACAATTCAGCTACGCCTCCGGCTACTAAACCAGACTCGGCTAAATAATTTTCCAACATTTTTTTATACACCCTGTCTACTGTAGGCAGGGTTTTTTTGTATTTTCCCTCCCATAACTTGTATCCTTATGTTCAAAAAGGTATTCGGTATCCTATTCATCATTGCAATATTGGTTGCAGGTTTTGCTTGGTACACTTTCAAGGTTTCCAAAACCTCTTTTGCTAGCAAGAGCAAGATTCTTTACATCTATACAAACAACAACACGAAAGAAGCGATATTGGCTTCGCTGGCAAAAGACTCTATCACCAACACAAAAACTTTTAATTGGCTTGCCGGTTACATGAAACTTTGGGAAAACATCAAACCTGGACGCTATAAAATTATGGATGGAACGTCGGTGTATGACTTGGTAAAGCAGTTACGCAATGGCATCCAAACGCCAGTGGATTTGGTTATCAGTCGCAAAATCAGGCTCAAGCAGGATTTTGCGAAACTTATAGGCAATTATTTTGAGTGCGACTCTACTGACGTGATGGCTTTTTTAAACAATAAGGACAGCCTCAAACAATTTCATGTAGATACGGCAACCTGGTCTACGGCTATTATCCATAACACTTATGCCATTCCATGGACGTATAGCCCCTCCAGAATTTTTCGCAAACTCTACAACGAACAAGAATTATTTTGGGACAAGAACAATCGGTTGGATAAGGCCAAGGAACTCGGGTACACGCCGCATCAAGTTTATACCATTGCCTCCATCGTATCCGACGAAACCAACCTCGAAAGCGACAAACCCAACGTGGCCAGCGTATACCTGAACCGATTGAAACTCGGGATGAAGCTGGAGGCAGACCCTACCTTAAAATTTTCGCTGAAAGATTTTTCTTTGAAACGAATACTGAACGTTCATAAGGCAGTAAATTCTCCTTACAATACGTATAAATATGCCGGTTTGCCGCCGGGCCCCATTTGCACTGTAGATGCTAAAACGTTGGACGCCGTACTGGATGCACCCAAAACAGATTATATATTTTTTGTGGCCGACCCAGGATTGTCTGGCAAATCTTCTTTTAGCGCAACCTATGCTGAGCATATGAAACTTGCGAAGGCGTATCAAGAGTGGCTTGGCGTATATTTGAAAAAGAGGGCAGAACAAGAAAAGGCCAAAAAAGATTCTATTGCAAATGCAGGTAAATCATGACGAAGTTCGAACGCTTCTTGGTAAATCGTACACCACTTGGTTGGCTGCTTAGGCAAACCAAAAAGGTACACCTGCCCGGTGCGCAAGACATTCCTCTCTATGATGTGATCGTGTTTTTTGTGAAACAGGTTAAAAAAATCGGTTTTAACGAGCGGGCCGCGGCTATCTCTTTCAATTTTATGATGGCCATACCTGCGGGCATGATATTCCTGTTCACCTTGGTGCCGTACTTGCCCGTGGCCCAGCAGTTTCATACAGAACTGAACAGAACCCTCAAAGAGATTTTATTGAACCAAAAAACGTTCGAACTTATCCGCAACATCGTGGATGACATTTGGCAAACCAAACGAAGCGGGTTGCTTTCGTCCAGTTTTGTAGCTGCCTTATTTTTCGCTTCCAATGCCATGATGGGCGTTATGCGCACATTCGACCGCAGCTTTTTTGAGGAGCGGAAAAGAAAATTTATGTACAAAAGGTGGACGGCCATAAAACTTACATTGCTATTATTGGTGCTGATATTCGTTTCGATATTGATTTTGTCAACGCAAGGGGCGTTAAGAAGGACACTTACGAGTAATGCGGGATGGAGCCGATCGGTGGTTATAGACATCATTAAGTCGTTGCGTTGGGTAATTGTGGCGCTATTGAACTTTTTTTCCATTGCCTTTATTTACAAGTACGCTACTGCGGTAAAAATTAAATGGAAGGTATTTTCTCCGGGTGCCTTTTTCGCTTGTTTGCTTACAATTACTACCTCGTATGTTTTTTCTTTATGGGTCAATAGTTTTGGCAGGTTCAACCAGGTTTACGGTTCACTGGGAACGGTACTAATTATAATGAATCTTATTTATATCAATGCATTGATTTTATTGATCGGCTTCGAGATCAACGTAAGCATCACTACCATAAAAGCAAAATCGGTTTTGCGACAGGCCGATGACATGATGATTGCAGCAAGTAATGCGGCGACCGCTACCAACAAATAATACTTTCTTCAACAACATTAAAAATATATCCTGCTGCTTTATGGAATTGGAAAAGGCATGCATCCAAGAGACGTGAGATTGCTTTGTGGTTTCAGATCAACCTTAAAAAAACTGCCATGTTCCTTCGCCCTGCTTTTATTTTTAGCGCTATTATCATTTTTAACATCCTAAATGGATGGGCCTTATCACAAGGTCTTAAAAACAACAATGTTTGGAGTGTGATATTGGCTGGCCTCGCTATTGGAGGCTCGTTTTATTTTCTGCATATCTACAAGCGCATGCGTCAGGAATTAGAAGCTGCAGAGCAAGAAGAGAGATAAGTTATGCCCGTTCTAATTGGCGCCTAGTAAAATTTCCTTTATTGGCAAACAAATTGCAGCTTGGTAGGTTATCTTTATTGAAAATCTTAATATCATGAAAAAGATAGCTGTATGCCTAGGTTTATTAGTCGCCACTGCACTTGTTTCGTTTAAACCTGCCGGCGAATTGGCCATTGGTGGCGATTTGCCCAAAGCAGATGTGAAACTGAAAGATGTTTCTGGCAGTGATATCACCTTAAAATCCTCGATGAAAAACAATGGTTTATTGGTGATGTTTAGTTGCAACACTTGTCCGTATGTGGTTAAAAACCAAGAACGTACCAAAGAGATTTGCGCCTATGCGGCGAAGAACAACTTTGGCGTGGTGATCCTCAATTCCAACGAAGCATACCGTACGGCGGATGATAGCTACGATGCTATGAAGACATATGCCAAAGACCAAGGATATGTATGGAACTATGCCGTAGATGCAAACAACGAACTGGCCGATGCATTTGGTGCCAATCGTACGCCAGAGTGTTACCTCTTCAATAAAACTGGAAAATTAGCTTACCATGGAGCAATTGATGATAGTCCGAACGACGCTGCTGCAGTAAAAAGTCATTATTTGAAAGAAGCCGTAGATGAGCTCGTGACCGGTAAAGATATCACCGTAAAAACCTCCCGCAGTGTAGGTTGCAGTATTAAAAGAAAAGTATAATAAATAATTAGGAGCGCACAATTTTAGGTTAACCATGGCTCTTTACATGAAAGGGTACAAATCGAAAGGTTTGTGCCCTTTTTTTATTGGGTCTAGTTAGGCGTGCTGGCTGGCCGTTAGTAATTGAACTTGGTTTGAACTTTTCTTTGACAAATTAAAATTAAGCCAATGCATTTTTACAGTACTTATGTAAATAAATGTTGTAAATCACAATACGTGGCATTCTGAACATTTTTCGTAAGTTTGGTTAAACGTTAGAAATTATGCGGACATTAAATGTATCTATATCAGATATTGAATATAACAAATTTGGATTAAAGGAAGACAAGCTCACTTTCAGTGATTTCATCGACCTTGTTAGCAAAGAATTGACCCGACAAACTCTAAGTAAGTGTGTAGAACTTGCAAACAAATATGGCATATCTGAAATGTCGATGGAGGAAATTACAAATGAAGTAAAAGCAGTAAGAAAAAATGCAAAGAGTCGTAATTGATACGAATGTTATTGTTTCGTCTCTTATTCAACGTGGTTATTCTAATCTGATTATTAATGACCTTTTCCTTGAAAATAAATTTCAGATTTGTGTTTCAGACGAATTACTAGCGGAATATTATGAAGTTTTAGCAAGACCAAAATTTTCCAAATTCAAAGACTTTTTTATTCATGCTGAGGCATTACTAGTCGATATCGAAACAAAGGCGACAAAGTTTTTCCCCGCCATAACCCTTCATCTTATTTCGGATGATGACGACAATATGATTTTAGAACTCGCCGATGAATGTGATGCAGACTTTGTCATTACTGGAAACACAACAGATTTTACTTTTCCAACTTACAAAAAGACGAAAATTGTGACACCAAAGGAATACTGGGACATTTACCAACCAAAATAAATAGGTAAACCAACCCTGACAATTTCACCCAAAGGCCGCACCTATTTCGCTCCTAAAGCCATTTCGATAGCTTTTACTAATAACGGTTTTGTCAATTCTTCTTCATAAAACTTGGCGTATTTTTTCTTTGGGTTGATGACCAACGTAACAGGAATAACACCGCTCCACGTGGAATCAACAACCGGACAATAATGGTCGGCATTGGTTTCATTTAGCCAAACAACTTTCGTTTTCCATTTTTTTTGAACGATGAAAGAAGCAAGTTTACCAGAGTTATACACGTCTTTCGAATCCAAACTTACCAACATGAGCTTTACGTTTTTCGATTGTAAAGAATCCGTTACCGAAATAAAATGTGGGATTTCGGCAATGCAAGGTTTGCACCAAGTACTCCAAAAATTCACTACTACCACGCCATCTTCACTATTGTATTTCTGTACCAGCTCCTCCACTTTAAGCGACGGTATTTTTTGGCCAAAGGCCGAATTGCAAAATATAACTAGCAATAAAGCGAGCAATGATTTCATGTATAAATGATTTTTTAATCTTGAGCCAATATGACCATTTCATCGCCTTTCCTCTTCAAATAACGTATTTCGGTTTTCTTTATTTTCACTCCATAATTTCCAAAGCTCGTCATATTGCGTTTGTGGCAATCTTTGATTTTCGTAATGTGCGGCGGCTCTTTTTTGGCGTAAGGCCTCGTATAACGTAACAGCGCAAGCCACGGAAATGTTAAGCGACTGTATAATCCCTACTTGCGGTATCACCATATTTCCATCGGCCAAGGACCGGATTTCTTCTGACACGCCGAACTTTTCGTTGCCAAAAACAATGGCTATTGGACTTGTAAAATCCATCTGAAATAAGTCTACAGCGCCCTCTCCTATCCAAGTCGTAAAAATTCTAAACCCTCTTTTTCGAAGCTCCTCCACGCATGCAGGCACACTGGTATACTGATGAACGGTAAGCCACTTAGCGGCACTGCTACTGCTCCTTCCGCCATAACGGCGATGCGGCTCTATCATGGTATTGAGCACAAAAAGATCTTGGATGCCCACCGACTCACAAGTACGCATCACCGCAGATACATTGTGCGGATCGTATACATTTTCCAGCACCAACGTAAGGTCGGGCTGTCTTTTATTTAAAACGCGTTTTAATTTTTCTCCTCTTTCTGGACTCATAACTATAAGCTAAAATGAATTTGCAAAATCAGCCACGGCAATGTTTGGCATCTAACCCTGCAATAGCTGCAAAAGTAGCTGATAGAGCCACTCATCCCAATCTCAATTTTAGCTGAAACGGGTTCCATATATTTAGTGCCAAATCAACAAATATATGATCAAAAAGCTGATGCCGCTTGCTTGGGTTGCCTTGCTAGCTGGTTGCAACACCAACAACGAAACTGCCAATTCTCCCGCTACCGATCCTTTACTGGCCAATTTGGACACCACCATTAAACCTGGTGAGGACTTTTTTGAGTATGCCAACAATGGTTGGATCAAGAACAACCCGATACCCGGAGCGGAATCGAACTGGGGAATCGGCAATTTGGTACAGGAAGATATTTATGGCCGATTGAAAGCCATCAACGAAAAAGCGGTAAAAGATGGCGGGTCGGATGGAAGCGTTGGTCAGAAAATTGCTGATTTTTGGACAAGCGCTATGGACACAGCGAAATTGGAGCTAGATGGCATTAACCCATTACGCCCAGACCTTGACCGTATCACAAAGGCAACATCCATTCAAGAATTGCTGAAATTATCTGCAGAATTCAGCACGAAAGGTTCGGTTACTTTTTTCAATAGCTATATTGGCCAAGACGATATGAATAGTGAAAAAATTGCCTTTTTCGTGGGGCAAGGCGGTTTGGGCATGCCGAATCGGGACTATTATTTCAACACCGACGAGAAGACATTGGCCGTTCAAAAAGCCTTCAAAGAATTTTTGACGAAGATTTTCCAAAACCTCGGCAACGATCAAGCGACAGCGCAAAAACTAACAAACGACGTTTTTCAATTGGAAACCCGCTTGGCAAAAACCTCTCGCACATTGGCAGCGCTGCGTGATCCGTATAAGAACTACAACAAGATGACGTTGGCCAAACTGCAAGCCACATCGCCCAATATCCAGTGGGGAGAATTCTTGTCCACCACCGGCATCAAAAACCTTGACAGTGTGATTGTGGGCCAGCCAGAGTTTTTTACAGCTTTGAGTAGCGAATTGCAATCAACGCCCATTGAAACTTGGAAGAATTATATGAAATATAATTATGTGAGCGATTTTGCGGCTTACTTGGATAGTGCTACTTATATGGATGCATTTACCTATGGCAAAACATTAAGCGGCGCAACCGAACCTAGGCCTCGTTGGAAAAGGGTTTTAGACAAAGAAGAAGATGCTTTGGGCGAAGCTTTGGGTCAATTATTTGCCAAAGAATATTTTAATGAAACTGCAAAAAAAAGATATGAAGATTTGGTAGAAGCTATTCGTGATGCATTGAAAGAACGCATTAGCAAGCTTACTTGGATGAGCGACAGCACTAAAACGAAGGCCTACGACAAGCTAGCGAAAATGAAAAAGAAGGTGGGCTATCCTGATAAATGGAAAGATTTCAGTGCGATGCAAATTGGCAAAAAGAAGTATGTAGAAAATATGCAAGCGGCCAATATGTGGTGGCATAATTATGAGATCAACAAACTGAACAAACCAGTGGACCGTGACGAATGGACCATGAGCCCGCAAACTTACAATGCTTATTATAACCCAAGTAACAACGAAATCGTATTGCCGGCAGGTATTTTTGCCGTTCCGGGAATGAAGGACGAAAAATTGGATGACGCCCTAGTCTATGGCTATGCTGCTGCCTCCACTATTGGCCACGAAATTACACACGGTTTTGATGACCAAGGCCGTCAGTACGATGCTGCCGGTAATTTGAAAGACTGGTGGGGACCAAAGGATGCGGAAGAATTTACAAAAAGGGCTTCATTGATCATCAAAGAGTTCAATGAGTTTGTTCCGGTGGATACGCTCCACATTAACGGTGAAGCAACCCAAGGCGAAAACATTGCAGATCTTGGCGGCTTACTTTTGGGGCTAGATGCTTTCAAAAAAACTGACACCTACAAAAAAGGTGAAAAAATAAGCGGATTTACACCGTTGCAACGTTACTTTTTGGGCTATGCCTACAGCTGGATGTATAGCACAAAAAAGGAAAGATTGGCCGATAGAATCAAAACCGATGTGCATAGTCCGGCGAAGGAAAGGATCAATGGCCCAGTGGTAAATGTGCCAGAGTTCTATGAAGCATTCAGCATCAAACCAGGCGATAAAATGTACCGTCCGGACAGTTTACGTGTTAGGATTTGGTAATCCAAATAAATAATTTCTCTTGTGTACAAAATGCCTTTGTGGTACGGGGTAGCCCTAACCATAAAGGCATTTACATTTTACCTAAAGCAGAGGGGTGCAAAAGGTAAAGTGGATGTACCTTTTACCTAAAGGCATGGGATATTGGAGGTGGGTACCTTTACCGCCGACCATAATGGCTATGACCTTTTACATCCCCTCCATTTATCTTCTACATCCCCTCCATTTACCTTTTGCATCCCCTCCATTTATCTTTCAGCCCCCTGCATTTACCTGTAAGGTATTAGGCATTGTGGTTTTGCCTACCCCCCATTATATGTGCAGGTGCCGGGGGGTACCTATAAGGGTGGGGTACCCCACCATAGGAAGTGGTAGCGCTGTATGAAAATAACGGGTCGCTCTCGTTTACTAACGATTGGTATAGTATTCCTTTGTTTAAATAAAATGAATAAAAATACAAAACAGGTATCATTTTTGATTTTTAGGGTTACACATTAAACATCATAACATGAAAAAAACAATTGTAACACTTTCAGCGCTGGTATTATCGGTGCTGGCGCTCACTGTATCGGCCCAAAAAAGAGGAACAGGTACATCCTACGTTAATGCACTCGGCCTTAGGGTCGACTTTGGAGACGGCGGCACCTTGGTTGGATTTTCAGGCAAGCACTTCTTTAGCCCTACCGGTGCGGGTGAAGCCTATGTACTTTTTGGGAACCACACTACACTGATTGGGGCAGAATATCAATATCATGGAGCCATCCAAAATGCAGCAGGTCTTAAATGGAATGTTGGCTTAGGACCAAACGTTGCGTTTTACGAAGGCGGTGGTTCCAACTTCTTTATCCGCCCTATGTTGGGTTTGGATTATAAAATTGCCAATGTGCCACTGAACCTCGGTTTTGATTGGAGACCATTGATTCGGGTAACACATGGTTCCGATTTTGAGCCAGCTCGTTTTGGACTAGCATTTAGATTTACATTATAATTATAGCATATTTATTACAACAAAGCCACCCTATCGGTGGCTTTGTTGTTTATGGAGATGGAAGCAATTTGACGTTACTTCAACTTTACATAAGCTGTTCGAATCACATTCAAAGTATTTACATTCAGTATCTGATATTCCAACTTGATAACAGTTCCCACCGCTGCGGTAGGAACTGTGTAAGGAACCAATAATGTATCTAACCTTTTACTGTTCGAAAAAGCGGGTGCATACGGAATAGAGGTTACCAGCGAACGGGCGCCGGTACCCACTGTTGAATACAAATCGATTTGCTTAATGGGGCTTTCCGAAAAATAAGTAAGCTCGGTTTTGAAAGTGCTACCAGCCGTGTACGCTGTAGCACCAGTTGTTGTCGTTCCCAAAGTTATTAACGGGTTGGCGGTTACATCCTGCAAAGTATTGTTTGAGATGGGCACCGACCCAACGCCAGTGGGGGTTGTATTGTCGGCGATAAAGTCCTTCTTATCCTCGCAACTCCACAAAATGGCTGCAAAGCTAGCAGCAACGCAAAATATAATGAGTTTTTTCATACAAATAATTTTACTTTTTAAAAGGATTATTGATCCCACCATACTTTTTCGGTCATGGTTTTTAATGCGGTTTGTGCATTAGGGTTGCGGGTTATTTCTTCTAATGGGTACAAAGCCCGGCGGATGTAATTGCCACCTAATAGCGTACTTTGATTGATGGGCAATGTGAAACCGCGGAATAGGTTGGCATTGTAATCGTAGCGGCGCACATCTGTCCAAGCTTCAGGATTTAAATACAGGATGACTTGCTTTTCTCGCAAAATCAACTCCAACGTAAGTGTGGCTGGAGAAACTTTCACCAACGGATTATTGATATAGGTTTTTCCTTTGGCTGATGTGAGCGTGTCGTAACCGAGATACCTTAAACTGGCAACTATCCCATTGATGTAAGCATCGTAAGCTGCCTGCGTAGTGCCAACCGAAGTTGCAGTTCCGCCGTTACTCAAAAAACGGGCTTCGGCTTCGGTCATTTTCTGCTCCGCATAAGACGCCATTAATAAAGGGGCTATTTTTCTTCCAAAAAAAGTAACGTCTGTAAAATTGGTATTGTTGGTGGTATTTCCACCGCCATTGGGTATGCCCGTGTAAATTGGATTGGTACCGCTACGAACCATCAATGTATCGATACGCGGATCAAAAAGACCGGGGTAAGTAGCGCCAGACAATGCATCCACAAAACGCTTGGCCGGCCCAATGGTGAACACCTGCGATCCAGAAATCCGTCCTGAAACATTTACAAACCATGGATTATTGTTTCGATCGCTATAAATGAGTTGGTATTGCTGAGAAGTGCTGGTAAATGCGTTCGTTAAAGCAGTTAAGGCATTGTTTGCCGCCGCAGCTGCACCTTTTTTGGTAGTGTGCATATACAACCTGGCCTTTAAAAAATAGGCGGTCTGTTTCCAATAAGTGATGTTTCCACCAAAAATTAAATCGTCTACGCCCGGCTTCAGGTTGGTAGGGTTTGTTTGTGATGTTTCGGTGATAGCAGAATCGAGATAGCTTTGCATAAAAGGGTAAATGTCCTGCTGGGCATCGTATTTTGGATATAGGATGCCAGTTGCCTGGAAAGCCTCCTTCAATGGAACATCGCCGTAAGTATCTGTAGCCAGTGCTAGATTGGTTACAAACAAGACCCGAGCAATGGACATATAGTGAGGGGAACCAAGGGTACGGGCCATATCCAGCAGCAGCTTGGCATTGGTCATTCCGCCAAGATATAAACCTGAATAAGCAGTAGAAATCCTTACATCTTGGTTTTGGTCGTCACTGATGGGGCCGCTGGTATAGGCAGCCATTTGCTGGGCAAACATCGATGTGATATAAGCTACGTTGGTATGGTTGGTTGCTGTGGCATTTTCTACCGCAGGTAGCAAAGTATTGAGCGTAACAAAAGAGGGTTGATTAGGATTCACATTCACGTTGCCTTTCTCCACAAATTTCTTGCAACCAACCAAGCAACTCAATGTTCCCATTAGCACAAGCTGGAATCTATTTTTGATTTTCATGATTGATTGGATTTTAAAAGTTGAGGTTCAGATTAAAAATGACGGAACTATAATTCGGGATATTACTGCCAGTAAATCCATACACATTGTAACCAGCCGAAAAGGCCGTACTGCCCGGATCATAGCCAGAATAAGGCGTCCACAAAAAGATGTTGCTCACCGTTACCCCCACTGAAGCTCCTTTGATAAAATGAGATTTTACCAAGACTTTCTTGGGTAGCTCGTAACTCATATTCACGTTCCGTAACCGCAGCCAGCTTGCATCTTGTAGAATTACATCGGCAACGGTATTGAAAACGTTTGCATTGTCGCGGTAGTAGTTATGATCCAGTATCACGGGGATATCGTTTGGCTTGCCGTCGGCGATTTTGGTACCTGGAAAAATGACCTGCTGATAACGGTTCTCCGTAATTTTTAGTACGCCGTTGCGGATTGCGTTGCGCATGGTTACATCAAACACATCGCCCCCTTTTTTATATTCCAGCAAAGCTGATAAAGAAAAATTTTTATAAGTAATAGTATTGTTGATGCTGCCCACCCAATCCGGAAGCGCATTGCCCACCTTTACCAGCGTGGGCGTTACATCAGGCAATCCGTTTGCTTTTATGAGCAATTGCCCGTTCGCATCCCTACGATAAGCGAAACCATACAGATCTGCTGCAGAACCACCGGTAACAAGCTTGTTAGTAATCCTTCCTTCATCATAAAAAAGGATTTCGCTGATGCCTTCTTTGATTGAAATGACCTTGCTGCGATTCTGGTACCAGTTCAACACAAAATTCCATGTAAAATCTTTGAATTTGAGCGGTGCCACGTTTAGTTCCACCTCTATTCCCTTATTTTCCAAAGACCCAGCATTGGTAATGTAACGTGAGTAACCACCTGTGTATGAAATGGGTACTGGTATGATCTGGTCTTCGTTTCTGCTCTTGTACCAAGATACATCTACATTGAAGCGGTCGTGAAGGAAGTGCAACTCGGTGCCAATCTCGAACGATTTTTGCATCTCCGGTTTAAGGCCAGGATCAGCATAACTGGTGCTGCGCAAAAAGCCGGGTACCGTTGTAGATCCACTTACAAATGGAAAGCCGGTTACCGAACTATAATATGGGCCATTGCTATACACAGGTGCATCTTTACCTACTTGCGCATAAGACAGCCGCAACTTGCCAAAATTGAGTACGCTACCCGACAAGTGGTGCAAATCAGTGAATACATAACTCAAACTGGCGGCCGGATAAAAGAAAGAATTGTTGCCTGAAGGCAAAGTAGAGCTCCAATCGTTGCGTCCTGTTAATTCGACAAACAATGCGTTACGGAAACCAAATTTTGCGCTTCCAAATACACCCGCATATCTACGATTGCTAGTGGAACGAAAAGAATATAGATTGGTAGTGTTGCTAAGGTCATAAAAGCCAGGCAATGCAAAGCGTTCGCCCCTTACGTTTTGCAGATCGCTGTAGGTAACTTGAATATTGTTACCGGCCATCAAAGTATAGTCAAAATCGCTATTGATCTTGTCTTGCCAAGTGAGGTAAGCATTGCTATTTACATCCCGAAAAGTGACGCGTTCTTCGGTTATGAAACCGCCGTTGGCAATGGCCAGATCCAATGTGGTAGGATCACCAGCAAAACGAGGACCTGGCACGATGCGGGTACGGCTATCGCT
>Ga0247739_10000462_pt1 | contig 14537 bp, 10 predicted proteins | sample UWRJL058202B2_FD_180943 | JGI IMG/M metagenome (GOLD analysis project Ga0247739, IMG submission 180943) | Plant litter microbial communities from Arlington Agricultural Research Station in Wisconsin, United States - UWRJ-L058-202B-2 | ecosystem: Environmental > Terrestrial > Plant litter >...
ATTCATTATTTCCCCAGCCGTTGTCACCGATATCGTAGGCCCACTTTTTAGGGTCGGGTTTTCCTGAATAATTAAATTCATCCTGCCAAACCGGCGTTGTTCCGAATTCATATTTAGCAGAAATCTGCGGTGTACTTGCAGGTTGTGCACAGCTAATTAACCCAATCAGATTGAGGGAGAGAAACAGGATTGCTTGGAAATAAGAATTCCGCATATTGTATTTAAGCTAATCCTGTTTGGTTGTTGATCTTCCTGGAAACTTAGAAAGGTCTACTTTTCTAAGTAATTCATTCATCTCATCTAATTTTTTCTGAACAATTTGCTCTCCTGTTAATTTGGGAGCTGCGTTTTCTTTTTTTATTGCTTTCATTAATCTTGTTTTGTTGTAAGATGCTTCCATGGCAATTTAGAAAGATCCATCTTTTTGAGCGTAGCATTGCTTTGTCTAATTTTTTTGAACAATTTGTTCTCCGGTAAGAATTGAACCATTGGCACTTTTTTTTACTGTTTTCATAAAATTCGTATGCTGTATCAATTTCAAAAGGATATGGAGTATCATTGTTTACTCCGAGAACTACAAACTTTCTGAAAATTTCTGTTAACTCTCTACTAATTATAATTCGGTAAAGTCGATGTCGACGTGAATCACTACCACTAAAAATAACAAAACAGTGATGATTCTGATCCAGAAAGTTATTGATAATTTGTATTACAGTGGAAATAACAATTTTAAAATCATCATTATTAGTCTCTGAAATATCACTTAGTTCACCATTTTCCAGTAAATCTAGTAATGCAATATTATAAATTTTAGAAACAGCTGTCTCGGTTAAAAGAACTATTTTCCTGACTTCTTTTTTAGCACTGATACTAACAAATTCATAACGGAATTCTGTACGCGAAAGCGTAAATGGGTAAGCATTTTCATTCATTATTTGTTGATGAGTGTGTGTAATCTGATTCAAACTTAACGATATTAAAACAATAAATAAAACAGAAGTAAACAGCCATTTTCATGTATGTTAAATTAATTCTACATTAATTTGTAATATCTACTAATTGCATTAGAATGAAGCCATTAAAACTAAACACTGAAGTTAGTATCGCACCATCCGATTGGAAAATTAATCATCATTCCAAAACGATTACTATCGGTTCGTGTTTTGCTGATGTGTTGGGACAACAGCTTAATGACTATAAATTTCCTGTTTTAAATAACCCCTTCGGAACAGTATTTAATCCATTAAGTATATCTAAGATTCTTGATTCTGCGCTGGAAGGAAGAGTCCCAAATCAGGCTTTGTATTTAGAAAACAGTGATAAGGTATGGCTTCACCATGATTTTCATTCATCTCAATGGTCTGAGAACCGGGGTGAACTGGAAAAGCACCTGACAGAAAAATGCGGGAATATTAAAAAATTTATTCAAGAGGCTGACGTACTTGTGATTACTTTTGGTACTGCTTATGCTTACCGGCACAAAAGCACCAATATGCTTGTTGGAAATTGTCATAAACTTCCTGCCGACCGTTTTGTAAAAGAATTGCTGCATCCTGATCAGATTCTTATTCCATTTGAAAATCTGATAAACAAATTGAGATCTTTCCGTAGAGATTTGCATATTGTTTTGACCGTCAGCCCGGTCAGACATACCAAGGATACTTTACCATTGAACCAGGTTAGTAAATCAACTTTGAGATTAATTTGTCACCGGTTATCTGAAAAATTCAGGCAAGTGGAATATTTCCCTTCCTATGAAATCATGATCGACGAATTACGTGATTACCGGTTTTATGAAGAAGACCTTATTCATCCGAATAAGATGGCAGAAGACCATATCTTTCGTACTTTTGCAAACTCATTTATGGATGCCGGAGCATTGGATTTCATGAAAGAATGGAATAATATTCGTCAGATGATGAACCACAGGCCGCAGCACGGATTAACACAAAGCCAGTTTAAATTACTTAATACGTTAAAATCAAAACTTTGTGAAATATCAGGAATAATAGACGTTCGTGCGGAGTTGCTTGAAATAGAAGAAAGAATCAAAGAATTTCCTGCATTTTGATAAACTCATTATGCATTATTTGTGTTGAACCATATTGAGGAAGTGATGATTACCAGTACCAGAAGTTAAATATGAATAGGATTTTATCCTGAAAAGAAAAATCCGTAATCCGTCTAATGGGAGAATTTACAATAAATAAAGAAAGAGTATTACAGGCATTAAGTACTGTTGAAGAACCTGATCTGAAAAAAGATCTGGTAACACTGGGCATGATCCAGGATATCGAAATTGGCGTTAACCAGGTCAAATTCACTGTGGTACTTACTACGCCTGCCTGTCCGCTGAAAGAATTGATACGCAGAAATTGTACAGCAGCTATTCACAAATATTTAAGTCCTGATGTGGAGGTGATCGTAAATTTGACTGCTAATGTTACTTCAACACGTCAGACAGGTTCGCTTATTCCGGGAGTAAAAAATGTAATTGCTATTTCGTCAGGAAAAGGAGGTGTCGGTAAATCGACCGTTACAGCCAATTTGGCCATGGCATTACATCGTTCCGGAGCAAAGGTGGGGATTATTGATGCAGATATTTTTGGTCCTTCGATGCCGGTAATGTTTGGTGCCGAAAATATGCAGCCAACTATTACGCCAAGAAATGGCAAAAATTATATAAATCCAATTCGTCAATACGGAATAAAAATTATTTCAATTGGTTTTTTAACACCGCCGGATAGTGCTGTGGTTTGGCGTGGTCCTATGGCGAGCCAGGCTTTAAAGCAATTTTTTGGAGATACGGATTGGGGCGAACTGGATTATCTTTTAATTGATCTTCCACCGGGAACAAGCGATATACATTTAACATTGGTACAAACTGTTCCTGTAACTGGCGCAGTTATTGTTACAACGCCTCAAAAGGTAGCTTTGGCGGATGCAACAAAAGGATTGTCGATGTTCAGACAGCCACAGATTAACGTACCAATTTTAGGAATTGTTGAGAATATGGCATGGTTTACACCGGATGAACTGCCTGATCATCAGTATCATATTTTTGGTAAAGGAGGAGGGCAGCTTCTTGCAGATAAATTTGATGTACCTTTATTAGGCCAAATTCCTTTGGTACAGAGCATTCGCGAGGCAGGAGATGACGGAAAACCGGCTATCATGAATAACAATCCAATTGTGAATGATGCGTTCAGAGATACCGCGGAAGCTCTTGCACAGCAAGTTGCTATCAGAAATGCTTCCAAAGATAAAACTCAGCTTGTTGAAATACAGGCTTAGTATATATCTCATATTTGATTTTAAGAATAAATTTTTGCAAATTAGCAGATAGATTTTTTTATGATGGATTCAAAAGAAAAAACAATAGAACTAATTGAGCAGGCGCTCGAAACTGTACGTCCGTATCTTCATGCTGACGGCGGTGATGTAAAATTGGTGGAATTAACTGATGATATGACCGTAGTTCTCGAGTTGCAGGGATCATGTCAAAGCTGTCCGATGAGCGCAATGACTTTTCGCGCTGGTCTTGAAGAATCAATTCGCAAGGCAGTTCCGCATGTGAACAAGGTTGTTTCGTCAAATGTAGCGGCTCTTGCCTGATTTGATGAAATATTTTAAAGAAATTAACCGGGCTATATGTCCGGTTTTATTTTTTTTAGGATAAATATTTCAAATGCATCCCTAGTGGAAATTGATTCATCTCAATTACTGCCTTATATTGCAGCTGCGATTTGAATGCACCAACTGGGAAATATATGCGCATAGGAGTTTTTTTTGGAGGACCCTCCCGTGAAAGGGAAATATCTTTTGCCGGTGGCAAAACTGCTTTTGAATATTTAGACAAGTCGCTCTTTGAGCCCGTTCCGATTTTTGTAGACAGCTTTGGACGCTTTATTAAACTTGAACATGCTTTCATGTATGCCAGTGAAATAAGGGACTTTTATCCATCTGCCGAAACACAGCTTGATGGATTCAAAACTTACATTGACTCTTATCCTGATCTTGCCAGTGAACCTGTTTCTCAGGAAATAGGATTTCAAATTTCTCCCGCTGAATTTAAAGAACATTTTGAATTTGCCTTTCTGGCCATGCATGGCCCTGGCTGTGAGGATGGTGCAATACAAGGTTTATTAGAATGGTACCAAATTCCATACAGCGGTCCGGGATTAATGGGTTCTGCGGTTGGAATTGATAAAATACTTCAAAATGAAATGATCGCCCTTGTAAACGGGCAGCAGAAAAAAAGCTGGACACTTTGTTATGACCGGTGGATTCCAAGAGAATATCCGATCTTGTTTCAGGTTTTAAAAAAACATCTTGGCCTGCCGTTAGTTATAAAAGCGCCGCACCAGGGATCCTCAATAGGCGTTGCTATTGTAAAAGAAGATTCTCTTGACGATTTTATTGCGGCTGTAAACCAATGCTTTTTTCAGATAGAGGTGAAAAGCGTAACCTGGAATTCCTTGGATGTGGCTCAAAAAAATATTTGGGCTCAGAAAATGGCTAATCTTGATGAAGGAATAGGTTTTCCGGTCGTGTTAAAAGGTAAAAGCATTTATCTTCCAAAAGAATTAATTGCAGAACTGGACACTTATTTTTCCGATCAAACTGACACTTTATTTATCAGCAGTTCCAATGCAGAAGATCAGGTATTAATAGAAGAATTTATAAATGGACAGGAATTTTCCTGTGGTTGTATTCAATTTGATGATGGAAAACCGTTGGCATTGCCTCCAAGCGAAGTGATTAAAATGGTAGATGTCTTTGATTTTAATGCAAAATATAAGCCGGGCGCCAGTCGTAAACGCATTCCTGTTGATACTTCTCTTGATAAAAATCAGGAAATACAACAAGTTATTGCGCAAGTATTTGAACAGTTGGGAATTAATGTTTGTGTTCGGATTGATGGCTTTTTGACACCTGACGGAACTATTTTATTACACGATCCGAACACAATACCAGGCATGTCTCCAACTTCTTTCATTTTTAAACAAATGGCAGAAATTGGTTTAAATGTTACTCAGGCGCTTACTTACCTGATTCGTCAATCTATCCGTGAAAGGATCAGAACCGGAAAAAATACATGGCAGCTTCGTTTTCTTCTTGAAGATCTGGACAAAAAAATAATTCTTGAAAAATCCAGAGAAAGACCTTTAAAAGGAATTGTTTTTGAATCTTCCGACGAATTGTATGCATTGGCTCGTTTGAAATACGGGAGAATGAATGCTGAGGGAAAGTATACTCCGGTTCCGGTATTATTTGCTGCTGACGGAAATTATTATCAGTTGCCTAACCCATGTATGTTTAAAGAATATATAGCAGATGTAGAAAATTTGTTGCATCTTGAACGTCATCCGCTGCTTGTTGAAACTTCTGAAAGAGCCAAATTAACAACAGAATTTTATGCAGGAAATGTTGAATTTCAGGTTAAAAAATATCAGGATCTTGAATCTGTTGATTTAATACAGGAGTGGATATACGTAAAAGATGGTATTTGAAATAAAATGACTTTTTTTTTAATAAACAGTTACTTTTTAAAAGCTATTTTTTATTAATTTCCAATTTGTATACATTTTACTAAGCATTTTTATTCTGACTTTTTAAATTGTGTAATTTTTACAATAATTCAATTGAGCTAGATAATCCTATATATTAATGGCACATGGCGCTGAAAAAGTAAGGTTAAGCCTTCAAAAGGACAACAAGGGTTGGAAGAAATGGGGGCCCTATTTATCTGAACGTCAGTGGGGCACGGTGCGGGAGGATTATAGTGGAAATGGTGATGCATGGAATTATATCACCCACGAAATGGCTTATTCGAAAGCATATCGCTGGGGAGAAGATGGCATCGGTGGATTTTCAGACAACAAGCAGCATATTTGCCTGTCATTCGCATTTTGGAATCACCGTGACAAACTCATAAAAGAAAGAATTTTTGGATTGACCAACCGTGAATCCAATCATGGGGAGGATGTGAAGGAAATGTACTATTATCTGGATAGCACGCCTACGCATTCCTATACCAAAATGCTTTATAAATACCCTCAGCAGGCTTTTCCTTATGATAATTTACGTCAGGAAAACGGACGCAGGGGAAAAGAGGATCCTGAATATGAAATTATGGATACCGGCGTTTTTGATAACGACGAGTATTTTGATATATTCATAGAGCACGCCAAGGCTGATGAAGAAGATATCATGATGAAAGTGACGATCTTCAATCGCGGTCCAAAAGATGCGCCGATTACGTTACTTCCGACAATTATGTTCAGGAATACCTGGTCGTGGGGATATGAGGCTTTCAATTACAAACCGATGATGAACGGTATTTCGAACCGTTTAATTGAAGTTACACATCGTAAGCACGGGAAATATAATTTGTATCTGGATGGAGCTGATGAATTATTGTTTTGTGAAAATGAAACCAATTTTAAAAAGCTTTATGGTACAGCCAATACCACTGCATATCCCAAGGACGGTATCAATGACTATGTTGTAAGCGGTAAAAAAGCAACTACCGTTAATCCAAATAGTATTGGGACAAAGGCTTCTGCAAGATTTACCAAAACGATTAAGGCCGGGGAAAGTGTTTCTTTCAGGATGCGGTTTGTGAATCATACTATTTCTGAGCCCTTTGGTGGTTTTGAAGATCTCTTTGCAAAACGTATACGTGAAGCCGATGAGTTCTATGATGACTTGCAAAAGGATGTTACTGATCCTGATCTGAAGTCTATTCAACGTCAGTCTTATGCAGGAATGTTATGGAGTAAGCAATTTTACTACTACAATGTTTACGAATGGCTGAAAGGAGACCCCGCCCAGCCTGGTCCTAATCAGGGTAGGAAGTGGGGACGAAATTCCGGCTGGAAGCATCTTTACGCTGCTAATATTATATCCATGCCTGATAAATGGGAATATCCATGGTTTGCAGCCTGGGATCTTGCTTTTCATTGTGTTCCTTTGGCCAGGGTTGATGCGGCTTTTGCAAAGCGACAGCTTGAAATTTTGTTGCGGGAATATTATATGCATCCTAACGGGCAAATTCCTGCGTATGAATGGAATTTTTCTGATGTAAATCCACCGGTACATGGATGGGCTACATGGAAAGTTTATGAGATTGACCAGGAACAGAATAACGGAGTAGGAGATATTGAATTTTTAGAAAAAATATTCCATAAACTTCTTCTGAACTTTACCTGGTGGGTTAATCAAAAAGATGATACCGGTAATAATATTTTTAGCGGTGGATTTTTAGGACTGGATAATATCGGTGTTTTTGACCGGTCAACGCCAATGCCTTTTGGTGGTAAATTACAGCAGGCGGATGCTACTGGCTGGATGGCAATGTACACGCTTAATATGTTGCGCATTTCCGTTGAAATTGCATTGGTTCATCCCGTTTATCAGGATATGGCCTCCAAGTTTTTCGAGCATTTCCTGCACATTGCCGGAGCTATGGAATCTATTGGCGGAAAAAATTCTTCAATCAGTCTTTGGGACGAAGAAGATCAGTTTTATTATGACGTGATACATATTCCTAATGGACAAAGTATCTTGTTGAAAGTACGTTCAATTGTAGGGTTAATTCCGCTTTTTGCCGTCGAAATTCTTGATCCGCAAAATCTGGATAAAATGCCCGTTTTCAAACGGCGTGTGGAATGGGTATTGGCAAACCGCCCCGATCTGGCACGTTTAATATCCCGTTGGTTCGAATCAGGAAAAGGTGAAAATCGTTTGTTGTCAATCCTGCGTGGTCACCGGATGAAAATGATCATGAAACGGATGTTGGATGAAAGCGAATTCCTGTCAGATTATGGCGTAAGGGCTTTGTCCAAATACCATGAGGAAAATCCATACAAGTTTTATATCAATGGGGAAGTATTGCAGGTTGATTATACACCAGCAGAAGCACTGACTGATATTATGGGTGGTAATTCTAACTGGCGCGGACCGATTTGGTTTCCATTAAATTACCTGATTTTTGACTCATTGATGAAATTCCATGCTTATTATGGAGAGGATTTTATGGTTGAATATCCTACTAATTCAGGAAATCTGGTAACCATTAAAGATGCCGCTGTGGCTATTGCCGGTCGTTTGATCAACATCTTCAAAAAAGATGCAGACGGAAACCGGGCAGTTTACGGTCAGGATCAGAAAATGCAGAAAGACCCGCATTTTAATGACCACGTATTATTTTATGAGTATTTCCATGGAGATAACGGTCGTGGATGTGGAGCAAGTCATCAGACAGGTTGGACTGGTTTGATAGCTGAACTGATTCATAAAACAGCGAAGGAAACTATAAAAGAAGTTTCGATTAAAGAAATACCGGAAGTTCTGCCTCAAGAAGAAAAAAAAGAAGAACTGGAAATAAGTAAATAATTCCAGTATATTTTTATATTTATGCTGTTAAAGGAATTAAAAGAATAATCTTAGTCCCTTTTTGATATAAATGACTGATAATCAGTTTTTATATATCAAAAAGGGACTTCTCTTAAAATTGTTACTCAAAATCTGATTTTTACTAAAATTTTATTAAATTAAATTATGACCGCAAAATTAGAGCCGAATGTAATGGCTAAAGTAAGCAGCTGGCTTAACGGTGATTATGATATCGATACGAAGCAATCTATTCAGCAGCTGATTGACGAATCAAATGATACTGAACTGACAGATGCATTTTATAAAGATCTGGAATTTGGAACAGGTGGATTAAGAGGATTGATCGGGATCGGATCTAACCGAATGAATCGCTATACGGTGGGAACTGCTACACAGGGTCTGGCAAATTACCTGAATAAAGCTTTCCCAAATGAAGCTAAAAGCGTAGCAATTGCTTACGACAGCCGTATTAAATCGGATGAATTTGCAAGGATTATTGCAGACATTTTTTCAGCGAACGGAATTGATGTTTATCTTTTTGAAGCATTGCGTCCAACGCCGGAATTGTCATTTGCAATTCGTGAACTGGGATGTAAAAGTGGGGTAGTGGTTACTGCTTCGCATAATCCAAAAGAATATAATGGTTACAAAGCATACTGGGACGACGGCTCGCAGGTTGTAGCTCCGCATGATGCCAACATTATTGACGAAGTAAACGCGATCAAATCCATCGACGATGTGAAATTTGATGGAAATGCTTCTAAAATAACTAAAATTGGTGCAGATATTGACGAGAAATATTTGAATCACATTTTGTCACTTTCTATCTCGAAAGATGCCATTGCACGTCAGAAAGATCTGAAAATTGTATATACGCCTTTGCACGGAACGGGTGTAACGCTGGTTCCGAAATTGCTTGCCAAAATGGGTTTTGAAGCCGTTATGATTATTCAGGAACAGGCTGAACCAAATGGTAACGGACAATTTCCAACTGTTGTGTATCCAAATCCGGAGGAAAGCGAAGCAATGTCAATGGCAGTAAATAAAGCCAAAGAAATTGATGCAGACCTGGTTTTAGGAACTGATCCTGATGCGGACAGAGTTGGTATTGCAGCCAAAAATCATCACGGCGAAATTCAGTTGCTGAATGGTAACCAAACAGCAAGTGTTCTGATCTATTATCTTTTGAATGCCTGGAAGGATGCCGGAAAATTAACCGGAACACAGTTTGTTTGCAAAACCATTGTAACAACGGATCTGATTGATAAAATGGCGGAATCGTTTGATGTAAAATGTTATAATACATTGACTGGTTTTAAATTTATTGCACAGGTTATCCGTGAAAAAGAAGGTATTGAGCAATTTATCGGTGGTGGTGAAGAAAGTTACGGTTATCTGATCGGGGATGCAGTTCGTGATAAAGATGCCATTGCTTCCTGTGCCATGATTGCTGAATTGACTGCATACGCGAAAGACAAAGGGTTGAGTCTTTTTGATATGTTAATGGAAATCTACAAACAATTTGGTTTCTATTATGAAGGATTGATTTCTTTGACTAAAAAGGGAAAATCAGGTGCAGATGAAATTCAGCAAATGATGGCTGATTTTCGGGCTAATCCTCCTAAAACGTTGGCTGGCTCGCCGGTTACGCGTATGGATGATTACAAAGCATTGACTACAACCAACTTCACAAGTGGAACAACTACTTCAATTCCATCCGGAGAAATGGGAATTGAGACTTCTAATGTATTGCAATTCTTTACCGAAGACGGCACCAAGTTTACATGCCGTCCTTCCGGAACTGAGCCTAAAATTAAATTTTATGTAGGTGTTCGTGCTGCTCTGGAAAAAAATGAAGATTTCGACAATGTTTATGCTACGCTGAAAGACAAAGTAAAATCGATTGGCGAGGAACTGGAATTGAAATAAAATATAAATTAAGATAAAACCGGACGTCAGCGTATTATAGTTGATCTCCGGTTTTTTATTTGGTTGTTACTAAAATGTACTTTTTGAAGATCTTATCTGTAATAACTGTTATTACATGAATATTTTCAAACTGGTCAAAAGAAACTTCGTTTAGTTCTGCTAAGGTTGTAGGATTTGAATCCAGGTAATATTCTGCATTTTTATGTAACTCATTTACTTTTAAGGTATTGTTCAATTCAGACTTACCAATACCTTCTTTTGCCAGAATTTTAGCTGCGTCCTGTCCCTCTAAAGTTTTTTTGTCATAAGTCAATCTGCTCCTTCGTCTACTCTCATTTCCTCTATTTTCATTTAATCTGTCTTCAAAATAAGTAATCTGGTTTCGTTTTCTAAGCGCTAAAGCCTTTTGATAATCATTTCTTAAGTTTTGATTGAGTGGTTCGGGTGGCCGCTGTCCTCCACTTTGATCTACATGTTTTGTGAAAAATCCGTACGGTCCTTGAATTGGCATATAACTTTCACCCTTAATTTTGGATATTCCATAGTTGAAATCATTGGATTTAGTAATGAGATTAAATGATGTTATATAAAGCTGCAGCGGGTCATATTGCATCATATTTACGATCATATCATAGCCGAAATTCTTAACTTCCTGCCTTACTTCGTTGATGTCGTCAAAAGTTGCCAGGGGCGAAATTGCCCAATAAAGAGTGTCATTTTTCAACAATGTCCATTTATTCTTTTTTACCTGTGGAGAGTCAATCGGTAAGCTCGTTTCAATTATTTTGGAAGAAACAGGTTTAGTGATTTTTTCCTGTTCGGATAGGTATTTGACCACATCTTTTTTGTCAGGGATTTCTATTACAGGATTATTATTTTCTGTCAATACCTTCACGATTGGTTTCATTACCGGTGGTACAAAAGCAATGAACTGTTTTTTATAAGGAGCGACAAAAGCGGAAGACAAGTATAGTAGAATGATCAGCGTAATATATTTTCCGCAAACCCATAAATCTGATGGTTTCCTGTTCATCATTTTAATGCGCTTTTTTAAAAGTGATTGTGCAAATGAATTGGTTAATGGCAGTTCTCTGGTTTGCAGGGCAACTTTTAATAAATTAAATTGATATTGTTTTCTTTCAAAACCACTTTCCAAAACAGCCCGGTCTGCCAGAAATTCAAGATTCTCCTGAACCAGCTTGCAATGGAACCAGGCGAAAGGATTGAACCATAATAATATCCGCTGAAATTCTGCCAATAAAAGATCTAAACTGTGATGCTGTAAGGCGTGTTCTGTTTCATGTGCCAGAATATGTTGAAATGCATTTTCCGGATAAGCTTTAGGATTACAAACAATCCAACTGAAAAAAGAATAGGGAGAATTACAGCGTTCATCAAGAATTAATGTAACGTTACGATCCAGTTTTTCAGAAGGTAATTTCCATAGTGCCCGCAACAATTTTACTATTTGATACAGGAAAGCCAAAGCCCAATAAATCACACCAAGGAAGTAAATAGCTAAAATCCAATCCATTAAGCTCCATTCAGGAGAAAGTTGATTGGTAACATTGATAGAAGGATAAATCGCAATTATTTTTTCTGGTTCAAGTGGAACGGTCTTTAATATCTCAGGTATTGTCTGATGAAATTCTTTCTGAACTTCCACAGGTCCCCAGGCGGCAAGAGGAATCAGAGGTAATAACCATGCAGCTAAAACATTGAAAATAAGCAAAAAGCGGTTGATTTTAGAAAAAGTTTCGTACTGTATCAGCCAGCGATAACTTAGCGTTAAAACGGCCAGTAGAAAACTTACTTTCAGCAAATATGGAAATAGCATAAGTCTGTAAATTTTAATTTGTACATCATCAATACTTTCAATTTCCTTCTTCAATCATCTTAATAATTTCGCGCAGTTCATCTGGACTTATTTTTTCATTTTTTGCGAAATAAGCAACCAGATCTTTATATGAATCATTAAAATAACTACCTATCACTTTTTTGAGAATAAAATGATTCTGGTAATCTTCCTTGCTGATTGCCGGATAATATTCATACGTATTTCCGTATTGCTTATGTGCCACATAACCTTTTTCTTCCAGATTTCTAATGATGGTAGAAAGCGTATTATAATGCAATTTGGGCTCTGTAAATAAGGGTAGCATATCTTTTACAAAAGCGCTTTCCAAATTCCAAAGCACCTGCATAACTTCTTCTTCCTTGTTAGTAAGCTTTTCTGATTCCATAAAATAAAGGTATAAACTATTTTTATAGTTAACAAACTATTTTTATAGTAATTGTATTTTGTGTATATCTTTTATTAAAAATATGTACAAATAATGTTGCCTTTAAGTTTTTACATGGAGTATGATACAGTTTTAAACCTACGTATTTCTACAAAGCGGAGGAGATTTGAATAATTAGATGATAAGCCGGTTTACACCAACGATATGAATTATCTCAAAATCATTACAGGTTTGACAACGGAATGTTTATCATTTTCCAACCTGATAAAATATTTCCCGGCTGGTAACTCCGATGTATTAATCAGAATTTTACTATTAGATAAATAAGTGATTTTCATTGGAGAAACGCGGCCCTGAATATCTGTTATTGTAAGTCGGTCTCTTCCCTGCATCATCATGTCTGATTCCATAATCAATTCTGCCTGAGCAGGATTAGGATAAATATTAATCAAATCCGGGGAAATGGATTCAACACCCAGAATAGTTTCCCGGAATACCGGAAGATTGGTGAAAGTTTTATCAAATAATATACTTTTTACAATTGTGTCCGAAGCGCCCAGCCAGTCGGTTAATACACTTGCATACACCTGCCGGAAATCATTCTGAATTTTAATATTATTCCCATCCAGATCACTAAGGTTAGGGTTTTTTCCTATAACCTGTGTTTTAATTCCACTTCCAAAAACAAACAATGGTGAAGCCCAGCCGTGATCAGTTCCTTTACTTCCGTTAGATATAGCCCGGCGTCCGAACTCAGAAAATGTCATTCCCGCCACTTTATCCACTTTTCCATTTGCTTTGAGATCATCCATGAAAACCTTAATGCCATCCGAAAGATATTTTAGCAAATTGGCATGTGTTCCTTTGGTGGTATCTGTTGCATCAACCTGTTGTGAATGCGTATCGAATCCGCCTAATGTCACATAATAAATCTTGGTTTGTAATCCTCCGGCGATAAGTCTGGATACAATTTTAAGCTGGTCGGATAAAGGATTTCCAGCTGGATAAGTCACCAGATTTTTCCCTTTATCTGCCGCTGCTTTCAATTGACCTGCATACGCTACCGAAGAAGTCTGTTGTTCACGAATGTATGCAGTATATTTTCCTGCGGGCGTGTTGGGTAATTCGCCGGGATTTATAACAGGTTTATCACCGACAATTTTCGAAAAAGTATCAGGATTTTGTATGGCAAGTGCCCCCGGAATACTGCTTGTATTAAAAGTAGTAGAAGAAATCGATGAAATCTGAATTGCCAGAGGATCAGGAAAATGAGCGTTAGGATAACCGCTGGGAAAACTTTCATAACTCTTTTCCAGATATCGGCCCAGCCATCCCGAAGTTGAAATTTTACTGGAATCAACGGCAGTATACCAGATATCATTTGCTCTGAAATGAGAAAAACTAGGATTTGGGTATCCTGTTGAATGTACGATTGATAATTTTCCTTCATTAAACAAAGTTTGGAGGCCGGTCATTGACGGATGCAGTCCTGTTTGAGGTAAGTTTTTCAATTTCAAAACTTTACTTTCAGGAATGGCAATGTTAGCTCTGAAATTGCTGGCAGTATAAGTACTGTACTGGTCCAGTGGAAGTACCATGTTTAAGCCGTCATTTCCTCCGTTTAATTGAATGACAACCAGTATTTTATCATTTATTTCTGCCAGTTCAAGCAGTGCTTTCATGAAAGGAGAACTTGCATTTGTTTCTGCTTTTGCTCCATATCCATCCAAAACTAATGGAAGAAAAAATGATGAAGTTGCATATTGAAGAAAATCACGACGTTTCATAACGTAAAGAATTGAGATTGCAGAATGAAGAATGTTCTAATACGTTGAGAATTACGAGTAATTTTAGCCCATTTGAAACTCTGCCAGGCGAAGCAGATATAAATACATATTGTCAATTTTCATTTTTATGGAATTCTTTTTTGCAGCATTATTCGGGTCAGAAGTGTAAGTGTTCCAT
>Ga0247739_10000463_pt1 | contig 14532 bp, 17 predicted proteins | sample UWRJL058202B2_FD_180943 | JGI IMG/M metagenome (GOLD analysis project Ga0247739, IMG submission 180943) | Plant litter microbial communities from Arlington Agricultural Research Station in Wisconsin, United States - UWRJ-L058-202B-2 | ecosystem: Environmental > Terrestrial > Plant litter >...
GCTGACACCTACGACAAATTTCTTGCTGGCTGGGAGACGGCAAAATTAAAAAATCGTATGTCCTTGCTCACATTAAACTCTGGCCAAGCATTTATTATTGCGGGTGCTATGACAGTAATGATGATTATGGCCGCCAACAGCGTTATATCAAAGGAGATGACAATCGGCGATTTGGCGATGATTAATGCTTACATGATTCAGCTTTTTATTCCGCTCAATTTTTTAGGGTTTGTCTATCGTGAAATTCGTCGCTCATTAACTGACATTGAAAATATGTTGGCGCTTCTAAAACGCAACGCAAATATTGTAGATGTACCAAACGCCCCGGATTTGATCGTTAGCAACGGCAACATTGTTTGGCGGGACGTTGAGTTTGCCTACAACGCGGATCGTCCCATTTTGCAAAAACTTAATTTAATAATTCCTGCAGGTAGCAGAGTTGCTATCGTGGGTTCGTCTGGTGCGGGTAAAAGCACAATAGCGCGTTTGTTGTATCGCTTTTACGAAATCAACAAAGGCGTCATTGAAATAGATGGACAGAATATACAGCAGGTTAATCAAGATTCTTTGCGTCGCGCTATCGCCGTAGTTCCGCAAGACACCGTGTTATTTAATACCAGCATTCGTGAAAACATTGCCTACGGAAATACGGAAGCAAGCGATGAGCAGATTAATCGTGCAATAAAGATGGCGCATTTGGAAAAATTTATCGCAAGCTTGCCCGAGGGTGATAAAACCTTAGTGGGTGAACGTGGATTAAAAGTATCGGGCGGCGAGAAACAGCGCATAGCTATTGCGCGCGTGCTTTTAAAAAATTCACCTATTTTAATTTTTGATGAAGCAACGTCAGCGTTAGATTCACATTCCGAAGCGGCGATTGTGGATGCTATGCGTGAAGTTGCAGAAGGTAGAACTACTTTGGTTATCGCGCACCGTTTATCAACAATTATTGATGCTGATAAAATAATTGTGCTTGATCAAGGCGTTGTTATTGAAGAAGGCAGCCACAATGAATTATTGGCGTTGCAAGGTCGTTATGCTCAAATGTGGGCCATGCAATTACAGGAAGAACAGGTCTAAAGTTGAGGGTTTTTAGTTGGTAATTATTTTTTAAGCTGCATGGTTGCAATAAATAATTGTTCAACTTTTTCGCGGGCCCACGGAGTTTTACGCAGAAACTTTAAGCTGGATTTAACACTAGGGTCAGCCTGAAAGCAGCGAATATTAATGCGCTTGCCAAGTTCCTCCCAACCATAATATTCGGCAAGCTGCGTAACAATATTTTCCAGTGTCATGCCGTGTAGCGGGTTTTGATTCTGTGTGATCGTCATAAGTGTCTATTAATTTTTAGTAGCGATAGCGAGAGGTGCGGCAGGTGCCTGGCATTTATTTGCCTGGCCAATACCTTTCAAATAAGCGCGACGAATTCCTCCAGCGCTGATCGCGGCAGCAACGGTTTTTGACTTACGTTCAGCGCCGGATAATTTCCGCACCCAGTTGCGATATGGCACAACCGCCTCTGTGTTTTTGCGTATGGCCGAAACCGATTCAGAGACAAGGCTGCGCGCAATAAGTCCTTCGTTTGATTTGGTAACGGGCGTATCAAGATCAGCACCAAGGACTTCATCCAATTCAGTAATTTCTTTTGCTAAATTGCTGCAGCTACTATCTGCCGGTTGCGCGTAAGGATTTTTTAGCGCAGTGCGTAACGCTGAGGGTATATTGGTTTTAATTAAATTTAAATCGGTAAGCGGGGCGGTTACGGCGGCTTCTATTTTTTGCGATGTATCATTTTTATGAGAAGCACACGCGCTAACAAGCACTGCCAATATAGAAAGAATTATAAATTTCATGGTGTTTGATTCCTTGTCGATTGTTATTGGCCACATATTACTGACATTTATTTTCCAAGCTCTAAAAGCCGCTCACATAATGCCACTTGGTGTGCAAGAAGCCATAGCATTTCGTTATTTATTTGTTTTGCATACTGTGAATCCAACATTGGCAGACAACAATACCTACAACTCCAAATAACATGAGTGCAGAAAACGGAATAGCTGTGCCCGTAAAGGTGAGTGCAAGTATTGGGCCTGCCAGAGCACCGCATCCATAACGCAATGTGCCTGTGACGGCGGTGGCTGTACCTGAATGGTCAGGAAATTTTAACACTATCATAGCGTCGGTGTTGGTGCTGATCATCGTCAGGCATCCCATAAGCGGAGCAAGTGTTGCAATCGTAAACACAATATTTAACTTTAAAATATTCACTATACACAATAGCGATGCCAAAACAATCGCAAGTAGCAAAGCGGATCGCACCATATGGGGTGATCCATAACGAGTTACATAACGGCTGTTAATAAAACTGGATAACATTAATAAAAGAATATTGATGGCAAATAAAATACTAAACATTTGCTCATTTACACCAAAATATTTTATATACACAAAAGGAATTGCGGTGAGGTAGCAAAAAAAGCTAAACGACGAAAACATAATGGTTGCAATTAACGGGCGTACATCTTTACGAGAAAAAACGGTTTCATAACCCGATAAAAACGTAATGGAATTCTGCGTCACATTTCTTGGTGGTTCTGGTAGATATCGCCAGATAAAAAATAATAAAATAGAGGCATAACAAAAAATCAAAATAAAAATACTGCGCCAATCGCTAGCCAACAAAATTCCACTGCCAATACCGGGTGCCAATAAAGGTGCGAGCATCATAATTAACGACATGTATGACATACCTTTCGCCATATGTTCTTGATAAAGATGGCGAATAATTCCGGGTACAATTACGGTTGCTGCAGCGCCGCAAAACGCTTGCAAGGCGCGGCCAACTAAAAAACTTTCAATTGACGTTACCCACGCCAGAAAAAAACTTGCGGCGGCAAAACCTGCTACGCCAAATAATGCCAAGGGTCTGCGGCCTAATTTATCTGCAAGAGGGCCAAACAGCAGCATACCTACGCCGTAAGCGGCTAAAAAAATACTCAGTGATTGTTGTACTGTGCCTATATGCGTATTTAAATCCTGCGCGATGACAGGCATGGCTGGCAAGTAGGTATCGACCGCGAAAGGGGTGATAGCGACCGTGGCTGCTAATAGAATTATTAGCAAAGGAGACTTTTGCATACTCAATCCTCATTGATTAAGTATTTTAGTCGCTAAGAGCTGGTTTAACGATGGAAAAATTAGTTTTTTATCAACCACAATTTCGATGGTTCAAAATTCTACTGATTTTTATCGCAATGGTTTCTTAGCGACAGCAAAAATTCGCACAGCGGGAATACGCAATTGCGTCAATAAATAATCGCCAAAGGCTGGCGTGTAATCCTGTGGTGCTTTAAAAGACGCGTCTGAAAAACCATACAGTGGTGATGTCGTCATACTCACTCCAAAAAATATCTTGAAAGAATTCATCTTTCATAATTTGTTCGTAGGTAAGTATAACTCTTGAAGCAAGACCTTAATTAAGATGTTGCGGTAACACGCACGTGAAGGTACTGCCTTTTCCCAGTTCGCTGGTGATTCGCAATTCGCCATCGTGTCGAACGAGCACATGTTTTACGATGGCTAAACCCAAGCCTGTGCCGCCGGTTGCACTATTTCGGCTGGCATCCACGCGATAAAAGCGCTCTGTTAATCGCGGTAGATGTTTGCTGTCAATACCGGGGCCATTATCGGTGACTGAAAAATAAACGTGATTGGTATCTTTCCATAAACGCAAATCGATTTGCCCGTGTTCTGGCGTATATTTAACCGCGTTAATCGCGAGGTTGGAAAATGCACTGTGAATTTCTTTTTCATTTGCAAGAATTTTAATAGGTTCTTCACAATACAAACGAATAATTTGCTGTTTATCATTGCCTAATGCTTCAGCTTCATTTTTTATAGAGATAAGCAGCGGCTCTAAATCTATTTCTTTTTGATTGTGTCCTGCTTCAGTGGTTTCCAATTTGGATAGCACTAACAAATCATTAATCAGCAGCGACATGCGTTTGCCTTGCTGTGAAATTTGTTGCAGAGGTTTTTCCCACATGGGCAAACTATTGTTGTCGGAAATAGTTTCAATGTAGCCATTAATAACAGTGAGCGGTGTTCGCAACTCATGCGACACGTTGGCTACGAAATCCTGGCGCATTTGTTCGAGTTGATGAATTTGTGTGATGTCGCGAATAACAATTAAACGTTCATTCTGACCAAAGCGCGTAATTTGCAATTCTAAATGTTTGCTGTCGGTACGAGGCGATGGAAATTCCAGCGGCGCGCTGTAATCGCCTTCTTCAAAGTAACGAACAAATTTGGGGTGGCGAATAAAATTTATGATGGATAAACCCTGATCTTTGGTGCGAAAACCAATCATACGTTGCGCTGCCGGATTCCAAAAATCCAAATGACCGCGCCAATCCAAAATAATAATCCCATCTTTTAGTGCAGATGTAATTTCCTGAATGCGTTTGATAACGGCTTGCAGATTTTTCGTTTCTGTTTGTTGCAGGCGTTGCAGGTTATACATGTTGTCAAAAATTTCACCCCACAAACCACTTGATTCAGGCGGTTCGTCGGTGCCGCGTATCAACCATTTATTGAGTCGATACATTTGATAGAACAACCAGCTTAGGTAGAGAAAAAGTCCCGTGAAAAGTAGCCACCACTGTAAGCCGAAGATCACTCCATAGCCGACGCAGATAACAAAAATAATCAGCAGTCGGCGCAGCTCAACCTTAAAACCTTGCAGAAACAAATGTATGGCCTCGCAGAATGTATTTCCCGCTTCTTTAATAAGAGCGGTTGAAAGCAGGTGCTTATTAAGCCTCTATTTTAGTCGAGAATCTATAGCCGGTGCCGCGCACGGTTTGCACCAGATCTTCATGACTATCGATGCTCAAGGCTTTGCGCAGGCGGCGGATATGTACATCCACCGTTCGCTCCTCCACATACACATTGCCGCCCCAAACGTGATCCAGTAGTTGGCCACGTGTATAAGCGCGTTCTTGGTGGGTGAGGAAAAATTCAAGCAGACGATATTCAGTTGGGCCCATATCGACAGACTGGTCGTGGATCGTGACGCGGTGACTTGAAGGGTCAAGACATAACCCTTGCACGATAATCGGTTGGCCAGAAATTTTTGGATCAGCACGACGCAAAACGGCTTTCAAGCGTGCGACTAGTTCGCGTGGTGAAAACGGTTTAGTGATGTAATCGTCCGCACCAACTTCCAGGCCTTGAATTTTATTATCTTCTTCGCCCTTGGCAGTCAGCATAATAATCGGGATATCGGCAGTAACTTCGTCGCGCTTTAAGCGGCGCGCGAGTTCGATGCCGCTAGTGCCGGGCATCATCCAGTCGAGCAGAATCAAATCGGGTTTTTCATCCACAATCAGTGCGTGGGCATCTTGAGCATTGCTGGCCTCTATGCAGTAATACTCAGCCATCTCCAAGGCTACGCGCAACATATCGCGAATAGCGGATTCATCATCAACGATTAAAATTTTGCGTCCGGACATAAATTTTCTGCTCTGAAATATTCACAGGTTTTGTGAAGCTATTGTTGCAGCCTATTTAATAAAGAGTTTGTTACATATTCGTGACAGGTTAGCGGAAATTTGGGGATTTATGAGGATATCTGGTTAATTTCTTAATTATCTTCGTTCAGGGCTTGGTCGATAAGGCATCACCCGATGTGGATGATATCTATCTAGGACTATATTTATGCCTTACTTCAACCACGCCAAGCTCTCATACAAAATTCGCAATCGCTGTTTCGTCGCTTTTGGGAGTTTTTTAACAATCAAATCGTAGGAGTGGTCGATTTGACGATGAATCTCGCTTTTAGGTAAATCGCCATTTAGATCCAACGTATTCCAATGCCTTTTATTCATGTGGTAACCGGGAGTAACTTCGGTGAAAACTGAGCGTAATTCTTGCGCATGTTCCGGGTCGCATTTGAGGTTGATGCTGCCGGCTACGGCAATGGCAAAAATTTTTCCTTCAACGCGATAGACCGCCGCTTCCGGCCCAAAAGGATAATCGAGTGTGGCTTCAGGTAATTTAATGAGGTATTTGTGCAGAGGTGTTGTGAATGCTTTGGTCATGATGTGATTCCTCAGTGCTTAGCCTCAAGTTCGAGAGGCTAAGGTTTTGGTTGAATCCACTCAATTAAAGTAAGGCTGGTACTCCGTTGGAATTCCCTTGATTGGTTTTATCTTCACGCCTTTGAAAAATGCTTCGCCCGCTTCACTTTGCAACAGGATTTTCCCCTTGGTAAGCGGGGTTACCATGTCGTCTTTGGTATAGCGAGAGTTAGACAAAGCCATCACAACCTGACCATTTACGATGTGCAGACTTTTATCGCCAAAGGTGATGAGTTCAAGTGTGTTCCATTCGCCCTTGGGTTTTTCCGCATCTTTACCACGCATGCATGTAATCCCTACTCCACCTGGACCGTAACTCAGCAGCGGTGCTTTAGGGTTGTAAACAGGCACCGTTTCGTTAGCGACTTTCTCGCAGCGGATATCAATTTGCGAACCGGCAATTTGCCACCAGTCGCCAGTGTTGTGTTCCATGATCTGGAACTCCTGCGAAAGCGCCCATGCTTTCCAGTAGTCCACGCCATGCCCGCCAATCACATGGTAAAGAATGCCGGTATCCAATGGTTCCGTCAGGCGCGGGGGCCATTTTTGCGTTCCCCATTTGAATTGGACTACCAAGTGATAATTTTCGAATTCTTGCTTGGTGTGCACGCTACCGTAAATCTCGCCGGTGACATGCAATACAGGTTCTCCATCGACGATATTCGTTGTGAATACTTTTCGTTCATCTTTATCGAAACCGACCGCCTGGGTGTAGTTGCCCTGTCCATCTTTCGGAATGCCGGTCACCATTGTTTCGGGGCGGGGAATACCGAGATAGGTGGTCCACTTACTCATGTCTTTATCGAATAGATAAATCCATCCGTCTTTACCAGCTTTTGGTTTATCCGCGGATACGTTAACTGCTATGAAGATGAGAGCAAATACGGCATTGCGTAGGATTTGAATCATGAGTGGACGACCTAAATAGGAATGAAATACTGCGATTGTATAAGTAACACAGGCACTTGTAGCCAGCGGGTGTGAAGGTTATTTGAGCGCAAAGTCAGCCGCAATCCCAACGAAAATGGCGGCACCCACCCAATTATTATTGAGGAATGCGGTAAAGCAGGCCGTGCGTTCGCGATAGCGGATGAGCCATTGCTGATAGCAAAATAAACCGGCAACGACGGCGAGGCTGAGGTAGAACGCAACTCCCAAGGCGTAAGCTTTCCCGACCAGTACTAACGAATAAATAACCATAGCTTGTAACGCGCCGGTGATAATTCGGTCTTGGTCGCCAAACAAAATCGCCGTAGATTTCACACCGATTTTAAGATCATCTTCACGGTCAACCATCGCATAGAAAGTATCGTAAACCACAGTCCACAGAACCACGGCAAGATAAATCAGCCACATGTTCTTATCGAGCTTTCCAGTTTGTGCCGCGTAGGCCATAGGAATTCCCCACGCGAAAGCCGCGCCCAAGACCACTTGCGGGAGATGGGTAAAACGTTTCATAAAAGGATAGCTAAATGCCAGCAGCAGACCGCCAACAGATAGTTTTATGGTGAGCGCATCGGTGAGTAGCACGAGACCAAAGGCGATTAAACAGAGCGTCACAAATAAAACAATGGCTTCGCTGCTTTTGATCACACCAGTTGCCAAGGGCCTGCCCTGAGTGCGCACGACCTTTCCATCCACTTTGCGATCTGCGAAGTCGTTAATCACGCAACCTGCAGAGCGCATAACGACTACACCCAGACTGAAAATAACCAAATTTTTGATGCTCGGAACACCTTTGGCTGCAAGCCATAAGGCCCATAAGGTTGGCCATAGCAATAGCAAAATTCCTATCGGCTTATCCAATCGCATCAACTGAATAAAATGCGGAAAACGTGCGCTAAATCCTGCTAATACCGGATGTAAAGGCTTGCGCTTCCGAGCCCGATGGGCAAACTTTTTGGGAGCTGGAGCTGGAGCTGGAGCTGGAGCTGGAGCTGGAGCTGGAGCTGGAGCTGGAGCTGGAGCTGGAGCTGGAGCTGGAGCTGGAGCTGGAGCTGGAGCTGGAGCTGGAGCTGGAGCTGGAATTATCATGGCCTTTTTGAGTTCAGGCTTCGTAATTTGAACTGCAACTAGCTCGCTTGGTTTAACAAGCGGAGTGGATTTTTCAGCTTCAGATTTTTGTAGTGCAACTGCTTTTTTGGGTGCAACAAGTTTTGGTTCAACGGGAGCTTTTTCCACAGATTTTTTAGGTTCGATCTTGGGGACGGATCTTTCGGTTTGTGTAACGTCTGCCGGAATTTTCTTAACTATATTAGTCGTAGGGGCTATAGATCCGGCTGCTGGTGTTTTTTTAACAGGAGCGGAGATATTTGCATCTGTGCTGACTTGAGGAGATTCTTGTTTAGCTGCAGCTTTTATCTTGGTATCGGTGTCAGTTTTGGCCGCAGATTTTGCTTGTGTAGATTTAGTCTGGCCTGTTGCAGGTTTTTTTGCTGGCACAACAGTACTCGCAGAAATTCCCGTTGATTTTTCAGCGCTCTCATTTGCTGATGTTTTCGCCTTAGGAGTTGCTTTTCTTTTGATTGGGGCTGCAGACGAATCTATAACCGTTTTGGGCGCTAACGTAGATGGCTCTGCTTTCTTTACAAGGACCTCATCGGGCGGATTTACACCTTTCTCAGTGGAGAGCTTAGATGAGGCATCAGTCATAGGTATGGAAGCTGGTTTGGTAATAACTGGCGATACCTCGTTAGCTGGTGTGTTCGCTGCAAGTTTATCGTCAGTCATATTTGAGCCATACGCTTGTGCTAATCAGATTGTTAGAGATGTCGAAAGAAACTAGGTATCTTATATTTTTCTAAAACTAGTGCTGCGTTTGGAATTAGACAGAGGTTGTTAGTTTCAGGCCTATCACTCCCGCAAGTATAAGTGCGATGCTAAATAATCTGCCAAACGTTGCTGGCTCGCCCAACATCATAATTCCGAGAATCGCCGTACCTACAACACCAATACCCATCCACACCGCATAGGCTGTGCTAGCCGGTAACGTTCTCATGGCGGCACCTAGTAGTGCAAGGCTGATCAGCATAGCGAATACGGTAATGACAGTTGGCCACAATCGGGTAAAGCCTTCGGTATATTTAAGCCCAACAGCCCAAACAATTTCCAGTAATCCAGCAACGACAAGCAGTATCCAGTTCATAACAACACCTTTCAGAAGAAAGGGTCGTCCCCGATACAGCACAAAACACATGCGGTCGTCCGCATTGCTGCTTAAACATGTTCTTTCGCTCCCGGAAATCCCGGTAAAAATACTTCACTAACCAATAATGGTTTGTCTTCAATGATGAAAATAGAGCGTCGTCCCCAAACTAAACTATTTCCCATTAGCTCCTTTGGAACATAATCATGATGGCGGCTAATCAAACTCAGGGCAATGGGGCTGCGTATCAAGTTCGGGTGACTGAATAAAAATGCACCCAGTGGACGATTGCCCTGTTTGCGCAACCGCCTTAATGAACCAGTGAGGCTAGTCAGCGGCAGCACGCTACGTGCAAATACCCAGGGCTGATCGTTGCCGCTCAGGATGACTTCGCGTATTAAACAGAGTGCGCTCAGGTCAATTCCCAAGGATAAAGCTTCGCTACGGCTGGCGCGTCGATACACTTGTTGTAATACTTGCACCCGAAACTTACCGCCGCTGAGCTGGATTAGTTTTGCGGTTAATGAACCTGCATCTAACAACCAATTTTGTAAACCTGGGCTAGGCTGTAGGGGCAATGGTAGCCTTGGGCGAGTAAACCAGCGCAGTTCGCGCCGTGCGGGTGAAATTGTTGGCAAGCTAAAAAAACCCTAGGCTAAAGTCATCAGAAGCTGGCATTCTAGCAGCTCAAATTTATTGGCGGCAGTAAAAAGCCTTGCCCAACCAAAAACAACAAACCAGATTTAACGACTCTATCGAAGGAAACCCAACCATGAATAAAGCAGATTTAGTGACCGCTGTTGCAGCACAAGCTGATTTGACCAAAGAAAAAGCTGATGCTGCTGTGTCTGCTATCGTTGAGCAAATCACCAATGCTTTAAGCCGCGATGAAAGCGTCACCTTGATAGGCTTCGGTACTTTTAGCCAAAGCCACCGCGCAGCCCGCACTGGCCGCAATCCACAAACTGGCGCCGCCATTGAAATCAAGGCTTCAAATAGCGTTAATTTCAAAGCTGGTAAGGCGTTAAAAGATTCAGTAAACGGTTAGTTACCGAATTAAAACAAAAGAGCGCTCATGGAGCGCTTTTTTTGTTTTAGGCGCTAGGTTGAAAAATCACTTTAGTTAACCTTGCTCCTTTTCGCGTAAATCCGCTTAGCAAAAAGTTCCTGTAATGATTTTAATTATAAATAGGAACTTTCATCCTCCCTCCTTAACTAACCCAGCGCTGTCATATGGCAGATGTGAAAACTTAACTTAGGATGGAAGTTGTATGAAAAAGTATTTCTTAACATTGGGATTGGTTGCAGTTACTGCTACACCAGCGTTTGCGGAGGGTGTTTATATTTTCGGTGATCTTGGCCAAAGCAAGATCGAAGTTGACTATGCAGACCGAAGTGAAACTAATACTAGTTACTCATTTGGCCTTGGCTACGCCTTGAATAAAACCTTCGCGCTGGAATTGGGTTATCGTGATCTTGGAGATATCAAGCTATACCGTGATGAATACGGGACAGGTGTCGCTGACGGTTCTGCGATTCAACTATCTTTGTTAGCAAAGTATCCTGTCAATGACAAGGTCAACGTATTTGGTCGGTTAGGGTTTGCGGGTGTGACCTTTGATAGTCATTACAAATATTTTAGCAATAATTTTAGTGAAGATTACTCACATTCTGACGAGCAAAATAAAAGCTTGGTTGGCGTAGGGGCTGAGTACATTCTCAATGAGCATCTGAGCCTTCGAGCAGAATACAATCATTATGGTAAATATGACCAGCTTGAGACATCCACGCTGTCTGTAGGCGCTGTATACTCTTTCTAAAGTTGGTCAAGGGCGCATATGCTGCGCCCTTCGAAGTTTTTATTCGATTGTAAATAACGCCATCATGCTTGCTGCAGCCATCTCTTGGCTATAAACTGAGCAGTAGTTCAACAAAATAATAAAAACAGTTCGTGATTTTTCTTGTCTATACAAAGCACGACCTTATTATCTAATAAATAGCTGCTAGCATCGGCGGCTAAAAATCTACTCAGCAGGGTATATAAATGAAGATCAAACATCTTTTGATGGGGCTAGTTGTCGGCGCATTTGCGGCAAGTGCCTTCGCTGCAAACCGACCCGCAGGTTACGTGACCATCTGCAAAGAGGGGCAAACGTGTAGCGTAGCGGGCATAACTACGGTGGCCTTTGGGCGCGGTGATCAATTTATTTATAAAACTCTGAATAGCAGCTTTTCCTGTAGCCAGACGACTTTCGGAAGCCGTGTTGAAGGCGGTAAAAATGAGTGTTCTATAAAACCAATCAGTAGCTCAGCATCGTCTAAGTCTTCTAAACCGTCTGCCAATACCAATTCCATTAAATCCTCCGGTTCGTCTAACTCAAGTGTGAGCACGCTCGGCTCCTGTAAAGCGGGTTCAATTATTAACGGTAAGGTGGATTGCGGTTCGGTATCTATAGGTACCAGTTGCTCTGAGCAAAGTGAAAAGCAGGCTCCTTTACTCATACTTGAGGAAGGTGCTGCGATTAAGAATTTAACCATCAAAGCTGGTGGTGGTGCGGATGGTATTCACTGTAAAGGCAACTGTACTCTCGAAAATGTGGTGTGGGAGGATGTCTGTGAAGATGCCGCCACCATGTTGGGCGGCCCCGGTACTGTGATGCGTGTTATCGGTGGGTCGGCAAAAAATGCTGAAGATAAGATCTTCCAGCATAACGGAGCGGGCAGCACGATTTATGTTGAGGGCTTCAATACTTACGGCACTATCGGTCGTTTGTGGGCATCCTGTGGCAACTGTGAAAACAATGCCGGCCCGCGTAAATTTATTGCTAATGGTTTAAATATTAATGGCCCAGTTGCCAAGCCGGATGGAAGTGCGTCTTATGTACTGCGTTTAAATAGTAACTACGGCGACAAGGCGACTGTGCGTAATCTGAAAATTAAAGGTTACAAATCAGGCACACCCAAAGTTTGCGTGCAAGCCACTGGCATTACCAAAACTGAGGAGGCAGCGGGGGCCAAACAAACTAATCAGGGTGAGTTTTGGAATACTCAGTACTGCGATATTAGCAAATCAGACGTTACGTCTTTCTAGATTCTCCAGAACAACTAGTTAAAAGCCCTACTTAATCAATGATTTAGTAGGGCTTTTTATTTGATCATGTTAAATTTTCGCCTAAAACCATCCCCTGACTGCGTCTGGTAAAGCAACTGATTTCCCGCTTGCCTTGTCTACCCAAACGATCTTGGAATAGCCTTCGCTACACGGATTGGTGCGATCTGAGCTGGTGTAAACTTTGTAGGTCGCCATAAAACTCGAACGACCCGGTTCTGAGATGTATACGTCAATTTTCAACGTGTCTGGATGAAACACCGGCCTAAAAAACGTGCAGCCAATAGTAACCACAACGGGGTAATTATCGCCGCCTATAGGGATACCTTTTTCCAGCATCCACTGAAAGCGTGTCTCTTCAAAATAACGAAAATAAAGTGTGTTGTTCACATGCCCAAAGGCATCCATATCGCCCCAGCGCACGGGAATTTCACAGCTATAAAAGGGTTCATTGGGCATAGTTGCTCCGAATATAGGCCGGTTGATCAAAACTCAAAAATAGTACCCGTGGACAGCCGGTTTTTTTGGCTTGGGGACACCAGAAGGATATGCTCATCGCGGCTTCGCAGCCGAGCTCGATGATTTCAGGGTCTTTGTTTTTGGCAATGTCGCAGCTATTGCCGATGGCTTTATCAAGAGACTCACCTTGAAATCTACCTTTGGTGCTGATTTCCTTAAGCAACTGGTAGGATTTCTCTGGTGTTAATCCGCTCCAGGGGCGCATTTTTACATCGCGGCCGTTGATATCAACCAGCAATTCAAGCTGTGGTGTTGAACAATCCCATTCGCCATTTACCAAATCACACTCATCAATGTAACGCATGGGCTTGCCCATAAAGTCGCCGTGGCTTTCGCATTCTACATAGGCGGATGTTCGAGCTGTTAGCGCTAACTTACCATCGCCACCATTCGTGGCATTAAACGCGTAAGCTTTGATTTTGCCGGCTTTAAGGCCGTAGCTGGCGAAGCAAACGCGATTTTCTAAGAAGCTTTGCTCGCGTTTGGATAAATTAAACGGTGTGCCTCCGACATCGGCAGCGCTGGTGGAAGCTGCGCAGAGAGTAAAAACCAAAGCGATTACTGCGGTAAATTTATTCATCCTTTTTCCTCTAATTCTCGGTTGATTTTACCCCTCCCAACCTCCCAGGAGGTCGGTATAGGCTCTAACTTTTAGCTGTAAAACTCACTTCCATCGTGCCCAAGCCTGCATACTCGATAGTGATATTCGAATTCAACGGCACTTCCAGTACACCCGCGTAAGAACCGGTAATCACCGCCTGTCCAGCGATAATACCCTGTCCCTGCCTGCGTAAAAACTCCGCCAGCCAATACAAAGGCGCGCGGGGATTTGCATTCGGGTGTTTACCGTAATGTTCGCTAACCTCGATTCCATGACGGACATTGATGGGGAATTCGCCAGCATTTCGCGCTAGTTCATTATCCACTTGTGGACCGATAAAAAGCCCTTGATTAACCAGTCCATCTGCCAGCATTTCCGGAAATTCACAGCTGGACGGATCTGCATACCGGCAACCAATTAGTTCCAGCGCCATATGTGTTCGGCTTATAGCAGCATCGACTTCAGCGGGGGTATAGGGTTCAGTTCGTGGCGGTAAATCCTTGCCAAAAAAAAACGCCAACTCGGGTTCTATTCGTGCAAGATTCGTATTGGCTGGTTTTGGCCAGATTGAAACGGGCGCAACAGAATTGATGGTGCGGGTATATATAGGTCCCACAATCGGTTTTTCTTCAGACGATGCCAGGCATTTCCAGCCACCGATAGTGTCGTCTTCCAGTTCGCACCAAAGAGCGCTGACAGCGCCTTGAACGCCGAGTGCCTCTTGCGTATTAGTGGGTCTACACGCTTGGGCTAATCGTTCGCCTTGAGTGCCCGTTTGACGACGTTCAATTAAAATCGCCGCAGCTTGTTGAAAATTCATTTTTTACCTTTTGACTGTTCAATAAAAGAAAACCCCTGAAGAAACAGGGGTTTTATTATCGTCTGGGTTTAGCGCCTTTACCCCTGGGCGGGGTTGGTGGCTGACGCCTTCAATGTTTGGGGTTGAGCTCGTGAGCTATACGTTTCAAATCCTCACTGGATTCAAGAATATTGTCGACGGTTTGTTTGGCCTTGGCTG